>Ga0126381_100000675_pt1 | contig 37901 bp, 48 predicted proteins | sample PanSoiMetPlot_28_FD_96465 | JGI IMG/M metagenome (GOLD analysis project Ga0126381, IMG submission 96465) | Tropical forest soil microbial communities from Panama - MetaG Plot_28 | ecosystem: Environmental > Terrestrial > Soil > Tropical forest > Bulk soil | place: Panama | collected 2016-02-17 | reverse complement strand
ATTGGATTGCCTCTCTGAGGCCCTGGCTAAAGGAGATCGCGAAGGATCGCGAATTTACTCGAAAAATGAAACTGGAAATTGAAATCGCGCTTGCGATGTCGAGACAAGGTTGGTTATTCCAATGAAACCCTCGACGTGTCGGTTTTGCGGTTGCACCGAGGCGTACCCCTGCGCGGTGCCGCCCTATGCGAGCGGCGACGAATGCGGTTGGGTCTCGGGCACTAATGGCACGGTGTGCACCGCGCCGCCTTGCTTGCGGGCCTGGGCCGAGTATCGCGTTCGGCAAAAGCATGAGGCGCGACGTAATCGCCTCACGTCGCAAAAAGTGCACGAGCTCATTCGCGGGCGACGCCGCAAGAAAAAGGGCAAAGCGGCGTGATGCGCGTTGAATATCTCTGGAAAGTCGAGCTCGACTCTCGCAAGTGTGCGATCGAGGGTTGCGAGGGGCGCGCCTATCGGGGCAGTCTTTGCCGCTCGTGCAGCGATCAGATTCGCGCGCTCGGCGGGCTTGACGATCGGCGCGACCCTGGCAGGCCCGCGCGCAGTCTTGCATCTCTGGCGATCGTCGCGACGTTTCTCGTGATCGTTGCCGTCTCTCTTTGGGTGATCTTTTGGAGGTGATATTTCCATGACAACAACCGCGCCCGACGTGGCGACCATCAACCTCGGCAATATCAATCAGGGGGCCGCGCTCGATGCGTTCGAGCGCGAGCTCGACAAGGTACTCGAAAACGTCGCCGATCTTGCGACGGTCTCGACGGCAACCCGCGTGATCACGTTGACGGTCGTTTTCAAACCGCACAGCGATCGATGCCAAATTGACACCGAGTTTCGATGTGTCTCGAAACTCGCCGCGATCGAAACGCACAAATCGAAAATCTTCGCCGGCCGCACCGACGAGGGCGCGCGCGTCGCGTTCGATGCCGACCCGCGGCAAATGCCTCTTTGGTCGGTGCCGAAACCGAGAGAGACCCCGGTCGTCGAATTCAAACCGGCGACGCCTGGGCAATAGCGTCGTCGCGGGCAGAACGGTACTAGGAAAATTGGGATGAAAGTCTTGGTTGCTTGCGAATTTAGCGGAGTGGTTCGGGAAGCGTTTCGACGCCGAGGCCATGATGCCTGGAGTTGCGATTTACTTCCCGCCGCAGACGGTTCGCCGTTTCATTTTGAGGGTGACGTTTTGAATCTGCTTTCTCGGAGTTATATCGCCGCAGGGAATAAACCGGCGTGGGATTTGATGATCGCGCATCCACCCTGCACATACCTGACGCGCTCTGGCTGGCATTGGGTGAACAAGCCGGATTCCGAGACGCATCCCTTAAAGGGAGAACCACGCAAAAGGGCAGCACGAGAGGCTGCGGAGTTCTTTCGCCAGTTACTTGCAGTTCCCATTGAGCGAATCGCAATCGAGAATCCGCGGCCTATCCGGCACGTCGATTTACCCCCAGCACAACAGGCAATACAGCCGTGGGAATTTGGGCATGGGGAAACCAAAACAACGCTGCTTTGGCTCAAAAATCTGCCTCCGCTGATGGCGACCATTCTGGATTCAAAGCGCGAAGGGCGCATCTGGAAAGAACCACCATCGCCGGATCGATGGAAGAAACGAAGTATCACGTATCAAGGGATCGCGGACGCGATGGCCGAGCAATGGGGCTCGGTACTCTCGTGATAGTGCAGACAATATGAAACCAACAAAACCAAAGGTTGAGGTGAATGAATGGGGCTCGATGTTTTTCTTGATAATGTTCTCGATCGCCTGAGAGACCGCCGCCCTGTTACCGTCAAGGTCGGCGAGCATGACTATGCAGTTAAGATCGACGGCACGATCGGCGACGCGGTGCGCCCGCCTGGGCCTCAATACATCAAACCGACGTTCGCGGTCTCGTCGCTCGCCGCGCTCGTCGCACTCTGCGAGGCAAAAGTCGACGAATTCGACAAAGGCGCGACCGCCTTGCACGTGGTCGATCACCTCACGGTGCAATTGGTCTCGCTCAAGGCCGACGAATGCGGGCACCGGCACGTGTACGCCGCGGCGAAACACGTCGAGGAAACGCGATTCAAATTCAATGCATACACCGAGGCCGAGGATTTCATCATCGCGTTTCGGAGCTCGTTTCTGTTCAACGAGAATGCGGTCATGATTCAACAACTCGTATCGAATTTGTCGAGCGGGCAAAGCGTGAATGTCGCCGACGACGGTGTATCGCAACAACTCGAAATCAAAGCGGGCGTCACCGGCAAACAAGGCGTCGTGATTCCGAGCGAGGGCATCGAGTTGATACCCTGGCGAACCTTTCGCGATGCGTCGCCGGTCACGTCGAGATTCTTGTTGCGCCTGCGAAGTGTAAAAGACGGGTTGCCGCAAATCGCTCTTTTCGACATCGATCAGAAATGGAAGATCGACACCGTGCATAGTATTGCGACGTGGTTGAGCGCGCGCGTGAAAGACGCGACCGTGATCGCTTAGTTTGTTCGCGCGCGTTGCCATGCGCGAACGGTGCGGCGAATTCCCCGGCTGCCTTTAAATTCGCCGCACGCCTCTCTCATTCGGCAAGGGCACAACCTAAAAACAAATGGCCCGGCGAAAGACATCGCCCAGGGCGCAGGAAATTTTTGCTCTCATGAGTCACGCAATCATCACCGATGCATACAGAACCCGCCTCGGCAACCTAACCGCGAAATGTGTGCTCGCGTTTCTTGCCGATCAAGCGAATGCCGAGGGATACGGTTACCCCTCGGTGCCCTTCATCGTGCGGCAACTCGAAATGAGCGAGCGCACGGTCTGGCGGGTGATCGAGGTTTTCGTCACCGTGGGCCTCGTGACGCTCGTCGACGACGGGGTACACAAACGCCGCGGCATACAAATCAACCTCGACAAATTGGGCACCGATCTCAAGGCCGATTATGCGCGCGAATTCGCCGCGGTGCACGATGCGCGATCGACGCCGCCGACTGTCCCAGGGACACCCGCCGCGACTGTCCCAGGGACACCGCCGACTGTCCCAGGGACACCCGCGACTGTCCCAGGGACAGAACCCCCACACCCCCTTAATGGAGTACCCGCTATAGTCCCGCTATGGTCCCGGGTTTCGCCCGAGGCGAAACTCACCCCAGACCCCGCCCGCTATGAGTTTTTCAAAAAGGCAATCGCCCGCTATTGGGAAATCAAAAACCCCGGCGTCGTGATGCCCTGGGGCAAGAGCGAAAAACAAAACCTCGCCTCGTTGCTCGACATCGAGCCCGACAAGTTTCTCGCGTTTCTCGTCGCTCGACTCGCGAGCGAAGTAAATCACGGCGATCGACCGGGCACGTGGTTGCGCTCGATCGCGAAATACAACTCGGGGCCGATCGATCGTTTCGGCTTACCAATCAACCCAGGGGGCACCAATGGAACGAGTCGACCTAGTGCAACTCACGAGCGCGTTACAAACAACCTCAGAGCAATCGACGAGGCATTTGCCCGCCTCGGAGTTGCGTGAGCTCAAGCGTTTGATCAAGCAAACCGCGCAGAGATACGCGACGCAGGATTTGAGCGATTCGATCGAGGGTTTGATTTACGACTTTGAACAAATCGCGGTGCGCTATTCGTTCAAAGAGATGTGCGACACATTGCGCGCCCTGCGCATCGCACCGGGGCAGAAATTCTTTCCGCGGCCCGATGAGGTGACCGAGGCGATTGAGCGGGCACGCGAGAGGGCGGCGACGATCGCCGCGGAGAAACGCGCGAAGTCTCAGATTGACGAATGGGAACAATCGTTTTGGCAATGGGTCGACGACCGCATGAGCGAGCCCGCGAACGCCGGCAAGAGCGAGCAAGAGTTTCTCGACAGCGTGAAGACGCCCGGGTACACGGGGCGCAAGGCGCGACCGGAAGCATTGCAGGCATGGCGAAAGTGTTCCACGTAGAACCAAAATGTTTCACGTGAAACAACGCGAGGTGCAGAGATGAGGCATCGACCCCCGGCGACGATTTGCATCACGAAGGATTGCGGGCGACCGCGGCGCGGCAATCAACGCACGTGTGCGGTGTGTCACGCGCAAAAGATGAGAGAATCACGGCGCAGGCGGCGCGAGGAAATCGCCGCGCTCAAGCGGGCCGCCTCGATTCCGGTTTTGGGTTGGGTGAGCTAAATGGCCGCCCTCGGAAAACTCGTCAACGTTGCGTGTCGTCATTGCCTCGTAAAAGGGCATCATTGCCAAGCGCAAATCGTGATCGATACGGTGCCGCTCTGTATGCCCTGCGCCGATGGCGAGGTTTGTTATTACGCGATCGCCGCCCAGGATACGCAACGGGCATACCGTGAACAATTGCAAGACCCTTTCGAGGTCGTGGTGCCCCAATTCGTCATGCCGATGCTATCGCCCAGGGAATACGCCGAGACCCTGGTCGGGCCGCCGATGGTGAGCACGACCGAGTTGCGATCATTTCTCGAAACCGCGCGCGAAACCGGCGATCTCGCCGTGATCGGAGTTGTCGCGATGAATGGCTCGTTGTGCCTGGGGTCGAACGCCGAGCCCGAAAAGAATCGCAAGACCAAACCGATGCCCGAACCCAAGCCCGAGACCGACCGCAAAGCGATGCGCGGGTTTCTCAGTATTCGCGAGGTGCAACGAGTGGTCGCGCGCCGCTTTCACTTGCAACTCGAGGATTTGTTGGGACCCAGACAGACTCTCGACATCGTGAGGCCGCGGCACATTGCAATGTATCTTGCGCATATGACGACCGGCGAAAGCACGGTTGCGATTGCGGCGGCGTTTGGGAAGCATCACACGACCGTGCTCCACGGGTTGCGCGAGGTTGCGAAACGCATCGCACGGAGCGAGCAATATCGACGCACAATCGAAGAATTGCAAACCTCGCTCGGCATCGACTTTCCCCTCGATTAGATGCACCAATTTTCAACCGACCTTGCACAATCGCGAGCGCGCGCTCGTGTAGGGTTGTTTTCGGATTCAAATACACGATTTTGTTCCTGGGTTTTCACAAATCACGATCTAAGTGAAACGCAGGCGGCGCGCCCGCCGATTCAGGGCAGTAGGGCAAAAGATATGGGGTCGTGTCGTTATACAGAAACCGGCGCGCGCGGCGCGCAATCAAACGATCGCAACGGTGAAAAGGTCTATGTGTACCCCGCCGACACCTCGCTCGGTTGGCGCGTGGTGCGTTATGTTTCGATCGCGTTCGGAATGTTAAGAGTCAAGCGCGGCGAGTGGCGCATCGAGCCCGAGCGCAACGGGCATCTTGGCGGGTTTCAAATTCTTGAAAATGGTCTCGGCGATTTCGAGGTCGAAAGTAAACGCGGGTCGACCACGATCAACGCGCATGAGGTGCAATTAGTTGCAGGCCTCTTTGGACAATCGCGCACCGTGGGATTGAGTGAAGATGAACGCATAAGTCGCCGAGCTCGCGACGGTCGTGCGCTCGAACCCGACGACGACATCGAAAAGGCGTGCGGGAAGTATCATCAATGGCCTGCGCCCGCATCGCGCATCGATAACGGCAAGGGCAAACCCGTGTACGGCGACCGTGCGGTGCGCGTTTATCCGCGGGCGTGAGGTGAATCAATGGTCATTTATTTGCCCTTGTTGGTTGCGATCGTGGGATTGGTCATCTATGCGTTGACCTCGATGAATGCGAAAGCGTCCGAGATCGGGCGCATTATGTTCTGGGTTGGGTTGCTTGCGTTTCTATTGAACGTCGGCCCGCGCGTCGTCGGCGTGATGCATTGATTTCTGCACGACAAACCACATTCGAAAGCTGGGTGAATGGACGGCGATGGAGACGCTAGAGCAAAAGGTCGAGCGGTATGAACAGACGCTTAGAGCTATCTCTGCCTGCCCTCTGATGGGCGTGGATTACGGTGACTGGGTGCAGGGCGTTTGCGACGATGCTCTCGGTGGTCTGTGGCCGGAGTGCTGGAATTGCGGCACCTTTGTGCACGCGGGACCGTGCGCGGGGGAGTCGCTTGAGGGCGAGGCGTAGACGCGCCTACTACCGGGAGAGAGTTTTTACCAGTTCGCTTTTTCGCGCGCGATCGCGTCTTGCGATATTTTGTTCGACTTTTCCAGTTTGTCAAAAAGAGATTTGCAGGCGCGTTGATGGTCGGGATTCTTAGGCGGGGTCTGACATTTATCCCAAAGAATAGATGCGGCGGTTCCGAATTGAAGTTTTACATACTCGCGATCGAGTTGGGCGGTCTGGGCGCGCGCCTCATCGATACGCTGTTGCGCATCATTCTGGAATTTAGTCCAGGCGAGTTGAGCGTCGCGGTCTTTCTGTTTCGAGTTGCAGCCGCATACGGCGATCGTCAAGGCAAGTGCGATGCAGATAGATTTCATTTCATTCTTTAGACGCTTTGGGTCGTTAAGAGTCGCTAACACTAAAGTGGTAGTCTCTTTTGAGGCATCGATGCCTTTCGCAGCAAAACAACCGTGCAAAGCGGGGTGCGGCGCGCTCGTGAGTCGCGGTTATTGCGAGGCCTGCGCGCCCAGGCACAAAGCACAAGAGCAACGCCCGACCGCGGCGGCCCGCGGTTACGGTCGCCGATGGCGAATCGCAAGCAAAGCGTATCTGCGAGCGCACCCGATCGCGGTCGACTATTTCGGCGAACACGACGGCAAAGTCTATCTTGCCGAGGTCGTCGATCACATCATCCCGCACCGCGGCGATATGAAACTCTTTTGGGATTCGAACAACTGGCAAGGCCTCACCAAAGCAGACCACGACCGCAAGACCGCGACCGAGGATAGTAGCTTTGCGCGAGCGAAAGGCCCCGAGGGGGGATAGGGGGTCCCAAATATCCACCCCTCGACCTTGCAGACCGCCGCGCAGTCAACTTTTCGTATCTCCGAAATTTGGGTTTTCGGGGCAATGTTTCAAAAGACCGTCACCATCCAATCGGTCGCCTAGAATGCCCCGCCATCGCACAGAATCGCCCCAGGCGGGGCCGCGGGGCCTCAAGTGTACGTCGGCAAGTAAATCTCGCGAAAGGAGACTTCCGAATGCGCTAAACGGTTTGACCCGATTTGCAACCTCAGAACGGCACGAGGGGGCGGCGACGCCCCCGATGCCGTCACACGTTTTAATCAAATGCCCCTTTATTACGAGCACGCAGGCGTCACGATCTATCACGGCGATTGCCGCGAGGTTTTGCCTACTTTGCCGCGGGTCGACGCGGTAATCACCGACCCTCCATATGGAATAAACCGCGATGGCTCAGAACCGAGCACAAGCAGGCACAACGGTCGCAAGGCGTATGAGTTTCTAGGTTGGGATAATCATCGAGTCAACCCAGATCTATTACGCGAAATACTGCGCTTTTGCCCGACGGCAATCATCTGGGGGGGCAACTATTTTGCCGACGTGTTACCCCCGACGCAACGCTGGCTCGTTTGGGATAAGGCGCAAAGAATCGCACAATCGGACGGTGAGCTCGCGTGGACATCGATGCAAGGCGCGCTGAGAATTTACGACTTGAACCGCGTCGCATTGTTGACCGACGGCGCGCAGCATCCAACACAAAAACCCGTCGAACTGATGCAATGGTGTATCGGCTTTTTCCCTTCTGCGCGCACGATTCTCGACCCGTTCATGGGTGCCGGGTCGACGTTAGTCGCGGCGAAACAATTAGGTCGCCGGGCGATAGGCATCGAGATCGAAGAAGAATATTGCGAGATCGCCGCGGGGCGACTTGCGCAAGACGTATTCATGTTTGAGTGAATAAGAACCCGATAACAATCGGGTCGAAAGTGAAAGCGAAATGCCGCCTCGCAAGTTATTGAGTGGTTCTCCAAACGAGTTTCGTTGCATCGGGCAATTGTTGAAACGGTGCACGATGCCGTCGCGCGACTGCGCTGATTGTTGGTTTGCAACCGACGACGGCAAACCAACACTTATTCAAATCACAGTTTTCGAAAGGGTCGAGGCGAATCGATGCCCGTAGAGACCGTCAATCTACAATTCGACGTGCATCACCCCGAGGCCGCGGTGCCGCCGGGGGGGCCTGCGCCGACGCAACGCGGCGTCGATGCGGTTTCGGACCTGGGCATGAGTTCGGATGGTTCAAGTGATTGCGCGGGTGCATTACAGGCCTTTTTTGACGGCAGCAAATACCCCGCCGAGGTGCATTTCAAACCCGGCAAATATCGTTTCGATGCGACGGTCGAGACTAACGGCAACTTGATCAAGCTAGTCGGCGACGGGCATATCAGCAATATCGGCTCGACCGGCGCGGTCACTTTTTTTACCGACAAACCGTTGACCTCAATGCTTTGGTTTAATTGCCCCGTGGCGGCGTCGAATCTGCAATCGGTTTGGATCGAGCATATTCAATTCACCGACACGAGCGCGGGGCACAATGCGCTCAAATCCGCGGTGCGCATCACCAATCAAGCAAATTTCGTTTTGCTCGATGTGGGGGCCAAAAATCTAATCCCTCGTCGCTACACGACGGGCACGGTCTCGGTCACCAAAGGCAGCAAGACGGTCACGGGTACGGGCACAAACTGGTCGCCCGACCTGTTGCCCGGTTTCTTGAATGTCGCCGGTTATCCCTATGAGATCGCCTCGATCAATAACTCGGGCTCGCTCACGCTCGCGCTTATGTATCAGGGCGCGAGCAATAGCAATCTCACCTATGCGATCTCGACGGGCGGCATCTTTCTATGGCTCGACCCGGGCCTCGGCTTTACGCAATACGGGCAAGTGTTGTTGAAATCGCACTCGGTCGGTTACCCCGTATATATGAGTTACGGCGCGGGTGCGACCGGCACCTCGCGCATTAAGTTTCGCGGCTATATCAACGGGGGGAGTATTCCCGACGGCATCGGCGCGTACATGGGGCCTTTTTCCGACACGATGGAGTGGCGCGTTGCCTGCAATTCGTTCGCGTTTGGCACCGTAATCGCGAACGGGCATCAAAACGACATCGGCGGCGCAGACTACGAAAACGCGGGCACGCCGCCCCCGGTCACGGGCTCAAGCGCGCAAGGATACGCCGCGCCCAAAGGCGTGTTGATTATGGGCGATAGTGCGAGCAACACTTGGGGCAATCGCATCGTCAATTCTTACTTTCGGCAAGTGGGCACCGCGATCGAGTTGTGCGGCATCCCGACGCAAACCAAAATCGGGTTCAACACCTTCCGCTCGAACCCGGTCATCTTTGAGGGCGGCAATGCAACCAAGACCGTCGGTGAGATCGACGGCGCGTTCTACGGCACCGCATTCAATGTCGGCAGTGCCCAACACGTCGACAAGAGCGACGACGATTGCGATGATGATTTCTGGGGGCGCAAGAGCGACGACGATTGGGACGATGATCAATAGGGGGCCACAATGGGACGGTCACGCAAACCGAGCGCACAACTTGAGCGCAACGGGTCTTTCGATAAACACCCCGAGCGTCGCCGCGCGCGCGCCGGCGAACCGAAACCCGTCGGCCCCCTGGGTGACGTGCCGCTTTGTTTCACGACCGCGGGCGGGTTGAGCGAGTATATGGCGACGCGCCTCACCGCCATTTGGAACGAGGTCGTCGCCGAGGCCCCGCCCGGGGTGTGCACGTGGCACGACCGCAAACACGTCGAGTTGATTTGTCGCTTGCTCTATCGCGTGCGCACGGGGGGCGCAAAGAGCGGCGATTTCTCGCGCCTCGACACCTTGCTCGGAAAGATCGGCATGAACCCCGCCGATCGCTCGAAAGTGAATGTCGTCGCGAGCGCGGCGGCGACCTCTGGCGATGATGCAACCGAAAACAGTCCATTCAACGACCTCGCCGCCGAACCAATCCCGGGCCGCCCGAACTAACCCGCAAAGCTATGCCGAGCGCGCTCGGGCCTATGCCGAGGAAATCACCGCGGGGCGCATTCTCGCGTGCGTCGAGGTGCGGCAGGCCTGCGCGCGGTTTCTCGAGGACCTCAAGCGGAGTGCGACGCCCGAGTGTCGATGGAGGTTTGACGAGAGCAAGGCGAATCGCTTTTGTCGATTCTTCGAAGGTTTCAAGCATTACAAAAACGACTTTCTAAACCGCGCAGGCAAAGGCGAAACGTTTCGCCTCGAACCCTGGGAGTTGTTCATCGCCTGCAATATTTTCGGTTGGGTCGACAAAGACAAAGGGCATCGGCGTTTCACCGAGGCATATATCGAGGTGCCGCGCAAGAACGGCAAAACCCCGCTCGCCGCGGGGGTCGGCCTCTATTGCCTCGCCGCCGACAATGAATTCGGCTCGGAAGTGTACGCCGGCGCGCGGTCGAAAGAGCAGGCCGCCGACGGGTTGTTTCTCGCCGCCAAACAAATGGCCGAGCGCGCCCTCGACTTTCGCGAGGCGTTCGGCGTCTGGATCAACGCAGCCTCGATCGTAGTGCAGGCCCGCAACGCGACTTTCAAACCTCTCAAAGCGAACCCGCAAGATGGACCCTCGCCGCATTGCGTGCTCGCCGACGAGTATCACGAATACAAAACCGACCGGCTCATCGATTGGGCGCGCACGGGCATGACCGCGCGGTTGCAACCCCTCTTGCTCGAAATCACGACCGCGGGCACCGATACCACCTCACCGTGCTATCAAAAACACCTTGAGGTGCAAGATATGCTCGCCGGTCGGCACCCCAACGATCGACTCTTCGCCATCATTTACACGATCGACAAGGGCATCGATTGGACATCAAAAAAAGCGGTCTTGATGGCAAACCCCAACTATGGGGTGAGCGTCAACCCCGAGACGATCGAACACGATCAAGAGCAGGCCAAGCATTCGGCCCTGCGTCAAAGAGAATTCAAAACCAAAAACCTCAATATCTGGGTCAATCAAACCGCGACTTGGATGAATATGCACAAATGGGAGGCCTGCGCCGATCACTCGCTCACGATCGAGGATTTTGCGGGCGACCCGTGCATCGAAGGCGTCGACCTCGCGTCGCGCCGCGACACGGTTTCGACCGCGCGCCTCTTTCGGCGCGTGATCGACGGCGAGCAGCATTTCTATTGCTTCACTCGGCATTACCTCAATGAGCAACAAGTGAGGGACCCCAGGAACACGCACTATCAGACCTGGGTCGAAAAAGGATTTTTGATCGAGACGCCCGGCGACATCACATCATATTTGCGCGTGAATGATGACCTCGCCGCCGACTCGACCGCGCTCATGCTGCGCGAGCTCGTGTTTGATCCTTTTCACGCCGCGCCGCTTATTCAGTTCTTGCGCGAGCGCGACGACTGGAACACCTCGACCGAGATCGTCGACCTCAAGCAAAACGAAGAGCAGCAATCGGGGCCGATGAAGGAATTCGAGGGGCTCGTGTACGCGGGCCGGTTTCATTTCGACGGCAACCCGGTCTTGAGTTGGATGATCGGCAACACCTCGTGCAAGATTTCCGAGCGCGAAAACTGGCGACCCGTGCGCAAGCACATAAGCCAAAAGATCGACGGCACGATCGCGATCTTGCTCGCGTTCGCCCGATGGATGGCCGCGCCGCAAGACAACGCGAGCGGCATTTTCTTTGCCTGACAAAAGGAATTCGGCGATGCGATTTTTTGAAATTCTTCGAAATCTCGGGCGCGCCGAGTACCGAGCCAACCCGCTCGAAAATCCCGCGGTGCCGCTTTCCAGCCCCGCGGTTTGGGAGTGGCTCATGGGCGGCGAACCGACCGCCTCGGGCGAATCGGTCAACGAAACAAACGCCCTGCAAATCACGACCGTTTACGATTGCGTGCGTATCCTGGCCGAGTCGGTCGCGTCGTTGCCGCTTGAGGTTTGGGAAAGAGGGGCCGACGGGGGGCGCACAAAAGCGATCGAGGCGCAGGCGTATAAGTTACTCGCGATCGAGCCCAACCCCGAAATGAGCGCATACAGTTTCAAACAAACTTTTGTTGGGTGCCTCGCGCTCACCGGCAACACGTATGCACAAATCGAGCGCAACGGGGCGGGGCAACCGATTGCCCTTTGGCCTCTCAACCCGCTCAAGACGCGCCCGATTCGCTTGCCGAGCAATCGCATCGCATACGAGACGAGCGACGGCATGGAGGCCGGACTATCACGCCTCATCGACCCCGAGGATATGTTGCACGTGTTGTTGTTTTCGCTCGACGGCATTCATGGATTGAGCCCCATTCAACAGGCGCGGCAATCGCTCGGACTAACAAAGGCAACGGAGAAATACGGTGCGCGTTTTTTTGGCAACGGGTCGAGGCCGGGTGGCGTGGTGATGAGCAAAGGCCCGAAACCTGACGACAAAACCAAACGCGAAATCATCGAGAGTTGGAACAACTCGCACGGGGGCGTGAATCAAGGCAAGACCGCGTTTCTATTTGGGGCCGAATGGGATTACAAACAAATTTCGCTTTCGCCCGAGGATTCGCAATTCCTAGCAACCCGGCAATTTCAGCGTACCGAAATCGCCGCCCTTTGGCGCATCCCGCCGCACATGATCGGCGACACCTCGCGCATGAGCGGCAACAACGTCGAGCAACAAAACTTGCAATTCGTGATCGACACTTTGCGCCCTTATCTGGCCTCGATCGAGAATGAGGTCGAGCGTAAACTCATGCCGACCGTGGGGCGCAACGCGGGCCGATTTTTCGTCAAGTTTGATGTGAGCGAGCGTTTGCGCGGCGATTTTAAAACTCAGCAAGAGGGATTCGCCGCGGGCGTGCAATGGGGTTGGTTCTCGGCAAACGATGTGCGCGCGAAACTCGGCGAGAATCCCGGGCCGCCCGAGCTCAACGTCTACCGCACCCCGGTCAATATGCAATCGGCGAAAACCTTGTTGCTCTCGCCTGCGCCGGCGGGCTCGCCTGCGCCGCCTGCGCCCGAGCTCGTGCCCCCCGAGCCCGACGAGCCCGCGCCTTTGCCTGCGCCGAGCGCGCCCCGCGCGTTGCCGGCGCCCGAACCGAAAGCATTGCCCCCGTATGCCGCCTTTGCATTGCCGTTTCGCGACGCTTTCGGGCGACTTTCGCGGCGTGCCGAGCGTGATTCGGCGGCCTTTCGCGTGACATTGGGGCCGGTTTTGCGCGGCCTTGCCGACCTGGGCGTGAGTTATCGCGGAGGCTCAAGGCCCGAGATCGCCGCGGGCCTCGTCGCCGAGGGGCTCAAGGCAATGGAAAAACGCGCCGCGAAATGGCCCGCGGCGATCGCCGAGGGCGATCTCGAAACCCTCACCGCGGGCGAATTTTGGAAAGTGGTTCGCTTTATGCATATCAATGCAGCAAAAGAGATCAGCGCGGCGCAGGCCGCCTCAGAGGTGCGAGATGAATAAGCAAATCGAGCGGCGTTTCATACGGCAAAGCGAGTTTCGCGTTTCGGCAGAGAACGAGCCCGCGAAAATTTCCGGGTATGGTGCGGTGTTCAATTCGCAAAGCGAAGACCTCGGCTATTTCACCGAGTTGCGCGAAGAGATCGACCCGCACGCATTCGACTCGGTGATGAGCACAAACCCCGACGTGCGCGGCCTGTTCAATCATGACCCGAATTTTGTGCTGGGGCGCACGCGCGCGGGCACCTTGCGCCTCTCGGTCGACGCCCGCGGCCTCGCCTATGAGATCGACCCGCCCGACACCCAGGCGGCGCGCGATCTCATGACCTCGATGCGCCGCGGCGACATCACCGGGTCGAGTTTCGCGTTCATCGCCAAACGCGACCAATACACCGACAACCCCGACGGGTCGATCACCCGCCGCATTCTTGAGTTTCAAGAGTTGCTCGACGTGTCGCCGGTCACGTATCCCGCCTTTCCTGCAACGAGCTCGCAGGCATACTCGTTGCCGCGCTCGATGCCCAAAGAGATGCGGGCGCGATTGTTGAATGTGAAACGCGACTTAATGAACGGGTGTATCTGCGATTGCGATGCGTGCGCGATCGACGGCGATTGCTCGAACTGCACGCACGACGATTGCAATGCCGACGCCGAGGGTTGCATCGATTGCCCGATGGACGACGGATTTTTCGCGCGAGCGCATGAGGCGAACGAAAATCTTCGCCTCGCCCTACGCATCGCGCTCGAACTCTAAACCGCAAAACCCAGGCATCGCCCCGTCGCTTTGTCGACTGCCTTCGATGGTGCGGGCCGCGGTGCGTGTATCGCGAGGTGTTCGCGCCTGGGCGCGAGCTCGCCGCGGTGATAGGCAAAAACAACCACGCATCACCAACCCCATTTCACTTTGAGAGGTGTTCCATGACGAGCAAAGAGATGCGCGAGGCGCGCAACAAACTGTTAGTCGACGCGCAAAAGATCATGAGCGGCGACAAGGTGACAACCGAGCAACGCACCCAGGCCGACAAGATGCTCACCGAGGCGAACGAGCTCAAGGCGCAATATGAATTGCGCGACCGGCTCGACGCCGAGACCTCGACAACAAGCGGGCGCAGTATTCCGCGCGGCGCGCCTGGGGCCGACGAGCCCGAGGGCGACACCCGTTCGCTCAAGGTGCGGCGCAGGGCGACCGATAAGGCCTTGCGCGCCTGGATGAGTCGCGAAAACTTCGAGACCCGCGACCTCACCGTCGCCGCCAACGGCGCGGTGATGATTCCGGTCGGCGTCACCGACCCAAAAATCGCCATGATGTCGGCGGGCTCGATCTATGACCTCGTGTATAAACTGCGCACCGGCACGGGCGAGGCAATCAAGGCCCCGATGCTCAACGACGTCACCAACCTCTTTGTGTTGAATTCGGCGAGCATTACCACGACCGACCCGGCAACGGGCGGCGTCACGATCCAAATCGACGACATTCGGTCGAACCCGATCTTGATTGAACGCTCGCTCATTCAAGATGCGGGATTCGATCTCGTGGGGTTTGTCGAGCGCGCGGTGCAATCGCGCTATCTGCGCACCGTCTCGAAGTGGATTACGCAAGGCAACGGGTCGAACGTGGTCGGCACGCAAACACTTACTCAAGGCGTGGTCGGCAATACGACGCTCGTTTTGAAATATATCGATATGGCCGCGCTATTCTCCGCGCTCGATCCTGCCTATTTGATCGGCGCGGTTTGGGTGATGTCGAACGCGACGCTCGGGCTCGTGCTCAACATTCTCGACACCGCGGGCCGCCCGATTTTCTTGCCGTACAACGACGGCGCGAATTCGGGGTTTGTGGGCACGATTTTCGGTTACCCCGTGAAACTCAATCCCTATCAACCGTCGATTGGGGTCAATAACGCGTTTATCCAGTTCGGCAATTTCGAACAAGGATATACGTTCCGCGAGGTCGACCCCTATGCCGACGTGCCCGCCGACACAAAGGTTGCCGACACCGGCGTCGTGACCCTGCGCCGCCTCGACGAGCGTTACGCCGAATTGAACAAAGTCGGTTTTGTTGGATTCGCGCGGGTCGGCGGGCAAATCACCATCGCGGGCAACGTGCCCTCGGCGGCGACCTCGCCCGCGGCGATCGTTACCTTACTCGGCAAGTAATCAACCCTTGCGCCTGGGGGCCTCGCCGCGGCCCCCTGGGCGGCCTTTCCTGCGCGCGTGAGGTTAGCCATGCCTCTCAGCTATCGAGACACGTCGCAACCGCTTATCGAGCCCGTGACGCTCGCCGAGGCCAAAGCACAGGCCGCGGTCGACGCCGCCATGACCCTCGACGATGCGCTCATTACCTCGTTGATCGTGGCGGCGCGGCAATATGTCGAGCGGCTCATCAATCGCCCGATCTTCAACCGCACGATGAAACTCTGGCTCGATTTCTTTCCCTACTATGCGTATGCGAGCACGGGGTTCGGGGCGTGGAATTATCTTGCCATACGTTTGCCCAAACCGCGCGCCCTCTCGGTCGAGTCGGTCACCTATACCGACCGCAACTTTCAAACCCAAACCGTCGCGCCCTCGCAATATTGGCTCGATGCCAAGGCCGAGCCCGCGCGCGTTGTGCCCTTGCCAGGATTGTATTGGCCGACTGATTACGCATGGGTGCCGAATTCGATTTGCGTGAGTTACACCGCGGGCAACTATGTGGACGTGTTCACCGAAAATCTGACGGTCAAGAATCACCCCGGGTCGCCCCCGACAATCACCGAGGTGCAAGTAACAAATGCCCTCTATACGGGCATGATCTCGTTAGTCAACGCCCAGGGCAACGCGGTGCCCTATACGCCCGACCCTACCGACGCAACGGTGCTCGTGCTCAACGTACCAGTGGGGCAAGTTCTCACCGCGACCTATTACATCGGGGCGTGCCCCCAGGCGATCAAGCAAGCGATTCTCTTGCTCGTCGCCTATTGGTACGAACACCGCGACGCCGCCGAAACTCAACCCCCGCAAGCGATCGCGCACGGCATCGAGGCGATACTCGCGAGCGAGGTGTTCGAAACATTTGGATTGTGAGCGATGGACCCGACCTATATTCAAGCGGGCGAGTTGATCCACGTGGTCACCGTGCAATCGCCCCCCGATGGCCGCGACGAGACCGGGCAACCCGACGTCACGTGGGACGACGTGCTCACCACGCGCGCCAAAATCGAGAGCGTCAACTCGCGCACCTTTCGCATGTCGTTTGCGAATAACGCCCTCACCTCGCAGACCTCCAACGTGATCACCATGCGGCACCCGCGCACCGTCAAGATCGAGCCCGGGTACAGGGTCGTATTCGGCGACAGGTTTTACACCATACAGGCGATCGACAACGTGTTGGAGCAAGACAAGAAACTCGTGCTCGCCTGCATCGGCATCGACGAGGACAGCAATTAACAATGGCCGACACGATCGAATTGAGCGTCGACACCCGCGAGCTCGAATACGCGCTCACCCGATTGCCGCAACGGTTTCGCAAGGACATCATGCGCCGCGCGTTGCAGGCCGCGGGCGATGTGATGCTCGCCGCGGTCGTCGCCGAGACGCCCGAGCGCGACGATGTTTGGACCCCCGACTCGACCGCATTGCCGCCCGGCGTGCTCAAGGCCGATATGCACACCGAGATTCAATTCTCGCGCACCCAACAAGCGGCGCGGGTCAAGGTCGGACCCTCGGCCAAAATCGGGGGCCTGGTCGCCTATCGCATCAACTACGGGTGGATGCACAAAGACCGCGGGGGCAACATCAAGCACATCCCCGCGACCCATTTCCTCACGCGCGCCTTTGACCTCTCCGCAGAGACGGCGGTCGAGGTGTTTATTGAAACCCTGGGCAATGCCCTCGGGTACGGCGAGAATGCCATTCCCGAAAACAAATCGCTCGACGTGGAATTCGGATAAATGCTCACCGATGGATTGCGCGCCCTGGCGATCGCCGACCCTGCGATCTATGCCCTTTGCGGCGATCGCATCGCGCCCCCGCCGGCGCCCGAGGACCTCTCCCAATATCCCTATGTGACGTACTCGCGCGTGAGTTATGCGAGCGACTATGCAACCGATGGCCCGGTTAGTTTCTCGACGGCGCGCATTGTCTATGAGTGTTTCGCCATTCGCAAGGCCGACGCCAATGCACTCGGCGAGGCCTTTCGCCTTTGCTTTTCGGGCTATCGCGGGGTGTTGAACGAGGGCACCCCGGTCGACTCGATCGAGATCGCCAACGTTTCCGACGCCTGGAACCCCGCGCGCGTTTATAGCGTGCAAGTGCACGCGATGGTCAATTTCTCGGAAGCTAAAAACCACTAACCCAGACAGGAGAGTGAGCCAATGGCCGGAACTGCAACGAAAGGTTTCACCGGAAAGGGCGCGACGTTTTCGATCGGCACCACCCCGTCGCCTGCATCAACGTTCACCGTGATCGCCCAACTCAAGACCCTTGCATTCAGCGGGCAAAAGTGGAGTTTCGACGACATCACGTGTTTGAGCTCGCCGGTCGTGGGCGCGGGCGTGTTGGAGGAATCTTTGCCCACCAAAGTGTCGCCGGGCGAGCTCGCGATCGCCGGCGTTTTTTTGCCGAGCGACGCGGGGCAACCGCTATTGCTCGCGGCGTTCAACTCGGGCGGGTTGAACGATTTCAAAGTGCAACTCCCGGTCGGGCCGGGGCAAACCACGACCGGCAACCTTTATACGTTTTCCGGTTACGTGCAAGATATGCCGACGCCCGACATTCAAGTCGATAAGGCGATCAATTTCAAGGCGACGATCAAACTCAATACGCTTTTGACCCTCACCCCGGGCACGCTCGTGGCAGGCACCGCGGCGCAAGCGGCACCCGCACAGGCGGCCTAACGGAGACTCTATGCGTGCGAACCCCATGCAACCGACGGTGACGATCGAGATCGGCGCCGACCTGTTCTTGCTCGTGTTTGATTTCGAGGCGGTCGCCGAGGCCGAGGATTTGACCGGGCGGGCACTCTTGACCGGGCTCACGTCAAAGGATGCCCGCTCCCCGGCAATCAACCTCGTGCGCGGCATGTTCTACGCCTGCACGCGCGCGCATCATGCCGAGCTCGATTTCGCGGCGATCAAATCGCGCATCAACCGCAAAAACATTTGGGAAGTATGGGCGAAGGTATTGGAGGCTTGGACAGCGGGCCTCGTTGACCCTGAGAGCGACGCCGCGCGCGCCGACCCTACGCAGGCCCCGAGCTCGGTCGGCGCGAGCTCTGGGGCTATCTCTGGAGTCATGCGCGCTATGACCTCGGAGTGAGCGAGGCCGAGTTTTGGCGACTCACCCCGCGGCAACTCGGCGCGCTCACCAAACGGCACCGGCAGGCGCAAGAGCGGCAAGATTTGCTGGTGGGGTTGTTGGCTTCCGTGGTTTGCAATTTTTCCTATTACGCGCCCCAGGAACCCAAAGCGGCGGTCGATTTTGTGCCCTGGCACAAACCCGCGCCGCGCGCGCCCGCGAACGATCAGGAGCTCGCCGAACAATTCGCCGCAACCCTCGCGCCCTATGCGGTCGTAAATATTCAACCCGAAACAAAACCGAAAGGAGTTTCATAAATGGAAGTTCCGGTAATGATAAGCGGCGTTCTATGGGACCACGCCGACAAGTCGGGCCGCGCGGTGACCTTGCAAGGCCTTGCCGTGATCACGGGTCTCAGTGTCGGCGGGGGGCCGATCGTGCCGCCCGGCGTGCCGCCTGGAAGCGGCGGGCCGCCCGTGCCAATCTTTCCTATCTGGGGGCCGCCCGGCTCTAACTTCCCTGGCGGCCCCGGTTACCCGCCCGTAGCAGGGCACCCGCTCCCCATTCCCCCTCAGCCAATCAACCCGCCGGCAAATCCCGAGGTGCCCAAACCCCCGCCCCCCGACGGCGGTTGGGGTTGGCATCCCGAATACGGTTGGGGTTACTTCCCCGGGCAAGGCGGCAAACCTCAACCCCCCGGTTAGTAAGTCAAGAGGGCGGCGCGCATCCCCATCGCGCCGCCTTTGATTGTTCGCGCGAAAGGTTTATTTGAATGCCTGCCAGTGCCAAAGTCGCGACCGCATATGTCGACCTAGTTGCGCGCACCGAGGCCTTTGAAAAAGCCATCGGCAACGCCAAAAAGTCGATCCGCGAATTCAACGCCGAGGCTAAGGCGCAGTTACACGAGGCCAAAGATTCGGTCAACTTGCTGGGCGATCAAATCGGGGTGAAACTCCCCCGTGACCTGCAACACTTTGTGTCCGAGTTGCCCGGGGTCGCGACCGCGATGTCGGCGGCATTCGACACTATCGCAGTTGTCGCCCTCATCGGCGTGCTTGTCGAGGCGGGGCAAAAGATTGCTGAGTTTATCAAGAAAAACGAAGAGGCCCGCAAAAAGAGCGAAGAGGCATGGAGGCACATTCACGCCGCGGCGCAAATGGCGACCGACGAGATTCGCTTGAGCACGATTCAACTCGACAACCAACTCGCGCGCCTGGAACACAAACCGGAAAACAAGGCCGCCGAGGCGGTCGAAGAGATCGCGGTCGCGACCGAACACCTCAACGAGCAATTGGAGCAAGCCAACAAACAAATCCTCGATCTCGTCAAAGCGCAGACGTTCCGATTCTTTTCGAAAGAGGGAATGCAGGCGGGCACGCATCAAGAGCAAGTGATGCTCGAAGAGCACATCAAGTGGCTCGCGCATGCCACAACCGCGCAAGACAAATTGAACGAGTCGAAGAGTTACGCGAATGCTCTCGCCATTCGCGCGCGCGAGCTCGAAGAGATGCAAAAGCGCGAAAGCAGCATTTCCTACAAACCCGAGATCGAGGCGGTCGAGCAAATGCAACTCGGGCAGGCCGCCGAGCAAATCCAGCTTGAGGCCCTGGTGCATAAGGGAACGGTCATACCCAAGATTGCCCAACTCGAAGGTGCGAAAGACCTCGAAGCGGAGCTCGAAAAAGACCGGCAAAAGATGCTCGCCGGTTTCGAGCAAGCGTTCAACGAGCAAAAGCGGCAATACGGCATGAGCGTCGCGCAAGAGATGGCCTATTGGGCCGACAAGTTGAAGGCATTCAAAGAGGGCACCAAAGAATACGAGGCCGCGTTTCAACATTTCACGACCTATTCAGAGCAACTCTCCAAACAACTCGCCGACCTGCGCAAGACGACCAAAATCGAGACCTTGCCGAGCGATGTCGCCGCGGTGCCGACGATGCTCACCGAGGCATACGAGGACATCGCGCACATGGGCGCGCGATGGACGCAATACAATCGCGAGCTCGCCCAGGCCGACAAGCAACAAACCTTGATGAACGCGCACCTCGAAGAGATGAAAATTCAATTCGAACTCGCGACCGGCGCGATCAGCCCGCACGCCGCCGCGGTTGCCCAGGCCGCGGCGCACCTCAAGCAATACAACGCCGAATATAACGTGCTGGTTGCCGAGCGGGCGCGCGTCGCCGAGGACACCTCGCTCACGCCGGCGCAACGCGCGACGCAAATGCAGGCGATCACCAACCAACTCGAAGCGTTGAAAGGCGATCGTCAGATTCAAGAGCTCACCGATGCGGTCGCCGAGTTCGGCACCACGTGGCAAGCGATGATCGACTCGGTGTTCGACGAGATGATCAAGCGCAGTCAAGAAACAAGCGCGCAATTGCGGCAAATCTCCATGCAATTCATCGACTCGGTGAACACCGAGCTCGCCCGCGGCCTCACCGGGCAATCGATGAATTTCGAGCAAGTGTTTCGCGGCACCGCGCAATCGCTCGCCAAAGCGGGCATCGAGAAAACCGAGGGAATGCTCGCCCAGGCGTTAGGCCTGGGCAGTTTCGGCAAAATGGGCAGCAAGAGCAATCCCATGTACACCCGCGACGCCGACAAGCCGGGGGGCCTTGCGGGGGCAATGGAGGGTCACTCCACGGGCGGGCTCATGCGCATGGTCGGGCACGGGTTGTTGGGAATGCTCAACGATTCCGATTGGGCGGGCAAACTTTTCGGCTCGGGCTCGCTCTTTGGCGGGGGTCATGCCCTGGGCGGGTCGGTCATGGCGGGCGTGCCGATCGATGTCGGCGAGCTCGGGCGCGAGCGGTTTGTGCCCGCGGTGCCGGGGCGCATCATCCCTAACAATCAACTGGTCGGCGCGCCGATGGTGATGAACGTCGACGCCCGCGGCACCGACCCCGCCTTGACGCGCGCCAACTTCGAGCGCGCCTTGCAAATGACCCACGCGCGGGCGGTCGACGATGCCGCGCGCGGCATGAGCGAGCGCGCGCGCCGCACGCCGCAATAAGGAGAAATGCCGTGCCACAAATCAGCATCGCATCGGTCAACGTTCCGGGCTGGTCGGGCGCGACGAGCGGCATCTCTTTGCGCATTTATGCCAACCAATATTTCACCGCCTGGGACGGCACGCCGATCGAGCAGACGGTGCCCAAAAATGCGTCGAGTGGCCTGGGCTCGTTTTTCAAATCGTATGCCTGCACCGTCGACGGGTCGGGCAACATCACGATTCCCGCGGTGACCTTGCCCTCGACCGTCGACTCGCCCGACAACCCGAGCGCAACCTATACCGCGTTGTTTTGGGATGCGACCCTCAATCAAAACGTGCAAATATTCGGCACCTTCGCATCCTGGCCGTTGTTGGCCTCGCCGAGTGCCACGACCTGGGCGGCGATCTTTGGCAATGTGGCCGTGGTCGGCGGCGCGGCGATCCTGGTCGGCACGGTCACGGCCTTGCCTTATGGCGCAACACCGACGGCGACCATCACCTCGGCTAACCCGTATTACTTGAACCTGGGCATCCCGATCGCCGACGCTTTGCAATTTCTGCCTTGCACGTCGATCAACGCGCACACTTTCACCGCGCCGGCGACGGTGATTGCGGTCGCCTATAACGGCATCATGCTGCCCGCCAATGTGGCCGCCCCGGCTAAGAGTTATACGGTCGCCGGCGACGGGGTAACGATCACGCTCACCTTTGACATTGACCCGAGTTGGGAAAGAATCGACGCCTTTTGTCGCCCCGGAGGGAGTACCCCTTGAGTGTCACCCGCTTGCCTTTCGGCACGCCCCCGACCGCACACCTCAGTGGGCAAAACCCCTATTTCTTGTCGCTCGGTTTGCCCGTCGCCGACACGCTTGCGTATATGCCCTGCGCGCGCGTCGACGCGCACACCTTCACCGCGCCCGCGGCGGTGATTGCGGTCGCCTGCAATCACATCCTGTTGCGCGGGGGTTTGAGCGCACCCGCGCGCAGTTATACTCTCGCCGGGTTAACCATCACGCTCACCTTTGACACCGATAGTTGGGAACGAGTCGACGTCTTTTGTCGACCCTAAGCAATTTGTGAGGTTTGTTTATGCTCGCACGATGGATAAAGGCCGGTCTTGTCACTAGCACATTTCTCGCCTGCGCGGCGATGTCGCTCGGGCAGATCAACCCGGCGACGCAAATTCGCTGGCCTGCTAACTGCAATGCCAGTGGCATGACGTACAACCAATTCTTGAATTCTTGTATTGCGGGCGGCCCTGGCCCGCAAGGCCCCCCCGGGCCTGCGGGACCTCCGGGCGGGTCGCTGAGTTATCCCGGGGTCACCTCGGACGGCAACAACGGGCTCACCGTGACGGGCGGTGTCAACGCCGCAACCGTCGGTGCAAACGGAATCGGCAATCCCAACACCTCGGCAACCCTAACTGAGGTAGTGGGCTCGATGCAGCCTTTGCACGCCGCCGCATTGCGCGCGACCCGCACTAAGACGGGTCTCATGACGCTCAACAATATGGGGTATTCGGGTTACTCCAACCCGGCGCAATTAGTTATCTATACGGGCGGCGATTCAACTACGGGATTTCATGCCAACGAATTCGCCTGCACTCTGGCAACCGAATTTGGTTTCAGCAATCAATGGGCGGGCTATATCGGCACGACAATCACCGGCACCAATGTATCAGAGGGGTTTACTTGCCCGCCCGCGGGGTGGCAATTCGTCCCGACCCTGGCAGGCGGGGCAACGAATGTGGGGGGAGATTTCGCCCACTTTCCCGCGGGCACTGGGGTTTCCATGCCCCCAGGATCAACCGCAACCAACACGGCTGGGTTTCAAATGACGGCCAATAAGATTATGGTCTATTACACCGCGGATACGGCAGGGGCGACGGTCACGGTCAACACCTCGCCCGACGGTACGACGTGGACGGCGATTCCGAGTTGCACGGCCTTAGTCGTGACCCCCAACGTGGGCGGGGTCTGCGATGCGACCGTGACGCTCGGCCCTTATTGGGTGCAAGTTGTGGCCGGGGGCAGTGCAACCCTCTATCTATGGACCGCGGGCATGATAAACACAACCGTCAACGGTGCGGTTTTCGTGGCGGGCGGGGTTGGGGGCACGAGTCTCCCCGATCAGACATCCATTCCGTCGGCTATCTGGCAACCGTGGCTCAATGACATCAAGCCGGACTTAGTGACCTTTGAAATGAAAAACAACGGCACGATGGTGCTCGGCTATCCGACCTGCACCCAGGCAACGACCGCCGCGCCGACCGTGGGGCAGAATCGCCTCTATTGGTGGAATAAGTGGATAACCCCATTTCTAACTGCGAACGCCCTCGCCGATGTGGTGATCTTTGGCTCGCACGGCATCGCCGCATCCAACGATTGCATCGCGGTCTATAACCAAGTCGAGCAACAATGGGCCTATGCACAACAACCGGCGCAAACCTATGTCGATAATTACTGGCAACTCAGCAATGCGCAGATGCAAACGCTCGGATGGATCGATACCACTGTACACGAGACGATACTCGGCCAGATAGCGCATGGCGATCTCGACGTAGAATACCTGGGCATTATGAATTGGCCGACGGCGTTAGTGACGCGCAATGTCGCCAACGGTTCCACCCAATCCAGCATTTTTAAGTTAGGCACACAAGGAAAGATCGATTACAACACATCCTTTCCGAACTACTGGCGATTCACGACCACGGCCACGGGTTCCAACAATTTGCGCGGGTTCAGCTTTATCAATTCGTCCGGCACCGCATGGGCGCAATTGTGCGACACCTCCGCGGGCGGACCATGTACAACTGTTGATAAGTCGTGGTTGCCGCCTTTTCAGTTATATCTAAGCGGCACCGCGGTCAATGCATCGGGGGTATGGCTGCACGGCACGCAGATACAGTCTGGCAACATCAATGCCGCGGGTTTCTTCGACAGTGCGACCGCGGGCACTCCCTGGCCTCTGGTTGCCTCCAATGTTTCGGTATCAACCAACAACCTGGGGAGCACGAGCAGCGGCAACGTAGCGGTCAATACCAGAAACCATTACACCTATGTGGGCGGCATGGCGGGCGCGGTTACCGGGCAGACCTATACCAGTGGTTCCAATAACGCCAACGACATAACTTATATCATTGCCCAGGGAACCACGGCCTACCCTTGGACGTGGAGCGGCACCAACGAAACCAATCGCTCGGGGTTCAGGGTGCCTGTGATTCCCGCCGCATCGGGTCACATGGCGCAATGCGTTCAAGAGCTCGTGTCGATGCCCGGGGGGGTCGGGCAGATTCTCCCCAAAACCGCCGCATTGTGTTACTACAACTTGAACTCAGCGCAAGGCGACACGGGCCGACAGTATATCGACGTCGATGCGGTGCTCACCGGAACCTCGACCAACGTGGACGGCGCCGGCGAGTTATCGCTCAGTGCGGCGACCACGGTTAGCTATACGTTTTACATCACGACCCTCACCGTTCACCCCGAATGCGTGGTGACGCCGCAATTCGATATTGGTTCGGGCAATCGCTATTGGGTGACCTACACCGCGGCGACCTCGTTTACGGTCAACTTTGCGACCGCGGTCACGGGGGCGGTAAGTTATGTCTGCACGATTCGCACCTAACTAGAGGGGGTTCGAGCAGGCGCGGCGAACATAAGCAAGTAAAAACACCAACGAGGGAAACCTATGCTCGCCATTTTGCCGATCTCGACCGACTTCAGCGACGGCAACTTGCACGGTTGGACAACCGCGTCGGGACCCGCGCCCGTGGTTGTCGCCGTGACCGGGCAATCCTTTCCCCAGGCGATCACAGTTTCGGGGCGCGATAGTGTCAACCCCGCGATCCTGCATCCTGGCGCGGTACAGGTAAAGGTGACCGGATGGTTGAATGGCGCCGGCTTGGCCGGGCACCCCAGCGACGGCAACTCGTGGAAAGTTTCGCTCGGGGTCCTAAGCATGCCCGGTTATAACTGGCAAACGAGCGCGGCATTGCAGATCGCCGCGGGCACGGGTTGGACCTTTGTGTCAGATATTTTGACCTTGCCCGCGGGCGCGACGTTGCAGGCCTGGGTGCAAGTCGACGCGGCGACCATCACCCCCTATTACGCCCAGGCCGCGGTGCTCAACTTCGCGCTCTATTATGGCACCACCCCGGTCATCGCCTTGCCCTCGGACACGATTCCCGGGGTGACGGCGCCGAGCTCGATCGAGTGGCGACCGCACGAGTATGTCGCCGCGACCGAATCGCCCTTCACCGGGCAAATGCAGGTTTTCGACTGGCAACAATCGCGACTCGATGCGCAAGTAAGTTTCCCTCCCATGACCCGCCGCTCGCGTGACGCCTGGGCGGCCTTTGTGCGCTCATGCCGCGGCCCCTTGCACGTGTTTCAAATGGGCGACCCGCGCGCCGCCTTGCCCAAAGGCTCGGGCCTGGGCGCGCCCGCGGTCGACGGGGCGGGGCAAAAAGGTTATGCGCTCGCCTCGCGGGGATGGCCCGCCAACGCGCGCTCACTCTTGTTGCCCGGCGACAACATCCAAATCGGGTATCGGCTCTATAGCGTCGACTCGCCGGTCAACGCCGACAACAACGGCAAAGCAACGCTGCGCGTTTGGCCGCCCCTGCGCGACTTGCCCCCCGACGGGGCCGTCATCGTCATGCGCAATTGCAAAGGCCTGTTCCGGCTCGCGCAGGCCTCGGGTAACCACGATTCGGTGAATGCCGCCGACTACGGTTTCAGCGGGTTTGAAATCCGCGAGGCCCTCTGATGGAGGCGCGCCTCTAATGCCGCGCAACATGACCGGGCCGGTCGCCGCGGCCCTATGTGCGCCCGCGGTGCGCATCGCCATCCTGGCGGCGATGCAATTCGCCGACAACCTCGTGCGGGTCTGGTCGGGCCTGGGGCCTCTCACGCTCACCGACGGCACCGTGTTTCAGGGGGTCGGCACTCTGGGCGACGTGGGCACCATCTCGGAGGATTCGAGCGTCGAGGCCAAAGGCGTGACGCTCTCCTTGTCGTCCATCCCGAGCGATACCATGAGCGAGATTTTGAGCGAGATGCGTTTGCTCGGCAAGGTGCAGGTTTGGCTCGCGGTGTTCGACGAGAGCGGCGCGATCATCCCCGACCCGGTTTTGATTTATCAGGGCAACATGGACACCGGCTCAATCACCGACGCGGGCGACACCTGCACCGCGACCATTGCGGTCGAGAACGTGTTAGTCGATCTCAACCGCGACGTGTTTCGCCGCTATACCAATGACGACCAACAAAGCGAGTACCCCGGCGATACGGCGATGCAATATGTCGCGGGGTTGCAAGAGCAAATCACCTTTTGGGGCAAGTCGCCCTCGTCGGTCAACAATGTCTGATTTGCGCCGCCTCTCCGACTGGCAAACCCGCTTAAGCGAATATCTCGTCGCCTGCGCGCACCAACGCTTCGAGTACGGGGTGCTGGATTGCGGTTTGTTCGTCGCCGACGCCATCGCGGTCATGACCGGCACCGATGTGGCTCGCCCCCTGCGCGGCAACTATCACTCGCGCGCTGAGGCCTTTCACCTGATGCGCGCCTTATGCGGGCGGGCCGCGCTCGATACGCTGGCGAGCAATATTGCCTCTGCCTATCACCTCCGCGAGATCGAGCCCCCCTTTGCGGGCCGCGGCGATGCGGTGGTGATCGGGCGGGGGCGCGGGTCGCGCCTGGGGCTCGTGTCCTTGCAAGGCGAGCTCTTGACTCCTTACGAGGCCGGCATCTTGCGCTTGCCGATCGTGCACGCCACGCGCGCATGGGAAATCGGATAAGAGAATGGCGAAAGCAGTTACAGAAATCGCAATCGGGGCCGCGGCCATCGGCGCGGCGATTGCCATCCCGGGGGGCGGCATCGCCATCGGCACGCTCATGATCTCCCACGCCGCCGCGGTCGGCGCGCTCGTGTCGCTCTCGGGCTCGATGATCATGTCGGGCATTGCCGACGCGCTCAAAAAAAATCAAGGCGGCCTCGCGGTCGCGGTCACCACGCCGATCGGCGCGCACGGGTATGTGTACGGAGAGCAAAAGGTCGGCGGCGTCGAAATCTTTCGCCAATCGAACAACTCCCAGGGCACGAGCAACAACAAGGAATTGCACCGCGTCTATGTGCTCGCCTGTCACCCCTGCAACTTGACCTCGTGGCAACTTAGAATCGACGGGCGGCAAGTGTTGGTGCGCCCGAGCTCGACCGGCGCGGGTTGGGATTCCTATCCCCCGGCGCAAATATCCGCGGGCATCTCGTCGATGACCCGCGACGCGAACGGGGTCGTGACCGTGCATCTAAGTGCCGACGTGCCCGGGCAAGATGGCAACTCGATTCAAATCACCTATGCGAACGACAATACGTTCAACGGGGTTTGGATTGTGACCCAACCCAACAAGACCGACCCGAGAACGTATACGTTCATTTGCGGCGGCGTGCCGACCACGACCTCGGGCGGGCAATTCTCGACGCTTTACTCCAATTACAAAGACAAAATTCACATCGAGTTGCTCGACGGCACGCACGCGGCAACCTTCCCCGGGTTGCTCGCGAGTAACACCTCATGGAAAGCGAGCGACAAAGGTTTGGGGCGCACGCTCGCCTATGTGCGCATGGGGTACGACGATTCGGTCTTTCCGAGCTCCATACCGAACGTGTCGTTCGTGATTCGCGGCAAGAAAGACATACTCGACCCGCGCACCGGCACGCGCATATATACCAACAACGCCGCCTTGTGCATCGCCGATTACCTTGCCATGCCCGCGACCAAAGGCGGGTTCGGGCTCACCATCGGCACCGACATCCCGACCGCGCAGTTGAGCGCCGCGGCCAATATCTGCGACGAGTTGGTGCCCCTGGCCGCGGGCGGGACCGTCAAGCGATACACGTGCAACACGTTTTTTCAACTCAACGCCACGCGCGGCTCGATCTTGCAACAAATGTTGACCTCGTGCGCGGGGCGCATTTCCTATCAAGGCGGGCAATTCTCGATTTTCCCCGGGGCCTGGGTGGGGCCGACCCTGCAACTCAGCGAGGCCGATCTCATCGGCCCGATCGAGTGGCGGCCGCGGCACTCGATTCGCGACACGTGCAACGCCATCAAGGGCACCTATGTGTCGCCGGAGAATGCCTATCAACAGGCCGACGTGCCGCCCTATATGCAGAATTACCAACGGCATTATGGGGCGATCACCGACCCCGGGCAAGGCGACCGATGGTTGGTCGAGGACGGGCTCGAACGCATTTTTAAAGACGCCAATTTTCCCTGCACCGACAACGCCGCGACCGCGCAACGATTGGCAAAGATCGCCTTGATGCGCATTCGCAATCAAGGCCGCGGAACACTGCGTTGTAATATGCGCGCCTATCAGGCGGTCGCGCTCGACGTGATTCAACTCACCCACGCGCGCTATGGATGGACCAACAAGAACCTCGAAGTGTTGGCCGACCGTCTGGTGGTCGACAAAACCAAAGGCGGCGCGCCCGTGCTGGCCGTCGAGCTCGATGTCGCCGAGACCGACTCGACGGGGTTTGATTGGGCGACGACCGAGGAATTGAGCCCGCAAGGGTTCACGCAACCCGTCGCCCCCGGCGCGCAGATCGCGCAACCCCCCGAGAACGTGACCCTCTACTCGGGGCCGGGCGCGACCATCTCGGGGGTGACCTATCCCTCGACCGTGACCGTGGGGGCCGACGGGCGCGTCTCCAATGCGCTTTATTGCGCCTGGATCACGCCTAACGATGCATACGTGATTGCCGGCGGGCATATCGAGGTGCAATGGCAACCGAGCGGGGCCGCGGCCTTTCTGCCTTTCGGCAAGTTCGACCCCTCGGTGAACTCGTGTTTCATTACCCCCGTGAGCGACGGCGCGCAATACAACGTGCGGGTGCGCGCGGTGAACTGCATCGCGGTCCCGTCGATATGGATCACGGTCGGCCCGGCGACCGTCTCCTCGGCCTATTCGACGGTGAGTTACTCGGGCGTGCCGGTCGCGCCCGCGGGCACCTTGAGCGCGCAAGGCCTGGCCGACGGCAGTGCGCAAATCTCGATCTCGGCGTTTACGCCGCCTTTCGGCGGGGCCTGCACGCCCTCGCCCAACCTGCTCACCGGGCTCAATCAAGCCCAACTCTATTACGTGTATTACATCGACGCGGCCATGACCGGCGGCACCATCACCCCCATTGCGACCCAGAACAAAGGCGACTTTTCCAACAAGACCGGATATTTCCTCATCGGCTCGATCACCACTCCGACCTATACGCCGCGCTATCAACCGACGAGTTATCACGACACCGGGTCGAGCACGACCACGACCCCCGCCGCGGCCTATGACAACAACACCACCACGACCGCGATCGTGGGCGCGAGTCTGTGGAGTGTGATTGCGGGCATCGGGCCGCCCCCCAATCCGCAGTATTACTATCAGACCGCGACCGGCGACTGTATTTTCTCCGGGTTCGCCGCGGTCGCCGCCGGCGCGGCGTTGACCTTGCACGTGGTCGCCAGTACGACGGACGCGAACCTTCCCGCGGCGGCGAGTTGGTATGGCAACATCGTCGTGCACGTGGGCGGCACCAACACGACCCTGGCGACGTTTAGTGCGACGACCGCGCAAACCGATTACACCATGACGATCGCCGCGGGCACGGTGCTCTCGACTATTTCGATCGAGATTTACGTGAATATCAACGCGCCGACCCCGGGGCAAACCCAATACACCGGCACGGCGTCGGTGCGCCCGTTCGAGATTTACATCCAGTGATCAACCCGCCTGTTCTTGGGCGGCGTGGATGGTTGCCAATGCCGCATAGCAGCGGGTGCAGATGATGACCGTCTCGGGGCGCGCGGCGAGCATTTCTTGCGAGGGCGGGGCGAGCCCCACGAGGCGCGCACACACGTTGCATTGGGATTGCATCGCCCCGCGCTCGATCATGTTTTCCCAGGGCGCGGCGACGATCGGCACGGGCATCGCGGGCGCGTCGGCCTCGTGGGGTTGGTCCGCATCGAGCGAGATGTATTTGCCCTCAAGGGTGCGATAGTCGATCGGGTTGTCGGCGGCGAGCTCGTCGAGGGTCGAGGAGAGCAAGTGCGCGCAACGGGCGCAGGCGATGCAGGCGTCGGGGTAAACCCGCACCTCGTTGAACTCGCGCACGGTGAGGCCGACGAGCGAACCGCAAAAGCGGCAGCGCGCGAGGGTCGTGTTTTGGGCGTTGGTCCATTGCGCGGCGACGATCAGTTTTGGGACCCTGGGCGTGGAGGCGGGCGCGTCGTTGTGTATGGTCGTCAAGGTTGGTTGCTCCTGAGTGGGTTTCACGTCCCGGCGTGCGAATTCCTGTCATAGTACACGATGCGGTTATGAATGCCTTCGATCTTATCACCGATATTTTTGCGCGCCCCCAGGCCGACACCGAGGCCAACGTGCGCCGCCTTACGCCTGCACAGTTGACGTATCTGCGCGATCTCATCGAGGCCGAGGGACCGACCGAGGCGATTGAATACCGGCGCAACGGTTTGGTCTGGTCGCCCGCGGGTCGGCACAAATACATACTCGCCGAGGACCTCTCCGCTCGGCGGCGCGCGGTGCACACCGTCACCCGTTTGTCGAACCTCACCCCGACCGGCGCAGGCCGACTCTTTTGAGAATGGAGAAAACACCCATGCCGAAAACTATTGCCAGCGAAACCATCAAGGCGGCAATCAATCAGATCGAGGCGGGGCGCGACGCGATCGAGGCCGAGCTCGCCGGGCTCAACAACTTGCAACTCACGGTCGCCAACATTCGCGCCTTGCTCGATGCCATCACCCGCGCGACCCAGGCGATCGCCGCGGTCACGCCGAGCCCGAGCGATGATGATGCGCCGCCCGCGGAGAGCATTGCGCCGGCGGTCATCGAGGCCGCCAATGCCGTGCCCAGGCCTGCGCCCGAGCCCCAACCCGAGCCCGCCAGTGTCGCGCCGCGGCCCGTGGTCGCGCGCGCCGCGCCGGCTACAACGGCGAAACCGCATCGTCGATGAATTGCCCGCTCGTGAGTTGGGCGTCGATGCGCTCGAAATTATTGGCCGCCTGTTCTTTCACCATTCGCGCGCGCTCGAAGGCGAGTTCGGCGGCCTCATACATTTTGAAAGCGAGATCGAGATCGGCGACCGCGTATTGGCGATCGCGAGTGAGATCGGAGCGGAGTTTCATGAGGTGAGGACGTTCGAAACGACGGAAGGGTTTCGTTGCAGAGGTTTAGTGTTTTCTTCGCTCGGCGGCAGAATGATTCTCCTCTTCGATAAAGCGGGCCAGTGCCAGTCGCACAATGTTGGTTATGCTGATGCCGAGTTTTTGCGACAAGCGCACGACGGCGGCGTATTGGGCGGAGCTAAGGCGAAGCGTAAAAGGGTGTGATTTGCCCATACTTGTTCACTCTAGTGCGGGATTTTGGTGACAAACGGTGAGAACTGATACCTCTTTTCTCTTGACAGGAGAAAACAGCAAGCTCTAATATGTTGCGATGTTTTTCCCAGTTCTGCCTTTTGTCCTCATTTGTACAAAAACAAAAATAGAAATTCAGAGATGAAGCAGGATTAGGGCACCAATCCAATGCAGCGGGACACCCCGTGCGTCGTGTGTCCCTCGTCGTAATGGCGAGTGGGGCGCGAAACGACTCGCAAGAGCATAATCGCTCGATCAACAAAAAAGCGGGAAGGCGAGCACCCTTTTCGCGGCGCGCGTTCAGCACGAGGTCGGTTCTTTGCGAGCCTCGTTTATTTTCTCGTCGTGTGTGCCTGGGGCATGGGAACCCCAAGGAACACTCCCCCAATCCGTGCGCTGCTCAACTCCTGGGCGACTTCGCCCCGGGCGCGCACACTTACCCCTCGGATGGCCGAAATTGGATTGCTGAATTTATGACCCTCGAAAAGTTGCTATACACCCGCGAGATGGCCGCGGAAATACTGAGTCTCTCGGTGCGCGCAATCGACTATTACCTCGCGCGCGGCGAGCTCGTCGCAAAACTGGTGGGGCGCAAAGTCTTGATCACCCGGGCCTCGGTTCTGGCCTTTGCCCGCGGCGATCACCCCGAACCCGTGAAACCTCCCTCGAAACCTCCCAGGCGCGAGGGCGCAGGCGCGGCCCTGGCGAATGGTGAGAGCGGCTCGAATTGAAATGCCTTTTGGCGCGGGGGCACCCCAACACAAACTCCCCGGGGGTGTCCCCGTTTTTTTGCCCCAGGCGGGCGCGGCCATTTGGTGCCGGTTTGGAGTGCACCGGCCTCATTTTGGTACACTGGTCTGGCACCAATTTTGACGGCAAAGGACAAGGGCAAAAAACATGGGCAAGTTAAACGGCAAGAACCTCGGCAAAGGCATCTTTGTGAGAGACGGGGTTCACTGGATTCGCTACGTGGACATCAACGGCAAAGAGATCAGAGAAAAGTGCGGCGGGCTCTCCATCGCCAAGGAGCGGCTCGCCATTCGCCGCGGCGAAAAGGCCAAAGGCCTCGAACCCGAGCGGCGATCGAACATTTTGTTTTCCACCCTGGTTGCGGATGCGGTCGCGCACATCGAAACCGAGTACACCCCCAAGGGTCGGGAAAGCGTGAAATACATCCTCGCCCGCCTCGATCAGGAATTCGGCCCGCGGCGCGCCGACACCATTCGCCAACAAGAAATCATCGCTTGGCTGGCGAAGATGCAAAAGTCGCTGGGTTGGTCGGCCTCCACGCGCAACAAGCATCAAACCGCCTTCTCGCTCGTCTATCGCCTGGGCGTGACCAACAAAAAGATTCGCGAGTCGGCGGCCAAAGGCATCGCGCGGCAATCGGAAAAGGCCGCGGCCCGCGAGCGTTATCTCTCCCCCGACGAAGAGGCGCGCTTGACCGCGGTGATCGGCAAGCGGTATCCGACCTACTTGCCGATTTTCCAACTCGCCATCCACGGCGGTTATCGCCGCTCGGAACAGTTGCGCTCGGTGGTCGGCGACCTCCACCCCGACACGCACATGCTTTGCATTCACCAAAGGAAAACCCAAAGTTTACCGGCGACCCGCTACGTGCCCGCCTCGCCGATCGCGATCGCTGCCTATAACGCGCTCGCCCAGGGCAAGGCGAAGGGCGCGAAACTCTGCAACAAAATGCGCTACGGCACGTCGGACACGCTGGAGATGAACACCACGCGCAATTGGTTCGACCGCGCCCGCGCCGAGGCCGGGGTGGAAAATTTCAACTGGCACGATTTGCGGCACACGTTCGCGTCGCGTTTGGTGACCGCGGGCGTGCCCCTGCGCGTCGTCGCTGATTACCTGGGGCACGCCAACATCCAAATGACCATGCGCTACTCGCATTTGTGCCCCGGCAACCACGACGCCGCCCGCGCCGCGCTCATGGCGAGCTATGCCGAGCCCGAGGTCGCGCCCGCGGCCTCGCGCCCGCGCCGCAAGAGCGCGGCCCGCCTGCCACAAAAGGCGACGGGCACCTTCGGCGTGATTCGCGGGGGGCGCGCCGCGCGCTAAACCCGACAACCAACAAAACCACGACCAAGGCCCCGGCACCGTGCCGGGGCCTTGGTGCGTTTGGGGGGATGAGATGAAATTGGTCATCGACACCGAAAACGAGACGCTCGAAGTGGACGGGGTGCGGTTGACGTTCGAATTGTTGCGCGCCCTGGTTTGCGCCCCCGGCACGCCCCGCGACACGTGGTACTCGTTCGAGCGGCGCGGCGAGAGCGTGACCGTGTACGCGCGCCCGGCACTCATTGATTGCGGTTACTCTCTCGATGATTACCTGGGTCGGGACTAAGGCATCGGGCTCGCCCGGCGGGCCCCGGCTCGCAACCCCGCCGCGGCCTGCGCTCAGGGCGCGCCGGCGCGCCCGCCCGCCGCAGGTATGCGAGGCCGCACGCGATCGCGCCGCGGCCCGCCTGGGGCATCCTGGGGCCGCCGCGGGGCCTTGTTTTAAGCGAGGCGACGCCCGGGCCTCGGTCGGCATCGATAGAGAACCAGGCGGGGGTGAGGGCATGATGATCTTTTTCCTCTTGGTGATTGCGCTCACCAAGCCTTGCCCTTACGACGGCGAGAGCGCGAGATTCTTCGCCGAACGGGACCGCGACGGGCGGCATGAATGCGGTTACTCTCACGAGCATTACGATGCCGCCCGGGGCCGGCACTCTCTGCACCTGTTCTGGACCGATTGCGATTAGGGGGTCGCCGCGGCGCGGGGTGACCGGCTAGAATCACGACGCGCGGCGCGCTCTCGTCCTTGCCCTTCGAGTGGCGCGTCTCGCCGGGCCGCGGGCGCAACCTCGATGCGAGACCCCCGTCAAGGTCTCGGAGGCGCGCCGCGCGGCGATGGCACGCACGCGGTTTGGTTTTCGCTGGCAGAACGGTACTCGCTGAAAGGGACAGCATGAAAAAAGCGGAGTTAACTGAGCAACGGAAGCGAATTGAAAGAGCGTACCAACGCGCTATGAATATACGCGATTCCGTGCAATCGGACATGACAGAAGCGGAAGAATCAGCGTATGGCCGTGCATACCGCAAGGCGTATCGAAGCGGCGATTCACGCGGTTTTCGGGCGACGACCCGCAATTACTTGCGGAACCTTCGCAGTTTGTCTAAGGCGTACCAAAGCCTAGATCGCTTGTTGACGCCTCCGGTGTGTCTGGGCTGTGGGCACGTCTACTGCATTTGCAATCGTCTGGAAGATGAGACGTACTGCATCTAGGTAACGTATTCTCTACGGAAAGACGCAACGCGGGAGTGGATTAACGTGCTGGAAGATACGACGGTGACAATTGAAGAACTGATCGGAATTGTCTCTCGCGCAGAAAATCTGAAGTGAGAAGAAGTCACTCCAACCATGACAATGTCGCCGCAGGGAGAACGGTACTGACATGAAGCAAGTAGACATCAAGGCGATTATGAGAAACCCGAAGCAGTGGAGGGAGCTTATGATCCGCTGCATCATCGCCACGCAAGCGAGGGAAGGCATTGTTACGACATACGAGCAAGCGGCAGCAGCATACGACAAGGTGCAGCGAGAAAAGCAACTGAAACAAGTACCGTCTTGATGAGCAGAACGCTCGGGTTGCGGTCGGGGTTTGGTCCGACGTGCGCAGGCGTCGCCGCGGCGGTTCTTAAAGGGGAGGTCGTGAATGGAAATCAATCTGCAAGAGCTCATCGAGCGCGCGACGCGCGAGCTCACCGATAAGGGCAAGATCATTCGATTCTCGAACCGGGTGCCGAACCGACCGAAAAGGACCTCGCGCGCATGGCTCAGATCGAGGCCGAGCTCGGTCGATTTCTGGCCGAGTTCGAGGCCCGGCACGGGCTCGGCGGGCGGGCGTGATAAATTTTTTTTCGAGGTTTTTTCCGACGTGCAAAGGGCGATGAAAAGCGGCCCCGCGGGGGGCGCGGTTGGGAGGGCCGGCGAGGGCCGGCGGCACCCGGGCGGCACCCCGGCGGGGGCCAACCTCGGACCGGCACCAAAACCGGCACCGGGGAAAAAAGCGCAAAATCATAAAGCTGTAAGTCGTTTGTTTTCAAGTGCGGGCGAGTAGCTCAATCGGATAGAGCACCGGCCTTCTAAGCCGTTTTTTGGCCATTTTGCACCGAGTCGCACCGAGTCGCACAGAGATACAAATCGCCAATAACGACGCGGGTTTGAGAGCATCTCGCTAGTTGCACCGAGTCGCACCTAGTCGCACAGAAAACCGGCACCGACCGGCACCAAAACCGGCACCAAAAAACCCAAGGGAAATCGACGGTTGAGAGCAGCGGCGCGCGCGCCGAATGTGCCCTCAAATTTTGCCGACTTTTTGCGTCCATTGGTGCCGACAAACCGGCAGCAAATCCGACACCATTTGCACACCTCGGGTCTTGACGCCGCGGTTGCCTGGGCGTACTTTTTGCCGACATAGAAAGCGTGCAAGATTCGTTGAAAAAGTGGTTTAGAAAAACCCTTTCCCCAAGGCCTCGCGATGAGGTGAAAACATGGCCGAAAAAAAAGTCAACGGGATTGCGATCGAGCGCGATCAATTGCTCGTCGCTCTCATGTTCGCGGCGCGCAACCTTGCCGAGAAATCGATCGAGATCGTCAACGGTGTTTTGCAATGCCGTGAGTGTTTGGCAACCCGTGAGGCATACGGGGCGAACGGGCGCGTCGCTCACGCGATCGGGTGCGGGGTCGGGCACGTGTTGCGAATTCTCGACCGGCTCGAATTGCGGGGCGACGATCGGGTGAGCGGGGTCGCCGCGGCCTGCGCAAAGTGCGGCGCGGTCGATGATCAATGGACCCCGCGCGAGTGGCCCGCCACGCGATCGTGGGGCGGCGCGCTCGCCCTCAATGAGCGGGTCGTCGAGAATGCCGCGGGCGATGCGCTCGAAGTGTTAACACATGAATGCCGAGGCACGGGGGGTCGGGCATGATGCCGATCGCCGAGCGAAAAACGCGATTGATTTTCGAAACCGGCGAGCTCATACGCGAGCGCGGGCGAATGCGTGAGCTCATCGTCGAGGCGCGCCCTTTATGGGCAGTGTTGCGATTGAAAGGCCTGCGCAACGAGCTCGCGGTGAGTTATGAGTCAATCTATCAACTTGCCGCAAAGCAACGCGCCGACGAGGTGCGTCGGCAAAAGGCGAAACGATGAAACCAGTCGACGCCACGCGTCATGATGAAGGATGCGCGCTCATGAAGCGTCAATGCAAAATATGCCTCGGGTGGTTTGAGGAGAGATTCTTCAAATCATATCGCCGCAAGAATCGTCCCGGTAAGTTGTACCGTCTTGCCATTTGTCGCGGCTGTGAAAATAAACTCCAATGTTCTTCTCGCTTAACGTTCAAAGCTATTAATACTGCTAGGTCTCACGCTAAGAAATATATTCAGTCGGGCGTGATCAAGTCAGTGGGCGAGTTTCGGGAGAACGCTCGCTGGACTACCAAAAATATGGTACCCGTTTTAAGGCGCGCTTTGTCGAATGGTTCTTGTGCCATTTGCGGAATCAAATTTAGCGAAATGGCGGGTGCGCTCGCAGCTATAACAGTGGACATCAAAGACCCCACGATCGACTTGCCAAGATGGGGTATCGATACGCAACTTGTTTGTAGAAGATGCAATTGCATTAAGAGCAACCACGATCATGATCGTTGGCAACGCGGTGTTGGCTTTTGGAAGGAATGGTACGCGAATGATGCGGCGCGCCAATCTGATTTGTGGTTTGGAACTCTGTTTCAGGGAATGAAAGAAGAGGGGATGAAAGAACAAGACGATTGGATTGCCTCTCTGAGGCCCTGGCTAAAGGAGATCGCGAAGGATCGCGAATTTACTCGAAAAATGAAACTGGAAATTGAAATCGCGCTTGCGATGTCGAGACAAGGTTGGTTATTCCAAT
>Ga0126381_100000674_pt1 | contig 37908 bp, 35 predicted proteins | sample PanSoiMetPlot_28_FD_96465 | JGI IMG/M metagenome (GOLD analysis project Ga0126381, IMG submission 96465) | Tropical forest soil microbial communities from Panama - MetaG Plot_28 | ecosystem: Environmental > Terrestrial > Soil > Tropical forest > Bulk soil | place: Panama | collected 2016-02-17 | reverse complement strand
CCGGCGAAGCCGGGTCTAACAAGCTAAGCGGCATTGCGCTATGGGTGCTAAAGCATTCGCGATCATGAAAAGGCAGCGAGGGGCTCGGGCGGCTGGGGTGCGCGGGTCGCATGAGCTCAGCCGTCGCCTGGCCGGATGCGCGGAATGTCGTAAATGTGTTTTCCGGTTCGCGCGAACGCCGCCGGGCGGCACCATCCCCGCATGCGCGGGCCGCCGGCGGGGAGTTGACCGGCGCGAGCGGTGATGTAATTATGTAATCATGAATACAGAGCAAGACGACGAAGTCGGCAGTGGGGTGGGCGAGCAGGTTCGTGGCTGGTTCGCGGGGCGGCTGCCCGGCGAGTGGTTCACCAGCCCGGCGGAGATCGTCGTCGACCGCGAAGAGATCACGATCGTCGGGACGCTTCCCGACCCCGACGGACTCAGTGACGAGGCCACCGAGCCAGAGCGGGACGCTGCGGCCGAGGGCAGGATCAAGAGGTTCCGGGAGGAGACGCGCGCGCGGCGGATCGAGATCGCGCGTGAGGCCGAGCACCGGTTCCGGCGCAAGGTCGCCTGGGGGGCGAACTGCGGCGAGCGCAGTGAGATGTTCACCACATTGTCCGTGCCGGTGATGACCCGGTTGCGCCAGTCGGAACGGCGGGTGCTCGACACCCTTGTGGACGCCGGAGTCGCCCGCAGCCGCAGTGACGCGCTCGCCTGGTGCGTGCGGCTTACCGGCGAGCACACCGACACGTGGCTGACCGAACTGCGCACCGCGCTGCGGCGTGTCGAGGAAGTGCGCGCGCAGGGACCTGGAACGGTGGAGATTTAGCGCCGGTAGCATCGGTGCATGAGAGTTCGCGACCTGGCGTACCGGCTGTATGAGCGCAGGCTCGAAGCATCGCTCTCAGAGCAGGCGATACCGCGTCACGTCGGCGTGATGTGCGACGGCAACCGCCGCTGGGCCCGCATGGCGGGCCACCAGGACGTGAGCAAGGGCCACCGCAAGGGCGCCGACAAGATCTTTGAGTTGCTGCAGTGGTGCAAGGAGACCGGCGTCGAGGTGGTGACGCTGTGGCTGCTGTCCACCGACAACCTCAGCCGCCCGAAGAGCGAACTCGAACCGCTGCTGGCGATCATCGAGGACACGGTGACCGGCTTGGTCAACGAGCAGTGGCACGTGAACCCGATGGGTGCTCTTGATCTTTTGCCCGACCGCACTGCCCGCATCCTCAAGCACGCCGCCGAGTCGACCGCGAACAATCCCGGCCTGCTCGTGAACGTCGCGGTCGGGTACGGCGGCCGCCGCGAGATCGCCGACGCGGTCCGGTCGCTGCTCATCGAGCACGCGAGCCGGGGCACCACGATCGAGCAGCTCGCCGAGGTTCTCGACGTAGAGCACATCGCCGAGCACCTGTACACGGCCGGCCAGCCGGACCCGGATCTTGTCATCCGGACGAGCGGCGAGCAGCGGCTCGGCGGGTTCCTGCTTTGGCAGTCGACGCACTCCGAGTTCTACTTCTGCGACGCCTACTGGCCCGCCTTCCGCAAAGTGGACTTCTTGCGGGCACTGCGGTCGTATTCCGAACGTAACCGTAGGTTTGGCGTATAACCAGCTCAGAGATCGCGGCTGGGTACTTTAACCCGGCCCCGATCACGGGTACCTTCAGTAGTGGCGGGCGGCTCTCCAAGTCGCCCCCCGCGGGAGGCCCCCTGACGTCAGCACGTGCGACGCGAGGGCCGGTGCGGCCCTCGGAGGGCAGCCCCGGTCCGTCCGACACGTCGTCCCCGGAGGACCCGGGGCGTAGCGTGTCCTGTCCGCGGCGCCGGCCCCATCCGGCGGCCCAGGGGAGTATGCGTGGCCAAATCAGTGCACCGTCGTACCTACGTCCTCGACACCAGCGTCCTGCTCGCTGACCCGCTCGCGTTTACGCGATTCGACGAACACAACGTCGTCTTGCCTGTCGTGGTCATCACCGAGCTCGAAGCGAAGCGTCACCATCCTGAGCTGGGTTACTTCGCCCGTCAGGCCCTGCGGTACCTCGACGACCTCCGGATCGAGTACGGGCGCCTAGACGCCGAGCTTCCGGTCGGAACGCTCGGCGGCACGGCGCGCGTGGAGCTCAACCACATCGATTCGCAGGTGCTCCCGGCCGGTTTCCGGCTCGGCGACAACGACACGCGAATCCTGTCGGTCGCGCGCAGCCTCGCCGACGAGGGCAATAGCGTCGTCTTGGTCAGCAAGGACCTCCCGCTGCGGGTCAAGGCCGCGTCCATCGGGCTTGAGGCACAGGAGTACCGGGCCGAACTGCCGGTCGATTCCGGCTGGACGGGCATGGCGGAACTGGCCGTCAGCTCAGGCGAGGTAGAGGAACTGTACGAACACGGCGTTCTTGACTGCGCGGCCGCCCGCGATCTCCCCTGCCACACGGGGCTTGTGCTGCACACCGGCAGCGCGAGCGCCCTGGCACGGGTGCGCCCGGACAAGCAGATCCAACTGGTGCGCGGCGACCGCGAGGCGTTCGGCCTGCACGGCCGGTCGGCGGAGCAGCGCGTAGGGCTTGACCTGCTGCTTGACCCGGATGTCGGCATCATCTCGCTTGGTGGCCGGGCGGGAACGGGCAAGTCGGCGCTAGCCCTGTGCGCGGGGCTCGAGGCCGTCATGGAGCGCCGCCAGCACCGCAAGGTCATCGTCTTCAGGCCGCTGTACGCGGTCGGCGGCCAGGACCTGGGCTACCTGCCGGGGTCCGAGGCGGACAAGATGAGCCCGTGGGCTCAGGCGGTGTACGACACGCTGGGCTCGGTGACCACGCAGGACGTGATCGACGAGGTACTCGCCAGGGACATGTTCGAGGTCCTGCCCCTGACGCACATCCGCGGCCGCTCGCTGCACGACGCGTTCGTGATCGTGGACGAGGCGCAGTCGCTCGAACGCGGCGTGCTGCTCACCGTCCTGTCGCGGATCGGCACCGGTTCGCGGGTCGTGCTTACGCACGACATCGCGCAGCGCGACAACCTGCGCGTCGGCCGTCATGACGGCGTGGTAGCGGTGATCGAGAAGCTCAAGGGTCACCCGCTGTTCGCGCACGTGACGCTTACCAGGTCGGAACGATCCGCGATCGCCGCTCTTGTTACGGACATGCTGGAGGACGCCGGCATTTAGACTGCGGTACCGTGACGAGCGTCATGGGCCAAGACCAGGATTTTTATCCGGAACGTGCGGTCGCGTCTCCCCAGGGCAATGATTCCTCCCCTGGGGAAGGCGCGACCCTCCCTGCGGTGTCTGTCGTCATGCCGGTTCGGGACGAGGAGAAGCACCTCGCCGAGTCGGTGCGGCAGGTGCTCACGCAGGATTACCCGGGCGGCTTCGAACTCGTGCTCGCCGTCGGCCCGTCCCGGGACCGCACCGAGCTGATCGCCCGCGAGCTGGCGGCGGCCGACGACCGGGTGTCGGTCGTGCCCAACCCGTCGGGGAAGATCGCGTCGGCGATGAACGCGGCCATCAAGGCGGCCCGCTATGGCGTGATCACCCGGATCGACGGGCACGCCATGCTGCCGGACGGCTACCTGCTGACCGCGGTGCGGACGCTGCTCCAGACCGGCGCGGCGGACGTCGGCGGGGTCATGGCAGCCGAGGGCGTCACCCCGTTCCAGCAGGCCGTCGCCTGGGCGATGACCTCGCCGGCGGGGGTGGGCGCGGCCGCGAACCACACCGGCGGCACGGCCGGCCCCGCCGACACCGTCTACCTGGGTGTGTACCGCCGGGAGGCGATCGAGAAGGCAGGCGGCTACGACGAGACAATGATCGTGGCCGAGGACTGGGAGCTCAACTACCGGATCCGCGCCGGCGGCGGCCTGATCTGGTTCACCCCCGAACTGCGGGTCACCTACCGGCCCCGCACCAGCCTGCAGGCGCTGGCCAGGCAGCACTTCCGCTACGGGCGCTGGCGCCGCGTCGTGGCGCGCAGGTACCCGGAGACGGTCAACCGGCGCTACCTGGCGGCGCCGGCGGCAACGGTGCTCAACGGTCTCGGCTGCGCCCTCGGGGTCGTCGGGCTGGTCGGCATCGCGGCACAGGCGCCACCCTTCGTTCGGTATATGGCTCTCGGGTTTGTGATTCCCGCCATCTACCTGGCCGGGATTACGGCGGTCGCCGCGGTGTTCGCGCGCGGCGAGCCGGTGGGGGCGCGGGCGCGAGTGCCGATGGTGCTCGCCACCATGCACATGTGCTGGGGCGCAGGGTTCTTGAGCAGCCCGCAGAGGCTGGCGAAGCGGTCATAATTAGGCTCTGTGACTCGCGGGGGACGACCCCCGCACCCCCGATAAGGAACAGCAATGGCATTCGATCTCGCCGCTGAACTATCTGCCGTCCGCGGACAGGGCTATGACCTGCACGGCCGCTACCAGAACCCCCAGATGCCGCGCACGCTGCACACGATCGGTTTCGACAAGGTCTACGAGCGCGGCGAGGGCGCCTACCTGTACGACGCCGACGGCAACGCCTACGCCGACTTCCTGGCCGGCTTCGGCGTGTTCGCGGCCGGACGCAGCCACCCGGTGATCAAGAAGGCGCTGCACGACGCCCTGGACATGGATTTCGCGGCATGGACGCAGTTCGACTGCCCGCCGATCTCCGGGCTGCTCGCGCAGCGGTTGCTCGCTAAGACCCCCGGACTTGACCGGGTGTTCTTCTGCAACAGCGGCACAGAAGCCGTCGAGTCGGCGCTGAAGTTCGCGCGGCACGCCACCGGGCGCGGACGGATCCTTTACGCCCGCCACGCCTTCCACGGGCTGACCGCGGGGTCGCTGTCGGTGAACGGGGCCGAGGAGTTCAAGGCGGGCTTCGGCCCGCTGCTGCCTGGCACGCAGATCCCGCTCGGGGACATGGCCGCCCTGGAGAGCGAACTCAAGCGCGGCGACGTGGCGGCGATGATCGTCGAACCGGTGCAGGGCCACGGCGTGCTCATGACCCCGCCCGGCTTCCTGACCGAGGCGGCCGCGCTGCTGCATAAGAACGGGGCGCTGCTGATCTGCGACGAGGTGCAGTCAGGGTTCGGCAGGACCGGGAAGTACTTCTCCTACCAGCACGACGACGTCCGCCCCGACATCGTCACCGTGGCGAAGGCGCTGTCCGGCGGCTACGTGCCGGTCGGCGCGATGATCGCGACCGACAAGGTGTTCAGCTCGGTCTACTCCTCGATGGACCGGGTAATGGTGCACAGCACCACGTTCAAGGGCGGGCCGCTCGCGATGGCCGCGGGCCTCGCGGCGCTGGCCGTCATCGACGACGAGGGCCTGGTGGGCAACGCCGAACGAGTCGGTGCCGCGCTGCTTTCCTCGCTTGAGGACCTGAAGGCCAAGTACGACCTGATCGCGGACGTCCGCGGGCGGGGGCTGATGATCGGCATCGAGTTCGGCCGCCCGTCAGGGATGCGGGCGCGGGCCGGCTGGGCCATGCTGCAGAAGGCACGGGTCGGGCTGTTCGCGCAGATGGTCGTCGTGGCGCTGTTCCAGCGGCACCGGATCCTCACCCAGGTCTCTGGCGACCACATGGAAGTGATCAAGCTGATCCCGCCGCTGATGATCGGAGACGCGGAGGTCAAGCTGTTCACCGACGCGCTGAGCGACGTGATGGAAGACGCGAGCAAGGGGTCGGGCCTGATGTGGGACTTCGGCCGGACCCTCATCAAGCAGGCTGTGCGGTCTTAGGTGCGGGGGCCTGAGGGGAGAGTCGCTGGGGCCGCAGGGGAGATTTCCGCGACAGTCCTTCGGAACGTCGCGGAGAATCTCCCTACGGCTCCCCGCTGCCCAGGAGGGCTTCCGCGATCGCCAGGTCATGAGGGTACGTCACCTTGATGTTGCGCTCGCTGCCTTGGACTATGTGCACCGGGACGTCTGGGAGGTAGCGGAGGACCACGCCGCAGTCGTCGGTGGGGGTGTAGCCGGGGTCGGCGGCGGCTAGCTCGTGCGCTCGCGCGATCACCGACAGGCGGAAGCACTGCGGAGTCTGGCAGCGGTGCAGGGTCTCCCGGGGCGGGACGTGTGACATCACGCCATCGTGCGCGACGACGATGGTGTCCGAGCTTGGCACGGCGGTGCCGACCGCGTCGTACTTGGCCAGGGCTTCGACGCAGTCCGCGATGATGCGCTGGCTGACAAGCGGGCGGGCGGCGTCGTGCAGCAGCACGCCCGTAGCCTGCGACGGCTCCCCCTTGCCGGTAAGGTGGGCAAGCGCGTTGCGCACCGAGTCCGAGCGGGTGACGCCACCCGCGATGACGGCGCTGACCTGGCTCCCGGCCAGCCCGGCGGCCTCCTGCGCGTACCCGGGCGGCATGACGAGCAGCACCTCGTCCACGCCAGGCGCCTGACCGAAGGCGGCCACGCAGTGCTCGACGAGGGTCTTGCCGCCCAGGGTGAGCAGCTGCTTGGGCAACGCGGCGCCGAAGCGGTTGCCCGCGCCGCCCCCGAGCACAACCGCCACTATGCGTGTCAGCGTCACATCCGGGACTTTACTCGCTGCCCCCCGCGTGGTTATCCGGGCCGTTCCGCGGGCAGCTCACTACCCTGGGGAAATAGAGCGTTGGTGAAGCGGCGCGCGCGGGGAGGAGGCGGATGGCCGCGGAGGAGCTGGCCGGCAGCCAGCGCGCCGATGAGGTCACCGACCCTGTGGCCAGAGACGTCGCGCGCTGGGCGGTTGGACGCCAGCTGACGCCGGTCGCCATGGCCGCGATCGCACTCGGCTTCGGGGTGATCGCCGCCGCGTGGCTCTCCTCGGTCTCGATGCGTGCCGAGGCCATCGCGTTCGGCGCGCTGCTCGCCGCCTTCATCGCTGGCCGCGCCGCGCGCCTGATGGTCGACCAGGAAGCGGCGGTCACGCAATGGGGCGTGGCGGCGTACGCCGCGCTGACTGAGCTCGCCGTGTACGCGGGCACCGCGGCCGGCGCGAGCGCCAGTGCCGCGGCGACCGCCGGCACCGGGCTGGCCGGGCCGCTCGGCGCGCAGCTGCGCGGCACGTTCATCGCCGGGTTCGGCGGACCCGGGACGGAAGGGGTGTGGCGGCTCGCGGTGGCCGCGGCGATCGCGCTCGGCATTGTCGAGATGACCGGGATGTGCCTTGCCGCCAGGGAGGCCGACGCGGCGCGGCCGGGCGAGCACCACGCCTTTGCGGGAGCGCCAGGCGGCGCGCGGCTGCTGCTTACTGGCGCGGCTGTCCCGCTCGCCGGGGCGCGGGCAGCGTTCTTGCTGCTGCTCCTGTTTGCCGTGCTCGCGCTCGGCGCGATCGTGGTGCGCGGGGCGCGCGCGGATGGCGGCGGTGTTACCGACCCCCCCGCGGGCGGGCTCCGGTCGCTGCCTGGATGCCGCGGCGACGGCCCGCTGGCGGTCTGGATCGGCCGGTTCGTGGCGGGCCGGCTTGGGCCGCTGCCGCCGCTCGTCGTCGGCCTGCTCGTCACCGGGATGCTGGCCGCGCTCGGCCTGCAGAACCTGTCGGGCATCTTGATGCTCACCCCGGTCGAGGCGATGCTGCTCGCGGCCCTCGCGTCGTGGCATTCGCACGACGGCCCGCGCGACTGGCTCGCGCCCCCGCTGCTGCAGGCCGGGGAGTACGTCTACCTCGCGGCCGCGGGCTTCGCCGGCCACCTCTGGCCGCCGGTGACGTTGGCGCTGCTCGCGGCGGTGCTGCTGCGCCACCAGGAGCTGGCCTGCCGGGCACTGGCCACGCCGCTGCCCCGGCCGTCCGCCGACTGGCGCGGCCTTGGCTGGGAAGGCCGGCTGATCATCGCGGGCATCGCCGCGGCCGCCGGAATCATGCCGGTCATCTACCCGCTGCTCGCGGTATACCTGTGGGCGCTGTTCGGGCTGGAGTTCGCGGTCGGCTGGTCAGCTGGACATGCCGCCGTCGACGGCTAGCGTCGTGCCCGTCATGAACGAGCTGTCGTCGCTCGCCAGGAACAGCATGGCGCGCGCGATCTCATCCGGTGCCGCGTGCCTGGCCAGCGGGATCATCTGATCGAAGATCTCCGTCGCCTTGTCCCGGTCGGCGCCGGTCGCGACGATCTCGATGCGGTGCTGGAACTCGTTGTCGACCGGGCCGGGGTGGATCGTGTTGACCCGGATGCCCCGCGGCGCCAGCTCGCTCGCGAGCGTTCGCATCAGCCCGACCTGAGCGTGCTTCGCCGTCGAGTAGCCGGCGATGTTCGGGGCGGCGATGAGGCCGACCACGCTGGAGGTGATGATCACGCTGGCGCCGGCCGACAGGTGCGGCACGGCGTGCTTGCACAGCAAGAACGCACCCCGCACGTGCACCGCGAGCGTCTGCTCGAAGGCCTCCTCCGGATAGTCGGCTATCGGCCCCGTCGCGCCGCTGATCCCGGCGTTGGCGATCACGACGTCCAGCCGCCCGAAGCGCGAGAGCGCCGCGTCCACCGCGGCCTTGACCTGCGCGGAGTCGGTGACATCCGTCACCGCCCAGTCGGCCCTGTCGCCCAGTTCCGCGGCGCCCGACTTGAGATCGGGTTCGGAGATCCCCGCCAGGAAGACGCTTGCCCCTTCGGCGGCGAACGCGCGGGCGGTCGCCATCCCGATGCTGCCCTCGCCGCCGGTGATGATGGCGACCTTGCCGTCAAGTCTCCCCATGGCTCAATGCTTACAACACGCGGGCCGGGCGTCTTGCATGGCAGCGCACGCAGCTTGACCGGCAGGGTATCGTCTCACCCATTGACGCGGCCGAGTTCGGCGTGGTAACGGTAATCGCGCGGTCCCGTACCGTAGGCAGACTTGAACAGCCGGCTGAAATGCGCCGGGTCGGGGTAGCCCCAGCGGGCCCCGATCGCCGCGACCGAGCGGTCCGCCAGGTCAGGATCGCGCAGGTCCCGGCTGCAGCGCTCAAGCCGGCGCTGCCGGATCCAGCCGCCAACCGTGGTGCCCGTGCCCTCGAAGAGCTTGTGCAGCTGACGCAGCGAGACGTGCTGCGCGGCAGCGATGAGGTGCGGGGACAGGTCGGGGTTGGCGAGGTGTTCCTCGATGAACGCGGTGATCTGAACCATCTGCGCGCGGTGCACGCCGTCACCGTCGGCCGGGCGGTCGAGCCGCTCGGCGAGCACTGTGGTCAGCAGGTCGAGCACGTTGCCCGACAGCCGGATCGCGGCCCGGCCGCCGACCTGGTCCATGACGGCCGCGACCTGGGTGAGGAACGGCGGGATCAGCCCCGCCAGGCCGCCCCGCGCGTCCGGCAGCGTGGTGGCGGTCAGCCGGGCCACGTGCTGCGCGGGCAGCCCGAGCAGGTCGCGCGGGAAGACCAGGATCAGCATGCGGTGCTCGGACGCGAAGCCGAGCGTGTAGGGCCGGTCGGTGTCGTACAGCACGAAGTCGCCCGGCGTGAGGGTGGCCTCGCGGCCGTCCTGGATCAGCACCGCGGAGCCGCGCATCAGCAGGCCGAGCTTGTAGCACCCTGACGGCGCGGCGGCGACCAGCCGCCTCGTCCGCAGCGCCGTATGGGGCTCCGCCATGACCTCGCAGACCCGCAGCGCGCCGAGGTCCACGCCGTCGAGCCGGCCGCGGAAGTCCAGGCCGCCGCCGGGCCTGGTCACCTCGAGCGGCACGAACGCCTGCTCTAGCGCCGCCTTCCAGAAGTCGAAGCGCTGCCCGGCGGGCAGGTCCAGGGTCCGCGCGACATCCACCATAGGTGGCGCACCTCCTGCTCCTGTGCACGGAAGGTCAAGCGACGTGCCCCCTGATCCAAGACCAGCCTCTACCGCACTGTCAACAATGACTTAACCCTCGGGACGTGCGGAGAGTAAATATGACAAATTCATCGAACCGGGACCTAACCCGGCGTGGCTTTCTCGGGGTGGCGAGCGCGGCCGGCGTGGCTGGCCTAGCGGCGTGCTCCAGCGGGCTCGCCTCAGGCGGCACCCCCGCCGCCACGTCCACCGGGTCCGGGTCATCCGGTGGCGGCACGCTCAAGATCGGCTTCATCACGCCGGAGACCGGCCAGCTCTCGGTCTTCTCCCAGTCCAATTCCTACGTGCTCGGCAAGGTGCGCTCGGCGCTTGCCAGCGGGCTGACCATCGGCGGCAAGAAATACGGCGTCGAGATCATTACCAAGGACAGCCAGTCGAGCTCGGCCGGCGCGGCCACGGCCGCCTCGCAGCTCATCCAGCAGGACCATGTCAATTTCCTGCTCGCCGCCGCCACCCCGGAGACCGTCATCCCCGTCTCCGCGCAGGCCGAGTCCGCGGGCGTGCCCTGCGTACTCACCATCTGCCCCTGGGAGCAGTGGTACTACAACAGTTCGGGCGCGGCCAACACGTTCAACTACTCGTATATGTACTTCCTCGGCACCCAGGAAGAGACCAGCGACTTCACCGGGCTGTGGCAGAAGGCGGACACCAACCATGTCATCGGCGGCCTGTGGCCGAACGACGTGGACGGCGCCGGTTTCTCGAAGTACATCACCGAGAAGGCGCACGGCCTCGGCTGGAAAGTGGTGCCTTCCGGCGGGTACACCGACGGCACGCAGGACTTCGCCTCGATCATCGCCAAGTTCAAGGCCGCCGACGTGCAGATCCTGCACGCGGTGCCGATCCCGCCAGACTTCATCACGTTCTGGAAGCAGGCACACGAAAACGGGTTCCAGCCGAAGATCGCGTCGATCTCCAAGGCGCTGCTCTTCCCGAGCGCCGCGCAAGCGCTCGGCCCGCTGGTGACCAACGTCATGTCGCCGCTGTGGTGGAGCCCGGCCTTCCCCTACAAGTCCTCCCTCGACGGCACCACGGCCGCCGCGTTCGCCAACGGCTACAAGACCAGCACCGGCCAGCAGTGGACGCAGCCAATGGGCTTCCTCTACGCGATCTTCGAGATCGCGGCGGCGGCGTTCAAGTCGGCCGGCGACCCGACCGACGCGCAGGCCGTCGCCAGCGCGATCGGCGTGCTCAAGGGCCAGGCGATCACCGGGAGCTACGACTTCACCTCGGGTCCCGTGCCAAACGTCTCGCAGGTCCCCGAACTGCTCGCGCAGTGGCGACCCGGTTCCGGCGGCTATGAGCTCGTGGTCGTCGACAACTCACTGCTGCCCGCCGTGCCGGTGCAGGGCAAGTTCGAGCTGCTTTGACTGAGCCCGCGCTCGAGGTCCGCGACGTCGCGAAGAGCTACGGCTCGCTCGTCGTGCTCAGCGGCGTCTCGCTTGCGGTCGGGGCCGGCGAGGCCGTCGGCATCGTCGGCCCCAACGGCGCGGGCAAGACCACGCTGCTTGACCTGCTGACAGGAACGGCGCGGTGCGACGCCGGGCACGTCAGGCTGCTCGGAAACGACGTGAACCGGCTGAAGCCCTCGCTGCGGGCGCGCCGGGGCCTCGGCCGCACCTTCCAGGTCCCGCGCCCGCTCGGTGACATGACCGTGTTCGAGAATGCCCTCGTCGGCGCGCGGCGGGCCGCCAGGCTGCGCGGCCAGCATGCCTACGACGCCGCCTACCAGGCGCTCGTCATGACGGACATGGTCCGGCTTGCCAACAAGCAGGCGTCCTCGCTGCGGCTGCTCGACCGCAAGCGGCTCGAGCTCGCGCGGGCGCTCGCCGCCCGGCCGCGCGTCCTGCTCCTCGATGAGATCGCGGGCGGGCTGAGCGATCCAGAGACCGAGGAGCTGATAGCGACCATCCGGCGAGTGAACTCCGGCGGGGTGGCGATCGTCTGGGTTGAGCACGTGATCCGGGTGCTTTCCGCGGTCGCCACCCGGCTGGTCTGCCTCGCCGACGGGACGGTGATCGCGGACGGGCCGCCCGAGCAGGTGCTGTCCAGCGAGGCAGTCCAGGCCGCGTACCTCGGCGGGAGCGTGCTTTGACGGCCCTGCTCGAGATCCGCGACCTCGACGTGCGCTACGGCGACTTCCAGGCGCTGTTCGGCGTCGGGCTTCGCGTCGAACGCGGCCAGGCGCTCGCGCTCGTCGGCGCCAACGGGGCGGGAAAGACGACACTGCTGCGCACGATCGCGGGTGCGATCGCCCCCGTCCGCGGCACGGTCCGCTACGACGGCGAGGACATCACCGGCGCGCCGCCGCACCGCCGCATCCAGCGAGGCATCGCCCTGGTCCCCGAGGGGCGCCGGCTATTCCCCAGCCTGACGGTCGAGGAGAACATCCTGGTCGGCGCGGCGGCCGCGGCCTCCGCCGCGTGGCCGCTCGAGCGGATATACGAGGTGTTCCCGCTGATCGCGGGCCGGCGCAGGCACCGCGCCGCACAGCTTTCCGGCGGCGAGCAGCAGGCGGTGGCGATCGCGCGGGCGCTTGCCGCCGCGCCGAGCCTGCTCCTGCTCGACGAAATCTCCCTCGGGCTGGCGCCCAAGGTGGTCAGCCAGCTTTACGGAACGCTGACCGCGTTGCGCGAGTCGGGCGCCACGCTCGTGCTCGTCGAGCAGGACCTGGGCCGCGCCCTGAACGCGTGCGACGACGTGGTGTGCCTGCTGGAAGGGCGCGTGGCGCTCACCGCGGCGACGTCGGTCGGCAGGGCGGAAGTGGTTGCCGCCTACTTCGGTAACAGAGCGGAGGGGCCGCGATGACGTGGGTGAACGCGGTCATCCAGGGAATGCTGCAGGGCGGCATCTACGCCCTGATCGCGTGCGGGCTCTCGCTCGCGTTCGGCGTGATGCGCGTGGTCAACCTAGCGCACGGTGACCTCGCGGTGTGCGGCGCCTACCTGGCGCTGGTGATCTCCTCGGGGCTCGGCGTGCCGGTGTGGTACACGCTCCCGCTTGTGCTGCCCGCCGCGTTCGCCGCCGGCGTCCTGCTGCAGGTGCTGCTGCTGCGCCGGGCACTTCGCGGCGGCGACTTCGCGACCGTGCTTGTCACGTTCGGTCTGTCGGTCATGATCGAGAACTTGCTTCAGGTCGGAGCGACCGCCAACGACCGGGTGCTCAGCACAGGCGCGATCGGGGTCGCTTCGCTGCGCATCGCCAGCTCGGTCACGCTGCCCTGGCTGTTCGTCGCGGCCTTCCTCACCGCGTGCGCGGTGCTCTCCGGGCTCCAGTTGCTGCTGTCGGGGACGTCGTGGGGGCGGAAGGTGCGGGCGATCGCCGACGACATCGACACCGCCCGGCTGGTCGGCGTCCGGGTCGGCCCGGTCTTCGCGACCGTCGCCGGGATCGCGGTGGCGACCGCCGCCCTCGCCGGCGTCTTCGTGGGCGCCATCGGCAACTTCAACCCGCTGACCGGCACGTCGTCGCTGATCTTCGCGTTCGAGGCAGTGGTGATCGGCGGAATCGGGTCCCTATGGGGCACGCTGGCCGGCGGAATCGCGCTCGGCGTGACCCAGGTGGTGGTGGGCGAGATCAACCAGGCCTACGCGGTGCTAGCCGTCCATCTGTTGTTCCTGCTGGTGCTGGCCGTGCGGCCGGGCGGCTTGTTCCCGAGCGGCGCGCCGGCCGCGGCGGCGCAGGTGATCGGATGAAGCCCGATCAGCTGCTGGCACCCCCCGGCACCGGGCTGGTCCGGGTAAGCCGGTGGAGCCTTACGGCCTCTGGGACAACAGGATCGGCCGCGGTGGCACTCGCCGTCCTGGCGGCGGTGCCGTACATCGCCGGCGGGCCCGCCGAGCAGCCGCTGATCGTCGCGTTCACCTTCATCGCCATGGCTAGCCTCTGGAACCTGCTCGCCGGGTTCAGCGGGCTGACCTCGTTCGGTCAGCACGCTTACATCGGCGTCGGCGCGTACGGCCTGTACCTGGTCGCGTCGCACGGCGTTAACCCGTTCGCGGGCATCGTGCCGGCCGCCGTCATCGCGGGACTGGTCTCAGTGCCGGTCTCCGCGCTGCTGCTGCGGTTGTCCGGCGGATACTTCGCCGTGGCAAGCCTGGTCGTGGCCGCGGTGTTCCAGATCGCCGTCACGCTCGCCCCCTCGGTTGGCGGCACCACCGGCGTCACGCTGCCCGGACTGGCCGGTTACTCGCCGGTGCTGCGCGAGGCACTGATCTACTGGGCCGCGCTGATCGTCGCCGTTGTGAGCGTTGCCGGGGTCTTCCTGCTGGTCCGCGCCGGGTTCGGGCTTGACGCGCGGGCGGTGGGCGCCGACTCGGTCGCGGCGGCCAGCCTCGGCGTCCGGGTGGGCAGGATCCGGCTGATCGCGTACGTGGTCGCCGCCCTGGGGACGGGCGCGGTCGGCTCACTCATCGCCCTGCAGACACTGTTCATCGAGCCGACCTCGGTGTTCTCCATTCAGTACAGCGTGGACATGCTGTTCATGGTGCTCGTGGGCGGCATGGGCACGATCGAGGGCCCGATCATCGGCGCGCTAATCCTGTTCGCCCTCCAGCAATGGCTCTCCCAGTACGGTGCCTGGTATCTCGTGCTCGTCGGCGGGATCGCGGTGGTAGCGACTTTGACGGTGCCGCGCGGATTGTGGGGGTTCGTCAGCGCCCGGTGGGGCTGGTCGCTGTTCCCCGTCGGCTACCGGGTACGAGAGCAACGCACGGACCGGTGACCTGATCCGGCGTACCGCACCAGGTAGGATCACGCTGTTATGGGTCGCGTCCGTCTCGGTGCTGGTTGGCAGTCACCGGCCGCCATGCCGCGTCGCAGGCTCGCCGGCATCTTCGGTGTATCCGCGGTCTTCGCGGCGCTCGTCGCGATCTTCAGCAGTTACTCGGCGCACCAAGTGTGGGGTACGACGGCGGCCTGCGGGTACGGCCTGGCCGCGGTCGCGGTGCTCGGGTGGAAGGCGCGCGGGGTAGACGCGGGACTCGCGCTGTCGTTCGGCGGCGCGCTGGTCGCACCGCTCGGCTGGATGGCGGCCAAGTCGATTGAGCAACCCGAGGTAGCGGTGGTGGCGCGGTCCGCGCTGACGCTGATCCATCACGGCACCCCGTACCCTGGCGCCGCGGCGCTCGCGGCCACCCAGGACCCGAACGCATACAACCCTTACCTGCCGGTGATGGCGCTGTTCGGCCTGCCGAGGGCGATCTTCGGCAACGGGCTGCTGACCGACCCAAGGATCTGGTTCGGCGCGGTGTTCCTGGTGGTGTTCTGGTACGCGCTGCGCCAGGGTGGCTCGCGCGACCCCTGGCGCTGGGCGGTGCTGATCGCGACGAGCCCGTTCATCGCCTTCGAGCTAGCCGTCGGCGGGACCGACGTGCCGATGGTGGCGTTCCTGTGTCTCGGGTTCGCGTTTCTGATCGCCATTCCGCGGGGGGGTGAGGGGGGGTCGTCCCCCCTCCGGCCAGCAGAGCTGCCGCGACCTGTACTCGCCGGACTGGCGCTCGGGGTGGCCGCGGCGATGAAGGCGACGGCGTGGCCGGCCGTGCTTGTCGCGATCGCGCTACTGGCCGTCAGGGATGGTAAGCGGGCGGTGGTCGTGTTCACGGTGACGACGCTGGCCGTGGTGGCCGCCTTCGTCGGCCCCTTTGTCCTTCATCCCAAGGCGCTGTTCGAGAACACCATCAAGTTCCCGCTCGGCCTGGCGCACGTCACGTCCCAGGCATCGAGCCCGCTGCCGGGCCACGACATCGCCTCCATGGGGCACCTGGGACACACGATCGTCGTGGTGCTGCTCGCGATCGCCGGGCTGGTCGTAGCCGTATCGCTTGTCGTCCGGCCACCCCGCACCGTGCCGCGCGCGGTCCTGTTGCTCGCGGGGGCGATGACCCTCATGTTCGTGCTCGCCCCGTCGACGCGGTTCGGCTACCTGATCTACCCGGCGACGCTTGTGCTCTGGCTCCTGGCCGTGGTGGCCGGCCATCGCAGGCGGGACGAGGCGATCATCCCAGATCCCGGTGTGCCTCCTGCCAGCTCGCGTACCAGGTGCCGAACCAGCTCCGCGTCGCGGCCAGCGGCATGATGTACGTCACAGTCTGCTCGTAGTACTCGCGCTGCCTGGGCAGGCTGAGGTTACGTCACCCGGGACGTGCGGCCCTGGCCTAAGGTTGCCGGTTTAAAGTTGGTCCGTGCGTCTACGACTACGTGGCCCCCGTGAGGCGGACGAAGCGGCTGCCGCTGAGGAGTCGGCACCGCCCGTTCCGGATAAATCGGACAGTGTCGGGACGGACGGTGGCGCGCGCACGGGCGCCAGACCACGGACGGCCCTCGCCTTTCTAGCCGCTCAGCTCCTCTCGGCAGCGGCGGATGCGCGGCGCGAGTACGCACGCGCGTGGTGGCTGCCCGGCTGGCTGTTCGCCGCCGTCACCCAGCTGCCGGCGCTGCTGGTGATCGCCTGGCTGGTCCCTGGAACCGGGATGCTGCTGGCCGGGCGGTTCCTGCCGTTGCCGATGCTGATCATCTTCGTCCCCCTCGCCGTGGCGCTCTGCTACTTCGCGATGCGGCAGCTTCCGGTGACCTGGCCGCGTTTCGCCTCGCCGCGGGCCGACGCGAAGGTGACGGCCGACACGGCGCCGCAGCCGGCGATTGACAGGCAGCGGCGGCCCGGCGTGCCTCTCGACGCGCTGCTCGCCACGGTCGCGATCGCCGCCGGATTCGCCGTCTGGCAGGTCGCGTACGGTTCCCAGCAGCTCATCGTGGTCAGCGATCCGGGCGCCTACCTGCAGTACGCCTACTGGATCGCGATGCACGGGTCGGTGCACATACCGCAGACGGCCGCGGCGTTCGGCTCCGCTACCGGGCTGAACTTCGGGAGCACGGGCTTCTACCAGACGGGGACGACGGTGACGCCCGCGTTCATGCCCGGGCTGCCGCTGGTGCTCGCGGCAGGTACCTGGCTTGGCGGGGTACAGGGGGCGCTGCTGATGCCCGCGGTGATCGGCGGCTGTGCCGTGCTGTCGTTCGGCGGGCTCGTCGGCCGGCTGGCGGGACCGCGGTGGGCGCCGGCCGGGGCGCTGATCCTCGCGCTCACGCTGCCCGAGCAGATCGTCAGCCGCGCGCCGTACAGCGAGCCGCTGGTCCAGGTGCTGCTGTTCGGCGGGCTGTGCCTGGTGGTCGACTCGCTTGTGGTGGCCCGGCTGCGTGACGGCTACGCCGCGCCGATGACGCTCGCCGGGTTCGGCGGTTTCGCACTCGGGCTGACCGTTCTCGTCAGCATCGGCTCGCTCAGCACGCTGCTGCCCGCCTTCCCGGTGCTGGCGCTGATGTTCGTTGCGAGGCGGCCGCAGGCGGGACCGCTCGGCGTCGGGCTGTTCCTGGGCGTGGCGGGCGGGCTGTACGCCGGGCTGGCGCTGTCCAGGCCTTACCTGTCGGCGCTTTCCGCGCAGTTGCACCTGTTCGGGATCTGCGCGGCCGGATTCGGGCTGGCGACCGCGCTGATCGCGCCGCTGGCCTTCCCGGGTGTGCGCGCTTCGGTCCGGCGGGTGCTCTCGGCGCGGCCGCGCATCGTAGGGCTGAAGGGGGAGACGACGGCGCTGCCGTCGCTGGGCAGCTGCCTGCAGTGGGTCGCCGTGCTCGTGCCCGTGCTGCTGCTCGCGGGCTTCGCCATCCGGCCCTATTACCAGGTCACGCGCGGCCAGACTGACCCGGCCATGATCAGGTACGTGGCGCAGTTGCAGCACCTGTCGAACCTCCAGGTTGACGGACGTCGGCAGTACTACGAATCGAGCCTTGACTGGGTGCTGTGGTACCTGGGGGTACCCGCGGTCCTGCTCGCTATCGCGGGCGCGGCGGTGCTCGGACGGCGCATGGTGCGCGCCGTGCTTGCCGGGCGCGATTCGCTGCTCGCGGCGCGCATCTGGGGACTGCCGTACCTGATCATCGGCTGGTCGTTCGTGACGCTTCTGTGGGACCCGGCCATCGTCGCGGCGCAACCGGGAGCGAGCAGGCGGCTGGTGCCCGTCGTGCTTCCCGGGCTAATCCTGTTCGGCCTGTGGGCGTCCTCCCGGCTCAAGGCGCGCGCCGCCGACCTCGGTGCCAAGCCCGCGACGGCGGTCGGCGCGGGAGTGTGCTGCGTGCTCGCGATGGCGATACCCGCCTTGGTGACGTCGGTCAACCCCGGACTCGCCGCGCACCCGACGGTCTCGGCGCACTCGTCCGGGGTGTCGAAGTACATCAGCCGGGTGCGGCTGCGCGGCATGGGCGTGTCCGCCACCTACGGCGGCTCACTGGCCGCGGTGACCAGCCTGTGCACCGCGATCGGTCCCGACGCCGCCGTGGTGTTCGTCGATGGCAGCACCGCGGCCCGTTTCGGCCAGGTGGTTCGGGGCACGTGCGGCCAGCCCGCCGCGTCCGCGGCGGGCGCGTCCACCGTGACCATCGAGCAGGTGGTGAAGTCCATCGAACTGGCCGGGCGCCATCCGGTGCTGCTCGGGACGTCGCGGTCGAAGCTGTCCTTGTTCGGGATCGTGCCGCGACGCGTGATCTTCCTGCGGACGTCGGCTGACCCGGCCGTGCTGACCGGCCCGCCAGCGCGGACGTGGCCGGTGACGTACACGGTCTGGATGGCGTCGCCCCTCGGTTCCGGAGCGCCCTCCTCCGGCGTGTGACACTCCGTCGCTCACTCCGCCTGCGCCGCTCCCATGACCTCTGTGCCTACTCCGCTGCGACTTTCCGCACTTTTTGACCATTTTCGTGTCCAAAATGTCCTGAATGTGCATCCAAAATGTGAGTAAAGTTACTCGTCTGTGGCGGCTGGGGTGTGAGGGTTCTCGCCCCGGCACCGCATCGTGGCGGCGACGGGACAAGTGGCGCGAGGCGGTGGTTGGGCCGATGGCGGCAACGGCCCGATCTGTTAGGGCCAGGTACAGCAACGGCCTGACGCGGGTGCCCCGGCCGCGTTGCCGATTTGCCTTGGCTGGCTGAAGTTCATAGAGTGGGTGCACCAACGCGGGGTGGAGCAGTTCGGTAGCTCGCTGGGCTCATAACCCAGAGGTCGCGGGTTCAAATCCCGCCCCCGCTACCAAGGCAGAGGCCGTTCCTCGAACAGAGGAACGGCCTCTTGCTTGTGGTTGCGCACGGACGCAACCGCTCGAAGCGAATCATCTGGCCGTGAGGCTCACGGTGTGGCCGTAAGCGGCGGGGGCCATCACCGCGGGAGGTCGGGAAGAAATCGCGCGGGTTGCGCTGGACCAGGAAGAGTCCGAGTCCGATCAGCGCGGAAGCCAGCCAGGCCGCGATGCCGATCGTCGGGCGGCCGTAGGCGGTGCAGACGACGAAAACCGCCGCGCCGATGGTCGCGAGGACCGAGGCCGCGCGCTGCCACCGGTTCCGCCTGGCGGCAGATAGCGCGTAGCCGGCCATGCGCGGCCGCCATGTGAATATGCGGGGTATCCACGCGAAGGCGATCGAAGCCGCCCCGAATGCGAGCCACACGTAGCGGAACGGCGAAGGCAGCGCGGGTGTCTCGGGAATGGCGAAGTGGCCGTGCGCGCTGCTGACGATCCCGGCGACGGTCACGATCGGGCCTATAATCGCGAATACGCCACCCACCAGCCTGAACAAGCCGACGTTTGGCTGGGGCAGGGGGTCCGGGGTCATCAACTGGGTGCGATTCGGCTGCCAGCGCGGCTTCCTTGCCCGGGAGGAGCGCGCGGAAGCCGCGGCCGCATCGGCGAATCCCCTGAAATTTGTCGCCGCCGCCAGGCCCGCCGCGGTTGCCATAAGTCCCCACGCGAGCAGGAACAAGCCACCGGGCCCACCCGACGCGCTGTGCGCGGCATGCGCCGCGAGAACGTGATGAATGCCCATCCTGTCCCCTGTACCGCCGAAGTTTCCCGCTTGCCCCATTCGATTATGACCATGGGAAACCCCGACGATGGAGAGATTGGCGTCCGCTCAGGCAACTGAGCGGGGGTTCAGGCGTCTCTGATACGTGGACAAATGCACGAGAAGGGATGCCACGATGAAGACCACAACGGGCTACCGCCGCCTGCGCGGGAGGGCAGCGTTGGCCGTCGGGTCGGCCGTCGCCATGGGGGCCGCGCTGACGCTGACCGCGACCGGGGCGCAGTCAGCGCTGGCGGCAGCCAGTGGCGCGGCGAAACACGTACCGCCCGCGATGCAGAGCTACCGGGTGAGCATGATCACCACAGAGACGTTCACGCCGCAATCCGGCGGCGGCCACATCGTGGACATGGCCACGAAGGCGGCGTTCGACCCGGCACGGCACGTCGGCACCGAGACGCTGCCCGTGAACCCGGAGGTTCCCGCTATCACCGCGATCCGCTACGTCGGCGGGTACGTCTATCTCTACTTCCCCGTTCCCGAGCCGGGGCCGCTGGGCACGGACGGCTTGCACTGGGTCAAGGCCAAGGTGTACGTCCCGTCGGGCAACTTTGTGGATGACCTGCCCACCGAAGCGGTCATGGGCCTGGTCACGCCGGACAAGCTGCTGGCGAAGCTGCGGTCGATGACCACGCTGCACCGCGTCCGCCGGGAAGACGGTGCGGGACGCGCGGACACCAGGTACACGTTCACCGCGCAGGACACAGAGCTGGACTCGCTGCCCCCGGCGACGATCCACGGCAGCGTGACGGTGGACCGGCTGGGACGGGTACGCCAGCTCCTGCTGGTCGCCGTCGCGCCGCCGGCCTACGCGGCGGGAACGGGCATCCAGACTCTCACGATCAACCTGACGTTCCGCCACTTCGGGGTGCGGGTGCGGGTCTCGGCGCCGCCCGCCAGTCAGGTCCACGACCCGGGGCCAGGGACGTTCTTCATTCTCCCCTTCGAAGTCCAGGCTCCGCCCAAGAAGTAACCGGCCCAGGAAGCGGTCTGACGATTCCGCCCGGAGCGACCTCTGGGCGGGATCGCCTACGAGTGGCCGGCCAGCACCTCGTCGCGCAGCAGCGAACCGACCCACTCGTCCACCCGAACGCCGCGGCGGACACGCCGTTTACGCAGCGTCCCCTCGATGAGGAAGCCAGCCTTCTCCGCGACTCGGCGAGAAGCGATGTTGCCCGCTTCGCAGCGCCACTCGATAAGTTCGATTCCCGCCGTCATGACGGCCCACCGGCAGACCGCCCGGACCGCGGTGGTGGCGACGCCGCGCTCGCGGGCGCGCGGATCGACCCAGTACCCGACTTCGGCCGCGCCGGGTTCACCCCAGCGCAGGCCGACCCGGCCCAGCGCAGTGGCGGTCGCGGCATCCTCGGCTACGAAATCGGCCCGGTACCCGGCATCCCAGCCGGCGATACACGCCTGCTCGACGTAGGACCGCGCGTCTTCGAACCGGTACGGCGAGGGAACCTGCATGAAGCGCTGCAGCACCGGGTCCAGCGAAACCTCGTAGACCCAGGGAATGTCGGCGCGGGTGAACGGGCGCAGCGTCAGCCACCCGGCCGCGATCGTTTGACGGTCCATGGCATCAGTCTGACAAAGTGTCGCCGCGTGGCGTCATGAATGACCTGCGTGAACCTCAGGATGCGACAGCCGATGACACCAATGAACATCTTCCACAGGCAAGTGCGCATGCGCTAATCAGAGACTCGTGCGGCGCGAGTGTACGCTCCGGCTCAGGAAGCCGATTCGTTTGACCGGCCAATTTTCTCGGTTGGCGATTATGCGTGGACGTAGGCCCTGATCTCCTTATACACCTGCAACATATGTGATCTTGCTCATGCCGTCTGTCCGCGATACGTTCTGCTTCAGCCGAGCCGGGCGAAGATCAATGTGGATCGGCTCGCGGGGCCTTTCTCGTGAGAGGAGCGGCAAAGGACCATGCCTAAACTTCAACGTGCCCGCATGGCAGCGGGCGGAGCAGCAGTAGCCCTGATGACGGCGGCAGCGATTGGCGGTTGCTCAAGCAGCTCGTCGTCGTCGCCAGCCTCGACATCGAGTTCACCGGCCGCAAGCGCGCCGAGCTCGTCGGCGCCCGCTTCCACCGCTAGCTCGCCAGCGGCGAGCGGGTCGATCCGGATAGCGATCTTCTACTACAACCCGAGCCCATACGGGATCGCGTCGCTGAACGGCGCGAAGGAGGAGGCCGCGAAGCTGGGTGTCCAGCTCGACGCCTTCGACGCCAACAACAACCCGACGCTGCAGTCCACACAGATCCAGGACGCGATTACCACTGGTAAGTACAAGGCCTTCTGGGTGTGGGGTCTCAATGACCCCGCCCTCACGCCGGTCATCAACCAGGCGCTCGCCAAGGGAATCAAGGTCGCTTCCGCTGACTACACGTGGGGGACACTGGCGCAGCAGAACACCCTGACAGGCGACTCGCAGTTCGTCACGACCGTCGGCCAATCGATCGGGCCGGAGGCGACGAACCTGGAGCAGGCAATGAACACGGCCTGCACGAAGATGGCGGGAAGCGGCCACTGCAATATCGCCTTCCTGCCAGGGCTCGCCAACTTCCCGACCGACACGGTTCGCATCAACGCGATGACCGCGTACTACAACGGGAAGTCGAATTACACGTTCACCGTCATGCCGCCCGGCAACTATGACCAGACGGCCTCGCAGGGCATCGCCCAGACCTTCTTCACCGCGCACAAGAACATCAACGTGTTCGCGACGTTCGGTGACCAGATGGCGCAGGGGACGTTGACCGCGCTGAAGCTGGTCGGCGGTTACACGGCCGGCAAGAACATCGCGATCATCGGATACGGCGGCGCGAAGGAGATCGTCGACGAGGTTAAGGCCGGGACGATCTACGCCACCCTGGGCCTGTACCCGACCTCCGAGTCGGTGCTCGGCATCCAGTACCTGGTCGACGCGCTGAACGGGAAGTCCGTGCCGAATGTGGTCAACATCATCAACTCGGACACCCGCCCGGCGATCATCGACCAGGCGTTCCTGAACGCCCACCCGTCCTTCACACCCGACTGGACGCTCGAGGGATAGGGCGGGTACGGCAACTAACGGAGAATCGAGGCCGAGCCGGATGAGTGCAGCGTCTGTCGCGCAAGTCCGGCTCGACTCGATCGGCAAGCGGTACTCCGGCACCAAGGCGCTCGACAACGTCAGCGTCGAGGTTGCCGGAGGTTCCGTGCATGCGCTCGTCGGAGCGAACGGCGCCGGGAAGTCGACGCTGGGGAAGATCGTCGGCGGCGTTATCCGTCCCGATGAGGGACAGTTGTTCGTCGACGACAGGCCGGTTCGCTACACGAGCCCGCGTGAGGCGCGCATCGACGGGATCGCGACGATCGCGCAGGAACTCTCGCCCCTGCCGCACATGAGCGTGATCGAGAACGTCTTCTTCGGCATCGAGCCGCGTCGCGCGGGACTGGTCCAGTGGCGCCGGATGCGCGCGCAGTATGAGGAGCTCGTCGCTGCGTGGGGCTTCGAGCTCGACGCGAACACCAAAGTCGGTGCGCTGCGCACCGCCGACAAGCAGAAGGTCGAGATCTTGCGCGCGATCGCGTGCGACGCGCGCGTGATCGTGATGGACGAGCCGACCTCGTCGCTGACCAGCGTCGAGACCAAAACGCTGCACCGGATGATCCGCACCCTGCGCGAAAACGGCAGGACGATCGTCTACGTCAGCCACTTTCTCGACGAGGTGCTCGAACTCGCGGACACCGTGACAGTGCTGCGCAGCGGCCGTCTCGTGCGGACGGCGCCTGTGGCGGGGGAGACCGAGGACAGCCTCGTCGCCGCGATGTTCGGCGCCGCCGCGGAAGCGGAGCACTTCGAGAAGCCGCAAGGCTCGACGGCACAGGTGGTTCTCGACGTGTCCGGCCTGAGCCGTAAGGGCGTGCTCAGGGACGTTTCGCTGCAAATCCGGTCCGGCGAGATCGTCGGCCTGGCCGGCCTTGTAGGCAGCGGCCGCACCGAGCTCGCCCGCGCGATCGCGGGCGCCGATCCGATCGATCAGGGCACGATAGCCGTCGACGGCACCGCGCGCAGCATCCGCTCGCCCGCGGACGCGATGGCGGCCGGGATGGCGTTCCTGCCGGAAAGCCGTAAGGACGACGGGCTGTTCCTTGAGCTCTCCCTGGCGGCGAACACGACATTCGCCGACCTGGGCACCGTCGCCTCGCGATTCGGGGTACTGCGCCTCGCGCTCGAGCGCAAGAAGACAACCTCGCTGCTGACCATGCTGTCGGTCCAGCCGCCGGTCCCGTCGGCGAAGGTGGCGAACCTCTCCGGCGGTAACCAGCAGAAGGTCGTGTTCGCCCGCTGGCTTTTCCGCAACCCCCGCGTGCTGATCCTCGACGAGCCGACGCGCGGCGTCGACGTCGCGGCGCGCGCGGCGATCCACCGTCTGATCAACAATCTGGCGGCCGAGGGCACCGCCGTGCTGCTGATCTCGTCGGAAATCGAGGAGGTGCTCGGGCTCGCCCATCGCGTGCTCGTGATGCGCCGTGGCTCGATCACCCGTGAGTTCGGCGCCGACCCGCCGATGGAGGCCGTCATGGAGGCCGCATTCGGCCTCGGAGGGAGAACGATCGCATGACCGCGCAGCCGTCCGACCCGGTGGCCGGGAATCCGGTCGCCGCCGAGGACCCCGTCAGCGCGAACGGGCTCGCCGCTCCGCGCGTGCGCTCGGCGCGCCGGATCAGGGCCGAGCACATTCGCGACTACGGCGTCGTCGTCTTCGCCGGCGCGCTCTTCATCTACTTCACGGTCGCCACGTCCGTCTTCCTCACGTCGCAGAACCTGCTCAACATCCTGTTCCAGAACGCGACTATCGGCATCGCCGCCTGCGCCGTCACCTTCACGATCATCGCCGGCAACTTCGACCTGTCCCTGGGGTCGATCTTCGTGCTGAGCGAGGTGCTGGCCGCGTGGGCCGCCGTGCACATGGGGGTGTGGTGGGCGTTCCCCGTCGCGATCGTCTCCGGCATGGTCATGGGGCTCATCAACGGGCTGCTGGTGACGAAGCTGCGCGTGAACGCGTTCCTCGCCACGCTCGCGACCGCCCTCTCATTCGGCGGAATCGCCGTCGGAGTGACCCATGGGGGCCTGCTGATCACGCCGTCGAGCAGCGTGTTCACGTTCATCGGCCAGCACCGGGCCGGCGGCATCCAGTACCCGGTCATCATCTTCGCCGCCGTCGCGATCGTGCTGCAGCTCGTGCTGGCGTACACGGTCTTCGGCCGCCACCTCTACGGCGTCGGTGACAACCGCAACGCGGCGCGGCTGTCGGGCCTGAAGGTCGACAGGACCGTGATCATCACGTTCGTGATCACCGGCGCCGCCTGCGGCCTGTCCGGACTGATCGACGCCTCGACGACCGGCTCGGGGACGAGCGACACGAGCGGTCTGGGCGGCTCCCTGGCGCTGCTCGCGATCGCCGGCGTGGCACTCGGCGGCAGCAGCATCTTCGGCGGAGTCGGCTCGGTCTGGCGCACAGTCCTCGGCGTGCTGATGCTGGGCATGATCACGAACGGCTTTGACCTGCTCGCCGTGCAGGACTACTGGCAGAACATCGTCCGCGGCATCCTGATCATCATCGCGGTCGCGATCGGCCTGGTCATCGAACGCCGAACGTAGCGGGTGCGGCGCAGACCGGGGTAGGCAAATACCTACCCGCGAGGTAGGCGCTGTCCCATGGCCGCGGAGCCGCGCGCCGCGCGATGATGCCAGACATGAGAAGCACCTCATGGCTCATCGTGATGTCCCTCGCCGGGCTGCTGGCATGTGGCGCCATCCGCTTCGTGACGGCCGGCCGGGCGGCGACGCCATTCGACCGCCTGCTGCACGTCGTCCGCGTCGGCTGGGGCGCGGCGCTGATCCCGGTGACCGCCACGTACCTCGCCGTTTTCGGCGCGTACTCGCTCGCCCTGACACCGGGCCGGGCCAACTTGTTCAGCGCCACGACGGTGGCCGGATCCCTGTTGTGCAGCCTGATTACGGTGCTCATGGTGGCGGTGTACACCGCACTGCTCCCGTGGACGGCCGCATACCCCGCGGCCGTCGGCCTGGTCGCCCTCGGGCTCTATGAGCTGTATGTGTCGGTCGTCTTCCCGCCGAATGTCTACTTCTACGAGTGGTATGGCTGGAGCCGTGACGCGGTATCGCATTCGCTGCTGCCGGTGCTGGCGCTGACGAGCGTGGCCGCCGGCGCCGCCCTGTCCTGGCCGACGATCGTCGCCGATGTGCGGGCATACCGCAGGCGTAACACGACGCTGACCGCCCGGGTACAGCGCCTCACCGCGACCAGAATCGAAGCTGTCGACGTCGCGGCGGCGGAGCTCAGGCGCATCGAACGCGACCTGCACGACGGCGCGCAGGCACGCCTCGTGGCGCTCGGCATCAACCTCCGCGCCGCGCAAAAGCTCGTCAAGGACAGCCCGGACGCCGCCGCGGCGGTGATCGCCGAGTGCCAGGTGGCATCCTCCAAGGCACTGGCCGAGCTCCGCGCGCTGGTGCGCGGCATATACCCGCCAGTGCTCGCCGACCGCGGCATAGCCGACGCGGTGAAAGCGCTCGCCCTGGACTGCCCGATCCCGACCGTCGCGACCATAGCGCTGGCGGGCAGGCCGCCCGCGCCAGTGGAGTCGACCGTCTACTTCGCGGTCGCCGAGGCGCTGAACAACGTGGCCAAGCATGCCGAGGCCACCCGCGCCGAAGTCACGATGGAGCACCGGGCGGGCATGCTCCGCGCCGAGGTCACCGACGACGGCATGGGCGGCGCGAACCCCGAGGCCGGCACCGGCCTGCTCGGGCTTGAGCGTCGGCTCGGCGTCTTCGATGGGATCCTGACAGTGATCAGCCCGGTCGGCGGGCCGACGATCGTCATCATCGAGGTGCCATGCGAGTTGTCCTCGCCGAAGATCTCTATCTCCTGAGGACGGGGATTCAGCGGCTGCTCGAGGTACACGGTTTCGAGGTCATCGAGGCGGTCGACAACGGGCCAGCCCTGCTGCGAGCGCTGGTCCAGCAGAAACCGGACGTGGCCGTCGTCGACGTCCGGCTGCCGCCGGACTTCACCGACGAGGGGCTGCGCGCGGCGATCGAGGCCCGTCGCCAGGTGCCTGGCCTGCCGGTGCTTGTGCTGTCCCAGTACGTCGAGCAGCTTTACGCTCGCGAACTGCTCGCCGACAAGGCAGGCGCGGTCGGCTACCTGCTCAAGGACCGCGTCTTCAACGACGACCAGTTCACCGACGCCATTCGCAGCGTGGCCAGCGGCGGCACGGTCATGGACCCGGAGGTGGTCAGCAAGCTGCTTAACAAGCGCTCCCGCGTCGAGCCCCTCGCCCAGCTGACCGCGCGCGAACGCGAGGTGCTCGCGCTGATGGCGGAAGGCCGGTCCAACAGCGCCATCGCCCAGCGCCTGTTCGTCTCGGACAAGGCCGTCGCCAAGCACAGCACGTCGATCTTCGCCAAGCTGAATCTGGCCCCGTCGGAGGACGACAACCGCCGCGTGCTCGCCGTCCTCGCATACCTCAACGGGTGACATCGGTGACATCGGTCGTACCTGAGCTTCGATAACTCGAGCTAGGCGCCTCGCTCGCCGAATTTCAGCCACAGGAAGACGTGCGCGTCCTGCTGGACCCCGCTGGCCATCCGTTCTGCCTGTACCTCGACGAGGAGACAGGCGAGCCCGGCTAGCTCAGCCTCGCTGCAGTCACTTGCTTTCTGGCCGCACGTCCACCAGGTTCATCAGGCGATCCACCGCACCTGGCGAGATCGCTCCCGCCACGCGCTCAAGCACCGAGGCCCCGGACCACGCCACCGCCGTGCGCAGCATCCGCGGCCAGGACGCGTCGGCCAGCATGCAGGTCGCCAGGGCCGCCACGGCGGCGTCGCCCGCGCCAGTCGGGTTCACGGCTGCCAGCGAGGGCGGGCGGGCGAGCAGCGTCCCGGTGGGCGAGACCGCGAGCATCCCCGCAGGCCCGTCCGAAACGACCGCGGCGCGTGCCCCCGCATCTAGTAGCGCCTGGGCCCCCTGGCGCAGGTCGCTGGTTCCCGTCGCGCGAGCGAGTTCATCGCGGTTGGGCTTGACGATGTCCGGCCGCGCGGCCAGCGCTTGCGTCAGCGCGGGCCCGTCAGTGTCGAGAATTGTCCTGACCCCGAGGGCGCTCGCCGACTCGATGAGCTCGGCGTACGCGCCGACAGGGAGCGCGGGCGGCAGCGAGCCGGACAGGACGAGGATCGCACTGCGTGCGATCAGCGGTAGCAAGCGGTCGCGGATCTCGCACCAGTCAAGGTCGCCGAGGTCCGGTCCGGGCTCGCTGAACACGGTGGCCTCGCCGTTTGCCGCGTCCACCACGGTGACGGTGGTGCGCGTGTGCCCGCTGCCGCCGCCGTCAAGGAATGCCGAGGGGACGCCGGCTCGGGCGAGGTCGTCCCGCACGGCACGGCCAGTGTCGCCGAGAAGCACGCCGGTGGCGAGCGTCGGTTGCCCCATGTGGGTGAGCACGCGGGCGACGTTGATGCCTTTGCCGCCGGCCCGGCCGGCGGGCCTGGAAACGCGGTGCGTGGACCCGGGCAGCAAGGTGTCCACCGGGTAGGTGACATCCCATGCCGGATTGAGCGTGACCGTGAGGATCAAGGCCCTCGCCGCCGCGGCTCGCATCGGTACCCCGCTATGCAAAGATTTGCTCTTAACTGCTCATATGCTGCCCTGATTGCGCGTATACGTGCAAGACGCGAGCAGATAACAGACGCGACAGCCCGTTCGGGAGAAAATTAAAGATCTTTCTATCCCGAACGGACCGTTGTCTCTCCCCATGTCCGGCGCGACTACTCGCGTTTGACATCACAAGGTAGTCGTGTTTGACTACTCGCACAGGAGGATCCCTGCGACGGCGGTCGTCGCGATACCGGGGTCTTCGGAGGAGCCGGCAATGGCGGAGAAGTCAGCCGGCGCCACGCGGGCGCCGGGTTCTTGGAACGAGGCGGTCGCCGAGGTGCCGAACCGGATGGCGATCCTGGGCGTGCTGCTGGTGGGCGGGTTCATGATCCTGCTTGACACGACGATCGTGAACGTCGCGATACCCACGATTCACCGCGGCCTGCACACGTCGTACAGCGCGATCGAGTGGATCGTCGGCGGCTACGCGCTGGCCTACGGGCTGCTGCTCATCCCGGCCGGCCGCCTCGGCGACCGCGTGGGGCACAAGAAGGTCTACCTGACAGGGCTGGCGGGCTTCACGGCCGCGTCCGTCCTGTGCGGCGTCTGCATCAGCGCCGGCCAACTCGTGACCTGGCGGATCGTGCAGGGCGCCATGGCCGGCGTCTTGTACCCGCCAATCCTGGCCGTCATCCAGGCGATCTTCCCGCCGAAAGAGCGCGGCAAGGCGTACGCGCTCTACGGCGCGACCGCGGGAGTCGCGACCGCCCTTGGCCCGCTCGCGGGCGGGCTGCTCATCGCCTGGAACCTGCATGGCTGGGACTGGCGGCCGGTGTTCCTCGTCAACCTCCCGGTCGGGATCGCGGGTTTCGCGGCCGCGCTGCGCATGGTGCCCGAGTCACGGGGCGCGCGCGGCTCACTCGACCTGGTCGGCGTCGTCCTTGTCACAGCGGTGCTGCTGCTCATCATGTACCCGCTGATCGAAGGGCGGGGCGCCGCGTGGGCGCCGTGGACGCTGGCGTCGGCGCTGCCCGTGCTCGCCGTGTTCATCGTCTGGGAGGCGTCGGTCGCGCGGCGCGGCAAGGTGCCCCTGGTGAACATCGCGCTGTTCACCAACAGGTCGTTCGCGGCGGGCACCGCGATCAGCCTGGTCTATTTCGCGGGCTTCATCGGGCTGCTGTTCGCGCTATCGCTGTACGTGCAGATCGGACTCGGCTGGTCCGCCATACACGCGGGGCTGACGATCTTGCCGTTCGCCGTCGGGACATTCATCGGAGCCGCCTTCTCCAACGCGGTGACCGCGCGGGTCGGCCGCGGCGTGCTGCAGATCGGCCTGACGCTTGTGGCGCTCGGCACCGTGGCCGTGATCCTCGTCATTCACGCCGAGGGCATCTCGGTCACGGCGTTCGAACTCCTTCCCGCCCTGCTGGCAGGCGGCATCGGGTCAGGCATGGTGATAGCCCCGAACTCCGAAATCGTGCTATCGGGGGTGCCGTTGCGTGACGCCGGGTCGGCGAGCGGCGTGCTGAACACGTGCCAGCGCGTGGGCCAGGCGGTCGGCATCGCGGTCATCGGGGTGGTCCTGTTCGGCGGCGTCAGCACGGGATCGGCGCACCGTGAAGCGCTCGGGCTGGACTTCACCCACGCCATGGTGATCGCGTCGCTCTGCCCGCTGGGCGCGATGATCGCGACGATGCTTCTTGTCCCCTTCCTGCCCAAGCGCGTGCGCGAGGAGGAACTAGATCCCGTGCTTGACTATTCGCTGTTATGTTTGACTACTCGTATGAATAGCTCGCGCTTGTTCATCCTTGGCGCCCTCGCTCGCGGCGGGCCGATGTACGGCCATCAGATCCGGCGGGCCGCCCAGGAGGACCGCACCGAGCTGTGGACCGACATCAAGCAGGGTTCGCTGTACGGCGCGCTGCACCGCATGGCGTCCGAGGGGGTCGTGGAGATCGTGCGCACCGAGCAGGAAGGCAACCTGCCCGCGCGGACCGTCTACAGCATCACCCCAGCCGGGCGCGACGAGCTGTCCGCGATCCGCGACGCGGCATTGCGGGAGACCCGGCTCCGTCCCGACCCAGTCGATCTCGCGCTGCAGAACTCCTCGGACATGTCCGAAGACGACCTTCGCGCGGTGATGGAGAACCGGCGGGCGGCGATCGCGGCCGAACTGGCGTCGTGGCGGCACCTGCGCGAGACGGCGGCGCCCTACCTGACGCCGATCGAGACGCTGGCCTTCCGGCACGCCGTGCTGCGGGTGGAAACCGAGCTCGCCTGGCACGACGAGTTCCTCCGGGCCCTGCCGAAGATGTTCAGCGACGACGGCGTGGGCACCGTCGCCCCCTAGCCGATCGGCTATCCTCGTTATGTGAGCACCGCCGAACTCGCGGCTGCCCGCCGAGCCCGGCCGACAGCACCAAGTGCTGCGCAGGCCCGCGTCATCGACGCCGCCCTCGTTCTCTTCGCGCGGCACGGCGTCGGTGGAACGTCCCTGCAGATGATCGCGGACGCGATCGGCGTGACGAAGGCAGCCGTTTACCACCAGTTCAAGACCAAGGAAGAGATCGTCCTGGCGGCCGCCGAGGACGAACTCGCGCGCCTGGAGGCGACGATCGACGCCGCCGACGCGATGCCCTCGCGCGAAGAGGCGCGTGAGGCGCTCCTCACCGGCATCGTCGACCTCGCCGTCGAGCGCCGCCGGACCGTGAGCACCCTGTTGAGCGATCCGGTCATCGCGCGGTTCTTCCCGGAGCAAGAGTCGTTCCGGCGCGTCATGGGGCGAATGAATCGCCTGCTCATCGGCGATGACAGCGGACCGGAAGGACGCGTCAGGATGGCGATGGTCATCGCGGCGATCAGCGGCGCCGTGATCCATCCCTTCACCGTTGACCTTGACGACGACACGCTTGCGTCCCAGCTTCTGCGGCTCGCCCGGCGCTTCCTCTGGAACACTTGAGGCTGAGCCTGCTCGCGGCCTCATTTGCGGGAGGAATCCTCGATGGCTGATGCCGACGACGTGCGCCGGCTGGCGCTCGGCCTGCCGCACGTGGAGGAGATCGACAGCGACGGTTTCGACTTCCGCGTGGGCGGCCACGGGTTCGTCTGGTCCTATCCGGAGCGCACGCCGGGCAGGCCGCGGCGGATCAGGACCGACATCGCCGTGCTCTACGTCGGCGACGAGGCCGAGAAGCAAGCGCTGCTGCTTGGCGAGCCCCGGATCTTCTTCACCACGTCCGAGTACGACAACTGGCCGCTGGTCCTGCTGCGCCTCGACGAGGTGGGCGATGCGCGGCTGACCGAACTCGTGACCGACGCGTGGCGGATGCGCGCGCCCGCCGTCCTAGCCGCCGACCTGGACGCCGACGCCTAGCGCGACGGCGGTTACTCGAGTTCGGCGGTGCGGCGCGACTCCAGCTTCTCGCGCTTGGATTTCTTCGGCGGCCTGCGCTTGACTTCGACGCCGCCCATGATCGCCACGCCGTTGATGATCACCTGCGGGGCACCGGGAGGACCGTCGGCGGCGCCCGAGTGCTCGAAGGCGCCCATGATGCCGACGCCGGTGACGTGCACCGAGACGTCCTCTGGCACCGTGATCTCGATGCCGCCCAGGATCGCCACCACGTGGATCGTCACGACGGGTTCGGCGAACCGGGCCTCGCGCAGGTCGATCTCACCGCCGCCCAGGATCGCGACCGCGTTGAAGTACGCCGGGACCACCCAGTCGCCTTTGCGTGAGAAGCCGCCGAGGATGGCGAACGCGCCGTGGGTGCTCGGCACGCCGCCGACCCGCCGGCAGTCGCCCGCCGGGACAGGGGAGGGCGCCGGAGCGTGGCCCGGAGCGGGCAGGTCCTTGGTGATCGGCTCAAGCTCGGCGTAGGTCTTGGCGGCGTACACCGCGTCAAGACGCTCGTCCAGCTCCTCCATGGTCAGGCGCCCGTCGCCGGCGGCCTGGCGCAGCACGTCGGCGATGCGCTCCCGGTCGGCGTCTGAGGCGCGGAGGTTTCCTTTGTCAGGGACGGCTGGCGAGCTACTCATAGTGAAAGCCTAGGGGGGTACGGGCGGCTAGGTACAGTTCAGCCCCTATTCAGCGTGCCAGGCTTGGATTAGAAAAGGACGGGGCGGACGGCATCTAGCTGTGCCTGGGCGGCCGCGAGCACCCGGACCACCTCGCGGCCGAACCGGACGTCGCAGGGATGCTCCCGGTGTCCGGCGCCGGCCATGGCGGCGAGTTCGCCCGCCGCGACTCGCAGCGCCTCCACCGGGTCGACAGGGGTGGCCGGCATGATCGAACGCCCGGCCTCGCCCCAGACGAACAGGTTGCTTCCCGAGGCGGCCCGCGGCGCGCTCAGCGTCACCGTCGCCGTGCTCGTCGCGCCGCCCTCGTGGCGCAGCACCAGGTGCGTCACGTCGTCCGCGCCGGGCACTGCCGATACCGAGGTCACCGGGCCGAGGCAGGCCCACAGCAGGGAGACGACGTGCGGGCCGAGGTCCCAGAGCCCGCCTTTCTCCCGCCGCCATGGCGTGTTGAACGGGCTGTCCGTCTGCAACGCCGAGCCGAGCATGACCGCGACACCGCCAGACCAGCCCCCGCCGGACCAGCCGTCGCGAGCGTGCTCGTCGGTGAGCCAGGCGCGTATCTCGGTGTTGAACCGAGCGGTGAAGAACACGACAGAAGCGACCCCGGCGGACTCGGCGGCGGTGACCAGCTTGTCAGCGTCGTCGACCGATAGCGCGATCGGCTTTTCGAGCAGCAGGTGCTTGCCCGCCTCCGCCGCCCGGATGGCGAGCGGGACCTGCACGTGCGGGGGCACCGCGAACGCGACCGCGTCGACGGCGTCAAGGAACGCGCCGAAGTCGGCGAACGCCGCCGCGCCGAAGTCGGCCGCGAGGACGCGCGCCGCATCGATGTTCCGTCCCCACACGGCTGTGAGGGCGCCGCCCGGAACGTCGGCGAGCGCGGGAGCGTGCGTGATCCGGGCCCAGAACCCGGTGCCCGCCAGGCCGAACCGCATCAAACCTCGGCGACCTCGAAGATCAGGGTTGAGGCCCCGCCGGAGGCGAACTTCGGCACGTCGGCCGCGGTCTCCGCGCCGATCGGCGAGGCGAAGGCCGCCTGCATCGACTCCATGGACTCCCAGTCCAGTTCGGCGATCAGGTGGTACTTAGCGCCGCCGAGCGCGGTGATGTTCCTGCTCACCGTGAACCGAATCAGCCCGGGAAGCTGCTTGGCCAGCGGGATGTGGACCTCGTCGTAGTAGCGGTCGAACGCCTCAGGATCCTCGGGCGCGTTGTACAGCGCCATGAAACGCACCATGGGACTAGATGCTACGGCCCGGCACCGCGGCGGCGTAAGGAAGGTAGGGTCTGACGCGTGCGTGTCGTTCTCGCTTCAGCGTCCCCGGCCAGGCTCGCCGTGCTGCGCGGGGCCGGCCTGGACCCGCAGGTCATCGTCAGCGGCGTTGACGAGGACGCGTTCACGGCCGGCACCACGGCCGAACTGGTCCGCCTGCTCGCGTCCGCCAAGGCGAGCGCCGTCGCCGCGGGCCTCGACGACGGCGTCGTGATCGGCTGCGACTCCATGCTCGACCTGGACGGGAACGCTTACGGCAAGCCCGCCGACGCCGCGGAGGCGACCGCCCTGTGGCGGGAGATGGCGGGCAAGTCAGGCACGCTGTGCACCGGGCACTGCGTGATCGACGCGGCTACCGGGCACAGCGTCGCGGGCGTGGCGGCGACGACCGTCCGGTTCGGCTCGCCGTCGGATCAGGAGATCTCGGCGTACGTGGCGACCGGGGAGCCGCTGCGCATGGCGGGCGCGTTCACGATCGAGGGGCTCGGCGGCTGGTTCGTCGAGTCGATTGACGGCGACCACAACAACGTGATCGGGATATCGCTGCCGCTGCTAAGGCGGCTTCTCGCCGACGTTGGCGTGACGATCCCCGCGCTGTGGAGTCAGTACAGCAGCGTCGAGTAGCGCTCGGGCGAGTAGTACGCCTCGAGCTCTTCCAGTGTCTCGGGCGTGTCCGCCTGCACGGTCTTGCACAGCGCCGCGGTCGTGGGCAGCGCGTGCGGATCCCAGCTGGCGGGGTCCCAGAGCCCGGACCGCATGAATGCCTTGGGACAGTGGGAGAAGACCTGGTCGATCTCGATGACAAGCGCGAGCACCGGCCGCTTGCCGCGCACCGCCAGGTCGTCGAAGAACGGCGCGTCGCGCACGAGCCTGGCCCGGCCGTTGATCCGCAGCGTGTCGTTCCGGCCGGGTATCAGCGAGATGATGCCGACGTGCGGATTGGCCAGGACGTTCAGGTATCCGTCCGCGCGCTTGTTGCCGGGCCGTTCGGCGATGGCGATGGTGCGCGCATTAAGCACGTGGATGAGCTGCCCGGCCGGGTCGCCCTTGGGGGAGGCGTCGCAGTTCCCGTTGGCGTCGCACGTCGCCAGCACGCAGAACGGGGACGCCTTCAGCCATTCGATCTGCACCGGATGCAGACCCGGGCGAACCTTCGTCGCGGCGCGGCCCGTGGGGAAGCCGCCGAGCACCTCGCGCAGCTCGTCCTCGGAGGTGATCTCGGTAACGGTGCCGTCGGTCGGCGCGCTTTCTGTAATGCTCATCCTCACAACCTCGTGAACGAGTCGATACTGGCCTTCTCGGAAAGATCCACTGGCTTGCCGATTATCTTGCGGTCCGGCTTCCCGACTATTTCCTCGTCCTTGCCGTCGTAATCGAACAGCTCCAGCATGTGTCGCATGGCCTCGAGCCGGGCGCGCTTCTTGTCGTTGCTCTTCACCACGGTCCATGGCGCGTCTTCAGTGTCGGTGTAGAAGAACATCTGCTCTTTCGCCAGGGTGTAGTCATCCCACTTGTCGAGCGACTCGATGTCCATCGGGCTGAGTTTCCACTGCCTTACGGGGTCTACCTGGCGGATCACGAACCGGGTGTGCTGCTCGCTGCGCGTCACCGAGAACCAGAATTTCGTCAGTGCCAGGCCCGAGTTGACCAGCATCCGCTCGAACTCCGGCGCCTCGTGCATGAACTCGCGGTATTCATCGGGCGTGCAGAAGCCCATCACCCTCTCGACACCGGCCCGGTTGTACCAGGACCTGTCGAACATCACGATTTCCCCCGCGGACGGCAGGTGCGTCACGTAGCGCTGGAAGTACCACTGGGTCCGTTCCCGTTCGGTGGGTTTTTCCAGCGCGACGACGCGCGCGCCGCGCGGATTCAGGTGCTCGGTGAAGCGTTTTATGGTGCCGCCTTTGCCGGCCGCGTCCCGCCCCTCGAACACGATGACAATCCGCTGCCCGGTGTCCTTGACCCAGTTCTGCAGCTTGACCAGTTCGATCTGGAGCAGTCGTTTCGCCCGCTCGTACTCGTCTCGCTGCAGCCGCTCGTCATACGGATACTCTTCGCGCCAGGTGTCCACCGGGCGCCCGTCCGGCCAGAGCAGCACTGGATCGTCGTCGTCCGTGTCCTCGACGATCAGTCCGGCGAGGACCGCGAGGTCCTCAGGATCTTCTGATCCCGGCGATGGAAGCGCTCTCGTCACGGTATAAGCACAACACATTCAGTCGGTCCGGTCACGGCTGGGGATGGGTGTTCACCGCCACGTCGGCGTCCGGTTCTCTCGCCTTTTATACCGAACGATGCCTACCGCCTCATACCGGTTAAACGTCACTCGTCACCGTGAACGACCTGGCCGGCGGCGATCGTCAGCTGGACCGACGTGCTGCCGATCTCGGCGGCCGGGATGGCGTACAGGTCCTGGTCGAGCACCGCCACGTCGGCGAGCATGCCCGGGGCGAGCGCCCCGGCCGCGTCTTCCTCGTGGTTGACGTACGCCACACCGCGGGTGAAGGCGTCTATGGCCGCGTCCACCGTGATGGCCTCGTCGGGCAGCAGTGGCGTGGTTGTCTCGGGCGTGCCCGGCTCGCCCAGCCGCGCCGACAGCACCCGGTTGACGGCGACGTGCATCTCCTGCAGCGGGTCGGCGCTCGAAACCGGCCAGTCGCTGCCAAACGCGACGCGCGCTCCGCGTCTGAGCACCGCGCCGATCCGGTACTGCCAGGCCGCGCGTTCGGGCCCGACGAACGGCATGGTCAGTTCGGTGTTCTGGTCGTCTTCGCAGGCCCACAGCGGCTGGAAGTTGGCCACCACGCCGAGCCTGGCGAACCGGTCCAGGTCAGGCGGGCTGATGAACTGCAAGTGCGCGATGTGGTGCCTGCCGCTCACTCGCCGCGCGGCCGGCAGCGTCGCCAGCGTGTCGAGCGCCACCGTGATGGCCAGGTCGCCGATCGCGTGGAAGTGCATCTGGAAGCCCAGGCCAGACAGTTGTGCCGCGGCTTCGCTGAGTTCCGCCGGGTCGATGAACAGGCTCCCGGCGTGATCGGTCGGGTGGCCGTGCCCGTCCAGGTATGGCGCGCCCATCGCGGCGGTGAACGTCTCACACACGCCGTCGAGCATCAGCTTGACCGTAGTGGCGCGGAAGCGGTTGGCTATCCCCGCCGCCTCCCTGCGGGTCAGCAGGTCCGCGATCTGACCCAGCCCGCGGAACCGGTCCCACCACAGCGACCCGGTGACCCGCAGCGTCAGCTGGCCGTCGGCGTCGGCCCGCAGATATGTGCCGAACACGTCAGGCATGCCGAGTCCGCCGGCCACGCCGACGAGCGCGTCCTGGACGTTCGTGATGCCGAGCGAGTGCAGGTGCTGCTGGGCCGCCAGCAGCCCTCGCGTGAGCTCTTCGCCGCCGGCCGCCGGGACGAGGTTGCCGACCATGTGCATCGCGCCCTCGTGCAGTGCTCCCGTGGGCACGCCGGCGTGATCGCGCTCGATCCGCCCGTCGACCGGATCTTCGCTGCGCTCGGTGATTCCCGCCAGGGTCAGCGCCGCGGTGTTCACCCAGGCGCTGTGGTGGTCGCGGTTCGGCAGGAACGCCGGCCGGCCGCCGGTCACGGTGTCCAGGTCGGCGGCGGTGGGGGTGCCCCCGGGGAAGCCCGGCATCGACCAGCCGCCGCCGAGCACCCAGGCGTCGCCGGGCAGGGCGGCGCAGTAGGCCGCTATCGCGTCCAGGTACTCCTGCCTGGTGCGCATGCCGGTCAGGTTGCAGCGCAGGCTCTCCAGCCCGCCCTGCACCGGGTGAATGTGCGCGTCGCCGAACGCGGGGATCGCAAGGCGCCCGCGCAGGTTCACCACCCGGGTGCGCGGGCCCACGTGATCCCGGATCTGCTCGTCGGCGCCAACCGCGGTGATCACGCCGCCGCTGATGGCGGCGGCCTGGGCGAAACCGGACGGATGGGTGGGTGTGCGCACCTTCCCGCCGACCAGGACCAGGTCAGCGATCTTGCTGGTCTCTGTTTCCGTGGTGCCCCCAATGCTCATGTGTGGCGATGGTACCCGCGCCGTCGGCGATAGCCTTTGCCGCATGCGCGAGGTAGTGATTTACACCGACGGGGCATGCAGCGGCAACCCCGGCCCCGGCGGGTGGGGGGTCGTGCTGCGGCACGGAAACGCGCTCAAGGAACTGCACGGCGGCGACCTCTCGACCACGAACAACCGAATGGAGCTCATGGCCGCCATTCAGGCGTTGGAGGCGCTGACCAGGCCGG
>Ga0126381_100000673_pt1 | contig 37925 bp, 33 predicted proteins | sample PanSoiMetPlot_28_FD_96465 | JGI IMG/M metagenome (GOLD analysis project Ga0126381, IMG submission 96465) | Tropical forest soil microbial communities from Panama - MetaG Plot_28 | ecosystem: Environmental > Terrestrial > Soil > Tropical forest > Bulk soil | place: Panama | collected 2016-02-17 | reverse complement strand
CGCTCGAAGAGGCGGTCTACCGGCTGACCGGCAAGACGGCGTTGATGCACGACATTACCGACCGCGGCTTTATCGCGGCCGGCAAGGTCGCCGACATCACGATCTTCGATCCCGACACGATCACCGAGAAGCCGCGCGAGCCGGTCGCGAGCTTGCCAGCCGGCGGCGTGCAGGTGAAGCGCGAGGCGGTCGGCATCGACCACGTCATCGTCAACGGCACGGTGCTCTTTGAGAATGGCGAGCTCACCGACGCGCTACCGGGACAGATCGTCAGAGGGCCCCTCTATCAGGCAAACCCCACCTAGCAGGACCAATTCCTTTGGTGGCCGGCGATGCTCCGGCCACGAAGGGCGCTTCCTGCCGACCTTGCCAAAGCGCTGCATGCACCGTAAGTAGTGCCGCGATACCTCACGCAGGATTGCGGGACGAGCCGTTCGCCCGGACCGCTCCGGTGTCGGTGCTCTTAAATTGTAAGATGCCGATCTCTCCTGCGGCGGCTCAACCGGAACAGGAACGATCATGGCGATTCCCAGCTTCACGATGCGTCAGCTGCTCGAAGCCGGCGTGCATTTCGGCCATCACACGCGTCGTTGGAACCCGAAGATGGCGCCGTATCTTTTCGGCGTGCGCAACGGGATACACATCGTCGATCTCGAACAGACAGTGCCGATGCTGCACCAGGGTCTGCAGGCGATTCGCGATGTCGTCGCGGGCGGCGGGCGGGTTCTCCTCGTCGGCACCAAGCGTCAAGCGCAGGAGCCCATAACGGAGGCCGCCAAGCGCTGCGGGCAATACTATGTCAACTACCGCTGGCTCGGCGGCATGCTGACCAATTTTAAGACGATATCACAGTCGATCAAACGGCTGCGCGAGCTCGAGGAGCGGATCTCGCAGGAGCAGACGGGACTCACCAAGCGCGAACTCCTGGAGCTAACGCGCAACCGCGATAAGCTCGAACGCGCGCTTGGCGGAATTAAGGAAATGGGTGGATTGCCTGATATTCTCTTCGTGATCGATACCAACAAAGAGGCCATTGCGGTTGCCGAGGCCAACACGCTGCGCATTCCGGTTGTCGCAGTCCTCGATTCGAACTCCTCGCCCGACGGGATCGCTTATCCGATACCTGGGAACGACGATGCGATGCGGGCAATACATCTCTATTGCGATCTCGTTTCCGGCGCGGTGCTCGATGGGCTGCAGGCCGAGCTTGCGGCATCTGGCGTTGATATCGGCGCGCGCGCCGACATCGCTCAAGCGGCAATTCCCAAGGAAACCCCGGATGAGTTCGCCGCCGAGGCGGAAGCCCAAAAGATCGACGGCGAGCCTGCCGGCGACGTCGCAGCGGCTGTCGTGCACTGACGGGCTGTTTATCCCGAACATCGGAGTTTAAGAGAGGGTCATAGTATGGCCGAGGTACCTGCAGCGCTAGTCAAGGAGCTGCGCGAGAAGACTGGCGCTGGGATGATGGATTGTAAGAGAGCGCTGGCTGAGAGCGGCAGCGATGTTGAGGCAGCGGTTGATTGGCTGCGAAAGAAGGGCTTGTCGGCGGCCGCCAAGAAGGCCGGTCGGGTCGCCGCCGAGGGCCTGATCGGGGTCGCAACCCGTGGCCCGGTGGGCGCTATCGTCGAGGTCAATTCCGAGACCGATTTCGTCGCCCGCAACAGCGAGTTTCAGAGCTTTGTTCAAACGTTGAGCCGACTCGCGCTCGATGCGGACGGCGACCCCGAAACGCTCAGAAAGGCCGAGTTCCCCGGATCCGGGCACAGCGTCGAGGAGGAGCTGACCCGCCTCATCTCGACGATCGGCGAGAACATCGTGCTGCGGCGGATCAGACGGCTCTCTACAGGCGAGGGTGGGGTCTTCTCCTACGTCCATAACGTCCAGGGAATCGCAAAGATCGGTGTCCTGGTTGTCCTCGGCTCGACCGTTTCGGGTGAAACTCTGGCGGCTATCGGAAAGCAGCTGGCGATGCACATTGCCGCAGCGAACCCGCTTTATCTTGATGTTGCTTCGGTGCCAGAGGCGGCGCTCGACCGAGAACGCGACGTCCTGCGCGAGCAGGCGCGCGCTAGCGGCAAGCCTCCCGCGGTAGTTGATAAGATGGTAGAGGGCCGGTTGAGCAAATTTCATGAGGAAAACGTTTTGCTGGAGCAAATCTTCGTAGTCGATCAAAAGAGCAAGATTGCGAAATTGCTCGATCTGGAAAGCAAAGCGGCCGGTGCCCCGATCCGGGTTGAAGGCTTCGTGCGCTTCGCTCTCGGCGAGGGCATCGAGCGGCCGCCAGCCAACACTGCGGCCTAGCTGCCGGCTCCTGCGAAGAGCCGGGCGTTCTCGCCGGCCCGCACCAGCAGCGCGGAAAACGGCGACGGGAAGAGGGGTTCGGTGTATTCTCGGGGAGCCATGCCAGCTGACGTCAGCTATCGTCGCGTCCTGCTGAAATTATCGGGTGAAGCGCTGATGGGCGCTCGGGAATACGGGCTCGATCCCGAGATGGCCGGACGCATCGCCGATGAAATTCACTCCGTGCACGAGCTCGGCGTCGAACTATGTCTGGTGATTGGCGGCGGCAACATCTTTCGCGGCATATCGGGCGCTGCCGTTGGGATGGAGCGGGCATCGGCCGATTACATGGGCATGCTGGCGACGGTGATTAATTCGCTGGCGATGCAGAACGAGCTGGAGCGCCGTGGCGTGACGACTCGGGTTCAGTCGGCTATCTCGATGCAGGCGGTGTGCGAGCCCTACATCCGCCGGCGCGCATTGCGTCATTTGGAAAAAAAGCGCGTGGTCATCTTCGCGGCCGGCACCGGCAACCCGTTTTTTACGACGGACACAGCGGCGGCGCTGCGCGCGTCGGAAATGGGCTGCGATGCGCTCTTGAAGGCGACCAAAGTGGATGGCGTCTACGACGCCGACCCGCATCTCGTCTCTGACGCCAGACGGTTCGAGCGGCTTGATTACCACGAGGTACTGTCGCGCGACCTCAGGGTGATGGATGCATCGGCAATTTCGCTGGCGCGCGAGAACCGGATCCCAATTCTGGTGTTCTCGATTTTCGAAAACGGCGGCTTCGCGAAGGTTGTCAGAGGACAGGGGCGGTACACCATCATCGACGGAAAAAGCGAACTTCACATGGGATGACACGCGATGGCTGAAGACGCGCTACTGAAGGACCTTCGGCGCCGTATGGACGGCGCGGTGGAAGTGTTGCGCAAGGAATTCGCCGGGTTGCGCACCGGGCGTGCTTCGGCGAGCCTCCTCGAGCCGATCACGGTAGCCGCCTATGGCGGTTCCATGCCGCTCAACCAGCTTGCCAATGTGAACGTCCCCGAGCCGCGGATGATCACGGTCCAGGTTTGGGATCGTGTGATGGTGAAAGCGGTGGACAAGGCAATCCGCGAATCGGGTCTGGGGCTCAACCCACAAACCGAAGGCCAGGTGATCCGGGTTCCGATCCCCGATCTGAACGAGGAGCGGCGGCGCGAATTGACGCGAGTGGCGGCCAAATATGCCGAGCAGGCGCGCGTCTCTGTCCGCAACATTCGGCGCGACGGCGTCGAGCTGCTCCGGCGGCGCGAAAAGGAAGCGGAAATTTCGCAAGACCAACAGCGCAAGCTGCAGCAGGATGTGCAGCATCTCACCGACGAGTACATCAAACGCATCGATGACGCGCTGGCTCAAAAGGATAGCGAGATCCTCCAAGTCTGATGAGCACCGGCGCAACGCCGCGACCGCTGCCGCGGCATATCGCGATCATAATGGACGGCAATGGCCGCTGGGCTGAAGCGCGGGGGTTGCCGAGAGTTGCCGGGCATCGAAGCGGCGCCGAAGCGGCGCGGCGCGCCGTCATCGCAGCCGCCGAGCTCGGGGTTCCGTACCTTACGCTCTTCGGGTTTTCCTCCGAGAACTGGAAGCGCGCATCCGGGGAAATCCGAGACCTGATGGGCCTACTGCGCCATTACCTTCGGGCCGAAGTCGCCGAACTGCACAAGAACGGGGCTCGTCTGAAGGTGATCGGGGATCTCGACCGGTTGGCTCCGGATATCCGCCGCCTGATTGAGCACACCGAAGAGGTGACCCGCGACAACTCCCGGATAACCGTCACGATGGCGCTATCATATGGCGGGCGAGCCGAAATCGTCGCAGCGGTTCGGACTATCGCCGGGAAGGCGGCGTCGGGACGTCTCGCAGCTGAGCTCATCGATGAGGAGTGCGTCTCGCGCCATCTGTTCACGGCGGAGCTCCCGGACCCGGATTTACTGATCCGGACGAGCGGGGAACAGCGGATCAGCAACTTTCTGCTCTGGCAGTGCGCGTATTCGGAGCTCGTCTTCATCAAGACCCTGTGGCCCGATTTTTCGCGGCGAGACCTGGAGCAGGCGATCGGCGAATTTTGCGGCCGCGAGCGCCGTTACGGTGTGACCGTTGCCGCGCACTGAATTGCGCCCCTTGCGACTGCGTGTGCTGTCGGGATTGGCGCTCGCGCCATTGCCGGTCGCCGCGATCTGGTTCGGCTGGCCCTGGCTGCCGCTGCTGACCGGAATTGCAGCTGCGGTTATGGCTTGGGAGTGGGAGCGGCTCTGCCGCGGCGGTCATTTCGGCGATACCGGTATCATGCTCGTCGCGGTCGTTCTGGCCACAGTCGCTGCCGCCGCGGTTGTTTCTCCAGGCCTCGGCGTCGGTATCGTGCTCGTCGGAACGGCTCTCGTTTTTTGGGCAGCTCGCAGGCAACGCGATCCCGAGCCCCGCTGGGCGGCATTTGGCGCGCTTTGGGTCGCGTTGCCGTGCATTAGCCTGTTATGGCTGGCGCGCAATGGGCCGATGGGCCGCGCTACTCTCTTGTGGATATTAGCGGTCGTGTGGGCCACCGATATCGGCGCGTACGCGGTCGGGCGGACACTTGGCGGACCCCGTTTAGCACCCCGCTGGAGCCCACGGAAAACGTGGGCGGGTCTTGCCGGAGGCGCACTCTGTGCGGCACTGACAGGGTGGGCCACCGCGGCTTTGCTACAGGTTTCTCCGGCCTTGCCCCTGGTGCTTGTCAGCGCGGGCCTTGCGATTGTCGGGCAGTTCGGCGATCTTGCCGAATCGCTGGCTAAGCGAAGGTTCGGCGTGAAGGACTCGAGCGGCCTTATCCCCGGTCATGGCGGACTTCTCGACAGGCTTGATGGGATGCTTGCTGTCATTCCCGCCGTCGCACTTCTAACGCTCATCCAAGGCAGCAGCATTTTGACATGGCGATGAACGCGCAGCTCGACGCGCAAAGGCGCGGAGGCGAGCCGCGTCGCGTCACTATCTTGGGTTCCACCGGATCGGTCGGGCAGAGCACTGTCGATCTCTTGCTGCGCAATCGCGACGGCTACGAGGTCGAGGCTCTGACAGCCAATCGAAACCCCGAACGTTTGGCCGAACAGGCTCGGACCCTGCGTGCGCGCTTCGCGGTGGTCGCCGACCCCGCATGTTACCGCAAACTACAGGAGGCGCTCGCCGGCACCGGGACTGAGGCCGCCTGTGGCGCCGCGGCCCTGGTGGAGGCGGCCGAGCGCCCGGCGGACTGGGTAATGGCCGGCATCGTCGGGGCGGCGGGGCTCAAATCCACGCTCGCTGCGATTCGGCGCGGCAGTATTGTGGCTTTTGCGAACAAGGAAGTCCTTGTCTGCGCCGGCAGCCTTGTGATGCAAGAAGTCGTACACCACGGCGCTACTCTTTTGCCGGTTGACAGTGAGCACAATGCGATTTGGCAGTGTTTCGACTTTGCACGCATCGACGCCGTCGAGAAGATCATCCTGACGGCTAGCGGCGGTCCGTTTCGCGAGCGCTCGCTCGACGAGATGCGCGATGTCACCCCCGAACAGGCCGTGGCGCACCCCAATTGGCGAATGGGTGCGAAGATATCCGTTGATTCAGCAACGATGATGAACAAGGGGCTCGAACTGATCGAGGCGCATCATCTGTTTCGCTTGCCTTGCGACCGCATCGATATCGTGGTGCATCCGCAATCAATCGTGCACAGCGCGGTGGCCTACCGTGACGGCTCGGTGTTGGCACAGCTCGGTTCGCCTGACATGCGCACACCGATCGCTTACGCGCTTGCTTGGCCGGATCGCATTGAGACGCCGACAAAGCGGCTCGACTTGGCCGCGGTCGGCCGACTCACTTTCGAGCCGCCTGACGAACATCGTTTTCCCGCGCTGCGGGTCGCGCGGGAGGCGTTGCTTCACGGCGGCGGGTTTCCGACGGTGCTCAACGCCGCGAACGAGACGGCGGTCCACGCCTTCCTCGACCGGCGGATCGGTTTTCTCGACATTGTCGCCACAGTGGAACGGACGCTCGAGGCCGTCCCCCAGGGCGAACTTGAATCGCTGGACGATGTCTACAATTTCGACACAACTGCGCGCGAAGTTGCGGCCAGAATGTCGGGTCTGCGCAGTTCGCGGCACCGCTTGGATCGGAACAGCAATGATTGAATTTCTCAACCACGGGTTCACCTACATCGTTCCGTTCTTGGTCATACTTACGGTACTGGTCTTTGTTCACGAGTTTGGCCATTACCTAATCGCGCGCTGGAACGGGGTGCGGGTCGAAGTCTTTTCGATCGGCTTTGGCCCGGAGTTGTTCGGCTGGTGGGATCGTGCCGGGACGCGCTGGAAGTTCAGCACCATTCCGCTCGGCGGCTACGTCAAAATGTTCGGTGACAGCGATGCGAGCTCCGGACTGCCTGCTGTTGGCCTCGCGCGGCTGGCGCCGGCTGAGCGGCAAGTCTCATTTCATTACAAGCGGCTTGGCCAACGCGCGGCAATTGTGGCGGCGGGCCCGGCGGCTAATTTCCTCTTCGCTGTCGTAGTATTAGCGGTCCTTTTCACGACCTATGGCCAGCCCTTTACTCCGCCCGAAGTGGGGCAAGTCCAGCCGGGAAGTGCGGCGGAGCAGGGCGGTGTTCGGCCCGGCGACGTCATCCTTAGCATCAACGGCCATTCGGTCCAGCGGTTCGAGGACGTCCAGCAGATCGTGCGGCTCAACCCAGGTGTGCCGATGACGATCGTGGTGCGGCGTGACCAGCAACAGCAGAGGTTGAATGTTACCCCAAGCCGAACCGAGCTGACGGACCGGTTCGGCAATCATTACGAGATCGGCTTGCTCGGGATTGCCCGTAGCGGCATGGACTACGTCAAACGCAACCCCGCCACCGCAATAATGCAGGCCGGCGTAGAGACCTGGGATTTGACTACTGGGACTCTGGGCGCGCTTTGGCAGATGATTCAAGGTACGCGCGGCACCGATGAACTCGGGGGACCATTACGCATCGCACAAATGTCCGGCGAGGTCGCCCAGAGCGGGGTCGTCGCGATACTGTGGTTTATGGCGGTCTTGTCAATAAACCTAGGCCTGATCAACCTGTTCCCCGTTCCGGTCCTTGACGGGGGACACCTGCTCTTTTATGCCGCCGAGGCGGTTCGCGGGAAGCCGCTCGGGCAGAGAGCCCAGGAGTACGGCTTTCGGATCGGCCTAGCCTTAGTGCTTACGTTGATGGTGTTTGCTACCTGGAACGATCTCGTTCATTTGTTTAAACACCCGTAGCAGCGCGGTCGCCGACCGAGGGGGGCGGTTTCGAAGGGGGTGGGGGTGTTTTGCGTTGCGACCGTTTGACTTCTGTGCTGCGGGCGGCGGTTGCCGCGCTGCTGTTGGCGCCGGTAGCAGCGCCCCTTCCGGCGATCGGCCAAGCGGCGTCGCGTGGTCCCGCGCTCGCCCAGATGGGCAGCGGCACCATCAGCGATATCCGGATCGAAGGTGCGCAGCGGATCGAGCCGGAGACGATCCGCTCTTATCTGCTGATCCAGCCGGGAGATCCTTGGGACGAAGAGACGGTGGACAAGTCGCTGAAGGCATTGTTCGCGACCGGCCTTTTTGCCGATGTCAATTTACGGCGGGTCGGCAACACGCTGGTCGTCAGGGTTGTCGAGAACCCAATCATCAATCGCATTGCGTTCGAGGGAAACAATAAGATCGACGAGAAGGATCTTAGCGCCGAGATCCAGCTGCGGCCGCGTGTCGTCTATACACGAACCCGCGTGCAAAACGATGTTAACCGTATTCTTGACCTGTACCGCCGCCGCGGCCGGTTCGGAGCGACGGTCGAGCCGAAGGTCATCCAACTCACCGAAAATCGCGTCGATCTCGTTTTCGAAATCAACGAAGGTGAATATACGGGCGTCAAGAGCATCAATTTCGTCGGTAATCATCAGTTCAGTGACAGTAAATTGCGCAGCGTGATCGAAACAAAAGAGAGCCGATGGTACAGATTTCTTACCAGCGCCGACAGCTATGACCCAGATAGGCTGCAATATGACCGCGAGTTGTTGCGCAGATATTATCTCACCGAAGGCTACGCAGATTTCAGGGTAGTGTCGGCGGTGGCAGAGCTGACCCCAGACCGCGACGGCTTCATCATCACCTTCACTCTCGACGAAGGGGAGCGTTACCGCTTTGGCAAGATCGACGTAAACATCAAGCTCAAAGATTTGCCAGCAGACACTGTTTTGCCGCTGTTGACCGTTCACTCCGGGGATTGGTATGACGCCGACGCTGTCGAAAAGTCTATCTCGGCACTAACCGACGCGCTCGGCAACCGAGGCTATGCCTTTGTCGAAGTCAAGCCCAATATTTCTAGAAACCGAGAAGATCATACTGTCGACATTACTTTCGATGTGCAAGAGGGACCGCAGGTTTACGTGGAACGCATCGACATTGTTGGCAACGTTCGCACGCTCGACAAAGTGGTACGGCGCGAGTTTCAGCTGGTCGAGGGCGATGCGTTCAATACCAGCAAGATGCAACGCTCGCAGCAGCGGATCAAAAATCTGGGCTTTTTCAAAAAGGTGGAAGTAACCAACAGCCCAGGCTCGGCGCCAGACAAAACTGTGGTGACGGCCGAGGTCGAAGAGCAGTCGACCGGAGAGCTCTCTTTGGGCCTCGGTTTGTCGACGACAGATGGTCCGCTCGCCGATATCAACATCCGCGAGCGGAACTTTCTCGGGCGCGGTCAGGACTTGCGGATCGGCACCGTTGTTTCATTCCGCTCCCAGCAGGTCGACCTCAGCTTCACGGAGCCGTACTTTCTCGACCGAAACATTGCGGCGGGTTTCGACCTCTTCGAAATCAAAACCAGTCCGACGGAGAACTTCTTTTCCGGCGTGACGCCCCCCTATCAGCAGTTCTCGTATGGCGGCGCGCTGCGCACCGGTTATCAGATAACCGAAAACCTGCGGCAGACCCTCAAATACACGGTCCGCTCGGACGATATTACGAATATTCAACCCAATACATCGCTCTTCATTGCCCTGCAAGCCGGACAGCATACGACGTCCGAAATCGGTCAGGTGCTGCTCTATGATCGGCGCGATGACCGGATTGACCCGACGAGCGGCTATTATGCATCCATCGGCAATGACTTCGCCGGGGTCGGATTTGGCGTAGATTACGTGCGCAACAAGGTAACCGCGGGCTATTATTATTCAGTCGCACCCGAATGGGTGTTGAGCGTCACGGGCGAGGCCGGCTACATCTTCGGCTGGAATGGCCAACAGGTGCTGCTTCAAGACCGCTTCTTCGTCGGCGGCGACAACCTGCGCGGCTTCCAAAGCGCTGGTATCGGGCCGCGCGACACGGTGAGCGGCGACGCTCTCGGCGGTCAAAAATATTACCTGGGGTCGGTGACGTTGGGCGTACCGCTTGGTCTGCCGAAGGAATTGGGGTTGAGCGGGCGTGTGTTCACCGATTTCGGCACGCTTTATCACCTCGAACCGACGACACTCACACTGACCCCGTCACAGTCGGCTGCGGCTGGCGGCCAGACGACACTGACGGCGGTACAATCGCCGGCGATCCGCGCTAGTGTGGGGGTTGGCGTCTCGTGGAAGTCTCCAGTCGGCCCGATCCGCCTCGATATCGCCTATCCCGTCAGAAAAGAATCCTTCGACAAGACGCAGTTCTTCCGGGTCAGTTTCGGCACGAGGTTTTAATGTTGCTCAGCTACGCGCGAGTGGGACCGCTGCTCCTGGCCACTCTATGGGGTCTTTCCGGGAGTGCTGTGGCGCAAGCCCCGCCGGTGCCTTCGCAGCCATCGCCTGCGCCGGCGCCCCCGCCTCCCCCAGCGCCAGCCGCCGCACCGACACCCGCCGCAATATCCCCAAATCTCACGGTCCTGGTAGTCGATGTACAGGCGCTTCTGCAAAATTCGAAAGCAGCCAAGATGGTGCGTGGCCAGATCGAGCAGAAGCGCAACGAGTACACAAAGGAGATTTCTGGTGAGGAGGAGAAGCTGCGCGCTGAGCGCGACGCGCTGCAGCGGCAGCAGGCTTCGCTTTCCCCCGACGCTCTCAATCAAAAGGGGCGCGAATTCCAGCAGAAGGTCAACGATCTCGAGCGCAATGTCCAAGGCAAACGCCAAGCACTGGAAAAGTCCAACGGAGACGCGCTCCAGAAAATTCAAGAGCAGATGTTAAAGATTATTGCGGATATCGCGAAGGAACGTAAGGCCAATCTCGTCTTTCAGCGGACCGACCTTGTGCTCTTCGACCAGTCATTCGATGTGACGGACGAAGTCCTGCAAAAACTCGATGAACAGATGCCGGTGCTGACCGTCGAATTCGCGGCGCCTACCCCCCCTCCTGCTGCCAGCGCTCCTGCGCCGCAACCGGCCGCTTCGAGCGCAACCGCGAAAACGAAGAAGAAGTAGGCGTCGGCGATACCGTCGAGAAGCCGGATGGCTGACCCACGCTTCTTTAACCGGGCAGGTCCGTTTAGCGTCGAAGCGCTGGCGGTCTTGAGCGGGGCGAGGTTGCTGGGTAGGCGGCAGAGCAGCCGGCTGTTCCGCGATGTGGCGCCGCTCGAAACCGCCGGCCCGGAGGACGTCAGCTTTCTTGAAAACCGCAAATACTTCGAGGCATTCGCCAACTCGCAAGCCGGCGCCGCCTTTGTCGACGAGAGCGCCACCAAGCGCGCCCCGCCTGGAATGGCGTTGCTCGTCAGCAAGGAGCCATATAAGGCATATGCCTTGGCTGCGCAGGCCTTTTACCCTGCGGACCAAGTGGTTTCGCGTCGGGCGCCTTCGGCGATCATCGACCCGACGGGCGAGGTGCCCGACGATTGCGAGATCGCGCCCAATGTGGTGATCGAGCGCGAGGTGCGGCTCGGCCGACGCTGTAGCATCGGTGCGAACACGGTAATCGGCGCCGGCGTGGAGCTTGGCGATGATTGTCGAATTGGCGCGAATGTCACGTTGAGCCATTGCCTGATCGGTGCTCGGGTCGTGCTGCACCCGGGGGTTCGCATCGGGCAAGCGGGCTTTGGCTTTGCGCCAGATCAGAGCGCTCCGATAAAAGTGCCTCAACTCGGCCGCGTGCTGATCGGGGACGATGTCGATATCGGCGCCAATACCACGATCGATCGCGGATCGGGCCACGATACGATCATCGGCGCGGGCTCGATGATTGATAATCTGGTGCAGATCGGGCACAACGTGGTCCTCGGTCGCTGCTGCATCCTCGCTGGCCAAGTGGGCATCTCTGGGAGCACCAAGCTCGATGACTTCGTCATGGTCGGGGGACAGGGCGGGCTCGCAGGCCATTTGCATATTGGAGCCGGGGCGCGAATTGCCGCCAAGAGCGGTCTCATGCGTGATGTCCCGGCCGGAGGGATCGTGTGCGGCAGCCCGGCCGTACCTCTGACGGAATTTATGCGACAAACCGCCGTGCTGCAGCGTCTCGCGAGAAACAAGAAACAGCGATGATCGATACGGGCTGCGCAGCGGATCAGGGCACCGAGATCGACATTCAGCGGATCATGAAAATGATCCCGCACCGCTATCCGTTTCTGATGATCGACAAAGTCGTCGACGTCGTCGCTAACCAGCGCGCGACCGGCATCAAAAGCATCTCCATAAACGAGAACTATTTCCGTGGCCATTTCCCGGCGCGGCCGGTCATGCCCGGCGTGCTGATCATAGAAGCGATGGCGCAGACGGCAGCGGTCCTCGTCGTGCACACGCTTGGCCCCGAATCGGAGGGCAAGCTCGTCTATTTCATGAGCGTCGACAACGCTCGCTTTCGCCGTCCCGTTTTCCCCGGCGACCGGCTCGATGTCCACGTCGCGAAGCAGCGCAATCGCGGCAATGTCTGGAAATTCGAGGGGCAAGCCAAAGTCAGGGACAATGTCGTGGCCGAGGCCGTTTTCGCCGCGATGATCGTGGACGAATAGACGAGACGCGCATGCCACAGATCCACCCCACGGCCGTTGTTGCGCCGGGGGCGATCCTTGCCGACGACGTCGTCATCGGGCCCTATTGCATCGTCGGCGAGAACGTCGTGCTCGGCGGCGGAGTGACGGTCCGCTCGCACGCCGTGGTCGGCGGCCAGACGACGATCGGCGAAGGCACGAGCATCTATCCCTTCGCCTCTATCGGGCTCGAACCGCAAGACCTCAAATACCGCGGGGAACCCTCCCAGCTCGTCATCGGACGCGACAACAGGATCCGAGAGTATGTGACGATGAATCCCGGAACGACCGGGGGTGGCATGGTCACCCGCGTCGGCGACGGTTGCCTGTTTATGGTCGGCGTACATGTCGCGCATGACTGCCAGGTCGGCAATCATGTCATCATGGCCAACAATGCGACGCTCGGCGGTCACGTTGTCGTCGAGGATTATGCTTTTCTCGGCGGGCTCTGTGCGGTGCACCAATATGTCAGAATCGGCAAGCATGCTATGATCGGCGGCATGTCGGGCGTCGAGCGCGACGTCATTCCTTACGGCCAGGTCATCGGTGACCGCGCTCGGCTGATCGGGCTCAACATCATCGGCATGCAGCGCCGCGGCTTCAGCCGCGAGGATATTCAAGAGCTGCGCAACGCCTACCAGCTGTTATTCTCGTCTGACGGCACGTTCAGCGATCGCGTCAACGAAATTGCCGAGCGCTTTCGCGGCATCCGACCCGTCGATGAAATCATCGACTTCATCCGCGCCGATTCGAGCCGCGCCATTTGTCAGCCGAAAGGGGCGAATGGCGGGTAGACTAGGGATCGTGGCAGGCGGCGGCGGGTTGCCGCGGTTGCTCGTGGAATGCTGTCGCGCCGCCGGCCGCGATGTCTTTGTCCTGGCTCTGGAAGGGGCTGCCGAGCCGGATGCCATACGCGATGTACCGCATGCGTGGTGCCGCGTCGGGGCCGCCGCTCGCGGGCTTGCTCTACTGCGCGAAAACAACGTGCGCGAACTGGTCCTTGCCGGCGGCATCCGGCGGCCGTCGCTCGCGGCGTTGCGGCCCGATTGGCGCGCGGCCAAGCTCTTCGCGCGCGTCGGTTACCGGGCGCTTGGTGATAACGGCCTGTTGTCGGCGGTTGTCGACGAGTTGGAGCAGGAGGGGTTTCGGGTTATCGCCCCTGACCAACTGCTCGACCGTGCGCTGGCGCCCGAGGGTCCGCTCGGAGAGGTTCGTCCTGCCGAGCAGGCGGCGGCCGATATCCGGCACGGTCTGCAGGTTGCTTGCGCGCTGGGCGCTCTCGATGTCGGCCAGGCGGTAATCGTGCAGCAGGGCCTGGTCCTTGGCGTCGAGGCGATCGAGGGCACCGACGAGCTTCTCTGCCGTTGCGCGCCACTGCGCCGCGAAGGCCCGGGAGGGGTGCTCGTCAAGATCCAAAAGCCGGGCCAGGAGTCACGCGCCGACCGGCCGACAATTGGAAAACGTACTGTACAGCTCGCTGGTAAAACCGGGTTACAGGGCATCGCCGTCGAGGCTCATGCTACGATCGTCCTCGATCGTGACGAGGTCGTGCGGGCGGCTGACCGGGCTGGGCTGTTTGTGGTCGGCGTCCGCCGATCGTGACTGCAGCGGATTCGCCCTTCATCTTTCTGATCACAGGAGAGCCATCGGGCGATGCGCTGGGCGGCGCGCTGATTGCGGCGCTGCGGCAGCGCACCGGCGGGAAGTTGCGGATCGCCGGGATCGGCGGTGAGCGCATGCGCGAGCAGGGGCTGGAGAGCCTCGTTCCGCTCGACGACCTGGCGATTGCGGGTGTCGCCGAGGTGGTGCCGCGCGCACCGGTGATCTTTCGCCGCGTCCGTGAAACGATAGCGGCGATCCGTCAGCTGCACCCGGATGCGGTCGTGACGATCGACAGTTCGGGGTTCAGCTGGCGCGTCGCGCATGGGCTGCGCCGCCGCGGCGAGAGCGTCCCGCTGATCCATTATGTCGCACCGATGGTCTGGGCCTGGCGGGCGGGCCGAGCGCGGCGGATGGCGCGCTGGTACGATCACCTGATGACGTTGTTGCCTTTCGAGCCGCCTTATTTCGAGCGCGTGGGGCTGTCTTGCCGCTTTGTCGGTCATCCGGTCCTCGAAAGTGGCGCCGACCGCGGCGACGGCCACCGCTTCCGCGCGGTCCACGGCCTCATGGCCAACGATCTTCTAATAACGGTCTTGCCCGGCAGCCGGGCCGGCGAAGTGCGGCGCCTGCTGCCGATCTTCGGGGAAGCGCTGGAACAGCTGCGCGACGCTGTCGGGCCCCTTCGTATTGTTGTGCCGACGGTCGCGACGGTGGCGGCTATCGTCTCCGAGGTGGTCTCTGCCTGGCCGGGAAAACCGATCCTGGTGCAACACCCACGAAAGAAATACGATGCTTTTGCGGCGAGCCGTGCTGCGCTGGCGGCTTCGGGGTCGGTGGCGCTCGAATTGGCGCTGGCTGGGCTGCCAATGGTGGTCGCGTATCGTCTCAACCCACTGACGGAGGCGTTTCTCAGCCGGGTTCTGAAGGTCCGGCAAGTCAACCTCGTCAACCTTCTGCTCGGCAAGTCATTGGTCGCCGAGCTGCTGGGGTCCGATTGCACGCCGCAGAGGCTTGCCGCCTGCTTGGTCGAACTCATCTCTGATGAACGGGTTCGCGCGGCGCACCAGCGGGGCTATAGTGAAGCCATTCGGCGCCTCGATGGGGATGGAGTTTCGCCGAGCTTGCGGGCGGCCGATCAGATCCTCGAGCTCGCCGCCGCGCATCGGTGTAGCCGCTCAAGACACTTGACACGGAGGAATGAACAATGACGATGACCGAGATAGCCGAAACGTCCAAACCGGTCCTCGATGCCGACAAATCTCGGCTGTTGCACACGATGATCCGGGTTCGCGATCTCGATGCATCGCTGAATTTCTACACCGACTTGCTCGGCATGAAGCTGTTGCGCAAACGCGACTACCCATCCGGCAAGTTCACGCTCGCTTTCGTCGGATACGGTGAAGAAGCAAACAATGCAGTGATCGAGTTGACCCACAACTGGGAACAGGCCGAGCCCTACAATTTAGGCACTGCGTTCGGCCACCTCGCGATCGCGGTGCCGGATGTCTATAAGGCCTGCGAGCGTCTTGCTGCAGCGGGCGTCAAGATCCCTCGGCCGGCCGGTCCGATGGCCCATGGCGGCAGCGTCATCGCCTTTATCGAAGACCCTGACGGATACCGCATCGAGCTCATCGAACGCTCATAACCGTTAGCCTGCCTTGCCCGGGTCGCTCGCTCAATCATTCCGGGGCGGGGTTCGGTGGCCGGCGGCTGTACACATATCGGAACCCTCGGTCCGGTAAGCGGTCCAATCCTTAAAACCTGGTCGGCTACGGCGGGGGCGACGGCGCCTCGCCTGCCCCGGCCTTGCTGGTAGTGGCTGGCACGCCAATCACAGCCACCACTACGGCGACGAGCATTGGCACAGGCATAAGGGTGCACCGGCCCCGCTCATTGGCTTTGGAATCCCTGCTGTGCTGGCAGTGGGCGGCGTGCTACTTGGCGCCAGGCTGAAGCGTCGCAAATAGCGGAGCCGCGTGCGTGTGCGGGGGCGGCACGGATCGACGATTTTAGCGCAGCCTTTGGTCGTTCGAAACGAGAGACCAATCGGCTCAGGCGCGCTTTTCCAGCGGCACGTAGCGCCGCAAAACGGAGCCGGTGAAGAGCTGGCGCGGTCGCCCAATCTTCATGTCCGGATCCTCGATCATCTCGGTCCATTGCGCGACCCAGCCCACGGTGCGAGCGATCGCAAACAGCGCGGTAAACATTGAGGTCGGGAACCCCATCGCCCGCAGAATGATCCCGGAATAAAAATCGACGTTCGGGTATAGCTTGCGCTTAATAAAATAATCATCGTTCAGTGCAATCTTCTCGAGCTCCATCGCCAGGTCGAGCAACGGCTCGTCCTTCATGCCGAGTTCGTCGAGCACCTCGTGACAGCTCTCACGCAAGACATGTGCTCGGGGATCGTAGTTTTTATAGACGCGATGGCCGAAGCCAAATAGTAATTCGTGGTCGTTCTTATCTTTGACGTGGTCGAGAAACTCTTTGATATTGGACTTGTCGCCAATCCGCGCCAGCATCTTGAGGACAGCCTCATTGGCGCCGCCATGCGCTGGACCCCACAGCGAGGCGATCCCCGCGGCGATGCAGGCAAATGGGTTGGCGCCGCTCGATCCTGCATTGCGCACCGTCGCCGTCGAGGCGTTCTGCTCGTGATCGGCATGTAGAATAAAGATGCGGTCCATCGCTTTGGCTAGAACCGGGCTCACATGGTATTCCTCGCACGGCACCGCCCAGCACATATGTAAGAAGTTTTCGGCATAGCTGAGCGAGTTTCTGGGATAAATGAAGGGCTGTCCTAGCGAATACTTAAACGCCATCGCCGCGATTGTCGGCATCTTGGCGATTAGCCGGTAAGACGCGACCATTCGCTGGTAGGGGTCATGAATGTCGGTCGAATCGTGATAGAAGGCTGACAGCGCGCCGACCACACCGCACATCACCGCCATCGGGTGGGCGTCGCGCCGGAAGCCGCGGAAGAAGGTGCTTAGCTGCTCGTGCACCATCGTGTGATGCGTGATGTCGTAGACGAACTTTTCCTTCTCTTTCGCGGTCGGCAACTCCCCGTAAAGCAGCAGGTAGGCGACTTCCATAAAGTCGCTCTTGTCCGCGAGCTCTTGGATTGGATAGCCGCGATAGAGCAGCACCCCTTCATCGCCGTCGATATAGGTGATGCTGGACCGGCAGGCTGCCGTGGCCATGAAACCGGGGTCGTAGGTGAAGTGCCCGGTCTGGGCGTACAACTTTCGGATATCTATGACGCGTGGACCGATCGTCCCGCCGAGCACCGGAAGCTCTACCGACTTTCCGGTTTCGTTGTCGGTGAGCGTCATCGTTCCGGTCACCATATTGTTGCCGTCCATCGATCCACCTCTATCGCTGGGCCCACCTGGCCGGTTGCCGGATTTCGATGGGAAAATATTACCGTTGTTCACGATTAGCAAATGCGGGCGTCACCCGCTGACGCCAGTGGTTGCGCGTTCGCCGGCATCGGCGATCCGCCCCAGGCTCTCCTCGCGTCCCAACACCTCCATGACGATGAAAATCCCCGGCGACGCGGCCGATCCCGTGAGCGCCGCCCGCAAAGGTTGCGCGACAGATCCGAGCTTTACCCTGCGCTCATCGGCAACGGACCGGATTGCCTGCTCCAGCCGCTCCGGCTGCCACTCGACGCCGGCAAGCCGCACTCGCAAATCGGCCAGCAGCCGCCGTGCTTCGGGTGTCAGCAGCTTCACCGCCCCGTCATCTGGCTGGATGGGCCGCAGCGCGACGAGAAAGCGGGCATTGCCGGCAAGCTCGACCAGGGTCTTGGGACGCAGCTTCAGCTCCGGCATAGCTTTGCGAAGGCGGTCACATTCGACGTGAGACAGCTGCCGACAGAACATCTTTTCGAGACGCTCCGCGACGAGCGCGACGAGACGCGCGTCCTCGGCGGCGCGGATGTAGTGCCCGTTCAAACTGTCGAGCTTGGCGAAATCGAAGCGCGCTGGGGCGCGGCCGACTGCGTCAATGTCGAACCATTCGATTGCTTGCTCGGTTGAAATGATCTCGTCGTCGCCGTGGCTCCAGCCGAGGCGGAGCAGGTAGTTGCGCAGCGCTTCGGGCAGGTAGCCCATCTCGCGATAGGCTTCGAGGCCGACCGCGCCGTGGCGTTTGGAGAGCTTTGCCCCATCGGGTCCATGAATCAGCGGCGCATGCGCGAATTCCGGGACCGGCCAGCCGAGAGCGTCGTAGATCTGCTTTTGGCGGAACGCATTGTTGAGGTGATCGTCGCCACGGATCACATGCGTGATTCCCATATCGTGGTCGTCAACTACGACCGAGAGGTTGTAGGTCGGCGTGCCGTGCGCCCGCAGGATAATCAGGTCGTCGAGCTCGGTATTCGAGACCGTTACGTCGCCTTGGACGTGGTCATGAATCGTTGTCGAGCCATGCTGCGGCGCCTTCAGCCGAATTGCTGGAGGAACCCCGGACGGCGCCTCGGAAGGGTCGCGGTCGCGCCAGGTTCCATCGTAACGCACCGAGCGTTTTTCGGCGCGCGCCTTCTCACGCATCGCTTCGAGCTCGGCCGGGGTGCAGTAGCAATAATAGGCGCGGCCGGCCGCAAGCAGCTGCCGCGCGACCTCGGCATGACGCGTGGCGCGCGCGAACTGGTGCACGACCTCGCCGTCCCAAGCAAGTCCTAGCCAGTCGAGCCCGTCGATGATGGCCGCAACCGCTTCAGGTGTTGAACGGAGACGGTCGGTGTCCTCGATCCGCAGCAGAAACTTGCCGGCGTGATGCCGCGCATATAGCCAATTGAAGAGCGCCGTACGGGCGCCGCCGATGTGTAGAAAGCCGGTCGGCGAAGGAGCGAAACGGACGACGGTCATTCTAGCCCGGAATAGTGCAACGATCGATCTCGGACTGCGGGCGTCTCGCCGTTAATGCGAGCCAGAGGCCCGCGATCCAGATTACTCCCGGAGGATGGGGAGACAGGAGGGCGATATCAACGCTCGGGCAGATTGTGGTCTCGAAACATCTCGCGCAGACGCGTCTTCATCACCTTGCCGGTCGCGGTATAGGGCAGCTCGGCAAGCACGACCACGTCGTCGGGCAGCATCCAGCGCGGGAAGCGCTCGGCGAGAAACGCGATGAGATGATCACGCTTTGGAATACGCCGCGGCCGCGCCGTCACGATTAGCAACGGCCGTTCGACCCAACGGGGGTGGGGGACCGCGACAACCGCCGCTTGCGCGACATCTGGGTGCGCAATCGCCGCGTTTTCGAGCTCGATCGAGCTGATCCATTCGCCGCCCGTTTTGATCACGTCCTTCCGGCGATCCATGATCTGCATGTAGCCGTCGGGATCGATCGTCGCGACGTCGCCGGTGAGAAACCAGCCGTCCTTGTCGACAGCCGCCGCACTGGCTTCGGCATTCTCGAAATAGCCGCTGATGATCCACGGGCCGCGCGCCAGGAGTTCGCCCACCGATTCGCCGTCATGCGGCTGAGCCCGCCCCGCCTCGTCGACGATCTTCATTTCAACGCCGAAGACCGGGCGGCCTTGTTTGGATTTGAGGCTCGTCTCTGCCTCGGGTTCGAGGCCCGTATGTTTGGCCTTCGTTGCCGCTGTGGTGCCAAGTGGGCTCATCTCGGTCATGCCCCAGCCTTGGCGCACATCGATACCGTGCCGCGCGAAGGCCTTGATCATCGACGGAGGTACCGCCGAGCCTCCCGACAAGACCCGTTGCAGCGTCGAGCAGCGCGCGCCGGTAGCGGAAAGATGCGCCTCGAAACCGAGCCAGACGGTGGGTACCCCCAGGCTATAAGTCACGCCCTCGGCCTCGAAGAGCTCATAAAGGCTGGGCCCATCGAGGCGCGGCCCGGGAAACACGAGTTTAGCCCCGTTCATGGGTGCCGCATAGGGAATGCCCCACCCACAGGCGTGAAACAGCGGCACCACCGGGCAGACGACATCGCGCGCCGAGATCGAGATCGCGTCGGGAAGCGAGATGCCGAATGCGTGGAGGATGGTGGAGCGATGGCTGTAGAGGACACCCTTTGGCGCGCCGGTAGTTCCCGAAGTGTAGCACAGCGCGGCGGCGGTCCGCTCGTCGAACTCGGGCCACTCGAAATCCGCATCCTCCGCCGCGATCAGCTGCTCGTAACAGGGCAATTTTGGAAATTTCTCCGGCAGCTCGCAGTCTTTCTCGGTCAGCAGCACAATCGCGCACGACGGCGGCAGATGCGGGGCCAGCCGCTCCAGCAGCGGCACAAAGCTCGCATCGACAAAGAGGAGGCGGTCCGCCGCGTGATTGACAATGTATATGATCTGCTCGTCGAACAGCCGCGGATTGATTGTGTGACAGACGGCACCGATGCCCGAGACACCGTAATAAAGCTCGAAATGGCGAAAGGTGTTCCAAGCGAGAGTACCGACGCGATGGCCGGGTCGGATTCCAAGCCGCAGCAACGCCTGCGCTAATTGCTTCGAGCGGCGCGCGGCTTCGCCGTAGTTGTAGCGGTGGACCGCGCCTTCGACGGTTCGTGAAACAATCTCGGTGTCGCGATGGTAAAGAGCGGCGTGCTCAATGATCGCCGAGATTAGGAGCGGACGCTCCGACATTAAACCCAGCATTGCTTCCTCCCACGCCCAGCGAATTAGCTGCCGCAAAGCAGAGCTTTAGCTCCGCTTCACCGCAAGAGGATCTACCGAAGGCGGCGCTCTAGCAAATCTCGTATTGCAACAGGGGCAACATGCGACCCGGGATTGCATCCGATGGCGCCTCGCCAATCCTCACGGCGCCAAGGTGTTCATAGAAGGCCTCCGCAAAGGGATCGGCAAGTATCGACAAGGAGGTGCCTCCCCGCATTTCGACAAGCTTGGCGGCAGCCTCAAACAGCCTGCGTCCCACTCCGCTCCCGATCGCCGAGGGTTCTACAAACAACAATGCGAGATCAAACTCGTTCTCGCGGGGTGTCGCGTCGACCGCGACGACCCCCAGCAGCCCCACTCCTCCCTCCCCCGCATGCGGGGGAGGGTTAGGGAGGGGGCCTTCGGCGACCAAGACTTGCCCGGTCTCGATCATTGCCGGCACGACGGTCAATGCAGGCGCCGCACGGCGCATAAATTCAACATCGTAGCCCCAATGCGCTTTGGAGCGTCTGCACAGCGCCGTCAGCGCAGCTGCCTCGCCGGGTCGAGCGGCGCGCACCCCAACCATCGGCCCCGGCGTCAGAAGCGGCGCAACAACCCGACCAGACGTCCCTGCACTTTTATGCGGTCGGGACCGAAGATGCGCGTTTCGTAAGACTTGTTCGCCGGTTCCAGGGCGATCGACGCCCCGCGGCGGCGCAACCGTTTCAGAGTGACTTCCTCATTGTCCACCAATGCCACGACGATGCTGCCGTTTTCCGCTGTGTCGCAGCGCTGGATGACGACCGTATCGCCATCGAGAATCCCGGCTTCGATCATGCTGTCGCCAGCAACTTCGAGCGCGTAATGCTCGCTGCCGCGCCCAAGCAAGCTCGCGGGCACACCCACCGTCGTGCTCTGATCGCGCAGCGCCTCGATCGGGGTTCCGGCGGCGATCCGGCCATAGAGCGGCAGGTCAACCGCCTCGGCATCATTGGCAACGGGCGTGCCCGGTAATGAGCCCTTGAAATCGCCCCGTATTACCGTCGGCGAAAAGCGGCCGCGTTCGCTCGTCGGCGCCGCCGCGCTGTCTTCGGGTAATTTCACGACTTCCAGCGCGCGCGCCCGGTGCGGCAACCGCCTGATGAAGCCGCGCTCTTCGAGCCCGCTTACGAGCCGATGAATTCCGGACTTGGATTTGAGATTGAGGGCGTCCTTCATTTCGTCGAAGGACGGCGAGACGCCGGTCGCGGTCAGCCGCTGGTTGATGAACAGCAGCAGCTCGCGTTGCTTTCTGGTCAGCATGGGAACCCCCTTCCGCGCTGCGGAACGTACCCTAAACATTAGCGGGACGTTCTACTTTGGTTCGCGCGAGCCGTCAAGCGGACAACGAAATCGAGAGCCAGAGAGGGGATTTAGAAAGGGAGAACCCCTGCGGGGAACGGCACGATCGGCACAGTGGCGCCCGCCGCAAGTGCGGGCGCATGGGGTGGCCTAACGACCAGGCAATCCGCCATCGCGAGAAGCCGCATCATCGAACTGTCTTGGACCTCGAATGGAAACGCCTCCAGCGTTCCATCGGCCACACGGGCAAGCCGCGCACGCAGATAATCCTGCCTGCGATCATTCTGGCGCATCGCCACGCCTAGGCGCGCTGTCGGCGTTGCCTCCTCCGCCGAAGCCGCGCCGCCCAATCGGTCGAGCGCGGGCCTCAGAAAGAGCAGCGCGCACACCAGCGTCGAAACCGGGTTGCCCGGCAGGCCGACCATCGGCGTGCCGCGGTAACGGCCTACCATGAGCGGTTTCCCGGGCCGCATCGCGATTTGCCAGAAATCAAGCTCCAAGCCATCCGCCGCCAACGCATCGCGCACCAGGTCGTGTTCGCCAACCGAAGCCCCGCCCGTCGTCACCAGCAGGTCGACCCCCCGGGTTGCCGCGGCGATCCGGCGCAGCGCTTCCGGGTCGTCCGGCGCGTTGCCCACAGATATGGGTATGCCGCCGCAGGCCGAGACAAAGGCGGCGAGCGCGAGGCTGTTCGAGCTGACGATCTGATGCGGTCCGATCGGATCGCCGGGCATGACGATCTCGTCGCCGGTCGACAGGATCCCGATTCGCGGCCGCCGGTGCACGAGAAGCCAGGGACGGTTCATCGCCGCGAGCAAACCGATGTCGCGCGCCGTAAGCCGCCGTTTCGCCGGCAGCAAAACCTGGCCTTCCGCGAAATCGAGGCCTTCGCGGCGGACATAACGGCCGCGGAGCGCCCCCTCCATGACCCGAACCCGATCGCCCTGCCGCTGCGTTTCCTCTTGAATGACGATCGTGTCGGTGCCCGCCGGCAACGGTGCGCCGGTGAAGATCCGCGCTGTTTCCCCCGGGCCGACATCACCGCCGAACCCGGCCCCGGCCGGAACCTCGGCAACGATACGCAGCTCGACAGGCACCGTTTTCACATCGTCGGCGCGCACGGCGTAGCCGTCCATTGCCGAGACCGCGAAGGGCGGCTGCGTCCGCCGGGCTGCGACATCCTCGGCGAGGACGCGGCCAAGCCCGTCAACGATCGAGATCTGCTCGGGTGGCAGCGGTTTCAGCGGCGCGAGCAGGCGCGCCAGCGCTTCTTCGACAGAAATCATCGTCCTGCCTCCCAGGTTCCCGATTTGCCGCCCGATTTGCGCAAGAGGCGGACATCGGTGACCACCATCCCGCGGTCGACCGCCTTGCACATATCGTAAACGGTCAGCGCTGCGACGCTCGCCGCCGTCAGCGCTTCCATCTCGACCCCGGTACGGCCATGCAATTTACAGGTTGCGGTTATCTCCACCGCCGAGCGTTCGGACACGCATTCAAGTACGACATCGACCGAGGTAAGCGCGAGCGGGTGGCACAGCGGAATCAGTTCCTCGGTGCGTTTTGCCGCCATGATGCCGGCCAGCCGCGCCACCGCGAACACATCGCCTTTGGCAACCTCGCCGCAACGAATGCGATCCAGCGTTTGCGGCTGCATGGTGACGCGGGCGCCCGCGACCGCGACCCGGTCCGTCTCCCGCTTGTTGGAGATGTCGACCATGTGTGCCCGCCCCTGCGCATCGAGATGGGTGAAACCAGGCTCGGCAACCAAGCCCAGCAGCCGGCGGGTCGCAGCGGTTACGTCCGGTTCGCGCATTAGGCTCTCGCCCACGAGGAAGCAGCGGGCGCCAGCGGCAGAGAGGCGGTGGAGATCCGCGGGGCCGCGGATCCCGCTCTCGGCGACCACGAGGCGGTCGTCGGGCACCTGTGGAGCCAGGCATTCGGTGGTGCGCAGATCGGTCTCGAGCGTCTTCAGGTTGCGGTTGTTGATGCCGATCATTCGCACCGGCAGTCGCAACGCGCGGTCGAGCTGGCCGCCATCATGGACTTCGGCGAGCACATCGAGACCTAGCTCGGCAGCGGTCGCCGCCAGTTCGTTCGCCATCTGATCTGATACGGCCGTCATAATCAGCAGAATGCAATCGGCGCCGATTCGGCGGCTCTCCAAGACTTGGTATGGGTCGAGGATAAAATCCTTGCGCAGCATTGGCAGCCGCGCGGCCCGGCGAGCTGAAGCGAGGTCGTCATCACTGCCTTGGAAGTAGGGCGTATCGGTCAGCACCGAAAGGCAGCTCGCTCCACCCTCCTCGTAAGCGCGCGCCAGCGCCGCCGGGTCGAAATCGGCGCGAATGAGACCGGCGCTTGGCGAAGCCTTTTTGATCTCTCCAATCAGCCCAGCGCGCCCGTTGTGTAGATGCCGCTCGAGTGCTGCCGTGAACGGCCGCAGCGGCGGGGCCTCTGTGAGCTCGGAAAGCAGAGCGGCCTCGGAGACAACCGCTTTTTTCCGAGCGACATAGGCGCGCTTCTCAGCGCAGATCTCAGTGAGCACATCTCTCATTGGGCCGCCTCCGCGGAGGCCGGAGCGTTAGTCAGCGCGATCAGCTCTTGCAGCACACGCCGCGCCGCTCCGCAATCGAGAGACTTTGCGGCCAACTCAATGCCGGCTTCCACCGTCATTGCCCGGCCCGCGACGAACAGCGCCGCACCGCTGTTCAACAGCACGACGTCACGCAACGGTCCACCGGCGCCGGCGAGCAGCTCCTGCATCAGGCGCGCATTGTGCTGCGGTTCGCCGCCCCTGATGTCTTCGAGCCGCGCCAGCGGCATTCCGAAATCTTTCGGCGTGACCTCGAAAACGTCGACTTTGCCGTTGCTGAGGGCGGCTACTTTCGTCGGCCCCGTATTCGTCAGCTCGTCGAGACCGGCGCCATGCACGACCCACGCGCGCTCCGAGCCGAGGCGCCCGAGCACTTCGGCCATCGGCCGCACCCATTCCGCTGCAAACACGCCAACGAGCTGCCGCGGCGCTTGCGCCGGGCTCGAAAGTGGGCCCAGCAGATTGAAAATTGTGCGGGTGCCGAGCTCGACGCGGGTCGGCGCAACATGCCTGGTGGCGCTGTGATGGCGTGGCGCCATCAGAAATCCGATGCCGATTTCCCAGAGGCACTGCCGCACAATCGCGAACTCGGCGTCGATATTGACGCCGAGCGCCGCCAGCACGTCAGCCGATCCCGACTTCGACGAGAGCGCGCGATTGCCGTGCTTGGCGACCGGCACTCCGCACCCCGCCACTACGAGCGCGCTGGCCGTCGAAATGTTGAAGCTGCCCGAGGCGTCGCCGCCGGTTCCGCAGGTATCGATCGTGCCGGGCGGCGCATCGACCTGGATCGCTTTCGTGCGCATGATCCGAGCCGCTCCGGTGATCTCCTCGACGGTCTCGCCGCGCACCCGCAACGCCATCAGAAAAGCGCCCATTTGCGAAGGCGTCGCGTTGCCGCTCATGATGATGTCGAACGCTGCTTCCGCCTCGCTCTCGCTCAAGCTGCCGCCCTGGGCGACATGCGCCAGCGGCGATTTGAGGTCACTGCCGTTGCCGGTCATCCGGCAGGCCTCTCGTTAATCGCGTCGAAGAGCGGCATGTGCGGGCCTCGCCTCGGTTGAGAGGCTCCGTTATATCAGCCCGGAGCGCGCGGCGGAACTACAGGGACTGCGGGGACGCCGGTCCCGATCGAGAAGCTCGAAAGATCAGGTTTTGTCGTCATTGCGAGGAGCGGCGCGACGAAGCAATCTCGATCAAGGCTGAGCGCGGCCGATACCAGATTGCGTCGCTGCGCTCGCAATGACTACCTCTCTTGATCTCAAGAATTTCCCGTTCGCCACACTCGGTCAAAACGCCGTTTCCGGCGGGTCGAATGCTCTCACCGGCGGCAGCGGGCCGTCGAAGCGCTCGATCTCTACCACCGTAATTTGGCCGGTGCAGCCTTGCGCGAGACGCGATGTGCCGGCGTCACGCGTCAGCACATTGGGGTTGCCGTGCACGCAGATCGGCAGGTCTGCCGCAGCATCCTCGGGATCGTACCACGCGCCCGTCGAGAGCTGCGCGACGCCCGGGCGCAGCGCCTCGCTCAGCACGGCTCCCGCGAGGCACGCGCCGCGGTCGTTGAACACCCGCACGATGTCGCCGTCGCGAATGCCGCGTTCTGCGGCATCCTGCGGGTGAATGCGGAGCGGCTCCCGCTCCTTGATTTTCGACGCCTGGCTGACGGCGCCGAAATCCAGTTGACTGTGCAAGCGAGTGGCGGGCTGGTTCGCGATGAGTTGCAGCGGAAAGCGCGCCGCGCGCGGCGAGCCCAGGCCCTCGCTGGGCGGCAGCCAAGTGGGATGGCCCGGGCAGTCCCGATACCCGAACCGCGCGATCGTTTCAGACACGATCTCGATTTTACCGCTGGGCGTCGGCAACGGCGCCTTATCGGGCTCGCGGCGAAACGCGCGGATGATCCCGCCATCCCATGGCAGTGTGGGTAATACCAGCTCGCCGGCTTCCCAGAACGCGTCGAAGTCGGGCGCATCGGCGCCGCGCGCCAATAGCGCACGGCGGGTCGGTTCATAAAGGTGCTGCAGCCACTGCCTTGCCGAGAGGCTCTCGGTAAAGGGGTCGGCAATGCCCAGGCGGCGGGCCAGCTCGGAAAAGATCTCGTAGTCGTCGCGCGCCTGGCCATAAGGAGGGACGGCCTTACGCATTGCCACCAGCAGCGGATCGCCGGCGGCGCCGCCGATATCCTCACGCTCCAACGTGATTGTCGCCGGCAATACGATATCGGCGTGACGGGCGCTCGCGGTCCACGCCGAATCGTGAAATATGATGGTGTCCGGACGCGCGAACGCTTCGCGCAACCGGTTCAAATCCTGGTGATGGTGAAACGGATTGCCGCCCGCCCAATAGACCAGCTTTATGTCGGGGTAATGGAACCGCCGGCCGTTATAGTCGTAAGGCTCACCGGGATGCAGCAGCATGTCGGCAATGCGCGCCACCGGAATGAAATCCGAGATGCTGTTCTGACCCAATGGCAACGTCGGGAGCGGCACTGACAAGGGCGGCTTGCCGGTATTCGAGGTCGACCCGAGAGCATAGGCGAAGCCGCCGCCCGGCAATCCGATCTGGCCTAAGAGTGCCGCGAGGACTACGCCCATCCAAACCGGCTGCTCGCCGTGTTCCGCACGCTGCAGCGACTGGGAGCAGGTGACGAGGGTGCGGCGGTCGGCGGCGCGGCGCGCCAGTTCAGTGATCTCCTCCGCCGGCAAACCGCAGATCGCCGACGCCCACGCGGCGTTCTTCGGCCGGCCGTCATTGCGGCCGAGGAGATAGGTCTCGAAAATTTCGTGGCCGACGCAGTATCGGTCGAGAAAGGTGCGGTCGTGTCGCGCCGCGGTTACCAGCGTATGCGCAATCCCGAGCATCAGCGCGACATCTGTGCCCGGCCGGATGGGGTGCCAGACTGCGTCGACTTCGGGCACCAAATCGTCGCGCAACGGGCTGATCAGGCGGAATTCCACGCCTCGCCGGCGGGCGGCCCGCAGCCGGGCCAAGGCGACGTGCTCGCCGGTCCCGCCGCCGCCGACATCGTTGTTTTTGAGTGCCATCCCGCCGAAGGCGAGCACGAGCGCGCCGTGCGCGACCAACTCGTCCCAGCTGAGATTGTTGCCGGCGACGGCCTCCTGCGGGCCGATAATGCGCGGCAGGATCACCGTCGCCGCGCCCGAGCTGTAGCTGTTGACGGAGCGGACGTAACCGCCGGCCGTATTGAGGAAGCGGTGCAGCTGGCGCGGCGCGTCATGGAAGCGCCCGGCGCTTGCCCAGCCATAAGATCCGCCAAAAACGGCGCGCGGACCCCACGTCTCATAAACGCGCCGCAACTCAGCAGCGACGAGATCGAGCGCGCGCGGCCAAGAAATCGGTACGAACAGATCACGGGCACGCCGCCGGTCCGCGGCAGGGCCCTGTTCGAGCCAGCTGCGCCGCACCATCGGCTCGGCGATCCGCGCCCGATGCGAGATTGAGGCGGGAATGTTGCCGAGCAGCGGTGACGGAGCAGGGTCACCCGGGTGCGGCGCGATCTCGATGCTCCCGTCGCGCTGTAGCACGGAGAAGGCGCCCCAATGGGAGCTATGAGGTAGCGAGCGCGAAGGAGCCGCCGTGTGCGTCTGGTCCATTGATCGCTAAGATAGGTCAGGGCGCTGATTGCGAAAGGACCCACAATGTCGCTGAGCCGAGAGTTCGCCGCCTTCGTCGCCGACCTCAAATACGAAGACCTGCCGCCCGAGGTCGTCGACCGGGCCAAGGGGGTTACATTACAAGCGCTGAGTTCGGCCCTGATCGCGCGCGATATGCCGGCGAGCCGGCAAGCCCTGCTCTTGATGCAGGAGGAAGAAGGGGGCGGCGGCGGAGCCGCGACCGTGCTGTGCCATGGCGACAAGCTGACCAAGGCCGGGACAGCTTTTGTCAACGCCGAGATGATCTTCGCCGGCGGCAAATGGGACACCTTCCGGATGCTGACCCATCCCGGCATCGCGATCCTGCCTGCCGCGCTCGTGGCGGCCGAGGTCGCCGGCGTCTCCGGCAAGGAGTTCCTGACGGCCGTCACCGCCGGCTACGAGGTCATGGAGCGCATGGCCGCCGAATTCATTCCGACGGTCATGTCGCGCGGCTTCCATGCGGGCCCGGTGTTCGGCATTTTCGGCGCGGCAGTCGCCGCCGCCAAATTGCAGCGCCTGAACGCAGACCAAATCCACAGCGCGATTGCGCAATGCGTCAATCTCGCTTCCGGCAATCTCGAAGGGGCGCGCAGCGGCGGCCGCTCATTGCGCGAGGGCGGCGCGGTGCGCAATGCGCTGCTGGCGGTGGCACTGGCGAAACACGGCGCACCGGGCGGCGAAACCGCATTGGAGGGCGAGGCCGGCTTCTACCACGCTTATGCCGGCAACAACCGCGGTGAGCTGCGCTACAGCTTCACCGGCGCGAACCGCACCGACATCGGCAACATCACCGAAGGCCTTGGCCGCGACTGGATCTTCCTCGAGACGCTCTACCGCATCTATTCGACCGCCGGCTACAACATCGCGCATGTCGATGTTGACGGCCAAATTGTGCGAGGAGCACAACCTCCGCTACGAGGACATCGACCGCATCGAGGCGCTCGTCAACTGGTTCGAGACTGAGTATCCAAGTCCGGCCTTTCCGAGCCGCGGCATCGACAACCCGCCGCAGGCCGGCAGCACGCAGTATTTCACCGCCTGGGGCGCCGCCCGGCGCGGCTACCCGCTGTTGCGCGGCGACCGGCCCGGGCCCGGCGAGACCGACCCGCCCGAGGTCCTCGATTTGATGCACCGCGTGACCCTGATCCCGACGCTGCGCCGCACCCTCTTCGGCCCGCGCATCACGGTCTTCACGAAGGATGGCCGCAGCTTCACAAAAGAAGGGACCGGCCGCGAATTCATCTGGGATTTCGAGGAGGAAGCCCGCCGCATTCGCCCGATAGCCCGCGGCCTCGCGATCAGCGAAGCGCAATTCGCCGAGCTGATCGACACTTGCCGCCACCTCGACCGCCTCGACCGGGCGCCGAAGCTGATCGCGCTGACGATACCTTTGTGACTGCCGAGCATTAACGTCAACCGCGCTATTTTCGAGGGTTCGGCGGTGCGCGCCCGGTCTCGCCCTTGAGCCCCTCACACCGAGGCGACGAGCAGATGCGTCGACGGGACGGCGTTAGCTGCTGCTTGAACATTAGACCAAATAGTCCGATTTTCTGATCATATAGCACAGAAAAGTGGAGCGCGATATGGGCACCTGGCAGGTCCATGAGGCAAAAATCCGGCTCGGCGAGGTGATCGAACGAGCTCGAACAGAGGGACCCCAGACAATCACGCGTCATGGAGCAGAGCGCGCGGTTGTAATTTCGGTCGAGGACTATCGCGCCCTCGTCGCGCACAAGCCAGACTTTAAGGCTCATTTGCTCGGGGGTCCCAAGGTTGACGATTTTGAGATCGAGCGCGACCGCGACACCGGCCGCCCAGCCGAGCTATGAGCGCGGCGGCAGGTTACCTTCTGGACACCAACTTGATCTCCGAGACGCGCAAGATCCGGGCCGACGCCGGGGTTATCGCCTTTCTCGCTGCAGCCGGTGCCGCCGGGCTATTTCTCAGCGTTCTGACGTTGGGAGAGTTGCGCAAAGGCGTCGAGGCCAAGCGGCGTGCCGATCCAACTGCCGCCGATCGCCTTGGCGCATGGGTGGACAGCATCGAGACGACTTTCGCCGACAGGGTTCTCCCCATTGATGCGCCTACCGCGCGGCTGTGGGGCGAACTGTCCGCCGGCCGCACTCTTCCGGTGATCGATACGCTGATCGCAGCGACGGCCATCACCCGCGGCTTCACGTTGGTGACGCGCAATACCCGCGATGTCGCTGGCACGGGCGTACCGGCGCTCGATCCTTGGCAAGGCGGGTAAAGGGCCGGGCAGCGGGCGCTCACTGCTCCGGCATGCCGGCCTTGCGCAGGCCGGCAAAGTAAGTGGCGTCCAGCAGGGCTTGGATGTTGGGCGCCACGGCGCGATATCCGCTCGGAAAGGCCTTAATCTGGGCGATGCTGGCATACCGACCGCCACGCAATCTGCGGGCTTCGGTGAGTTCGGCGGCGGCGCGCTCGGTGTTGCCTTTGAGGCCATAGGCAGAGGCGAGAAGGTGGTGCGTCCACGGCAATTCCTGAGTGGTGCTGCGCGCCTTTTCGAGCCACAGGATTGCCTCGTCAATCCGCGATTGCAAAAGATGTACGAACCCGATCTCGCGATAAAAGTGGCCGATTCGGGGATCGAGGGGACTGAGGCGGATGGCTTGTTCCTCAAGCGGGATTACTTCCTCTATTGACCCTGTCGTTAATTTGCATACGGCAAGAAGGGTCAATACACCTACCGCGTTGCGATTGATCGCGAGCACCGTCTCGTATTCGGAAATGGCCTCCTCGCAGCGGCCCTGCGTAGATAGCACCACGCCCTTGGCCACATGCGCAGTCGTGCTGCGGGGAGAACTCACCAAAGCTTGGGCGGCCAGGTCTGCCGCACGTGCGGTGTCGGCCGCAGGGGTGCCAGTCATTCCGTTGAGCACGCGGTTTGCGAGCGCTATCGCCAACAAGCTCTTTGCCTCGGCGGATTGCGGGTCGAGCGTCAGCGCGTGCTCGTACATGCTGATCGCCTCCCCGTAGACATCGCGCGAAAGCGGCTTGAGCATTGCGGCGCGTCCCCGGAGAATATAGCTCAACGCGTCAGGATTATCGGTCGGCTGAACAGCCTCCGTCATGATCAGCTCGGCGCCGAGCGCGGTCGCGACGCGGCTCGTAATCTCGCTTTGCAGCGTGAAGAGATCGCCGATGTCGTTGTCGAACTGGTCGGCCCATAAATGAGAGTCGGTTTCTGCGCTGATCACCTGGACATTAACCCGGACTTTGTTGGCCGACCGCCGCGCGCTGCCTTCGAGGACATACCTTACGCCGAGCTCGCGTCCAATCTGCTTGGTGTCGATTTGCCTGTTCCGATAGGTGAAAGCGCTGTTGCGCGAGATCACGAACAGGTCCGGAGTCCGCGACAATGCGGTCGTCAGATCGTCGGTGATCCCGTCGACAAAATATTGTTGGTCGGGGTCGTTGCTGAGGTTGGTAAAGGGCAGCACGACGATCGACAGGCGCGGGGCGACAAGCGGCTGCGCGACCGACGTCGCAGCGGTCAATGTCGGCGGGGGTTTCGCCGCCGGCCAAAACCACGGCGCAATGCAGATAATGACGAGTACGAGTGCCGCAGCCGTGCCGATGACGGCCCGGTGACGCCGAATTGGCCGCGCCAGCGGTCTGGGGACCGACAGCGAAGCCAGGCCTTCGCGTCGCAGCGCATAAACGCGAACCGGCTGCGCGATGTTTTTGACGTTCTGCGCTCCCATGTCCTCGAAGGCGTAGGGGAGACGGTCGCCGATATGGTCGCGCACCGTGCCAGAGACGCAGATGCCGCCCGGTGCCGCCAACCCCTCCAGCCGCGCCGCGATGTTGACGCCGTCGCCATAAATGTCGCCGCCGTCGGCAATCACGTCGCCGAGATTGATCCCGATGCGAAATCGCAGGCGGCGCTCCTCGGCGAGATCCAGATCGCGCTCGGCCATTGCGCGCTGGATTTCGGCGGCGCACTGCACGGCGTCGACGACACTGGCGAATTCCGCCAGGACGCCGTCGCCGGTGGTTTTGACAATCCGGCCGTGATGCTCGCGGATCTTCGGATCGAGCAATTCTATGAGATGCGCCTTGAACCGTTCGTGCGTGCCTTCCTCATCCGCCCCCATCAAGCGCGAATAGCCCACCACATCGGCGGCGAGGATCGCGGCGAGACGGCGGGTGGCAGTCGTCGTGGCCATTGCTTGGGCGGCGTTATCTCCCGCGCTGAATTTAACCTACTTCGGGCGGAAACGCGCCATTTTCATGCGACACTGTGGTCAGGGCAAACCAACACTGTCGGTCACTCCTCCGGCACGCCCGCCTTGTGCAGACCGGCGAAAAAAGTGGCTTCGTGTAGCTCTCGGATAGCCGGCACCCCCCAATTACCGGCCCTAATCGCAGCAATGCTGGAAAAGCCCCTGCCCCCCAACAGCCTACGCGCCTCGGCAAGTTCTGCGGCGGCACGAGCCAAATCACTTTTGAGCGCATAGGCCGAGGCGAGCCAGACGTGCGGCCAAGGTGATCCCGGATTGCCGATCCGCGCCCTCTCCAACCATACGATTGCCTCTTCAGTGCGCGACTGCAGCAGATGCACCTTGCCGATCACGAGATAACGGTTGAATACGTAGGGATCCCGCGGACCAAGGCGGATCGCCTGCTCCTTAAATGGGATTGCCTCCTCTATCGATCCCGTCAACAGCTTGCACTCGCCCAGAGCGAAAAATGCGCCCGAGTAGTTCCGATTGGACGCAATAACGGTCTCGAATTCGGGAATGGCCTCGTCGAACCGCCCCTGTATCCGCAACAGTTGCCCTTTGGCTATATGAGCGCGCGTGCTGCGGGGCGATGCCCCCAAGGCTTGTCCTATCAGACCTTCCGCGCGTCTGATATCGACAGCACGCGTGTTGGTCATCCCGGCCAACACACGGCCCGTGAGTGTCAAAGCCAACAGGCTCTGCGCCTCGACCGACTGTGGATCGAGCGCCAAGGCATGCTCGAACAAGTCGACGGCTCGGGTAAAACCGTCGCGCGTGGCCCCCTCATTTGCGGCGGCGCGCCCCCGAAGTAGGTAGTCCAGGACGTCGAGATGCTCGGTAGGCCGGGCTGCCTCCGCAATAACCAACTCTGAATCAAGCGCAATTGCAATCTGGCGCGTGATATCGTTCTGCAATGTGAACAGATCACCTGCGTCGCGGTCGAACCGCTCCGCCCACAGGTGCGTGTCGGTCGCGGCGTCGATAAGCTGGGCGCTGACGCGGACCTGGTTACCTGACCGGCGGACGCTTCCTTCAAGCACATAGCGCACGCCCAGCTCCCGGCCGATCTGCTTCGCGTTGACGGATTTCCCCTTATAGGTGAACGCGGTATTGCGCGAGATCACGAGCATATGAGAGATCCGCGAGAGATCAGTCGTCAGATCCTCGGTGACACCGTCGGCAAAATATTGTTGCTCCGAGTCGTTGCTGATATTGGCAAAGGGCAGCACGACAATTGATAAACGCGGCGCGACCGCAGGCTCCCTTGTGGATGAGGGGGTCTGTGCGCTTTCAAAGGCGGTGCCGACTGGCGCGGGCGGCGTCGGAGAGGATCTCGTCGCCGGCCAGAGCCACCAGGCGATGACAATCATGACCAGCGCCGCCCCAGTAGCCATCGCCATTGCGGCATGGACGGCACCTCGGCGCCGCGGCGCTGGAGCGGGTACGCTGGCTGCCGGCAATTCAGCGACTACTTCGGGGCGCAACGCATAGACCCGCACCGACCGCATAATGTTTTTGATGCTCTGCTCCCCCCTGTCCTCGAACGGGTAAGGCAGCTTGTCTCGGATCTGGTCTCGCACTACTCGCGAGACGCAAATGCCACCCGGCTCGGCCAACGTCTCCAGACGCGCGGCGATGTTGACCCCGTCGCCATAGATGTCGTCCTCTTCGGCGATTACGTCGCCGAGGTTGACCCCGATGCGGAAGGTGATGCGCCGATCCTCGGCCGTTTTCGCATTTCGGTCAGCCATCGTACGCTGCACTTCGGCAGCGCATCGCACTGCATCCACCACGCTCGCAAATTCCGCCAGCATACCGTCGCCGGTGTGCTTCACGATGCGGCCGTGGTGTTCCTTGATTTTTGGATCGACCAACTCACGAAGATGCGCCCTGAGCCGTTGGTGCGTGCCCTCCTCGTCGGCCCCCATCAGCCGCGAATAGCCGACCACATCGGCGGCGAGGACCGCGGCGAGACGGCGGGTGGCGGTCGTGATGGCCATTGCTCGGGTGGCGATAACTTCCGCGCCGAATTTAACCTACTTGCCGCGAGAAAGCGCTAATTTGACGAGATCGAGAACTCACCGCCGACCGCAATTCGGATAAGTCAAACTGAGAGGGAAGGGAGATGCGGCGCTATCTGCGCAACTTCGCGCCAACCGCGCTGTTGATCACAGCTCTGGGATCGGCGCAGCCGGTCTTGGCGCAAAAGTCGGGTGGCGTTCTCCGAATACCCGCGCTCGACAGCCCGGCGAGCATGTCGATCCACGAGGAATCGACGATCGCAGTTCTGGGTCCAATGATGGGGGTGTTCAACAACCTCATCATGTTCGACCAGCATGTGAAGCAAAACAGTGTCGACTCGATCGTGCCGGACCTCGCCACCGGCTGGTCGTGGAACGAGGAAGGCACGGCCCTGACTTTCACTTTGCGGCAGGGCGTCAGGTGGCACGACGGCCAGCCCTTCACCGCGCGCGACGTCAAATGCACCTGGGATCTGATTGCCGGCAAATCACCCCAGAAGCTGCGCATCAACCCGCGCAAATCCTGGTACCGCAACCTTGATGACGTGACCGTCGACAGCGATTACCAGCCCACCTTTCATTTGAAGCGGCCGCAGCCCGCTTTTTTAACATTGCTGGCTTCGGGATGGTCGCCGGTCTATCCCTGCCATGTCTCGCCGCGCGACATGCGGGCGCATCCCATTGGCACGGGCCCGTTCAGGTTCGTCGAATTCAAGCCGAACGAGGTCATCAGGGTGGCCCATAACCCGGATTACTGGAAATCGGGCCGGCCTTATCTCGACGGCATCGAATATACGATCATCCGAAACCCGTCGACAGCCGTGATGGCGTTCGCCGCCGGCAAGTTCGATCGCTATGCGCTGGGCATCCTGTCACTGCCTCTAATGAAACAGCTCCAGGCTCAGGCGCCGCAAGCGATCTGCGAGACGGTGCCGTGGAACATCAGCCGCACCTTGATCATCAACCGCGCCGCGCCGCCGTTCGACAGCCCCGATCTGCGCCGCGCGATGGCGCTGAGCCTCGACCGGCAGGCCTTCATCGACATTCTGGGCGACGGGCAAGGCTCGGTCGGCGGCGTGATGATGCCGCCGCCGGCGGGGCGCTGGGGTATGCCGCCGGAGGTTCTGGCAACATTGCCGACCTATGGCGCCGATGTCGCGAAAAACCGCGCCGAGGCGCGCGCCATCATGCAGAAGCTGGGATACGGACCCGACAAGCGGCTCGCAGTCACGGTGACGACCCGTAACGTGCCCGGATATCGCGACGCGGCGGTGATCCTGATCGACCAGCTCAAAGAAGTCTACATCGACGGCGCGCTCGATGCCGTCGACACCACGCAATGGTATCCCAAGGTCATGCGCAAGGATTACACCGTCGGTCTCACGGTAAGTGAAAACGGGCTCGACGACCCCGACCAGCAATTCTACGAGAATTTCATTTGCGGCGCCGAGCGCAATTACAGTGGATACTGCAGTCCGGAAGTCGATGCGTGGGTCGACCGCCAGTCGGTGGAGGCCGATCCCGAGAACCGCAAGCAGCTGGTGTGGGAAATCGAGCGGAAGCTGGCAGAGGACGTTGCGCGGCCGGTGATCTTTTATCCGGTTTCAGGCGCCTGCTGGCAGCCTGATTTCAAGGGCCATACGATGATGGTGAACGGCAACTACAATGGCTGGCGCCTCGAAGACGCCTGGCTCGACAAATAGCAGTGTGGCAGTCCCCGCCCAATGCGCGGCGTGATCGGCATTGTCGTATTGCTGCTGCTCTCCTGGGCTCTTGGCGAGCGAGGGCGCCGCGGTAGCGTAGTGCCCATTGCATGGCGCACCGTGGTCGTCGGCCTCGCACTGCAGTTCGTGCTTGCGCTCCTGCTATTGAAGATACCGTTGGCCTCGCGCGTGCTGCTGCTGTTGAACCGGGCCGCACTTGCATTGCAGGAAGCGACCGACCACGGCACCGCGTTTGTTTTCGGTTATCTCGGCGGCGGCGCGCTGCCGTTCGTCGAAACCACGCCCGGCGCGAGCTTCATTCTTGCCTTCAAAGTGCTGCCCCTCGTGCTGGTGATCAGCGCATTGTCGGCCCTCCTTTACTACTGGGGCGTGCTGCAGGCCGTGACCCGCGCCTTCGCCTGGGTGCTGCAGCGGAGCATGGGAATATCCGGCGCGCTCGCACTGGGTGCCGCTGTCCATATTTACGTCGGCATGATCGAGGCGCCGCTCTTGATCCGGCCCTACCTCGCGCGCATGCAGCGCGGCGAGCTGTTCGCGGTGATGAGCTGCGGCATGGCGGGCGTCGCCGGTACTGTGATGGTGGTGTACGCGACCTTGCTCGCGCGGATAATCCCGGATGCGCTCGGCAATATCCTCGTCTGCTCGGTCATCAGCACGCCGGCGGCGCTTGCCGTCGCGGCGCTGATGGTGCCGTTCGGACCCGACGGGGACCGTGCCGAGATTGCGCTCGGCGAAGAACCGACCGGCGCGTTCGATGCGCTCGTCAAGGGCACGCGGGACGGCGTGGCGCCGCTCGTTGGCATCGTCACGGTGCTGATCGTCACCGTGGCGCTGGTGGCGCTGGTCAACATGGTGATCGGTCGGCTGCCCGGCAACATCACATTGCAAGGACTGTTCGCGCTCGTCTTCCGGCCGGTGATGTGGCTGATCGGCGTACCCTGGAGCGAAAGCGGTGCAGCTGCCGACTTGATGGGCACGAAGACCGTCCTCAATGAATTCATCGCCTATACGGATCTTTCGAAATTGCCCGAGGGTACGCTCGGACCGCAAACGCGGCTGATCGTCACCTATGCGCTGTGCGGCTTTGCCAATTTCGGCTCACTCGGCATTCTGGTCGGGGGGCTCGGCGCGATGGTTCCGGAGCGCCGGCACGAGATCACGGCGCTGGGGTTGCGCTCGATCCTTTCCGGGACGATCGCGACCTGCATGAGCGGAGCGGTCGCCGGATTGTTGATATGATCCACTGGATTTGAGCAATTTATTTCGCGTATCGTCGCGATTATCGCTTGTCTGTCCGATTAAAGCTCTAGTAATTATCACAGGAATGCCAATATGGCGCGAAGTTATTGCCAAAGGTATAGTATGATGAGCCCAGACGAACTATCGAATGCGGCCCGCAATCTCGCCTACGCGCTCGGTATCGCGGTCTACATTCGGGACGGCAGAATATATCAGCAGGGGCCGGGCGTTGAGGTTTTGCCGCCAAAAAGCGAGCGCACGAGTCACGGCTTCGGCGACGATTTCCTCACCAATCCCGAGGACGCGCCGCCGGAGCAGTAACACTACCGGCGTCTGTGGCAAATATCGGGCTCGTTGCGCCTAAGTTGGAAGTGAGCGTTTACAGTCCAGCCGCGGGCTGGAGTGATCGCCCGCATTTAGACCGGAGAATGCCGGTCGTCTCAAGAGGGATTTCGAACCCCCGGTTATCTTTGGACAGGGGTTCGCACGTCGGCGTCGAGGCGGCGAGACCAGCCTCGGACAATCCGCAATACTGAATTTAGTTCTTTGGAGGATGGTGCTGCCGGTGGGTATCGAACCTACGACCTCTCCCTTACCAAGG
>Ga0126381_100000671_pt1 | contig 37952 bp, 38 predicted proteins | sample PanSoiMetPlot_28_FD_96465 | JGI IMG/M metagenome (GOLD analysis project Ga0126381, IMG submission 96465) | Tropical forest soil microbial communities from Panama - MetaG Plot_28 | ecosystem: Environmental > Terrestrial > Soil > Tropical forest > Bulk soil | place: Panama | collected 2016-02-17 | reverse complement strand
CGCCGAGCACGGTGCGCAGTTCGTGGAAGTCCACGGGTTTGGTAAGATGAAAATCGAAGCCGGCTTTCTTGCCGCGTTCGATGTCGTCAACCGCCCCATATCCAGTGATGGCCACCGCTTTGACCGGTCGCTTCCGCTTGGCCTCGGTGATTAGATCGTAGCCGCTGCCCCCGGGAAGAGCGATGTCACTTAGAATGACATCGAATTCCGTCGACTCGATGATCGGTAACGCACTTTCAGCGGAATCAGCCACTGCAATTTCATGACCAAAATGGTTTAGAAGACGGGATAAAGCTTGCCGCGTGTCCTTATGATCTTCCACCAGCAGGATGCGTAAGGGCCTTGCTAGTTTCTTCGCCCCTTGGGAACCCATGGTCATCTTTTCGGCGGATTCCGACATCACGTCAAGTGGACCTTGAGCGGCTATACGAGTTTCTCGCGGCCGTGTGGCCGCGTGAGATCAATTAGTGGACCGATGGGAACGATGCGAGTCGGATTAATTTCAGTGTGCGTCATGTAATAATGCCGCTTGATGTGATCGAAGTTCACGGTGTCGGCGATGCCGGGCCGCTGATACAAGTCCATCAGATAGCCTTTGAGATTCTGGTAATCGACGATGCGCCGCAGATTGCATTTAAAATGGCCGTAGTAAACCACGTCAAACCGCACCAGCGTGCAAAAAAGTCGCCAGTCGGCTTCAACAATTTGCTTTCCAAACAAGCAGCGATTTTTCGCCAGGCGTTTCTCCAGTTCATCGAGCGCCTCGAAGAGCTTGCGGCACGCAATTTCGTACGGGCGCTGGCGGGTAGCGAAGCCTGCGCGGTAAACCCCGTTGTTCACGTTGTCATGTAGAAAATTTGAGAGCCTCGCGTGTTCGGCCTCGATCTTTTTCGGGAAAAAGTCCAGATCTTTGTTCCTAGCAAAATCGTTAAACAGGTCGTTGAACATCCGGCAAATGTCATCTTCGCAATTGTTAACGATCCTTGTCATTTTCTTATCCCAAAGCACTGGCACTGTGACACGGTCTTTGTAATTAGAGTCGGTCGCCTTGTAAGCTTCGCTTAAAAATTGAAAGCCGTTAATCGGATCAGTGGATTCGAACGGCGCGCCTGGTGGAATCCTCCCCGACGGGTCGCGAAACGCCCAACCTTTGTCGTCTCGTCTCGGATCGACGATCGTCATGCCAATCCCCGCTTCGAGTCCCTTCAGCTTCCTGAAAATGACGGTCCGGCTTGCCCAAGGGCAGGCCAGGGAGACGTAAAGATGATAACGGTCCGCAACCGCGGGATACGGGGTCGATCCGTCATGTGATATCCATTCGCGGAACGCGTCTTCCTGACGCTTGAATTCTCCGGACTCGGTCTGCTCACTTGTGAATTGTGCTTTCATCTTACCACAAATGGACGTCCGCATTCGCGTGCTTCGGTCGCAGGCGAATAAACATGCATGCTCTATTGGGTCGGCTTGAAAAGCGCAGCGTCGAGGATGGACCAGAGATGGATGACCCATCCCAGCAAGACGAACCAGAGAATTGCAGCCAGGCAAAACTGGACGATGGCCATCAACAATCGGCCTTGCAGCAGCTGTCCGAGACCTGGGATAAAGAAACTGCAAAGCGCGGCAAGAACGTTGCCTGCTGAACCTTGGCCTGCCATGGCTTCGATATTATGAGCAGATGCAAGCTCGACAAGTCGATTTCGCTGAGAACGGGTCGCTATGTCCCATACGTAGTAAGGGCGCATCCGTTGACAGCCCAAAACGGTAATGGTACCGTCGCGCGAATTTACGCGGAAGTGCGTAAAAGGCGGGCGGTAACGCGAGAAGGTATCAAAATTTGCATACATTGTTGAACAGTCACGTCTTGGTGCTGAACCGACTCTGGCAAGCGGTCAACATCTGCACTGCGCGCCGTGCATTCGCGTTGGTATACGCGGGACACGCCCACGTGGTTTCGGCGGATGAAGCGAACAATTTCATGACGCACGATTTCCAGAGCTGGCGGGATCTTTCCCTGGCCGCGCCAGAACACGAAATGGTCACGACGATTTCATGGAAGATTCGTGTGCCGCGCGTGATCGTGCTGCTATTTTTCGATCGTCTTCCCAAAAAGGAAGTGAAATTTACGCGACATAATGTGTTCGAGCGTGACAAGAACACCTGCCAGTATTGTGGGCAGGTTTTCGAACGGAGTGAATTAAACCTGGATCACGTCGTCCCGCGCGATAGAGGAGGTACGACGACGTGGGAAAATGTCGTTTGCTCGTGCGTCGTCTGCAATACGCGCAAAGGCAACCGGCTTCCGCAGGAGGTGCACATGCATCTGATTCGAAAGCCGAAACGACCCAAATGGCGGCCGTTCGTTCACGTAACGTTTTCAGCGCCGCAGCACGAGAGCTGGCGACACTTTGTTGACCTTGCTTACTGGAATGTCGAGTTGAGCGATTAGCGTCGCTCAGCGCTTTAACGCGTCCAGAATCGGCTGGGGATAAACACCCAGCCAGATCGTCGCGAGAATCAGCGCGGTGATTGCCAAATGTGATAGCCCGCTAATGGGAATCTTGTTAGTGTTCGCGGCAGGTTGCCAATACATCGCGCGTACGACTTTTAGATAATAGTAAAACCCGCAACCGACTGTAATCACGCCCACGACGACGAGCGCAATCTGGCGCTGTAAAATCGCAGCGTAGAAAATGAAGAACTTTCCTAAGAATCCCGCGGTGAACGGCACGCCGGCTAGCGAAATCATGCCGATCAACATCGCGAACGCGAGGAAAGGAGATCGTTTCGCGAGGCCGTCAAAGTCCGAAATTTCTTCGCCGGTTTGCTGCGCCATAATTACTAGGACGGCGAAACTTAGCAGGGTCATCAGCAAATAAGCGACCAGATAGAATGCCACTGCGCGTCCATCGAAGCAGACGACGCCGATAAGCAAGTAACCGGCGTGCGCGATACTGGAGTACGCAAGGAGCCGCTTGAGATTGCTTTGCGGCAAAGCGGCGAGGTTTCCGTAAATTAACGTGAGCAACGCGACCAGACCGAGCAACCGCTGAATTTGTGACAGCATCATGAACGGTTGTAGGACTCGCAGTAGGACGACGAATCCCGCCGCCTTCGAGCCAACCGAGAGATACGCAGTTACCGGCGTGGGCGCACCCTGATAAACATCTGGGACCCATATCTGAAATGGAACAGCAGCAATCTTGAAACCAAGCGCGACGAACACCAGAACAATGCCAAACAACGCCGGGCCGCGTTCGATCGATGGACTAGTGAGCGCGACAGTAATGCGCTGTAGATTGGTGTCACCGGTCGCTCCAAAGAGCCAGGTAATTCCATAAACAAAGAATCCCGTCGAGAGCGCGCTTAAAACGAGATATTTCACACCTGCTTCAAGTGTCGCCGGATTACGTCGGGTGAAGCTGACGAGTACGTAAAACGAAATGGTCACGAGCTCTAGCGAGACGAAAATAAAGATGAAGTCGATGGCCGAAACGAGGTACATCAACCCGGCACATGTGAAAATTGGCACCGCGAAGAATTCGCCGAGACCCGCTTGTGGCGTGCGACCGGGAAATGAACTTTGCACAACCGGCGCGTAATCGATCATCATTATGAGAACGAGGATTGTCGTCGCCAACGCGAATTGTTTGAAGAAGATCGACAATCGATCTGCCGTGTAAAAACTCCAGAAACCAGTCGCTTGGTCTGACGATGAAGTTGGAGTGACGAAGAAGGTTGCGAAGAGAACGACCATAAGGCCCGCAATTGCAGCGAAGGCAAAGACCCGTTTGTCGATCTTTGTAGCGAAAGCTTCCAGCAAAAGGATCGCTATCCCGAGGACCAAAACCGCAATCTCAAGTTGTGGCGCTATTATCATCGCGATTTATTTGCGCTGAAATAAGTGCTACGAAAGGTAGGGATGATCATCCGCACGAGTGATTGCGGGAAGAATCCGTAGCACAGGAGTGCTGCGATCAGCAGCGTTATGGGTAACCGCAAGGAGGAGCGAAGATCAATGAGTCTCTTCAAGCCGTGAAAGCGTTCAGGAAGCGCTCCCATAAAAACTTTGCGATAAGCCCGCAGCATATAAACCGCTGAGATCACCACTCCCCAAAGCCCGAGCACAGTCGCGATTTGAAGAGTATGAAAGCGCTCCATCTCCCAACCATTGCGGAATGCGCCAAAAAAGATCATGATCTCACCGGCGAAGTTGGCAAAGCCGGGTAGACCGATTGCCGCAAACGCGCCGAGCCCAAAGGTGAGGCCGGCAAACGGCATCACTTTCCCAAGACCGCCAAGTTCACTGAAGACTAGCGTGTCCGTGCGTTTGCGTAGCTCGCCCGCAATCGCAAACAAGAGCGCGATGGAGAGTCCATGTGCGAATATTAAAACAACGGCCCCAATCGCCCCGAGAACGCTGGCGCTGGCGACCCCGAGGAAGACGTAACCCATGTGCATCACGCTCGAATAACCCAACATCCAGTCGAGACGCTTTTGCGCGATCGTTACCAACCCGACGTAAATGATGTTCCCGAGCAGCAGCAGCACAAGTAGATTGGCCCAATAGCGCGCGCCTTCCGGGAGCAGGGGAACAGCCAGACGCAGCAAGCCGTATAGCCCAAACTTTTTGAGCACACCTGCGTGCAACATAGCCGCAGGCGCTGGCGCGGACGCATACGCTTCGGGAGCCCAGGTGTGAAATGGGAAAAGCGAGATGAGAATTCCGAAGCCGATGAGCAGCAATAGGTAAATATGATGCTGCGCCTCCGCCGAGATTTGCCCCAAACCGGCTGCGGCTTTTAACGCTCGAATGTCAAAACTACGCGACGCCGCCGGAACACTTTGAAAGAGCAAAATCAGCCCGAGGAGCAAGATGAAGCTCCCGATGGCGAGATAAATCGTGATCTTCCATGCCGCCGCTATGCGATTTCCGCTACCCCAGATTCCGATCAGTAAAAAAGTGGGTATGAGCGCAAGCTCATGAAACGCATAAAAGAAAAAGAGATCAATCGAAGCGAACGCGCCGATGGCGCCGCCGGAAATAAACAGGAGACAAGCGTAGAACGCATTCTCGTACCGGTCGATCTCGCCGGTGAACCAAACGGCAGCGAGGGTGACAATCGCGGCCAGGAAGACCATGACCAGACTCAAGCCGTCGAGCCCGGTGGCGAAACTCAAATGCCACTCGGGAGAGATGGTGAACGAAGTAACATGTTGAAAGTCGCCCTGATCCCCTCGGAGCGATGCGAGAAGAGACACTGTTGCAGCAAGGGTCAGGATGGAAGCAATCAGCGCAGTCTTGCGCGCGGGCGCTCCGGCCATGATCAAAATGGCGGCGATGATTGGACAAAAAATGACGAACAAGACCATTAGTGAAAAACGGCGAAATAAATGAGTGCGACGATTCCCAGACCGAACAGGAAGGAGTAAGTCTGCAGATTTCCCACCTGCACAAGCCGTAAAAGCGCGCCGATTCCCCACGTGCCGCCGCTGCTTCCGTGCACCGCACCAGCATCAATGATCCATCGGTCAACGAATGCGGAAATGCGCGCCAGAAGCCCCTGCGTCCAGTAAATCAACCAATTATAAAACTCATCGAAATAGAATTTATGTCGCAAAAGCTCGAGATCGAGCGGGTCGCTTGCACGGCTGCGGTAAAGTGCGATCGCCAGTCCGCTTCCGAGCAGCAAGACGGCGATAGCGAACGCTGGAATGAAAGAAGCGGCATGTTTCTCCATTGGAAGCGCGAGAAATTTGCTGGCGAAGAACGCGAATCCACCCAGTGTTGCTAGGAGCGCGAGCACAATCAACGGCCCGGTCATGACCACTGGCGCCTCGCGACTTTCGCTTGCAATTTCGCTGCGCGGCTTGCCGAAGAACACGATGACTAATAGGCGCACCACATAGAACGCGGTTAAAAATGCCGTGAACAGGCCCACAACGTAAATCGGCATGTTGCGTTCGTAGGCGAGCGCAAGAATCGCATCTTTGCTGAAGAACCCACTAAACGGGGGACAACCGATCAGTGCCAGTGCGCCCGCAGCGAACGTAACAAATGTGACCGGCAGTTTTCGGGAAAGGCCGCCCATTTTCCAGATGTTTTGCTCGTGATGAAGCATCACGATCACGGAGCCAGCGGCGAGGAAGAGGAGGGCCTTAAAAAACGCGTGAGTAAACAGGTGGAAGACCGCCGCCTCGTTCGATGCGAGCCCGACCGCCATGACCATGTAGCCAAGTTGCGAGAGCGTTGAGTATGCGAGGATCCGTTTGATGTCGTCTTGCTGCGTAGCAATTAACGCAGCCAGCACAGCAGTGATGGTGCCGATCCAGGCAATGACGAGGAGCGCTGTGTGTGATGCCTGAGTAATGAACGATACTCGAACCAGCATGTAGACGCCGGCCGCGACCATCGTGGCGGCGTGGATCAGTGCCGAGACCGGCGTGGGGCCCTCCATTGCGTCTGGCAACCAAACATGCAGTGGGAACTGCGCCGACTTGCCAACCGCACCACAGAAAATCAGAAGCGCAGTAACCGTGAGAAACGCCGGATGATTTGTTAAACTCGGCAGTCGAGGAGCGATGTCAGTGAAAACTACCGAGCCTGTGGCCATCCAAAGCATCAGGATGCCAACCATGAATCCAAAATCCCCCAGCCGAGTGGTAATAAACGCTTTCTTTCCCGCATTCGCAGCCGCGTCGCGATAAAACCAATGTCCGATAAGGACATAGGATGTGAAGCCGACCAGTTCCCAAAAGATAAAGAGCATTACAAAATTGTTGGCCAGAACGATGCCGAGCATTGCAAACATGAAGAGCGATAACGCCGCGAAATATCGGGATTTGCCTTCGTCATCGCGCATGTACCCGAGTGAATAGATGTGGATGATTGCTCCAACACCCGAGACCAGAACGACCATTGTTCTGCTTAATTGATCCAGCGTAAGCCCGAGTGGGACATTGAGGGCGCCGCCGATCTCGATCCAGGTGAACTCTGGCGCGGAGATGCCAGGCTGTACAAAGACCACGCAACCGCAGACGAAGCTCACTAGCACCGCCGCGACAGAAATGAAACTGCTCACTGCTTTCCATCGCAGCGTGAACAGCGTGATGACAACCGCGCTAACTAGTGGTGCAAGTAGAACAACCCACGGAAAAATTGAATTCATCGAATTCGCACGCTCAAAACTTGAGTTGGCTGATGTCTTTGATGTCTGTGGTTTGCCGGGCCCGATAGAGGGCAACAAGAATCGCAAGCCCAACGGCGACCTCAGCCGCTGCGACGGTGATAATAAAGAAGACGAAGACCTGGCCGTTGTAATCGGGCAGCCCATTCGGTAGGAGCCGAAATCTCGAAAAGGCAACCAACGATAAATTTGCTGCATTCAACATCAGCTCCAGCGCCATCAAGATGATGATGAGATTCCGGCGCAGCATCACGCCCGCGAAACCAATCGCGAAAAGGATTCCGCTTACGATGAGATAATCGCCAAGCGTTACCATATTATCGAGGCTCACGCTTGCTCAAAAGGACGATGCCGACTGTCGCTACGAGTACCAGGATACCAATAATTTGAAACGGCAGATTATACTTCTGGAAAAGCAGCGCGCCGATATTACGGACATCGTCGCTCGTCGGTCTTGCCAACGGTGGGAAAGGTTGGGCAGTCGATTTGAAGGTGCCAATGACATGAAAAATCTCAAGGAGCAAGACTAGCGCTACCGCAATTGCTCCAGCCGAGGTCAGCAAGTTGATATGTCGTCGTTCTTCCGCTCGAAGATCAAGAAGCATGATGATGAATAAAAAAAGCACCATCACCGCTCCGGCATAAACCAGCACCTGAATGATGCCGATGAAATAGGCATCAAGCGACATGAAAAGGGCGGCAAGTCCGAGAAACGAAACGACGAGACTGAGTGCGCTCGCTATCGGATTCCGGTTGATAATAACCGCCGCACCAAATACGAGCATCAACAATGCGAAAATCCAGAACAGAAACGGAGACATGATCAATTGCAGTACCGATCGCGAATTGCGTAGAGAACGGCGGTTGGGAATCGACAATTGGCAATCCCGTTCACTTTTTCTCATTCCATTTCAACACCACTCCGTGCATCACCCCGCCGATCTCGAGGAGTTTCTCTTTGTGATGCACCATGTCAGCGCGGGTGAAGCCGGTAATGGCGTAATCCTTGCGCAAGAAGATCGCCTGTTCAGGGCATACCTCCTCGCACATGCCGCAGAAAATGCAGCGGATCATGTCGATATCGAATTCCTGGGGATATTTCTCAACCTTGGAGAAGCGATCTGCGGAAGGGATTTCGCCCGGGATAATTTTGATCGCGCGCGGCGGACAAATGAATTCGCAGAGCTGGCAGGCGACACAACGCACGCGCCCTTCCGCATCCCGCACAAGCGCCGGGGCGCCTCGATAATGGTCCGGTAAGCTGCTGTCCCATTTTTGCTCGGGGTACTGCATCGTAACCTTTGTGCGGCCGAACAGCATGTTCTTGAAATGTTTAATTGTAATGGCCAAGCCGGCGATGATCGCGGGCAGATACATGCGCTCGCGCCAGTTCAAACTCGGACGTGGAACGGTGATGGCCATGACTAACTCGTGTCCGTAATCTCGCTAGAGATTTTTCGAGCATGAGCGCGATTACGAGAGAACTTCATTTCGGAAAGTAGGCGAGAATTGCGGCAACGAGGAAGATATTGACCAACGCGATCTCAAAAAAGAACAGCCAACCCAACCGCATCAACTGGTCGTAACGAAAACGCGGCAGGGTCCAGCGGACCCACATGAATATGAAAATTAGCACGGCCACCTTAGCGAAAAAGGTGGCGATATTGAACAAACCGCCGATTACGCCGGGCCAACCGGGGACGCTACCATCTACGAGCATCCAGTGGAATCCGTGGTGCCATGAGGGAAGCGGGAGATGCCATCCACCGAAAAACAGAGTCACCATGACAGCCGATCCGGTGATCATGGCAGCGTATTCGCCGAGGAAAAAAAGCGCGAATTTCATCGAGCTGTATTCGGTGTTATAACCACCAGCAAGTTCCTGCTCGGCTTCAGGGAGATCGAACGGCAGGCGATTCGTTTCCGCGAAAATTGCAATCGCGAATACCATGAACGAAACAACCATGGGGATAGTCAGGAGCCACTTCCATGGGTTCAGCCAATCGCCCATGAACGGGGCGATGAACCAGCCATTTTCAATTTGATAGCGGACCACGCTTGTCAGACGCAAATTTCCGACGAGCAGAAAAATCGGGATCACCGCCAACCCCAGTGATAGCTCATAGGAAATCATTTGCGAACTAGAACGCACGCCACCAAGGAATGGGTACTTGGAATTCGAAGCCCAGCCACCAATAACGATTCCGTACACGCCCAGCGACGCGATAGCGAAGACGAACAGAATCCCGACGTTCACGTCGGCGATCACCATGGGGACGCCGAGCAGTGTGCTGCCAAAGGGAACAACTGCGATGGTGATGATCGCTGGCATCACTGCCAGACACGGCGCGAGCCAATAATAAAACGTGTTTACGTTGCGCGGCGTGAAATCTTCTTTCAGCAACAATTTAAACATGTCCGCGATGGGCTGGAGCAGACCGGCAAGCCCAACGCGATTTGGTCCCAGACGATCTTGAATGAACGCGCTCACACGGCGCTCGGCGTAAACCGCATAGGAAACCATCGGCAAAATCACGAGGAATAGTATTGCGACGATCTTCAGCAGCGAGGTTACGATGAGGAAGGAATTCATTTCGGTTTTCGCGGGACAGCGTGGCGTCTTGCCTGGATCGCGACCGCTTGTACGATTTTTCCTTCATCGCTGGGATGAGTTGGCGGCAATTCTTTTATTTGCAAAATATGCATACCGAGATCCCCGATTTTATTGAAGGTCAATCCGGCGAATTGCGGAACTGTCTCGCTGATCCGCCGAAAAATGTCCTCGATGGAGAGAAGCGAGTCACCTCCGCCGACTGCCTGGAGCAAATCACGCAAAGTCTCCCAGTCCTCGCGCGCATTACCGGGCGGGCGCACGGCGCGATTCAATCGTTGCAATCGGCCTTTCCCGTTAATCATTGAGCCGCGTTTCTCGGCGAAGCCGCACGCTGGAAGAACAACGGTCGCTTTTTCGGTCGCTTCGTTCGGCAAAATATTCATCACGATGAATGCGGAGAGTTGCTCGAGTTGTTCAACGGGTATGCCCAAATGCATCGCGTTTTCTTTTAAAATCGCCAACGCTTTGATTTGTCCGGATCTTACCGCATCGGCAATCACCATGCATTTCGCGCCGGGTTCGGAGATCGATCCAAGAATAAGCCGCGCGCCGTTAGTATTTGGGTTTCTGTCTTCGCTCAGCAAAATACCATCACCAAGACCGCGTCGCGGGACGATGTCGATCATCTGTACGCCTAACAACTTCGCTAACTGGGATGTTAGCCAAAGCTCTTCGTTCGTCATGCGACCCGAGGCGACAATCGCAATTTCGGGCCCGGAAAACTGTTTTAACTGTAACGCTGCCTGCTCAATGGCGGTCCGCCAATCCACGCCGACCAGCTTTCCCTCGGAGCGAATCTGCGGCTCGATCAAACGGTCTTCGGCTTCGAGGTACTTGAAGTTCAGCCGGCCATAATCGCACATCCAGCAAGAATTGACTGCATCGTTCTCTCGTGGTGTCTGGCGATAAATCACATCTTCGCGCGTGCCGATAATCGTGTTGCAGCCGGTCGCGCAACTCGTGCAGATGCTTTTGGTTTCCTTTAGAAACCAGACGCGCATTTTGAAGCGAAAATCGGTCGAGGTAAGCGCGCCAACGGGGCAAATATCGACTGTGTTGAGCGAGTAATTGTTCTCCAGCCGTTTGCCGGGGTGCGCCGTCAACACGGTATAACTGCCGCGATCAATGAACCCAAGCACGTCGTCATGCACGATTTCCTCGCAAAAACGAATGCAGCGCGAGCAGAGAATGCACCGCTCGTCGTCGAGTGTGACGCGCGGCCCAAGCTCGACATTTTTTGGCTTTTTTACCTTGTTCTCGAGAAACCGTGACTTGGAGGTGCCGAAATCGACGCTGAATTCCTGAAGGTGGCATTCGCCAGCCTGATCGCAGATTGGGCAATCGAGTGGGTGATTAATCAGCAAGAATTCCATGACGCCTCGCTGACATTCCTTCACCAGCGGTGAATCTGTGCGTACACCCATTCCTTCTGCGACATCTTGCGCACAGGAAATTTGTGGACGTGGTATCCAGTTGATTATGGGCTTGCCATCGGCGCCCAGTTCCGGCTTGCGGTCCGGACCGAGTTGGGGAAATCCCATTTCGATCAGACACATCCGGCAATTGCCCGGTGAACTGAGTTTCTTGTGATAACAGTAGCGTGGCACATAACTGCCGGCTCGCTCGCACGCTTCGATCACACGCGTTCCCTTGGGAACCTGATGCCACACACCGTCGATTTGGACGTTCAACATTCGTGTAGTCGGATCAGACATAACTAAGGGAGGTTCAGATCGTCCCCTTCGCCCCGGCTTTTTCCCAACCAGGATTATGCGCCATGGGGACTGTTGGAATCGAATCCTCTTCGATCAATTCTCCAGGTGTATATTCAGGCGGAAGGGCGGGTGGTACCGGCTTCTGTGCGCGGGCCGCAAATTCCTCAGCGAACTTTGTGACAAAACTTTGTGTTGGCCACGCGCATGCTTCGCCAAACGCGCAAATTGTTCTTCCAGCAATGTTGTCGCCGATACTTTTGAGCGTTTTTGGATCTTCTGTCACGCCGCCTCCGCTCAACATGCGGTCGGTAATTTTTCTCATCCAAAGCGCACCTTCCCGGCACGGCGTGCATTGGCCGCAGCTCTCGTGCGCGTAGAACTCGTTGATGTTATTGAGGACCCAAACCATGTCGCGAGAATCATCGAGCACGATTACGCCGCCCGAGCCCGCCATCGAACCGGCCGCGGCAAGCGAGTCGAAATCCATCGGGATTTCATTGATCGACATCTCGGTTTCCACGACAGACCCATCGAGCTGCTTTTGCTTGATCTTGAACCGTTCGTCCGCTCGTAACACTTTTGCCGAACTCCCACCTGGAATGACCGCCTTGAGCTTTCGGCCGGGTTTCAATCCACCAGCCATTTCGTAGATCAACTGACCCATAGTTACCGCGCCCACTTCAATTTCGAAGTAACCAGGCCGCTGGACGTCGCCGCTCACGCAGACAATTCGTGTGCCGGTGTTATTCGGCCGCCCGAGCCGGGCGTAGTTAGCGCCACCCATCGCGATGATATGTTTCACGTGGCAAAGCGTCTCGACGTTGTTTACGATTGTCGGGCACAAGTAGAGACCCAGCACCGCCGGGAAATAGGGTGGCTTGATTCGCGGATAACCGCGCTTGCCTTCGAGCGATTCGATCAGTCCGGTTTCTTCACCGCAGATGTAGGCACCAGCCCCACGATGGATGTAAACCTCAACATCAAATCCGGAGCCAAGAATATTACGCCCGAGAAAATTGTGTTCGCGTGCTTCCTCGATGGCGCGCCCCAAGGTTTTCGCGCCTTCTGGGAATTCGCCTCGAATGTAGATGTAGGCAGTGTGCGCGTTCAGCGCGAAACAGGAGATCAGGATTCCCTCAAGCAGCTGGTGCGGATCTTCGTGAATGATGTAGCGGTCCTTGAACGTGCCCGGTTCAGATTCATCCGCGTTGCAGATCAGATAGACCGGCTTCTTCTCATCTGACTTGATGAAACTCCACTTGACACCACATGGAAATCCAGCGCCACCGCGACCGCGTAGACCGGAATTTTTCACCTTATCGACAATCTCCGTACGCGGTGTCGCCAACGCCTGTTTCAGTTGCTCGTACCCGCCATCATGCAGGTAACAATCGATATCAGTGGTCCAATCGGTGCGTCCAATGTTTTTGAAAATGAGGCGATGTTCGAGAGGGTGAGGAGGTCTTTGATCTTTGGTACCAGTCGTCTGATTTCGCAGGAGGTCGCCAATTCCATGTACATTGACGTTTTCATGCAGTTGTTCGCCAACCATGCAGACCGGCGCCGTGTGGCAGCTCGCCAGACACTCGACAAACTGGATGCCGTAATTTCCATCGGCACTAACCAAGATCGGATTGTGTTCGCCGTAAGAAGGATCCGTGCGCACTCCGGGTATTCCGTCGCCTTCGAGCTGGCGTTCAATTCCGGCTGCCGCGCATAGATTTTTCATCAGCTGATCAGCTCCCATCATCGCGCAACTGAGTGAGCGACAAACCCGGATATGCGTTTTGCCAGTTGGTCTGCTGCGAAACATTGGATAAAACGTGACCAGCTCGAGGATGTTGATCGGCTGCACCCCGAGTTTCGCGGCGATCCACTGTACCCCTTCGTCGCTTATGAGTCCGAAATGTTCCTGCCAGAGATGAAGCAGCGGCATCGCTGCGCTTCGCCGGCGATCTCGTGGATAACGCGCGATCGCCTCATCCATTTTCTGCTCCAACTCGGCGGGGACGGGTGTGCTCGTCGAGGCCACGGAAAATGGCGGCTTAGTGGGACAAAGTGCTGTCCTTTGACTGCACTTTGTCGTCTTTAAAAACGATCGATACCGTATCCTTGCCTTGCCGGTAGACGTACGTCGTCTTTTTCATGATAATGAAATCCTCGTTTTTCATCGCGGTGGGCGGTCCCAGGATTGATTCGACTTGCTTTTTCGACATCCCTTCAGTCACCTGATCGACATTCGCTTTGGTGATCCGTTTCCCGGAGCACGAAGTGCCGATCGCCAGCAACAACAGTAGCACCAGCACCAAAGGTATACGGGCTGTCCTTGCTGCGGTTTGTCCTAAAATAGACATAATCATCTGTCGCACTCGCCCATGACGAAGTCCAGACTGCCCAGCACGGCGGGCACGTCGCTGACCATGCAACCTGGCAAAAGATTGGGCAAAATGCTGAGGTTCACAAACGACGGCGCTCGAATCTTGAGGCGGTACGGCACGCCACCGCCCCTGCTGTTGACGTAAAAGCCAAGCTCACCCTTTGGGTTTTCCGCTGCGAAGTAAATTTCGCCCGGCGGGGCATCCAGCCCTTCTGTGACCACGATGAAATGATGAATCAATTCTTCCATCTTCGTCATGACAAGCGACTTTGGCGGCGCCATGTTTTTCCAATCCGCGATGTTAATTGGTCCTCCCGGCAGCTTGTCGATCACTTGTCGCAGGATCCGAACGCTCTGTCGCATTTCCTCGATCCGTACAAGATATCTGTCGTAACAATCACCGGCACTACCGATTACTACATCGAAATCGTACTGCTCGTAATCAAGATACGGATGTCTGCGCCGCAAATCATGTTCGATGCCGCTGCCGCGTAGATTTGGACCCGAAAGGGCATAGGCAATCGCGCGATCCTTGGCAATAACGCCGACATCCTTTGTCCGATCGACGAAAATGCGATTGCGCGTAAGCAACTTATCACATTCGTTGAGACTCGGACCGAAATCGTCGAGAAATTTTTTGAGTTGGGGAACGAAATTTTCCGGTAGGTCGCGAATCTGTCCCCCTACGCGCGTATAGGAGGTGGTAAAGCGCGCGCCGGTTAACAGCTCGAAAAGATTGTAGAGTTTTTCGCGTTCCGTAAACGTGTAGAGAAAAACCGTCATGGCGCCCAAATCGAGAGCCATTGCGCCGATGCCCAGCAAGTGCGACGAAATGCGCGACGTTTCGCAGCAAATAGTTCGAATCGCCTTTCCGCGGGGCGGGATTTCCCAGCCCATCAATTTTTCCACGGCGAGCGCATATGCGACATTGTTCGAAAGCGGAGCGAGATAATCGAGCCGGTCGGTATAAGGGACGAATTGGTTGTACTGCATGTTTTCGGCGATCTTCTCATCTCCGCGATGCAAAAAGCCGATATCCGGCGTCGCTTTCGTGATGATTTCGCCATCCAGCTCCAGCACGAGCCGCAGGACGCCGTGCGTGGCCGGATGTGACGGTCCCATGTTAAGGACCATTTTTTCGCCAATGTCATCATCGGGGTGCAACTTTGCAGCTGCTGTGACCACTCGTGTTACTGGATCAGGCGATTCAATCTCGCGGGTCGTAAAAGTCATACGATTGACAATTATATTTACGCTGGCGAGTGAGCCAGCGCACGCAAGAGATTTCGTGTTAGGGTTCCGTTTTAACTTGTTCGCTGTGTCGAGGATGTAGCGGATGGAACGCACAACACTGCAGTCTCCTCAATATTTGGCGTTTGAATCGCGCGGAGTGGCAACGATGATGAGAACCCGATGAGGAAAATCGCTCTACTATTTGCCGGCCAGGGTGCGCAGAGTGTCGGGATGGGCCATGACCTGGTCGACCAATTTCCAGTCGCGGCGGATTTGTTTCGGCAGGCGGATGAAATTCTCGGCCGAAAGTTGAGCGAAATCGCGTGGAACGGTCCGATGGAAGAGTTGACCAAAACTTCAAATTGCCAACCGGCGCTTTATATTCATGGACTTGCCGGTCTGGCGGCCTTGCGCAAGCTGGCGGGCGATTTTCCGATCGAGGGAGCGGCGGGTTTGTCCTTAGGCGAGCTGACCGCGCATGCGGCCGCAGGCACATTCGATTTTGGAACCGGCCTAAAGCTTGTGCAGAAGCGTGGGCAATTAATGGACGAAGCCTGCGCTGCCACTTCGGGCGCGATGGCAGCGATGATCGGCGCCGATGAAAATGCGGTTCGGACACTGGCCGCCGATGCCGATGTGGATGTGGCAAATGTCAATGCGCCGGGGCAGATTGTTATTTCCGGTGAGCGTGCCAACGTTGAGGCCGCGATCGGACTGGCGAAGGAGCACGGGGTTCGCCGCGCAATGCTGCTCAATGTCGCCGGGGCATATCATTCACGGTTAATGGAAACAGCCTATCGAAAGCTTGGCGAAGCCCTTGCCAATGTGCCGATGAGGAAACCGCGCTTTGCGGTGATTAGCAATGTCAGCGGCGATGAAGTTAGAACACCTGAGGAGATTGGGCGCACTTTGCAGGATCAGATCACCGGGACAGTGCGCTGGTTAGATTGCATGGAGCGTCTTAGTCGTCTAGGCTGCGAACTCTTTATCGAACTTGGGCCGGGCTGCGTCCTGGCTGGATTATTACGACGAATGCTAAAGAACGTGGATGTGACGTCGGTAAGCGATGCCGAATCAGTGCGCAAATGCGCTGAGAAAATTATTGCGCAGAAATTAACCGCCTGAGGGTTCAAATAGAGACGATGCCGGAATCTACAATATCTGCGGTCCTCACAAGCCGGGCTCCTTCATTACGAGCAAGGTCGATTGCGCAACGTGCTTCCGATTATTTTGGCATGTCCGGGCCAGCAGAGTTCACGGCAGCTGCGATCCTCTTCGTGCTCATGATTGTCGTCAAGCTCGTGAACGTGACGCGCTACCGGTTTGATAGCGACGAGCCGCAGCATATGCATGTGATCTGGGCATGGGCGCGTGGCCTTATTCAATACCGTGACGTCTTCGATAATCACATGCCTCTGTTTCAAATCATGTTCGCGCCAATTTTCGGACTGATTGGGGACCGGGCGACCATTCTTTACTGGATGCGATTCATTTTGTTGCCGATGTACTTTGTGGCGGCATGGTGCACTTACCGGATTGGAGAAGCCCTTTTTTCACGGCAAGCTGGTGTCTGGGCGGTGATTCTCGCCGGTCTTTTCACCAAGTATCATTTTATTTCGCTCGAATTTCGGACAGACAATCTCTGGGGGCCGCTATGGCTTCTGAGCGTGACGGTGCTGGTTAGCGGCGTGCTAACGATGCCTCGCGCTCTGGTCGCAGGACTCTTGCTCGGATTTTGTTTTGGCGTGTCGATGAAGTCGATTATGTTGTTGGTGTCACTTCTAGTCAGCGCGCCCATCGCGCTCTTCCTGGTGGGGGGAAGGCAGCTTGGCCAATCGTGGCCGCATCTTTTGCGTTGTACGGCAACCTTTGTTGCCGGGACTTTGCTGGTTCCCGGAGTGATTGCCACCGCGTTCGCGTTAGGCGGCTTATGGCACGACTTTCGTTACTACAACTTTGACCATAACATTCTGCCGAATCTTAATGCCAGCAATCATCCGGCTTGGTGGATCATTATTTTTCCGATCGTCTTCCCGTTGGTGATTTATGGGGCGCGGTTGATTGTTCGCGCGACGGCTCAGCCGGCGGTGGCGTTTATGCGCGCTTTCGTTTTTCTCATCTGCGGCTCTTACGTGCCGGCGCTACGCAGCTTTTGGGATCTGCTCACTCGTCAGGATTATCTTCCCTATTATCCCCTTGCATTCGTGCTCTGTAGCGGAGCGCTCCTGGCTATTTCACGTCACTTGGCCAAAGGCGACTTGCGTGTTGGCCAATATCTGCGGCGTTTTCCTTTGCCGGCATTTCTCGGCGTCTTTGAATTGTTGTTAGTGCTAATCACGCGTCCCATTTGGATCGATGGCGGTCGAGCTGAGACGAATTTGCTTCGCGGTGTCTTGAAGCTGACCGATCCAGGCGACTTCGTTATCGATTGCAAGGGCGAAACCATCTTTCGACAGCGCTGCTTTTGGCCGGCCACGGAATCCATTATGTTGGAGCGCCTCATGCGCCACCTTGTAGTAGATAATGCCGCCGAACGTTGCGTTCAAACTCATACCTGCGTTGCGGTGATGAAAGGACGAATGCCTGGCCGCGCGAGAAAGTTTATCTCGGACAATTATATTCCTGTCGGTGACGAGTTACTCGTGGCCGGAAGGTTCCTGAAAGCATCCGCGACAGACCGCACACGGATGGACTTCGACGTTGTGATTCCGGCATCTTACAAAATTATCGGTCGCAATGGTTTGGTCACAGGAACGCTTGATGGGAAGCCATACGAGGGTGCGCGGTTTCTCGCACCGGGGAAGCATACTTTTGTGCATGCCTCATCTGGAGAGGACCTGCTTCTTCTCTGGAGTCAGGCGGTGGACCGGAATTTTATTCCTCCCAAGTTCGCCCAGCCAAAACAGAGAGGCATGGGATAGGAGTTCTGTCATTGCCTTTGTCTGGGATTCTGCTAGAAGACTTACCCGTGTTTGTTCCAGCCTTTAGTGCGCGCTCTCGCTTAATGATGATTGCGCCGCATCCAGATGATGAATCGCTCGCGTGCAGCGTTCTTCTGCAGCAAGCAGTCCGTGCGGGTTCGGCCATTCGTGTTGTATATGCTACAGACGGTGACGATAATGCTTGGCCGCAACGCGTACTCGAGCGCAAGTGGCATTTGAACGCAAGTGACCGCAGGCGATGGGGGAGGTTGCGTCGAACCGAAGCGCTCGCGGCATTACGCGTTCTCGGCGTGAGTCCCTCCGCCGCCCGTTTTCTGGGCGTGCCCGATCAGAAACTGACTGCCTTGCTGATGTGTGATCGCCGACGTGCGCTCGAGCGCCTTGTAACAATCATTGCTGATTGGGCGCCGACGGATCTCCTGGTCCCGTCAATTTCTGACACGCATCCCGACCATAGCGCCCTGGCTGTGATGACTCGCCTTGCCTTGAGCGAATCCGCCTGGGGCGTGGCTGGACGGGTGTCCGTCTGGGGTTATACCGTCCACGGGAGGAGCCCTGCGTTTTTCGTTCATGCACAGACGGTCCGACAGTCAGAGATCGAGACAACAACCAAGCTCCAGGCGATTCGTTGCCACAAAACGCAGCTTAAATTATCGAGGAAGCGGTTCCTGGCGTACGCCGCCCGGCCTGAGCGCTTGGTTAAAATTGGGAGAGACGATAAAACTATCCCTGATGGCTCAATTGTTTCGGTCTCAAGGCTGCCTCATTCGCTGTGCATGGAGGTGCGCCTTTCCCCGAAAGCGATGCGTACGTCCCAGCCGATGCTCTTTGTTTTGGGAAGCGATGAGGCCGGTTCAGTGCGCTGCGCGACGATACGGGTACCGGCCCGGTCTTCACGTGCAGAACTGCTGGATTCTGTGAGCCTAAACTGGATTGGCGTAGCACGCTATTATGGCAATGCCTTTTCAGGCGACCTTCGTATCCCGCTCTCCATCTTTTCACCTGCGCATGCCATTTTTGTTAAGCTGGAACGGCGTTCATGGTTCTTTGATGAAGCGGGCTGGCTCCAGGTTCCTCCAGCGCGATCTGCGCAGATTGTCGAGCCCATCCATGACGTGCCAGAAGCTCGGCCGCTGGCAATTCGTTAGGCTGGGGATCAAATTATCGGCAGAGGTGTGGCCGTGGCGCGGCGCATCGACAACAGGGTGGCGCCGACGTAGTTTGCGGCCATGACACTCCACGAGCGTTTGGATTCGGATCTAAAAGAGGCCATGCGCGCCAAGGATGCGGCGAGACTCAGCGTTCTGCGAATGCTGAAATCTGCCTTGAAATACGCCGCGATTGCAAAATCGGGGACAGAAGCCGAGCTAAGCGAGGTCGAGGCTGTTCAGGTCATTCGCAAGCAGGTTAAACAACGTCAGGACTCAATCGAGAGTTTTGAAAAAGGCGGTCGCGCCGAACTGGCGAGCAAAGAAAAAGAAGAATTATCGATGTTAAGCGCGTATTTGCCGCAGGCGATGGGTCCCGATGATTTGGCAAAAGTTGTGAGGGAAACGATAGCAGAAGTCGGTGCCACATCGAAGGCCCAGATGGGACCAGTCATGAAAGCCTTGCAGGCAAAGGTCGCGGGCCGTGTCGACGGCAGAACCCTAAGCGCGGAAGTGCAAAAACAGTTGGGTTCGTGATTTGTGGTAGCGTTAACGCGTGAGTAATAGCCGCCGTTTCGACCAACGCCATAACGCCTCAACGTTATGTTAACCGCGATCATCGTTGCCGCGGGCAGCAGTCAGCGCGCCGGATTTGACAAATTGTTTGCAACAATCGCGGGGAAGCAAACGATCGCGCATACGATGCGCGCGTTCGAGAGAGCAAGTTCCGTCAGCGAAATCATCGTTGTAGCCCGCGAAGATCGACATGATGAGATCAGAAAAATCCGTCGCGATGAGGACTTCAAAAAAGTGAGCTCAATCATCGCCGGTGGCGAGCGTCGACAGGACTCCGTCCGCGCCGGCTTGGATCGACTGAGCGCGGTTGTGGAATATGCCGCTGTGCATGATGCTGCACGTCCACTGATCACATCTGAACAAATCGAGCGCGTCTTCGAGCAATGTCGCATACATGGAGCGGCTGCTCTGGCAGAGCCAATGAGCAATACCTTAAAACGCGCAGGCCGAGATCTCATCGTCACCGGGTCGGTCGATCGGCATCAGCTTTACGCGATGCAAACGCCGCAAATTTTCAAATGCGCGGTGATTGATGAAGCCTATCGCATCGCATACGCAAAAAATCTTTCAGTGACCGACGAAGTTTCCGCGGTCGAGCTAACCAGTCATAAGGTTGTCCTTGTATTGAACGACGAATTTAATTTTAAAATCACTTACCCGCGCGATCTGGTGCTCGCCGAGTTTGTTCTAAACCAAAGAGCGCGTTCTGCCGCCAATTGATAGGCCTGCCGCGGCTAGGCGAGCATCGGATCGACCGGCACGAGTGGCCGAATCAGCTCAACTACGCGCGAGACGTCTTTGCGTCTGAAATGGCGACCGTGCCGCTTCAGTCTCACAGCTTCCAGATCGTGAACGCGCAGAAGCTCCCCGTGCTTCCAAATCCACGCGTTGGGGTTGTACGGGCCGACGCGCCGCGGATCGGTCCAGGTGTGGATCGACACGAGATGATCGCCGAGGGCCGCCGCGATGTGCATCGGTCCGCTATCGACGCTGATCACGAAATGCGCTTTGCGGATAAGTTGTATCAGCTGCAACAGCGACGTCTGATTGGTCAGATCGATGCAGTTTTCCGGCAGATCGATTTTGCCCAGCAATTGCCCGACGATTACGACACGGGTCGGCGCGAAAGCTTGGCAGAATTTCTCGATCACCCGGTTCGAAAGCGATTTGCCGCTGCCGCGGGCAAAAGGATGCAGGAGAACGAACGGCGGATATTCATCAAAGCGCGGAAGCGGGTCGCCCGTTGGAATCGGACAGCGAAGCGATTTTCCAACTGTCGCTCCCGCGCATTCCGCCAGCCTGAGGTAGCGCTCAATCGCGTGTGCACGTCGATTGACTTTGGCGACGCGATGGTAAAACCACCGCGAACCTTCGCGTGCGTCGCTCATTCCGTAAATTTCCTTCGCGCCGCTTATCTTGGCGATCAGCGCGCTGCGCAGAAGCCCCTGGAAATCGAGCACGAGATCCGGGCGGAGAGTGCGGGTCTTCCTCAGCCATGGTAGCAGGCTTTTTGGCGCACCGAGGCCGCGAAATTCCCTTCTAGGGAAGATATACACATGGCTTACATCGGGATTTCCCCGCAGCAGTGGGACGAATTCGGGATTAATCACCCATGTTATCTCGGCTTCGGGATGTGCATCGCGAACCAGCGCAACGGCCGGAAGCGTGTGCACGATGTCTCCGAGCGAACTCGGTTTGATGATGAGGATCGATTTCAGATTTCCAGAAGTAATCAACGCCCCATGGTAAGTCGCTCGGCAAGCGGTCGCGGCAGACCGGCCTTGATAACCTTCTCTTGTGCCGCCGCCAGATCGTATTTCACCCGTAGTTGTTGAACGAGATTGCTCTCAATATCATAAATGCAATAGGCCGCGCGCCAGTTTCCATCGCGCGGTTGCCCAACGCCGCCCACATTGATGAGATACTTCTTCGTGGGCTCAATGCGGATGTGCTCGAGTCTCTCGCGTCGGATGCCCTCGTCGCGAATAAAAACCATAGGCACGTGCGTGTGACCGCAAAAACAAACCGTTGTGTGTTGATAGGTAAAGCTCGCAGCGGCATCAAGATTGTTGAAAACATAACTCCATTGCGCGGGCGTATCGAGAGTCGCGTGCACGATCGTAAAATCCCGTACCTGCTTCTGCAACGGCAGGTTGCGTAACCATTGCTTGTCCTTCTCAGTTAAGTGCTCCCGGGTCCACTTAATAGCGCGCTCGGCGAGTTCATTGAAATCGCTCGATGATTCGACGAGCGAGGCTTGCTCGTCGTGGTTACCTTTGACAACCGGGCAATCCAGTTCGCGAATGCGCTCGACGCACTCGTGCGGGTTCGCATTATACCCGACAACGTCGCCCAGACAAACATAGTGGCTGCACTTGCGTTCCCGTGCGTCCGCCAGAACGGCTTCGAGCGCCTCCAGATTCGAGTGGATGTCGCTAAAAATTGCGTAACGCATAAGTGATGAGGGGTAAAACGTTAAAAGGCCACCCGCCTTGGGCAGCTTACAACGGAAGCGCTCTAACGTTTTAACGAGTTGGCGGTTTTAGCTAGTGAGCTATTTGGCCTTCTTTATCGGGAATTCGCTGGTCCTCCGGAATATTGAGTTTGTTCTCTAGGAATTTGAGTCTCGTGATCAACGTCGGCAGCCTTTCTTTCTCGCCTTCGTCATACAGTGCGCGCAGACGTTCGTATGCTTCACGCTCGCGACCCTCGCAATACGAAAGCTCGTAAGCGGAGAAGCGTTTGTCGAAACTGGGCGCGCCGGGCAATGTTGCCGCCTTCGCGAAATATTCAGCTGCGTGTTCGTGATCTTTGTATTTCTCTTTGTAAAGACGAGCCAGCGCTTCGTAAAGCTGGGGGCGATCGGGATTATTTTTTATTCCGCGTTCGAGAAAATCCTTTCCGAGCGCAAAATATTCGCGCTGTGCTTTCACCCGTAGCGCAAGACGCGGCTGGGTTCGATCGTTCATCGCGGCCACACTTGCATTCCAGGCCATATGCCACGCCGCTATGTCCCAAAACAGGGTCGATCGCGGCTGCAGCGTTGTAACGTGCCGGAACAACAACAGCACTCGCCCCCATTCCGTTCGCTCCCACGCCACATTCGCCTGAATGAAGAGGCCATCGGCGACGATCGCTCGAAATCCACTCAAGGCGGCAACGAACCCGAGCTGTCCGATTTTTTCGCGGAGATCGAGATTAAACTTCACGCCACGAAAATGTTCCTGTCGATGCAACGCTGCCAAGTCGTTCTCGACTGGCAATTTGAGCGCTCCGATCCCGGCCAGGATTGCCAGCACGAGAAGAGTCCGCATCATAATTCTTTCCCGTAAAAAACAAACGCCGCCAGCAGTGTATAGATGGTTGTGTAAAAAATTCCGAGCACCGCTGTTTTTACAAAGAGCGCCAGTGAAATGGCTGTTCCGGCGACGATATCATCCACTAAATTGAACGCCTGCAGGTCGGGAAATAGTAGAGCTACCACTGCGAGAAAAACATGCGTAATCAAGCCACTGGCGTGCTCCTGCAGCCAATATTCACGCGCAGTCGCTTGTAAGTGACCAATGAAGTAAATGAAAGCCATCACTACGATTGTGAAAATGCTTGTTGTAGCGAATGTCGAAACAAAAAGTGTCAGCGCCGTGAGCAAACACGCCTTCAAATAAATAATGATAATCCCGGGGAGAATGTCGATCGTGAGGGCTGAAGCGCGGACCGCCTGCACGGCAGAATCGACTTGCTCGCGTGGGGACCGGGACATTTGCCGCAGTGTCGCGTGTAACACTGTTTGTTCGCGCGTATAGAGCACGAGCACAAACGCCACGCTCATCATCAGAGTGCTGATGGCGAGCAGCAACAGCACGCCGGCGATTTTCCCAAGAAGATATTCGATACGCGGCACCGGCTTGGCGAGAATCGTGTAAACTGTCCGGTCCTCTATGTCCTGGGGAATCAGTCGCGCTGTGGCGATGATTGCCAGCAGCGAGGTGAAGATCGATATCGCGCCGAGCGAAATATCCTTCAGGATTTGAAATTCCTGCTGAAAAGTGAACTGGGCCATGAAGATCGAACTGCCGATCAAGAGCAGGCCGAAAACGAGCAAGACATAAAAAACCTTTAGTCGCGTCAGCTCGGTCAGGGTATTAATCGTGATGGCGGCAATGCGGCCGAAAGAGAACGCGCGATGTCGAGTTTCCCATGTTGAAGCGCCTAGGGGTTGAAGGGCTGAGGCGCTTTCGTCGGTATTCATTTGGCTTTTGTTGTTCCTTTCTCGTTCTTCGTCGCTTCCAGGAACAATCTCTCCAGGGTCGTTGTCGATCTTCGTCGCTGGATGACTCTCGCGTTCGATCTCGCCGCAAGCCCTTCGATCTCATTTAGCAGCGCGATCGGGGCATTTTCCAGAATGAGTTCGGTCTGATTTTCAATCGCGATCAGTTCCTGCAAATGTCCTTCGCGTACGAGCACGCCATCGGCCAAAATACCAACCCGGTCGCAGATTTCCTGGGCCTGGGCGAGCAGGTGCGAGGAAAGCAGCACCGTGATTCCCCGCTGTTTCAAATTGAGGATCATATCCCGGATTTCGCGCGACCCTGCCGGATCGACACCGGCGGTTGGTTCGTCCAGGACGATCAGCTTCGGATCGTGAATCAATGCTTGCGCGAGGCCAATGCGCTGCAACATCCCTTTCGAATAAGTGCCGAGTCGCCGTTTGTGGGCCTTCGTGAGCCCGACGAGTTCGAGCAACTCGTTTATGCGATTCTTCAAGCGAACGCCTTTCAGTCCGCAGAGCCGCCCAAAAAAGCGCAACGTTTCCTCACCCGTGAGATACTTGTAGAAGTACGGGTTCTCCGGCAAAAATCCAACTGCTTCCCGGCTTTGAACCAGCTGGCTGTCACGACCGAAAATCTCCGTACGACCACGAGTCGGTGAGACCAGTCCAAGGATGATTTTGAGGGTCGTGCTCTTGCCAGAGCCGTTTGGGCCGAGAAGGCCGTAAACCTCACCCGGTTCAACGCGAAGATCGAGATCGCGTACTGCGACAATCGATTGTCGATGAAGTGGCACCGGGAAAATCTTCGTTAATCCCCGGACAGCAACCGCCGCGTTACTCATAGCGAATTTCAAAACCGCGAGCGACCACGGGTTTCCCCAGTCTGTTTTCGGTTCGCCTTCGGATGTGGGCGTGGAGTTCACTTTGCGCGATCGCATCGAGGAACGCTCGCACTTCATTTTCTTCTCCATTAATCTGAAGTTCGACGCGACCATCGAGCAGATTTCGCACCCAGCCAGTGATATCGAAGCCTTTCGCGATAAATCGCACCGACCAGCGGAAGCCGACACCCTGAACGTTGCCCTCGTAAAATATCTGGAGCGATATCATCCGTGGTTTTGATTCTAGCAGAAGAGTGAGTGCGCGAAAGTGCCCCCAGTCGCAGTTGTACCTGCTGCCTCGCTTCGCCGTTCTTAGCGATATGACGCTGGCTGCAGCGGCGGTCTCCGGCGAACGAAGGGAGAAAAGACCGACAGTCAGAGACTGCCGCTAAAGGGGGAAGCTCGCGCTCGGAGACCGCCGCTGCATTTATTTATATGAATACACCAGGCAGAAGCTACCCTCGCTGCCTTCAAGCAGATCAACCGACACGAAGTACTGACCGCTGCTTGTTGGCGCAAAGCCAGCCGCAGCTTTTTCTCCAGCATTGTAGTCGTCAGTGACGACCTGTTTTCCCGATTCGTCATAGACACTGACGGTGATTTTTTTCGCCGGTTCAGTGGCACCGGCCGAGAACCAATACTGGTTCCCGGAGTAAAGGTTCACGGCGATAAGAGAGTGATTGTGTGGCTTGACAGTTCCACACCAATGGCCGTCCCGGACCTTGAAACCGTCGTTTGTAAACGCCCCCGCAACATCGAGCGCGGTTTTGCGTGCCTCGACCTCCACATCCGTATCCGCGCGCACAGAAAGATTGGCGGCGAAAATAAAGACTGCCAAGACACCTGACAAACGACGATTCATTTTGCAGCAGCTTTGCTCTGTATCTCCTCCAATACTTTGCCCACCGCTTCGTTGACCTTTCGCACGTCCTCAACACTAGGCGCCTTGCCGGCCGGGAAAGAAACGAGCTTTTCAATCCTGGGGAGCTGGTCGCTCACGTCCTTGACGAGCGGCTCGGCCCGAAGTTCCGGAGAGATTTCGTTGATTTTCGATTGCATGAACCGGACGAGCGCAGGTTGCCGCAAAACTTTTGCGCTGCGTTCATCATAGTTTTGCATGATGGCTCCGCTAACGACCTGGGTGCCGCGAATCCAGCCACCAAGACTTACCAGAATCACCAGGTCCTGGTCGGCGTGCGATTTCATCGAGGCTTTCACTTCGTTTTGCGTCGCCTCCAGCTCTTCCTGCAAAGTGTCCCACTCGTCGTTCTCGGCGAATTCATTAATGCTATTACTGCGGCTGAGAAGGTTCTCACTTACTCCAAGCGCTCTTGCGAGCTTGATGATATCCGACCCGATGTTCTTGACCTGTTGGCCGTCCTTGGCTTCCACCGCAATGAATCCATCGGCAATCAACCCGCCCAGATTAAGAGCGATTTGCGCGCGGTTACGATAGGTCATCGTCATGGGACCGCGATACTGACTTGCCCAGTCTGTTTTGCCTGGTTTCTCAAGCGCAGCGAAAAGTTCACCGGGCGTCGGGATACTGATGGAATCGGTTCTGACCGCCTTGGCAAGTTGATCGGGGGCGAGCCGCTTAGTTTCAGCGCCCGCGACACCAAGAATGACCATCGTCAGGCCGGTGGCGCAGAATCTCATATAACAACGAATCATTGGGCAGATTATCCGGACTGCCCGAAATTACCAACGCCAATGTCGGTCGCAGCAAGCAAACCGGGGCGCCATCGGCTTTTTTCGACTCACGAAGATTAGTTGAAGAGTGCTTTGCCTGTGCGCATGATTACCGCGCGCAATCCATCCGGGGTGCGATATTTCTGCAATGTCGAAGACTTCGATTCGCAATATCATGGCCCGCGAAATTTTAGATTCGCGCGGCAATCCGACGATTGAAGTCGACGTGCGCGTTGAAAACGGCGCCCTTGGCCGGGCGGCGATTCCCAGCGGAGCGAGCACTGGCGAGCGTGAAGCATGGGAATTGCGCGATGGCGATAAAACCCGGTTCGGCGGCAAAGGTATGAAGAAAGCAGTGGCCAATGTTAACGAAAGGATTGCGCCGGTTCTCAAAGGCTGGGACGCACGCGATCAGAGCAAGATTGACGATAAGCTGATCGAACTGGACGGCATGCCAAATAAAAGGAATCTCGGCGCAAACGCGCTGCTTGGCGTCTCTCTGGCGGTCGCCCATTCCGCGGCGGCAGCAGAAAATCTTTCGCTCTTTCGTTATCTCGGCGGGCCCAAGGCGAGAGTCTTGCCCGTGCCAATGATGAACATCTTGAATGGCGGCGTCCACTCTGACGCGCCGATCGATTTCCAGGAATTTATGATCGTGCCGCGCGGTGCGCCGACTTTTTCGGAAGCCCTGCGGTACGGCGCGGAAGTTTTTCACACACTTAAATCGGTGTTGAAGGATCGACATCTTTCGACTGGGATCGGAGATGAAGGAGGATTTGCTCCACAGCTTGATTCTGCCGAGGACGCCTTGGAATCGATTGCGACTGCCGTTAAGAGGGCCGGATACAAGCTCGGCGAGCAAGTCTTTATCGCTCTCGATCCGGCCGCGTCCGAGTTCTACGACCGCGAACAACAGGTTTACGTCTTCAAGAAATCCGACGGATCAAAAAAAAACGCGGAAGAGTTGATTGATTACTATGCCAATCTCTGTGCGCGGTTTCCGATTGTTTCGATTGAAGATGGCTGCGCCGAAAATGACTGGGAGGGCTGGAAAAAACTGACCGCAAGGCTTGGCGAGAAGATACAATTGGTTGGCGATGATGTCTTCGTTACCAATGTTGAGTTTCTGCGCAAGGGGATTGCGGAGCATGTGGCGAACTCGATTTTAATCAAGGTTAATCAAATCGGGACGCTCACCGAGACGCTGGCCACAATCGATCTGGCAAAGAAAAACAATTACTCGACCGTGATCAGCCATCGCTCGGGCGAAACCGAAGATGCGACTATAGCGGACATCGCTGTTGCGACCAATGCCGGCCAAATTAAAACGGGGTCGCTGTGCCGCAGCGATCGAATCGCAAAATATAATCAGCTGCTGCGAATCGAAGAAGAACTTGGTGACAAAGCCGTGTACGGCGCTAAAATGCGCTAAGTGGATCACACCTATGCCGATTTCCGCGCGCGCCGCGCAGCCACGGTCTGGCAGCGACTTAACCGAATTCTTCGCGTTCTGCTGGTTCTTGCGATCTGGTTGATAATCGTGAGCTTGTTTGTTCCGCCTTACAAAAAGCTTTTGCTGAGCCGGGCCGAGATCGACGGCCTCCAACAACAGGTAAACGAACAGCAGAGCCTGCTCGCATACCAGACTCGCGAGATTAATCTCCTTAACACCGACGTGACTTATCTGGAAACGATCGCGCGCGATCGTCTCGACCTTATGAAGGAAGGCGAAACAATTTTTCGTCTTGAGCAAGCGCGTACAGCAAAACCGAAAACCGGCAGTTCCACGCGCAGATAAGGGTAGCGCACGTGTCTCGCCTGCTGGCGAGCGCCTGATTTGCAAGAGAACCACCGTGTAGCAGCAGTCTCCGACCGTTGAACCGATATTAAGAGACGTCTCGACTCCACTCGACATGACAAGCGGGTTGCTCGTGACTATCTTTTGCTATGCCAGCTGAAATCTCCATCCCCGATGCCGAGGACCTGAAATCGCGGGTGCGCGAATTACGGAGGTTTCTTTGACGTCGAAAAGCTCCAGCAACATCTAGTGGCGATTGAAAGCCGAATGGCAGCGCCGGATTTCTGGTCGAATCGTGAACGCGCTCAGAGTGATGTCGAGGAGGTGTCCCGATTGCGCTCCTTGATCAATCCATTTCAAGAGTTGGAGCGCGAAATTGAGGATTTTAGCGCGTTGCAGCAGCTGGCCGCCGAAGAGCCCGACACAATGGCACGGGCGCATGCGGAGAAAGAAGTGGCGACCGAGCACTCACGCTTGATTCACAAGTTGGACGACTTCGAGCTGCGCCAATTTCTTTCCGGCGAAAATGATCGCGCTAATGCGTTTCTCACTATTCACTCCGGGGCGGGCGGCACAGAATCGTGCGATTGGGCAGACATGTTGCTGCGAATGTACCAGCGCTGGATCGAGCGAAGCGGTTTCAAATCACAGACAGTCGATATTCAACAGGGCGAAGAAGTGGGGATCAAATCCGTGACGCTGCTCGTGAGCGGCGAGTATGCATATGGACATCTTCAAGCCGAGCGCGGGGTGCATCGGCTAGTGCGCATCTCGCCTTTCGATGCAAACAAGCGGCGGCACACTTCTTTTGCGAGTGTGGATGTCGTTCCGGAAATCGCCGACTCAGCGCCGATTGAGATTAATCCCGCCGATCTTGAGATCGGGACGTTCCGCAGCGGCGGAAAAGGCGGACAAAACGTGAACAAAGTGGAGACTGCGGTGCGCATCCTTCACAAGCCGAGCGGTATCGTAGTCGCTTGTCAGGCCGAGCGCAGCCAGGGGCGCAACCGCGAGCTGGCGATGAAAATGTTGAAAGCCAAACTTTATCAGCTGGAAGAAGACAAGAAACGCGCCGAGATGGAGAGACAATACGGCGAAAAAGGCGAAATCGCGTGGGGAAATCAAATTCGTTCGTACGTTTTTCAGCCGTATCAAATGGTCAAAGATCACCGCACCGGCGCGGAAACCAGCAATGTTCAGCAAGTCATGGACGGCGATATCGATATGTTTATCCAGGCGAAACTACGCGGACAGAAAGCCGCCAAGGGTGACCAGAACGATAACGAAGTTTAGTGGCGAGGAAATGTTCGGTTTGTTTGGCGAATTTTCGTCTAATCCAAGCGTCGCGCGGCCGGGAATAATGCGGCTGCGATGTGCAGAGACGCTTGTGCCAAGCGCCTTTCCTATAGCGCGGCGTTTGATACAAATGCCGCTACAATTGCATCGTGAGTTTAAGGCGAAAGCGTGCGTCGAATTCCCCGCCGTTATGAGCTTGGCAGCAGTCCAGACAGGCAACGGCACGTTTGATTGGGCACACCCGAGGAAAATCTCGCTGGCAATTTGGACATTTGTATAGGTAGCGCCGGAGGCGTTTACTCACCGGGAACGGCAGGTTATGACAGCGTTTCTCATCGCCAATTCCCAAATCGTGACAGGCCAGTTGCCACTCGACACCATGCGGCAAGAGTCGGCGTCGCCCCGCACGAAACTGAGCTAGAATATGCGCCAGCTCGTGGAGAAAGGTGCGATCGATCTCAGTTGGATGCTCAATGAGCCGTGGATTCAGCGAAATCACTCCGAGGCGATAGTCAGCGTGCCCAGCAGCTGTTTTGAGACGCGCATTCCATTCAACTCGAAGCTTGTTTGCGATTCGATGCGCGCCGAGTGAGCGCAACAGCCCGCGGGCCTTTTCGTCAAGGTTGAGATGGCGACCGATGTTACTGTAGCCGGGGTCGGTGACCCCTGCATCTTGGGATTCGCCAAAGCGGCCGGGATCAGCGAACCCGGCTACAGTGCGAAACGCGAATTCGAACTGGCTAAACAACGGCATAGGCGCTCTTTCGCGTGTTCAGGCGATCAACAATTTTCCGAACGGCTTCTCCAGCTGCTTTGATTTCGTCGGTCGTCGTCCATTTACCGAACGAGAATCGGACTGCGGAACGCGCACTCTCCATCGATAAACCCATGGCAAGCAAAACATGTGATGCAACGACCGATCCCACCATGCAAGCCGAGCCACTCGAGGCGCAGACGCCTTCCAAATCGAGCGCGATAAGGAGCATTTCGGAATCGATTTCGAGCAAACTCACGTTCAACGTGTTTGCCAGCCGCGGTGCGTTAGCTCCGTTCTGTTTTGCATTTGGCACGTTTTGAGCGATTCGATTCCACAATTCATCGCGCAACTTCCTTTCTCTCGCTTGCTCTTTATCGTGCTCGTGCAACGTCCATTCTGCCGCCGCCGCCATTCCCACAATCGCGGCAACATTTTCCGTCCCAGGTCGTCGCTCGTTTTCGTGCGCGCCACCGAAGATGATCGGCTGAATCGAGAAACCACTGCGCAAAAATAGAAATCCAACGCCTTTTGGTCCGTAAAATTTGTGCGCCGCGAAGCTGGCGGCATCGACCAGTGAGAGATCGGTTTCGATTTTGCCAAACGATTGCACTATGTCGCTGTGTAAAAGAACACCGCGTTCGCGGCATATGCTCGAAATCTCGCGCATGGGTTGAATCACGCCTGTCTCGTTATTAGCAGTCATGATCGAAACAAGCCTGGTCTTAGGTCGGATCGCACCGGCAAGTTGATCGAGATCAATGATTCCATCGCGCGAAACACTCAGCCACGTCACTTCAAAGCCTTCGTGCTTTTCCAAATACTCCACCGCATTTAGAACTGCGTGATGCTCGGCTTTGTTCGAGATGATGTGCCCCTTGTGGGATGATGAACATCGGGCGAGGCCGAGCACAGCCAGGTTGCACGACTCCGTTCCACCGCCTGTGAAAATCAGTTCGTGCGGTTTGACCTGCAGCAGCGTCGCGAGTTTGTCGCGCGCGTTATCGATGGCGGCGCGCGCTTCGCGGCCCGCAGCATGCACACTCGACGGATTACCGAAGTGCTGGCCAAGGTACGGTAGCATCGCCCCGCGCGCTGCGTCACATAGCGGTGTGGTTGCGTTGTAATCGAGGTAAATCATCCACTCTTCCTCTACTCGCGAAATTCATCCCGCGTTGTCATCGGTTTGTATTTTTTCTTGGGCACGATGCGTAATTGCTTTTCTTCGTAATAGACCAGCGAATCCGGCGGGACGCTTTGGACAAGAAAGACGTTGCCGCCGATGGTGCTGCGCGCGCCGATCACCGTTTCGCCGCCGAGCACGGTCGAGTTTGGATAAATCGTTACGTCATCTTCCACTTTCGGATGACGCTTGCCGCCCTTTTTGATCCTGCCGTGCTCGTCTTTCTGAAAACTGCGCGCGCCGAGCGTGACACCATGAAACAATTTCACGCGCGATCCAATTTCGCATGTCTCGCCAATTACGACTCCAGTCCCGTGATCGATAAAAAAGTGTGAGGCAATTTGCGCGCCGGGATGGATATCGATTCCGGTGCGACTGTGCGCCCACTCGGTCATGATGCGTGGGATCAGTGGCAGGTTCTTTGCGTATAATACGTGCGCCATACGCTGAATGGCGATCGCTTCCAGAGCAGGATAAGCAAGAACGATTTCCTCGTAACTCTTCGCCGCAGGATCGCCTTCGTAAGCAGCGTCGATGTCTGTCCAAAGAATGCGACGCAGTCGAGGCAGTTCGCTAAAGAACGATTCCAGAAACTCATCGGCCTTTGCTTCGGCATCCTGGCTCGGGGGAACCTTGCCCAGGCTGCGGCACATCTCGGTTTTGAGTCGCGCGTACAGACTCTTCACGCTAGTGCGCGTCGTCTCGGCTAAATCTTCAGAGCTTACTAGCCCTTCACTCCGGAATCCGGGGAACATCAGGCTCATGAGGTCAGCACAGGCCGACTCGATCGCGATGCGCGAGGGCAGGGTGGCGGCGGCGGCGAGGTAATTTATGCCGCCGGTTTCACCGTAAGTATGAAGCAGTTCTTCAACTGCATGGTTCATGCTCGAATCCATCACAGAAAATATGCGCCTCTCGCTGGCAAACGAAAGGAAAAGTGTGGTTGGGAAGAGGGGCCTCTCTGTCTGCTAAGGCAGGCGGTCGCCCCCGGCTATCGGGCAGGCCGACAGGCTGGAAGCCCGCCTGCGGTGACGCACGAATTCACGAACCTGCTCCGTGTTTGTTCATAGCTAATCTTTCGCTCGGGGACTGTAACTTTTCCCTTTCCGTGCTAGTTTTTCGACAAATGCAAACGCCAGAAATTATTGCTTATCTGAAGACCTACTGCGGCTGGAGCGCGGGTGTTCGCGCAGTCTTAGCGAAATACAATCTTCCTTATTCGGAGAAGGATATCATCCAAAACCCGGCGTTTCGCTGGGAGATGGAGACTAAGAGCGGCCAGCCGCTTTCGCCCTGTGTCGAGATTAACGGGCAAATGCTGGCTGATGTTAGTGGTGAGGAAGTCGAACGGTATTTGATCGACAATAAGTTTGTCCAGCCGAGCGAAGCCGCGACGGACGTTCCCACCAATGCGCCCTGCGCAACCGAGCAGCACGAAGGCGTGGTGAAGATAAATTTATGATCTAGAGGGGAAGCTGTCAGCTTCTTCCACAATCGAATCCGGTGGCGACGCGTTTGTCGTGTTCGTCCCTGTCGCCCAGAGCAAGCCTGCGTTCTCTTTCGCGCAGCGCAATCTATGGCTAGATTGCATTACTTTCAGCGATGAACCTTTTCGCTCTTCTTCGGTCCCGAAAAAAGAAAGGCGGGAGTCGGCTTTTCCGTTACGGCTGGAAGATTACACTGCTGGCCGCAGTCGCAGGGAGCGGTTTCGCCGTTTTTCTGTTCTACGGTGCGTGGGCACAGACCTTCGAGATGAAAAAGGTCGGCGAAATGCCGGAGCGGAACACCGTTTATGATGTCGATGGAAAAATCTACAGTCGTCTCGCCGGCGCGAACCGTCTGAAGGTCTCGCTTAGCGAGGTCTCTCCGTTTTTTATCACAGCGGTGCTGGCTCGTGAGGACGCCCGGTTCTATGAGCACGGCGGGATTGATTGGAGGGGGATTCTTCGCGCGCTTGTTCACGATCTGCTGAGCGGCTCAGCCAGGGAAGGCGCGAGCAGCATTACGCAGCAGCTGGCACGCAACAGTCTTCCGCTCGGCGGCCGCACCATGAGCCGGAAACTGCTTGAAGCGATGGTCGCTCTACGCATCGAGCGCCAGTTCACCAAACAGCAAATTCTCGAGCTTTATGTAAACCGGATCTATTTCGGTACCGGCTGTTATGGAGTTGAAACCGCATCGCAAGCTTATTTCGGCAAGACCGCGTCGAAGCTGAACCTGGCCGAGGCTGCGCTGTTGGCTGGATTAATACGAAGTCCCAATCGTTTTTCACCTCTGAAGAATCCTGAAGGCGCAGCTGCTCAACGCGATGCTGTTCTGGATCGCATGGTAGCGTTGAAGAAAATCACAGTAGCGCAGGCCGAAGATGCAAAAAAGGCAAAGGTCGCGACACATCCCAAGCGAATGCCTCAGATCCAGGAGAATTACGCGATGGATGCCGTGCAGCGTGCGTTAAGTCTGATTTTAACACAGGACCAGATCGATAACGGCGGGCTTTCGATCTACACGTCACTTGATCCGGCCGTGCAAAGCGCCGCGCAACAAGCGCTCGATACACAACTGACAAAGATCGAGCATCAATCTAATTTTCATCATCCGCTAAAAGCGAATTATCAACCCCCTGCCACGCCCGGGGAAGGCGACTCTTCGATGCCGTATTTGGAAGGCGCGGTTGTTGTAATCGACAACGGAAGCGGCGGGATTCGCGGTCTTGTTGGTGGCCGCGATTACTCGCAAAGCAAATTCAATCGCGCGCTGGCTCCGGCAAACCGGCAGATTGGTTCTGCGTTTAAACCGTTTGTTTACACGCTCGCTTTCAACCACGGGTTGTTGCCGGGCGCTGCAATCAGTGATGGCCCGATTCAGCCCGGAGAGATCGAAGGCGCAGGAAATTGGTCGCCCGCGAATTCGGATGGAACATACGGCGGCATCATGCCCTGCTCGTACGGTCTCATTCATTCGCGCAACACCATGAGCGTTCGCGTAGGTCAATTCGCCGGAATCGATGGCGTCCAAAAAGTCGCCAACACCCTCGGTCTCGCCCAAAATGTTCCGCACGGTCCCGCGATTTATATCGGGTCGTTCGAGACAGACTTGAAAGATCTGACCGCTGCTTATTCCGTTTTTCCGAATACCGGAGTGCGCAAGCAGGCGTACATCATCGAGCGTATCGATGATCAGCAGCACACACCCATCTATCGGGCCGCGCATATTACTGCATCGGGACTTGATCCAAGCGCGGCATGGATGACCTCGCAGTTGATGGAAGAAGTTTTAACGAGTGGCACTGCCGCGAGCGCCAGATCTTTGGGGTTCGCATTGCCTGCAGCGGGCAAGACCGGTACCACGAACGATTACAAGGACGCTTGGTTTCTCGGTTATACGAGCACGCTGACCTGTGGTGTTTGGGTCGGCTTTGATCAGCCGACAACGATCATTCCACACGGGTACGGCGCAGCGCTTGCGTTGCCCGTCTGGGTTCAGGTAATGAACAAGGCCGCCCAGCATTATCCGCCCGAGGAGTTGCGACCAACCATGCCGATTCAGCGCGCGACGGTTTGTTCGATTTCAAATCAGCTCGCAACCACAGGCTGTCAGGCGGCAGGCACCGCTTACGAGATCGATCTCCCTGCCGACAAGGTCCCTACCGCCGCGTGCCAGGTCCACGGCGGAGAGCAGTGGCCGTTTGCGCAACAGTTCCAAGGAATACCCGACAAAGCAGCAACTTTCCCGAACCGTTTCTTCAGGGCATTCCGTAGACTTTTTGGCGGGAGATAACCTCTGTTGCGGAAGCCGTTTCAGCCGCATTGATCGCGTGAGCTTGACTGCCCAAAAATTTTATTGACCTTGAGGCGAGCCACCGTCAGCTTCGCGACTGGGCAGTTGTGGGCAACGAAAACATCAACAAAGGACCCAAAAAAGATTATATGAACAAATCCCTGATCCTGATTACCAGCATTGCGGTATCCATTGCGTTTTCCGGGCTTTGCCGAGCACAAAGTGATGCGCCCTACACCGAAGGTCCTGTTTGGACAATAACGATGGTCAAATCCAAATACGGTATGACCGATGAATACCTCAAAGGGCTCGCCAAGACCTTTAAGGGCGCATTGGACGAATCTAAGAAGCAAGGTCTCGTCATGGATTACAAAATCCTTCTCGGGAATGCGGCCACGCCGCATGATTTCGACATCCTGCTGATGGTGGAATCGAAAGACATGGCGTCGTTCGATAATGCGCGAGAAAAGTTCGATCCGATAGCAAGAAAGATCGAGGGCAGTCCTGAGCAACAGCGCGCCACCGCGACGAAACGTGTTGAAATTCGCGAAATCATGGGCAACAAGCTCATGCGCGAAATTACGCTGAAATAGACAAAGGCAACGCAGTCGAGTCAGATCAACGCTGGTGAGCATTGCTCATCGGCGACGATGTACGCCTGGGGCCCGTTGGGTTCCAATTCGCGGCGGCGACTGTTCAAGGGATCCGCTTGTAATTTGGGATCTTCTTGAAACGACCCATTTTCTTCTCTCCGCTCTCGCCAATGACATACCAACGCGTGGGTTCACTCCCGCCGCGTGCGACATACAAGCCGCCCTCACGCGCAAAAACGGCCACATCATCGACAAGGACTTTCGTAGGAGCCTGGAAATAATAGCCACCGCGATCCTCGTACGCCGGACGATATTCTCCTGCAGGAAACGTGGTTATCGTGCCGCTTTCGCTGACAATCGCCGCCGCGTTCAAAACAATCGCTGATTCAGGTGGCTTGGATGAAATTGGTCGAAGCGATTGATTCGAGCGCAGGCTGCTGCAACCGGCAACAATGACGCCGAGAGCGACGACGCGCCAGAGAACCTTACGACCATTGTATGTGTTCACCGTTATGCTAGGACTGCCGGAGTGAGCTGTGTCATCGTTTTCGCTGGGACCAGAACATACCGTTAAGACAGATTTTCATTAGCTGGCCTGCCAAGCAATAATCTTTGGAGCGAAAAAAAGAAAGTTCCAATAGCACCAACCCGCGACCGCGTTCGCGTCACGTCGCACTCCCTTGTGGAGCATCGTCAAGCCGGATCTAATCCGATAATATCAGGCGCTGAACTTGTGCGCCGGCAAGCCAGTCACGCCATAGCCGCTGTGATAAGCGTCGTATCCGTATGAGAAGGAATCCAATACGAATACGAGCACTAGGAGGATGAGGACTAGAACGGAGGAAACGGAGGGAATGGAAAGAACGTAAAGAAGGGAAAACCGAAGTTATCGAAAACAATAATGTCGTCGAAATGATGGAAATGGTGGAAGCGACGAAACCGATCATCCCGATCGAAGTCCCGATCGTCGAAACGGTGAAAGCCAAATGCGGAGTTTCGCATTGGAGCGTGTTGCATCGACATAGGTGCCATGGTCCCGAACATTGGAGCGCCTTGCACCGGCATCCGCGCCGTTGAACGTGGCATGAAAGCGCTGCGCATCTCCGGCCGGGGCATCGAATTACTGTGCCCTACCGCGCAACTAAGGAGAACTAATTTTCTCCAGTTCATAGCGTTATAAGTTTCAAAAATTGAAACCCGCTGGGATTTGAAGGTATCGCGCGCGACGCCGGAAAAGTAACGGCGTTGTTACTTCCGCGGATCGCTTTCATGCGATACGGCGTTGACACGGCGACCACATCTAGTGAGACTTTATCAACTTCTACTGGTCAAAATTTATGAAGACTCTTCGCTTGATCATTCTTTCTTCGGCACTTTCGATCCTCGCTCTAACACTAGTCTCTTGCGCGAGCGGACCTGAGACGACTACGACCACAACCACAACGGGTCAGACGACTACTGCAACGGCGCCTCCTCCTGCACCAATGCAACCTATGGGAGGCTACTCCGGCGGCTATCATTGATAACAGCCACCCGATTTGGCTGCATTTCCTAAAAAGGCAGGACGATTGGCCTCAATCGCCTTGAGCGTCCCGCCTCCGCCAAGTCTACGGCCTGGCAGCCTTCACCTTTCCGCTGCGCTTCAAAGCGACGGCGGGAGCGCTTCATCGTAAACGCGAATCACGGCGTCGTGTGAAGGGCTGCGAAACTTCGCGTAGCCGATTGTATTGCGGTTCGGCCTGCACCTCTCACGGAACGTAATGTCCTAGTTGGAAATAAGAGTTCGCCCGCCGAATCAGTACATAAAAAAACCGCACGGCGGGATCGAACCACGGTGCGGCTCTTTTAACCTTATTAGTGGTAGTTGTGGTAGTTGTGGTGATTACTGCCGCCTTTGGCGTCTTTCACTGGCTTAAGGT
>Ga0126381_100000670_pt1 | contig 38000 bp, 34 predicted proteins | sample PanSoiMetPlot_28_FD_96465 | JGI IMG/M metagenome (GOLD analysis project Ga0126381, IMG submission 96465) | Tropical forest soil microbial communities from Panama - MetaG Plot_28 | ecosystem: Environmental > Terrestrial > Soil > Tropical forest > Bulk soil | place: Panama | collected 2016-02-17 | reverse complement strand
CGAATGCGGTGGCCTCTCAGGAAAACGTTGCCGGTGACGCCGGCATCCACGGTGATCTGATACACCTGGCCGGGCACGGCCATTTCAGCGTGCTCCAGCGAGTTGCGGTAGCGCAGGCGCAGGATGCCGTCAGTGAGGTTGCGCGCGGTGCCGTCCGGGAATACGTCCACCAGCTTGGCGGTGAAATCGGTGTCGCGCGCGGTGGTGGAAACATAGAGCACTGCCTTCACGGGTCCGACGGCTTCCACATCCTGGCGCAAAGGATGGGTAGTGTAGACGAGAACGTCGGGGCGCTGCTCCACGGGCCGCTGGTCCATGGGGCCCCAAGGGAAGACGCGAGGGTTGCAGCACACGGAGCCGCCGCGCGTGGGGACAGGATCGCGCGGGTCGAAGACGAAACGGTCGGCGATGTCGCGGCGTGAACCAGTTCGCGACGCGGACTCGTCGAGCGCGCCGCCTCCCGAAAGTGAGTTGGCGTTGCCGGCGCTCTCCAGGTAGAAATCGCGCGCGCGTGCCTGCTCGGGCGGCCATGCCCCGGCATCGCGCCAGCGGTCGGCGCCCATCACGAAGATCTTTACCGGCGGCTGGGATACCAGCGGCGTATCCTTTCCCATCAGCCACTGGTCGAACCACTCGATCATGAGGGCTCCGATCGGCACTTTGGATTCAGGACCGAAGTCGACGCCTTCGAAGAGAATCGACATGTTGTGGGGCCACGGGCCGATGAGGATGCGGTTCAGGCCTGAGTTCTTGCGCAGCGCCGCAAAGGCTTCGAGGTCGCTCTGGGCGTAGTTGTCGTACCAGCCGCCCACGGCGAAGGCCGGAACGCGGACGCGGTCGAGGTGCTCCTTGACGCTGATGCCGTGCCAGAAGCTATCGAACGCGGGATGCGCAAGCGCCTGCTGGTACATGTCGGATTCGCGGCCGGTGGCGGCGAAGTCGGCGGTGCGCAGCGGCAGGTGGAGGACGTACTGACTGAAATCGGGATGGTAGCCGGGTACGTGCAGATTCTCGGACATCCACTCGAGCCGGTTGCCCAGCTTGAAGGCGCCGCCGGTGGAATAGAAGCGGTCGCGGTAATCGTCGTACCCCGAGACTACTGGGAACAGCGCCTTGAGGTGCGGATTGTTCAGGAGCGCGGCTTTCCACTGAACGATGCCGAGATAAGAACCGCCGGACATGCCGACCTTGCCGTCGGACCACGGCTGGCGCGCGATCCAGTTAATGGTGTCGTCGCCGTCGGCCGGTTCCTGCGTGAAAGGCTGGAAGGTGCCCTCGGATTCGTAGCGCCCGCGCACATCCTGAACGACGATGGCGTAACCGTGGTCGAGCAGCCCCTGATAATTCGGCAGCAGCGTTTCCCACTTGCCGTAAGGCGTCCGGACCAGGATGGCCGGCATTTTAGCTTTATCGCCAGGCAGAAAGATGTTGGCGTATAGGTGCACCCCGTCGCGCATGCGCACGGGCACGTGCAGTTGCTTGATCTCCGGCTTGGTCGCCGCCTTCAAAGGCAACGACAACGCCGCCGCCCACGCTAAGGTCAGGCACAAGTTTCGCACAGCAGATTCCAGAACTGCTTTCCGACTTGATCCACCCGATGATGCGCGTGTATATGCCCGGCCCCCCGTTGGCCAATGGCGCGCGCCACCTGATTCATCGATGTTAGCAGAATCATGTGCTCGCGTAAGGACTGGCGCTCGCCCCAACCGGCAGCGATGCGAATGCAAGCGTCCGCAGGAACGCGGGCGTATTCAGGGCCGTCAGTGACGAGCACCGGCTTGCCGATGCCCATCAAGCGAATGGCAATGCCCGAACTTTCGCCGGCCGCGGGGTAGCGGAGGTTGATGCAGGCGTCCACCGCGGCGGCTGCCATCTCGAAGTCGCGCTGCTCCAAGTAGGGGAGCCGCACGATGCCGGGCGCGGAGAGCAGCGGGGCGGCGGCGCGCTCCAGGTCACTGGAGACGAACGGGCCCGCGACGAGCAGCCCAGCCGCTGGCAATTCCGCATGCACCGCGGCGAAGGCTTCGAGCACGCTCATCAGCCGCTTGGATTCCCGCAGGTAACCGAAGACACCGAACAGAAACGCAGCCTGCGGCACGCCCAGCCGCTCCCGGAAGCGAAGGACTTCGGCCAGCGGCGGAGGGCCGGCGGCGAGGGCAACGTGCGGAATCTCGACGACGCGCACCCTGGAGGTGTGGCGCCGCAGGGCGTCCGCCGCCGCGGCGTTGTGTACCACAACGACGCGGGACTGCTCCGCGATGCGCCGCAGCATGGGGTATTCGAAGTAGCGGCTGTCGGAGCCCGAGGCCGCGCGGCCGCGCCACAAATCGGAGGCCAGCGAGCGGCTCCACTCACCGTAGTTGTAGACGAACTCGTCTATGTAGTCGGATTCAGGGAGTTGGCCAAGAAGAAAATGATGCAGCACCGCATCATGTAGCACGACTACCCCGGGTTGCACGAGCGCGCGGCGGTAGATGGCGGCATGCAGTGCATTGTTGCCGATGTGATAAAGCGCAATATCGCAGTGCCGGGGGGAGACCAGGATTTGGTGGGGCAGTCGATGTCGACTGTCACGCGGCCGGAAGGCCGCCTCTGGCGGCCGGACAGTCGACATCGACTGTCCCACCTGGCGCTGCAGTTCGGCAAGTAGCGCAGCGGAGTAATCGGCCACGCCGGTGCGCGCGGGTGGCAGCGGCGAATAAAAACCAATCGTCACACCTTCTGCCGCTTCCCGAACAGGGCGGTTCCCACACGCACGCAGGTGGCGCCTTCTTCGATAGCCGCCTCCAGATCGTGCGACATCCCCATGGAGAGCTGCGCCAGCCCGTGGGCCTTCGCAAGCTCGGCGAGTTGCTTGAAATACGGACGCGATGCCTCGGGATCATCCGACCAGGGAGGCATGGCCATGAGGCCGAGCAGTTTCAGATTGGGGCAGTCGCGCACAGCCTCGATCAGTGTGGTCAGTTCGGCCGGTTCGGCGCCGCTCTTGGCGTCTTCGAGGGAAAGCTTGACTTCGAGCATGACATCGAGCGGACGGCCGGCTGAGTCGAGTCGCCGCGCCAGCTTGGGAGAGTCTACCGTTTGGATCACCTGGAAAAGCTCGGCGGCGCGGCTCGACTTGTTGGACTGCAGATGGCCGATGAGGTGGAAGCGCGCGCCGGCGAGATCGGAAACCTCCGGCGCTTTGCCTTCGAATTCCTGCACGTAGTTCTCGCCGAACTCGCGCAGTCCGAGCCCGTGGGCTTCGCGAATGACGGCCGCGGGAAAAACCTTGGTAACCGCCAGCAGCGTGATTTGCGACGGGTCGCGCCGCGCCTTCCCGGCCGCCCGCGCGATTCGCTCGCGGACCGCCGCCAGCCGTTCTGCCAAAGTTTCCATGGCGGGGACCACGTTTCAGTATGGCACGGGATACTCTAGCTGTATGAAGATTGCGTTCATCGGACTGGGGCGCATGGGCGCCGGCATGGCGCGCGGCCTGCTGCGGGCGGGACACGAACTCACGGTCTATAACCGCTCGCGCGAAAAAGCGGACGCGCTGGCGGGCGACGGCGCGCGCGTGGCCCACTCGCCGGCCAAGGCAGTGATGGGCACCGAAGTGGTTTGCACCATGGTCGCCGACGATGCCGCCGTGCGCGACGTGGTCTTCGGCCAGGATGGTTTCTCTGGGGCGATGGCGCCGGGCGCCGTGCATGTTTCGCACAGCACCATCTCAACCGCGATCGCGCGCGAGCTGGCTTCAGCGGGCGCTGCGTATGTGAGCGCGCCGGTCTTCGGGCGGCCGGATGCCGCCGAAGCGAAGCGGCTGATTGTGGTGGCGGCGGGAGCAGCGGAGCACTTGGAACGATGCCGGCCGATCTTCGACGCCATCGGGCGGCAGACCGTCGTCGCCGGCCGCGAGCCATGGCAGGCGAACGCGGTCAAGGTGTGCGGTAACTTCATGATCGGCAGTATGCTGGAGGCGTTCGGCGAAGCGTTTGCCGTCATGCGCAAGGCCGGTGTGAACCCGCATACGTTCTTGGAAACCATCAATGGGTTGATGGCTTCGCCGGTCTACGCCGGCTACGGCGCAATGCTCGCCGACGAGCGGTTCCTGCCTGCCGGCTTCACCGTGAAGCTGGCGCTCAAAGACGCGAACCTCGCTCTGGCGACGGCGGAGGAGTGTACGGCCCCGATGCCGCTGTGCAGCCTGGTGCGCGACCGCCTCCTCGCCGCGCTGGCGAACGGCCAGGGTGAGATGGATTGGTCAAGCTTCGGCCTGGTGGCGGCGCGTAACGCCGGGTTGTAGTCAAACCGAATTTGCCAGACCGTATCTTTCCAGGCCAGTGGCGGTAATAGTGAATGGAGGCAGATATGCGGGCGTTCGGCATCGTACTCTTGGCCGCGGCGGCGTGGGCGCAGCAGCCCGCCACGAAAGTGGAGTTCGAGGCGGCCTCGGTCAAACCTGGGGATCCGCTGGATCCGGGAATGAGCGTGCATTCCACGCCGGGCGGCATCTTCCTGAGGAACAACACGCTGCACAACATCCTGCTAAACGCTTATGGAATACGGCCTGACCAGATTGAAGGCGGACCGAAATGGATGGATACGGCGCGTTTCACCATCGACGCCAAGCTACCTGAAGGTGTGCCGCGCGAACTGATGTCGCAGGCATTGCAGAGCCTGCTCGCGGACCGGTTTCAATTGCAGATCCACCGCGAAACCCGCGTCAAGCAGGCCTACGCTTTGGTCCAGGCGAAAGGCGGCAGTAAGCTGCAAAGGACACCGCCCGACGAACCTGGCCGCGGCGGATTCTCCTCCGGCCCGCGCAAGATGCAGGGCCGCGGAGTCTCGCTCGCGAGCTTGGCTTACTCGCTGGCCGGACCGGCCGGGGCCCCGATCTTGGACCGGACCGGGCTGGAAGGGCAGTTCGATTTCACTTTGGAATTCGCCGCGCAGCAAGGCACGGGAGACAACGAGACGCTGCCCGACATCTTTGCCGCCCTACAGCAGCAGCTTGGACTGAAACTAGAGCCGATCAAGGCGCCAATAGAGATGCTGGTGATCGACCGGGCCGAAAAACCCTCGGAGAATTGAAGCGGTTGAAACCGGAAGACGCGTTCGACAAGTACCACCGGGCAGTCTTCAGCTTCGCCTACCGCATGACGCGGCGGGCGGATACAGCGGAAGACGTCACGCAGGAGTGTTTCCTCGCGCTGGTGCGCCACCCCGAACGCTTCGATTCCACGCGCGGAACGGTGAAGACATACCTCTTAGCCATCGCGCGCAACCTGGTGTTGAAGAACTATCGCGATACCCATGGCGAGGACGCTCTGGAAGACGATGGACCGACGCTTTCCGCCGACCCGCGGCGAGCGCTGGAGGTCTCCTTCGCCGTGGAGCGGGCCGTGGCCACGCTGCCTGCGCTGCAACAGGAAGCCCTGATTCTGTTCGAGTACGAAGGCGTTTCGCTGGAAGAGATTGCACAGATTACCGGAGCCGATACGGGCACGATCAAATCGCGCCTACACCGCGCGCGCGAGCGCCTGCGCCGCGCATTGGCTCCATTTCGAGTACGAGGAATCCATGGAACCGTTTGAGAACGACGAGCTCTCCCAATCCGAATTGGACGGGATGCTGCGGCAGTGGCAATCGCCGCCGGCGCCGGCGCACCTGCGCGACGCCGTCTTCCCGCCGCGTGCGCCGTGGTGGCGCCGGGTGTGGGCGGTTGGCATTCCCCTGCCGGTGGCATGCGCGGCACTGGCGCTGATCGGCGTTGCAGCCTGGCGCATACCGCGGCCTGCGGCGGCGCCGCCGCCGCCGCGTGCTCCCCAAGTGGTGGTCCGGACCGAGCGCGTCGAAGTGCCCGTGGAGCACGAACGCGTGGTGACCCGTTACATCTACCGGCAGGAGCCATCGCACGAGCTGACTTTCCAGGAACTCAAACCAGTGGCCGAGCTTCGGCCGCGAATCATTAGGAGGAATGATGCGCAACATTAGCCTCATGTTCATTTGCGTGCTCGCCGCGCTGGGCCAGGGACCGCCTGGAGAGATTATGGGGGGCGCCGCCGGCATGAATCGCAATGGAGTCGAAATCCGCATCAAGTACCAAACCGTGGCGGAGCCCCCGCTCAAGAATCCTGCTGACCTCAAGATATCGGGAGGTGTCAGAGTCACCAAAGACGCGATCCATCGCATGATGAACGACTCCGTGAATAAACAGTCGTTCGGTTACGACCTGACCGCGGAGCCGGGCCCCGGCCCCGACCAGTTGACCGTCACCATAGCACCGCTCTCCGGCAAGACGGAGTACGCTCTGGCACCCCTGCCGAAATATCCGCCGCCACAGATGATCAACGATGGGGACACCATCGCGTTGGACCTTCTAGTGAGTCCCGATGGCCGTCGCAAGATCGTGGATTACATCCAGGTCTCCACGTATAAAGAACCGCCCGCTGCCAGCAGTACGAGCGCCGCAAAGGACTACTCGCCGGATGACGGCCCCGTGAACTTCGGCTTCTTCGATGCGAAGATCCTGATGAATGGCGCGCTGTTCACCGGCCCGAGCGGTTTCACCGGAAAGGCTGGAGCCACGCTGTGGATGACTGTGCCCCAGCAGGGCCGGTACATCCTCTCCTTAGTCCCGCACGATGGCTTGCAGAAAGCCGGCACGATCCGCGACAACGTGATCGGCTTCGAATCGGATGGCCAGAAGTACGAGATCCGCACCCAGAACCTGATCATGGGTCAGAAAGGCGCGTGGAACCTCTACGTGGCGCACGACCCGCTCTATCAGCCCAAGCCCGGCACCGAAAATTACGTGTCACTCGGCACAGACCGACTGGACAATCTGCTCAAACATTAGTATAGTGACCTGCCCCGTCTTTTTATAACCCCACTCGCTGACCCTCAAGCAGCAAGCTGTGGTTCCGATATGCGTCAGTTGCGGTCCATACTACCCGAAGAATTTGGTGACTTATCTTCACCATCAACGTGTGTACTGTCCCCCTGCTCCACAAATTGCCACCACATAGCGATCGATCGCGCTAACTCCGGAAGAAACGCAAGAACCTGCCGCTGAGGCTATCCCAACACACCTCGAACAGATCGTACTTTGGCGCGTCCGCATCTCCCAATCTCACTTGTAACAGCCGGTTTTTTGCCGGCCATGCTTCAGGCCCAGCCTAAGCGCCGGCAGAACGAAATCTCCGGAACTGACTGAGTGTCGCTCGATGGTTCCGCGCATCCGCTGGCCCGACCGGAATTCGACCAGGGATCGGCCGACCCAAGCCTGACTCTGCCGGCGAATCGTGATGGGACTCAGACGGACCCCATCCTGGCAACAGCAGACCAGTGGAACGGATTTCCGCTGTTTAGCTCCCGCTTCACCATCACAACCCCCTTGATGCAACCCGTTAGCGGTGGAGGGCCGGCCTGGGGCCAGCCCTCTTTCGAGGCCGACGATAGTGGAATCGGATGAGGTAGATCTTGTCGCCAGGTCCATGCTTCGCTACTTTGAGCAGATCGACCACTCCTAAAAAGCCGGACTCGCGCGCCAGCTCCGGAGTGATGTCGAGCAGGCCGATGGGCTTGATGGAATCGATTTCGATCTCGCCTTCCTCCATGCGATAGCGGCCGCCGACTTTGACATGCAGGCGCTTCCAGATGCGAACGCTGCAGGTGATTTCGCCGCGGCGGACCCCTTCGCGGAGACGCTTGGTAAAGACCATGAGCTGAGTCTACACCGGGATGCGCGGCAATTTCTTCGCTGGCTTGTCGTTGCTTTCCGGCCCCCAGGGCTACCCTCTTGCGTCCCGACGGGCAACGAGGGTCTACGACTTTACCGCCGCACCCCGGCCCAGCTTCACGGCATTTTCCATCAGCTTCAGGCCATGGTCGCCCTCGGCTGTGAGGATGGATTCGGGATGGAACTGCACCCCTTCTATGGGGAGCTCACGGTGGCGCACCCCCATGATCACGCCGTCGGTGGATTCGGCCGTCACTTCCAGGCACGCCGGAAACGTTTCGCGGCGGGCGAAGAGCGAATGATAACGGCCCACTTGAAACTCGTCCGGCAGCCCTTCGAAGACGCCGATACCGCGATGACGCACGGTTGATGGCTTGCCGTGCATGGGATAGTCGAGGACGCCCAACTCACCACCGAACGCTTCCACTATGCCTTGCAGACCCAGACAGACCCCGAACACCGGGACGCCGAGCCGCACTGCGGTCTCGACGACTACCGGCACTCCGAAATCGGCGGGGCGGCCGGGCCCGGGCGAGATAAGGATGAGGGTCGGTGCGATTTGCGAGATCAACTCCGGTGGAAAGCCCGCGCGGTAAGTCACTACTTCGGCGCCGGTCTGGCGCGCGTAATTGGCCAGTGTGTGAATGAAGCAGTCGTCGTTGTCCACCAGCAGCAATTTGGCTCCGGAACCGACGTTCGGTCTGGCCACCGGAACGGGCGAATCGCCTGTCCCATCGTGCCCACCTAAGGTCCGGAAGAAACCGGTGGCTTTCAGGCGCGTCTCGCGCTCCTCCATTTCCGGAATGGAATCGTAGAGCAGAGTGGCGCCCACCGGATAACGCGCCATGCCGTCGCGCAGATATGTGGTGCGGATCAGAATGCCGGTGTTGACATCGCCGTTCAGCGAGATCATGCCGACGGCGCCGCCATACCAGCCGCGGGCATCGCGCTCCAGCGATTCGATGGCGGCAGCGGCCGCCTTCTTCGGCGCGCCGATGATCGTGACGGCCCACATGTGGCTGAGGAAGGCATCGAGCGAATCGAAGCCTTCTTTCAGGAAACCCTCCACGTGGTCCACGGTATGGAATACGCCGGCATACGATTCAATCAGCCGCCGTCCGATTACCTTGACGGAGCCCGGCTCGGATACGCGCGACTTGTCATTGCGGTCCACGTCCGTACACATGGTCAGTTCGGATTCTTCCTTGGTGGAACGCAGCAGCTCGCGAATATTCTCGGCATCGCGCAATGGATCGCCGGTGCGCTGCGCGGTTCCGGAAATGGGACATGTTTCGACGCGCTGGCCTTCCACGCGCACGAACATCTCCGGCGACGCGCCTACCAGCTGCTCATCGCCGAACTGCAGCAGGAATTCGTAGGGGCTTGGGCTGGCACGCTGCACGTTCAGAAAAAGGTCCGACGCTTTCCCGGAGTACGGCGTGCGGAAGGTCTGACGCAGCACGACTTCGTAGTAATCGCCACGCCGCATGCCTGCACGAACCTTTTCCACCTTGGCCATGTACTCTTCAGGCGTGTGGTCACTTTCGATGGGTCCCGGTTTTGCCTTCGCCGGCGCCTTGATTCGTTCGGCGTCTGCCTTTAGACCGCGAGTGGTGGCGCTGCCTTGCGAGAATTCGTATCGGTAGCGCTCGATCTGCTCCTTCTTGCGGTCCATAAACCAGATGTCATCGCAAAGATACAGGTGCAGATCTTTGTGGCCGTGGCGGGGCAGAATTTTTTCGATGGGCTCGAACTGGAATAGCAGGTCGTAGCCGAAGGCGCCGACGAGTCCCAGCCGGCCATCCTCCTCGCCGCGAAACTCCTCGATGAGCGCGCGCAGGATGGAGAACGCCGACGGCTGCTTGCTGCGTTCTTCTTCCGGGAACAGGCGCGGAAGCGGTTTGAGCACGCCGTGGAGCGCCGTACCGGAAAACCCGAACTCGTCCCAGTGCGGATGCTCGGCCAGCACGGGGTGCAGCATGCGTGTCAGCACTTCGCCGCGCCCATTGAGCGGCCGGATTTCGACGCGCCGGTCATAGGCCACGATCTCCAGCGGCGGCCTGGCGGAAGCGACATCCCATCGCGAGTACCGCCCGGGATACTCGTATCCCGAAGACAAATAGGCCCCACGGTGGCGGTCCAGATCGCGCAGAAGATGCTTCAGGCCCTTGCGATAATCGGCCTTGGAAACGGTGCGGACGACCTCGATCCCGTGGGGAGTCGTATGGCGGTATTCGCGCATTGCGCTCTCCTTGGGGAAATGATTATTCAGGATAACAGGTAGAGAGGGTTGATGGACTGCTTTGCAAGCAGAACAGGGGATCACGATGCGCGACGACGCTCCCTTTGGAGGCGCTCCGCCAGAAAGACTTTGAGTAGCGACTGATAAGGCACATCTCTCTTGTTCGCCAGGATTTTGAGGTCTTCGATCATGGAAACGGGCAATCGCAGCGAGATCGTCCGAAGGGTCGGCTTTAGATTGGGGAGCTTGCGATGCCTGGCGGTTCGCCAATCGATGTAGACAGTCGAGTCGTGTTTGGCCCAAAACTCGCGTTCTTCATCTTCGGATTGAAATTCAGGTATCGATTTCTTTCTCGCGGTTGGCATAGGCTTCCTTCTCTCTTCGATTCATATCGCGAACGGAAATCACGCGCACCAAGCTGCCGCGAATCGTAAACGCAACGAAAAGACACCGCCCTGTGCTGGTTTGTCCGAGCGCGTAATATCTCTTTTCCTGTTTCGAGTGGCGGAGATCAACGCGGACGATCAACGGCTCATGGAAGAAAACGTCCTCGGCTTCTTGAGGAGTGACATAGTGGCGTTTCCAGTTCTTGTTGAGATTTCCTTCGTCGCACTCAAATCCGGTACACGCCTCAAGCGGGTCTCTGCGCTCCGCCACAAATTTAGTATATCTTAGCCATATACACCATACAATAGCTTTACGAGCAGCCGATGACGATCTCGCGGGCCGTTAAACGAAAGTCCCTGCACGCTCTCCAAGCCGGTAACGTCAATCGGTAGGGGTCAAGGAATGGGTTCCAAATTGCCTGCTCTGTTCCTTGCAACAGGGCTGGCATCTCTCAACGCCGTGGCGCAATCTGCCGCCGCTCCCCCGCCGAGATTCCAGGTGGCGTCGGTCAAGCGCTGCCCAAACACCGAGCCGGTCAGCGGAGCCCCTCAGTCTCCCGGCCGCTTGACCGTCGCGTGCGTTACCACCGCCAATCTCATTCGCCTCGCTTATCTGGTGTTTCCCACCGGCCAGCCGAATTCCCCCGTATCGCCCAGCGCATTTCAACAGCCGATCTCGGGCGGACCGTCGTGGATCGACTCTGACCGCTACCGGATCGATGCCAAGATCGCGGGCCCCGTCAACGTCGAGATGATGAGAGGACCGATGATGCAGGCGCTCCTGGAAGACCGGTTTCAATTAAAGCTCCACCGCGAAACCAGGGAGATTGCGGTCTTCGCATTGGAAGTGGCGAAGGGTGGGCCCAAACTCCAGCCAGCCAAAGCGGGTGCGTGCGTGGCGTTCGATAGGAACCAGCCGAAGCCCGAACCAGCCTCGGCACAGCCAAGCCAACCCATCTGCGGGACCATCCGCACAAACGCGAACGGCGGTATAGATATTCCCGGCGTGACGATGGCCGTGCTTTGCCGCCAGTTGAGTGCATATGTAGAGCACGACATTGCCGACCGTACCGGCATCGAGGGCACCTTCGACGTGCATCTCGATTTGTCCCCGGCCGATCTCGGAGAGCCTGGCGCGGCGCCCGATCCGTCGTCGCCATTTACGGTGGGGGACGGCGGAGCTGTTGCGGCGTCGGTGCGAAAGCTCGGTTTGCAGATGCGAGCTGCAAAAGGGAAGGCGGAATTTCTGGTCATCGATCGAATCGAACGTCCAACCGAGAACTGAACAGGGACAAGCTAAGCATGTCCTACCTAGCCCACCAGCGCGTGGAGCCGCGCCAGGACATCAGCCGATAAGCCGGCGGCGCGCTTGAGGTCGTGGCCGGCACCTTCGACGGCCAGCAGATCGGTGGGGGCGGGGATCAGCGCCATCGCTTCGCGCAGCTCTTCCAGCGAGCCAAACGGATCGGACGTTCCGTGCACGAACAGCACGGGGATGCGCAGATCGCCAAAGAATGCGGTGCGTTTCTGAGCGGGCTTGCCTGGCGGATGTAGCGGATACGAGAACAGTAGCAGGGCGCCGGCCATTCCCGCGCGCTCGGCAGCGGCCATGGCAGATTGCCGGCCACCGTAAGAATGGCCGCCGGCGAAGACGCGACCCTTCGTTTCCTGCCGCAGGGCTTCTATGGCTTTCACGACGCCCTCACGGTCGCGCACCGCCTGTGCGGGAAACGGCGGACCCTTCGGGCGCTGCACGCGGAACGGGAGATCGTAGCGCAGCACCACATAACCAGCTTCTTCGAGCGCCTCCGCCATGTGGACCAACAAGGGCGCCCGCAGGTTGGAACCCGCGCCATGCGTCAGGGCGAAGGCGTCGCCGTTGGGCCGCTCGGGGCGGTGCACAATGCCGTGAATGCCGCCGGCTTCGAAGGGTTCTTGCAGACCGGCTACTCCTTCTTCTTCAGCTGCGAATCGTTGTCCTGGATGAATCGCCTGATTTCGTCGGCCAGGCCGAGCAGCTTTTCCCACTGCTCGCGATAGAGGGTCACGGGAAAACGGCCCAGACCGTAAACGGAAAGTGCTCCCTTTTCGCTCACGCGCAGCGACAGTTGGCCCCGCGCCGGCGGCTTCTTCAATGATTCGTTTTCAGAGCGCAGCCGCTCGATTTCAGCTTGCATTTCTTCTGGGGTTGGCATGATGGCTTAACTCAGTGATAGCATAGCAAGGCAAGCCCTTCCATGCCCCACCTGCCCGCGTTTGACGCGATTCTTCTTGATTTCGACGGCGTGCTGGCCGATACCGAGCCAGTCCACTGCGCCTGCTGGGCCGAGGTGCTCAGGCCGCTCGGGCTGGCGCTCACCTGGGACTATTACTCCGCCAACTGCATCGGCATCGACGACCGAGACATGCTGCGCAAAATGGCGGCGTGCGCCGACCCGCCGGGATATTGGCAGGAGATGTGGGCACAGTATCCAAGGAAGAAGGAAATCTTTCGCGCCCGCATGCTCAGCGCTCCTCCGTTTCTTCCAGAGCTCGACGGCTTGTTGGGAAGCCTGCACCGTCAGTACAAGCTGGCGGTGGTCAGTTCCAGTTCGCGGACAGAGATCGATCCGCTGCTCATGGCCGGCGGTCTGCGCGCCCACTTCGACGCGATAGTCTGCTCCGAGGACCTGCCGCGTGAAAAGCTGAAGCCCGCGCCGGATCCCTACCTGCTGGCGGCTGACCGCCTGGGCGCCAAACGCCCCCTCGTGGTGGAAGACTCCGCAGCCGGGTTGGCCGCTGGCCGCGCCGCGGGATTCGAGGTGCTGGAAGTCAGGCTGGCGGCGGAACTGCCGGAGCTGCTGAAGAACAAGCTGGCAGTTCCCAGTTCTCAATGGTCAGTTCCTGAGAATTGACCACGGAATATTGCATACGGACAACCCTACGCAGCTTTCCGGCGTTTCTCCGCAGCGCTGCGCGCCTGCTTGGAGAGCGAACTCCGCGATGCCGCGCTCTGCCCCTCGCGCTTCAAGGCATTGCTGATCGCGCGTGAGCGTTTCGCCGACGTCTCCCGGCGGCTTCCCATTTGGCCTTTCTCATAGTCGCGTGACGCCTGCTTGCGGGTACGCTGGCTGGCTGCGCCCTTTTTCGGCGCTTTCAATTTCACCCCCGCGCGGCGGGCTTTGGAAAGGCCGATGGCAATCGCCTGCTTGGTGGAGCGCGCTCCGTGCTTCCCTTCGCGGATATGATGCACCTCTTCGCGAACAAACTCGCCAGCTTGCGTGCTAGACGCCTTTCCCTGACGCTTGTCGCGTTTGGCTCTTTCGAGCGTTCTCTTTTCCGGCATACAGCCAGAAGTGTTGCACGCATTGTGCCAGCGCGTGCTTTCGCCCGGGCCGTACGCCACAGTGTAAGCTGAAAGCAATGCATCCTCATCCGCATTCCGTGGGGCCGGCAAAGGGGAAGGCTACCGATCATCTGAAGAGCGTGCTGCCGCTCCTAAGGGAGCTCGTCCGGCCGCGGCGCGGACTGCTCGCAGGCGGCTTCGCGCTGATGGCAGTAAACCGGCTGTGCAGTTTGGTGCTGCCAGGCTCCACGAAGTTTCTGGTCGACAACGTTATCGGCAAGCGCCAGCTCTCTATGCTGAGGCCCCTGGTGCTCGTGGTGCTCGCCGCGACGCTGATTCAGGCGATCACTTCCTACACGTTGACGCAACTCCTGTCCAAGGGCGCGCAGCGGCTCATCGCCGACCTGCGCCGCCGCGTGCAGGAGCATGTCGGCCGGCTGTCGGTGGCATACTACGACGCGAACAAGACCGGAGCGTTGGTTTCGCGCATCATGAGTGACGTGGAAGGCGTCCGCAACCTGATCGGCACCGGCCTGGTAGAGTTCGTCGGGGGCATCATGATGGCGGCGCTTTCGCTTGGCATTCTGCTGTGGATCAGCCCACTGCTCACCGGCCTGGCGGTCCTGTTCATCGTCACATTTGCGCTCAGCCTGCGCAGCGCATTCGGCAAGATCCGCCCCATCTTCCGCGAGCGCGGCAAGATCAACGCCGAGGTCACGGGCCGGCTCACGGAATCGCTTTCGGGTGTGCGCGTGGTGAAGGGCTATCATGCCGAGGCGTCCGAGGCCCACGTCTTCTCGGGCGGCGTGGACCGTCTTCTCGAGAACGTCGTCCGCAGCCTCACGGCCATCTCGCTCATGAGCCTCTCGGCTACAACCATGCTCGGACTGGTAGGCGCCACCGTGATGTACGTCGGCGCGCGCCAGATTCTCAGCACTCCCCCTCATCTCACGCTCGGCAGCTTCATGAGCTTCACCGCGTACATGGCTTTTCTGGTCGCGCCTATGTTTCAGGTGGTCGGCATCGGCACGCAGATCACCGAGGCGCTTGCCGGCCTGGACCGGACGCAGGAAGTGCTCGGCGAAAAACCCGAAGACGAAGACAAGCGCCGGACGAAATCCATCGGAGCGATTCGCGGCTACTTGACGTTCGATAATGTAACCTTCGCGTACGATCCCGGCAAACTCGTGCTGCACGAGGTTAGTTTTACAGCCGAACCCGGCGCGGTCACGGCTCTGGTCGGCCCATCCGGTTCCGGCAAATCCACCATCATTTCTCTGGTGGCCGCGTTCCACCAACCGACCGAGGGCACGGTCATGCTGGACGGCGAGGATCTTTCGACGGTCCGTCTGGACGCCTACCGCACACAACTCGGCGTCGTGCTCCAGGATACATTTCTGTTCGACGGCACCATTCACGAGAACATCGCCTTTGCGCGCCCTGGCGCCACCGAGGCCGACGTGCTGGAGGCCTGCCGCACCGCGCGTGTGGACGAGTTCGCGGAGCGATTCGAAAAGCAGTACGACACCATCGTGGGAGAGCGGGGCGTGAAACTCTCCGGGGGCCAGCGGCAGCGCGTATCGATCGCGCGCGCCATTCTGGCCAACCCGCGCATCCTGATCCTCGACGAAGCCACATCCAGCCTCGATTCCGAGTCGGAGGCGGCGATTCAGGAGGGATTGTCTTACCTCATGAAGGGCCGCACGACGTTCGTGATCGCCCACCGGCTTTCCACCATCCGCCGCGCCGACCAGATTCTGGTAGTGGAGGCCGGCCGCATCGTGGAGCGCGGAACGCACGAATCGCTCTACGATCTCCACGGCCGCTATTACGATCTCTACACGCGGCAGCACGGGATCGACGCCAATCTGTTCCTGGCGCCCGGCGAAGGCGATGCCATTCCGGAATCCGAAAAGACCGCGGCGCGCGTGGGGGGTGCGGCTCCTCCGACCGCCGGGCGGCTATTGAGCGGAGGTATCGCGTGAGCGTGAAAACGACGGTCGCCCCTTTCCTGTCCGTCCGGCGAGGGAAGGAGGCGCTCGAATTTTACAAGAACGCCTTCGGCGCCACGGAAGGTTTTGTTTTTGAAAATAACGGATCGGTAGTGGCGCGACTTGAAGTGGAGGGCGCCGATTTCTGGCTCGCCGACGAATCGCCCGAACACCATAACTTCAGCCCCGAATCGCTGGGGGGAGGCACGGTGCGAATGGTTCTGACGGTGGAAGATCCGGATGCCATGTTCGATCGCGCCGTAGCTGCCGGTGCCAACGTTATCGTCGCCATGGAGAACAACTACGGCTGGCGGCTGGGCCGCGTAGTGGACCCATACGGCCACCACTGGGAAATCGGCAAGCCGCTGAGCTAGTTCCGGCCGCCGGGGGGCAGACCGTCGCCTTTTGCGGTCTGCCGGCCTGACAGGCTCCGAAACGCGACCGTCTGTCCCTCTAACTCCAGAACTTCAGATACGGCCCGCCATCGATCAGCCGCAGCAAATACAGCGCAACTTCCCGAGCGTGATAATCGCCCCACATCGAGGACTCTCCCGGCCCGCCATCCCAGCCGTTGGGACGATGATAAACCGAGTGCAGAATCAGCCCCTGGTGCGGAGCCGAAGTGCTGAGGTATGGTTCGTCGAATAGCGCATGGCAAACCGTGAGGCCGGCATTCCAGTAGCGGTCGTCGCGGCAATGCTTTCCCAACCGCAGCAGGCCTTGCGCCGCGATGGCAGCCGCCGAGCTATCCACCGGCTCATGCGAATTGAAGGGATCGGCCGGCCGCGACCTCCAGTCGCCGAGATGCACCAGGCCCGGCGCCCCGGTGTCCCAGTAGGGAATGCCATCGCTCGGTGTGTTCTCGATGTAGAAATCTGAGGTGGCGCGCGCGGCCTTCTCCATCGCAGGGATGAGTTCCGGCGCGTGGCCGGGAAACTCCAACTGCTCGGCAAACCCGCACATCGCCCAGGCGAGTCCGCGCGTCCAGGTAGTGAACGGAGAGTATCCCTGCTGTGAGTTGGGGCAACGATACTGGCCATCGTTCGGATTAAAGATGCTCTCGTGCGCCACGCGTCCGCGCACATCATAATTATCGCGGCCTTCGCCGTAGAAGACGGCATACTTTGCAGTGGCGCGCGCGTGGTCGGCTGTGCGGTCGAGCAGCGAGATCTTCTTATCGCCTTCCCCCATCAGCACGTGGCCCAGCTGGTGCGCCGCCACGACGATCCGCAGAGACCGGATGGTGTCCACGAACAGCGAATGCGGGCCGTTGAACGAGTAGATGTACCCGCCGCCATCGGCCGTGCGCGACCAACGCGATGCCTGTACGGCACCGGAAATCTTCACGGCCAGCTCATAGAAATTCCGCTCCCAGACATTCTCCGCAATCCGGCCCTCATTGATCAGCCGCAGCAGGTTGCCATAGGTGCTCAGGTTGTTGAACCCGTGATCGTGAACGCCGATGTGGCTTACGTGCGGCGCCATCATCGACACCGTACGGCTGCGGCCGATGTCGAGGAATTCGGCCTCGCCGGTGGCGTCGAATTGCAAGATAGGCGCGCCAAACTGGAAGCCTTGCGTCCACTCGGTCCAGCCGCGGCTGGTGTAGCGGCCATTCACCGTGTACACCGGCGAGCCCTTCTCAGGTGCCCATGATTCCTCGAGCGACCGGATCTTGGTGGCGGAGAGTTCGAACAGGCGGCGCACTTTGGAGGCGAGCGGCTGTACAGTCAGATCGGAACGAATTTGCATGGGGAAGTAAGAATTTTAGCGCGGAGACGCCTAGCCGCGGAGCACGCACAGAAATCTCGATGAATGCCTCTGCTCCTCCGCGTCTGCGCGATGAAAGCAGGACCGGAGTCTTTACGTCCGTCCCACCATTCCCAGCAGCGCGTTGATCACCACCGCCGCCATGCCCACGGGAATCGCAACTTTCCACCCGATGTTCATGAGCTGGTCGTAGCGGTAGCGCGGGAAGGTCCCGCGGAACCAGATCATCAGATAGATAATGCAGGCAACCTTGAAGAGGAACCAGAAAAGGCCGATGACGGCCTGGTTTACAACGGGAATCGCGAACAGGGCGGCCATGCCGAACAGCAACAGCACCACCAAAGCCAGCATCCTGCGGTTTACGGCATCTGGCACGCGCGACACCATTCGGGCGGTCAGCAGGCCGGACACCGCAAACAGCGCAACGGGGAACACGAAATTAACCGGAATCGCCAGCCAGCTCACGCTCGCGAACGGCCGCAGCCAGCCACCCAGGAACAGAGTCACCGCGACGCCTGAAACGACGAAGATATTCGCATACTCCGCCAGGAAGTAGAGCGCCCAGCGGAAGCCGCTGTATTCGGTGTGGAAGCCGGCCACCAGCTCCGATTCCGCTTCCGGCAGATCGAAGGGCGCGCGGTTCGTCTCCGCCGTGGCGGCGACGATGTACACCGCGAACGGCACAATCATGAAGCCGTAATTGCTGAAGATGCCCCACACGCCGCGGCTGAGTTGCGACTCCACGATGCCGCGCATGCTAAGCGTCCCGGCCACCATCACGCCGGAAAGCAGGGCGAAGGCTAGCGCTACTTCGTAGCTTATCAGTTGCGCCGCGCTGCGCAGCGCTCCGAGGAGAGGATAGTGGCTGTTTGACGCCCAGCCGCCTAGAATAATGCCCAGAATTCCCACCGCCGACATGGCCGAAATCACCAGCAGACCGACATTCACGTCCGCGACATAGATATTGCTGGCGAACGGCAGCACGGCAAAAGCCGTAAGGCCGGTGAAGGTCGAGATGACCGGGGCCATCCAGAAGATGGCCCTGTCAGACTCCGTGGGGATGATGTCTTCCTTGAGCATCAGCTTCAACGCATCGGCGATGGGCTGCAGCAGCCCGTGCGGACCAACGCGCATCGGCCCGAGCCGCACCTGAAAATCGGCCAGTACCTTGCGCTCGACGAGCGTCAGGTATCCGGCCACCAGCGGAAACAGCGCAATAATGGCCACCGTCACCAGGACGGGCACGAACAGGGGATGATGAATAACGGTATCCATAACGTTTGTTAGAGGGCCTCCCGCCCGGAGATGCCAGGGGGTGGGGGCTGGGGAGCAGGGGGTGGGGAAAGGTGTGCCGCTTCGCGGGCAATTCGTTTAAACACGACGCGCGCGCAGCGTGCCTCCATTCCCCACACCCGCCACTCCTTTGCTCCACTGTGACTGGAGGCCTGTGCCATTGCGCGCATCTCTTTTTTTAGTGCCCCATCGCCGTGCCCGCCAGCCTTAAAAATGGCTCGGGATAGATGCCGATCGCCAGCGTCATCGCCGCGCTGGCCCCCAGGGCGAGCCGCAAGCCGAAGCTCGTAGCTAATGGCGCCTTCTCCACCGGCTCCTTGGTGAACATACTGCGGACGATCTTGAAGTAGTAGTAAATCGCCACTGCGACGTACAGCGTCGCCACAACCGCCAGCGCATAGTGGCCGGTCTGGATCAGCGAGAGGAAAATATAATACTTGCCCAGGAACCCAGCGGTGGGCGGAATGCCGGCCAGCGACAAAAGGAAGATCAGCATCAGGACAGCATAGCCGGGGCTCTTGTGCATCAGCCCCGCGATATCGTCGAGGTCCTCGCCGATGATGTTCTGCCGCCGCAACGCGATCACCACCAGGAATGCGCCCAGGTTCATGAAGGTGTAGACCAAAATGTAGACCTTGATGCCGATGATGCCGGTGTCATTGCCCGCGATCAAACCCAGCAGCATGTAGCCCGCGTGCGAGATGGAGCTGTAAGCCAGCAGCCGCTTGATGTTCGTCTGATTGATGGCCGCCAGGTTGCCGAGCGTGAGCGTCACCACCGCGACCGCCGCCAGCAGCGGCTCCCAGTCGGGACGCGCGGCATCCAGCGGTCCCAGGAAAATGCGCAGCAGGAACGCGATTGAAGCCGCCTTCGACGCCACCGAAAGGTACGCGGTGACCGTGGTCGGCGCGCCTTCGTAAGCATCCGGCGCCCACATATGGAACGGCGCCGCGGAAATCTTGAACAGGAGTCCGACAGCCGTGGTGGCCATCGCCAGAAACACGACGGGATCCCATGCCGGACGCGCACGGAACGCCGCGGCGATATCGGCCAGCTTGGTTGAGCCAGCGACGCCGTACATCACCGACATTCCGTAAACCAGGAACCCCGTGGAGAAGGCCCCTAGCAGCAGATATTTCAGTGCGGCTTCGTTCGACCGCTTATCCGTGCGCAGGAATCCGACCATCACGTAGAAGCACAGCGCCATCAGCTCGAGGCCGATGAACTGCGTCACCAGATCGGTACCGGTAGCCAGGAAGTACATGCCGCATTGCGCGAAAAGGATCAGCGAATAATATTCGCCGTGGTGCTCCCCGGCGATCTCCAGGTACTTGTACGACACGATCGCCACGATCAGCGCGGCCACGATGAAGATCCAGTTGAAGAAGATGGCGAAGCTGTCCACGGTCACCGAGCCCTGGAAGCCGGACAGCTCGAAAACACCGTTCGCGGACAGATAAGCCTGCTGCTTGATCAGTCCGTATCCGGCACCGATTTCGCCCAGCAGGACGAAAAAGAGCAGCCATCGCCGCTGCCGCGTTCCCGTGAAAAAGAACGCCTCGAAGGCGTCGAACATCAGGACAGCGCAGCCGAACAGCGCCAGCATGAGCGCCGGAATGATGGTGAAATGGTCGGTGCCGGTGTAGAACTGGCTCATTGAGTGCCTCCGCTCGCGGCGCTCGCGGGGGCCGGGGGTCGGGGGCCTGGCGTCCGGGGAAGGTCGCTCGCAGCGCTCGCGTGATTCAATATGCTGCGCCGGAAGGGCGCATCCTTTCCCTGGCCCCTGAACCCTGACCCCTGGCCCCTGATTTCAGCATTGGCTGTAAAGTATCCCGGCCGCACTCTCTCCACAATCTCCGCCACGGGTTTCTGCAGCACATCGAAATAGGGCTTCGGATAAACGCCGATCCAGATCGCCCACGCGATCAGGGGCAGGAAGTACGCTACCTCGCGGAAATTCACATCGCGCAGGCCCAGGTTCTTACCGTTCGTCACCTGTCCCAACATCGTCCGTTGATAGAGCCAGAGCAGATATGCCGCGCCGAAGATTACGCCGCTCACCGCAAACGCGGCCCAGGCGCGGTTCGCTTCAAACGCGCCTTGCAAAATGGTGAACTCGCCGACGAACCCGTTCAGCAGCGGCAGTCCCGCGGAACTCAGCATGGCGATGGCGAAAATGATCGCGTATTTCGGCATCACGTGCGCCAGACCGCCGTACTCGGCGATCTCGCGCGTGTGCCGGCGCTCGTAAATCACGCCGATCACAAGGAAGAGCATGCCGGTCGAGATGCCGTGGTTGATCTGCTGCAGCACGCTGCCCGAGATCCCGTTGGGATTCAGCGAGAAGATGCCCAGCGTGCAGAAGCCTAAGTGGCTCACCGAAGAGTACGCCACCAGCTTCTTCCAGTCCTGCTGCATCAGGCTCACGAGCGCGCCATAGATGATGCCGATAATTGAAAGCACCGCCAGAATCTGGACGATGGTCTGGTCGACCGATGCTTGCGGCAGCAGCGGCAGCGAGAAGCGCAGAAATCCGTACGTCCCCATCTTCAGCAGCACCGCCGCTAGAATCACCGAGCCCGCCGTGGGAGCTTCCACGTGAGCGTCGGGCAGCCAAGTGTGGAACGGGAACATCGGCACCTTGATGGCAAACCCGAGGAAGAACGCCCAGAACACCCACTGCTGCAGTCCGAGAGACAGGTTCATCTTCATCAGCTCGGAAATCTCGAACGTGTAGAACCCGAACTGCTGGTAGTGCTGGAAGTAGAGGGTCAGGATGCCCAGCAGCATCAGCACCGAACCGGCCAGCGTATAGAGGAAGAACTTGATCGCCGCATATAGCTTGCGCGGTCCGCCCCACACACCGATGATGAAGTACATCGGCACCAGCACGAGTTCCCAGAAGATGTAGAACAGGAAGAAGTCGAGCGAAATGAAGACGCCGATCATGCCCGTCTGCAGCAACAGGAACATGGCGTAGTATTCTTTCACGCGATCGTCGATGGCGCTCCACGAGCACAGCGTGGCGATGAAGCCCATCAGCGTGGTGAGCATCACCAGCAGCAGGCTGATGCCATCGATGCCAATCATGTAATGAGCGCCCAGCGACGGAATCCATTCGGCGCGCTCCACAAATTGAAAACCGGATTGGCCCGCATGGAAGCGGAAGACCAGCGGCAGTGAAATCAGAAAACCGGCGAGGCTGGCCAGGTTGGCCCAGACGCGGACGAGGTTCTTGTTGCGCGACGGCAGAAACACTAGAACCAACAACCCGGCCAGGGGCGTCAATAAAATGATGCTGAGTAAATGCTGGTCCATACGCTTACCGAGCTACGTAGTACCCCAGGAACGCCAGAAAACCCACTACCACGAAAAACGCATAGGCCTGCACGCGCCCGGTCTGCAAAATGCAAACGGGGTAAGAGAGCATCTTGACGAAGAACGCAGTGAACCGCACCGCGCCGTCCACAATCCACTTGTCCCACCACATGGAGATGCGCGCGCTGGCGCGTGTCAGCCATCCGGCGCCGTTCACGCCGCCATCTACGATGTTACGGTCGAATGCGCCGAGCACGCTGCCGCCGCCTTTGCCAAGGCCGTTAACAAAGAGGAAATCGTAGATCTCGTCTACGTACCACTTGTTGTAGAGGACGGTGTGGAGCGGCCGGCAGCGGGCCTGAATGCGGCCGGGGATTTCAGTTTTGATGCAGTACAGATATCGCGCCAGGGAAATTCCGATGATGGCGATGGCCACCGAAAGCCCCATCAGGATCCACTCGGTGGAGGCCGAATGCTCGCCTTCCTTGGCCGCCTCCACCGCGGCGGAAGCGAACACCGGCTGCAGCCAGTTCGGGAAGCCGCGCCAGGCTTCGCCGAAAATCGTCCAAGCTTTCGGCGTGCCCAGCCATCCGGCAACGACGCTGCCGATCGCGAGAATCACCAGCGGCACCGTCATCGCCGCCGGCGATTCGTGAACGTGCGCCGCCACCTCCGGCCTCACCCGCGACTGGCCGTAAAACGTCATGTTCATCAGGCGCCACATATAGAACGCTGTCAGCGCCGCCGTCGCCAAGCCGATGAACCACAAAAGCTGCGAACCCTTAGGCGAACTGTAGGTCTGCCACAGAATTTCATCCTTCGAGAAAAATCCCGCCAGCCCCGGAATTCCGGCAATCGCCACCGAGCCCACCCACATGGTCCAGTGCGTAATGGGAATCTTATTCTTCAGCGCGCCCATGTGGCGCATGTCCTGCTCGCCGCCCATCGCGTGGATCACCGAGCCCGAGCACAGGAAGAGGAGGGCCTTGAAGAATGCGTGCGTGAACAGGTGGAAGACCGCCACCCAATAGGCGCCCACTCCCAGCGCCAGGAACATGTAGCCCAACTGGCTGACGGTGGAATACGCCAGGACGCGCTTGATATCGTTCTGCACGAGCGCGATGGTCGCCGCCAGGATCGCCGTGAACGCGCCGATGCCGGCAACGACGCTCGCGGTATTCGGTGTCAACTCGTAGAGCGCCGAAGAGCGCGCCACCATATACACGCCCGCCGTCACCATGGTTGCCGCATGGATCAGCGCCGAAACCGGCGTCGGCCCTTCCATGGCGTCCGGCAACCAGACGTAGAGCGGAAACTGCGCCGATTTCCCGGTCGCGCCGATGAACATCAGCAGGCTCATCGCGCTCAGCACTCCGAAGCCGGCCGTCTCCACCGGGAACTGCCCGCTGCGCAGCGCGGCGTTGACGTCGGTGAACCGCACCGAGCCCAGCACCGAGAGCATCAGCAGCATGCCGAGAATGAACCCGGCATCACCCACGCGGTTGACGATGAACGCCTTCTTGCCCGCGTCGCCCGCCGACTTCTTATGGAAATAAAATCCGATCAGCAGGTAGCTGCACAACCCCACGCCTTCCCAGCCGACGAACAGCAGCGCATAGTTGTTGGCCAGCACCAGCATCAGCATGAAGAAGATGAACAGGTTGAAGTAGCCGAAGAATCGGTAAAAGCCGGTGTCGTGTTCCATGTAGCCGGTTGCGTACACGTGGATCAGGAATCCGATACCCGTGACGACCAGAATCATCACCGAGCTCAGCGGGTCGAGCAGAAATCCCCAATCGGCCGAAAACGTCGCCAGGTGCCCGTTCGCCATATGGAACGGCATGCCCGCCAGCCACGTATAAAGGATGACTTGATGCGACCGGTTCGCCAGTCCGGAAAGCTGCCACACCGCGCCCACGGAAAAGATGAATGACACCAGCACCATACCGGGACCAATCAGCTTGATGAGGAACTTCAGCGGCGACGAACGATGCCCGTGGCCCGCGTCGTGTGCACCATGGTCCGCACCCGGGTGCGCCGGCGCGTGTGCGTGGCCGCCGCCGTGCCCATGTTCGGCAACGACCGGCTCCACTCCCGAAGCCACCGCCACCTCCGAAGGCGGCTGCGGGTCGAGCAGCTTGCCAAACAGCAGCATCAGCGCCGCTCCAGCCAGCGGGAACAGCGGAATCAGCCAGATCTGGTCGAGAAAGTTCACGGTTCTCCTACCACTTCAGCAGGTCGATTTCGTCAGCCTGCACGGTTTCCTTGTTGCGGAACAGCGCGATCAGAATACCCAGCCCCACAGCCGCCTCCGCCACCGCGTCGGTAATTACGAAGATGGCGAAGACCTGTCCGTTGATGTTGTGCAACGCGTGGGAAAACGCGATGAGGTTGATGTTCACCGCGTTGAGGATCAGCTCGATGGACATCAGTATGATGACGATGTTGCGCCGCGTGAGCACGCCGACGGTGCCGATGAGCAGCAGGGCCGCGCTCAGCGCCAGGTAATGAACCGTCCCGACAGGATGCATCGTCAGATCCTCTTTTTGGCCATAATCACCGAACCCACCACCGCCACCAGCAGCAAGATGGAGGCAAGCTCAAACGGCAACAAGTATTCGGAGAACAACGAATCGGCCACCATCTGCGTGTTCCCCTGATTCTGCATCACTGCCGTGGTCGCCTCCGCAACGTGGAAAGCGCTGGCGCCGCGGTACAGGAAGTATGCGAGCGCAGCACCTACCGCCGCCACTGCCACCAGCGCCACCAGCCACTGCCTGTTGAACTGCCGCTCGCGCGCTGCCTGATCGAGGTTCACCAGCATGATGACGAACAGGAACAGCACCATGATGCCGCCGACGTAAAGCACGATCTGCACAGCGAAAAGGAACTCCGCCTGCTGCAATAGGTAGAGCCCGGCTACGCCCAGCAGCGAAACGATCAACCACACTGCACTGTGAACGGCACTGCGCCGCGTGATGGTGAGGACACCGCCTCCCAGCACCAGCACAGCGAAAGCGTAGAACAGAAAAGTGTCTAGCATTTGTACGCCGTGGGCTTCGGTCCTTCTTCGAGCGCCTGCCGGTCCCAGATTTGCCCTTCCCGTGTGTAAGTAGCGAGTTCGAAATCCTGCGTCAACTCGAGCGCATCCACCGGGCAGGCATCTTCGCACAAGCCGCAGAACATGCAGCGCGAAGTGTCATACGTAAACGTGGTCAGCTCTTTGCGCTTGGTCTCCTCGTTGCGCACGCTGGTCACCACGATCAGGTTCTCCGGGCACGCCAGCGCGCACAGGTTGCACGCAATACACAAGGTCTCGCCGTTATCCGGATTGATGTTCAGCCGCGGCGCCCCGCGATACCGCTCCGCCACCTTGGGCCGTTCCGCCGGATACTGCTCCGTGTAAATATATTTTGGATTCTGATTCCGGAAGGTCACGCATAGACCCTGGAACAGATCCACCAAAAAGATTTTCTTCAGCAGATTGGCCATAAAAAGCTCTTAGCCATTAGCGGTTCGCTCTCAGCTAAAAAGCTAAAAGCTAATCGCTAACCGCCTATCGATCCACTTCTCCCAGCACGATATCCAACGTCCCGATAATCGCCACCACATCCGCCACCAACCCTCCACGCACCATGCGGTCGAGCGCTTGCAGATTCACGAACGATGGCGGCCGAACGCGCACGCGGTACGGCTGAGTGGCACCGTCGCTCACCACGTAGTATCCCAACTCCCCCTTCGGCGCTTCGAGCGAAACATAGGCTTCGCCCACCGCCGGTTTGATCACTTTGCCGACCTTGCCCATGATGGGCCCTTCCGGAATGGCTTCCACCGCCTGCTGCATGATCCGCACCGACTGCCGCATCTCCTGCATGCGCACGATGTACCGGTCGTAGGTGTCGCCATTCTCGCGGGTGGGAATTTCGAATTCGTACTTCTCGTAGCCCGAGTACGGCTGCGCTTTGCGCAGGTCCCATTTCACGCCCGCAGCGCGCAGCACTGGCCCGGTGACGCCGTATTCCTTGCACTCGTCGGCAGTCAGAATACCTACGCCCTTCAGGCGGCCCACCCAGATGCGATTGTTGGTGAGCAGCTCTTCGTACTCGTCCACCTTCGGCAGGAACATCTCGCAGAAGGCTTTCACATCCTTTTCAAACCCGTCGTACGTCTCGTATTGCAGCCCGCCGATGCGGAAGGCGTGCGTGGTGAGGCGCGCGCCGCAGTACTGCTCGAAAATCTTCAGTGCTTCCTCGCGCTCGCGGAAACAATAAAAGACGGGCGTGATGGCGCCAATGTCGAGCGCGTGCGTGCCCAGCCAGAGCAGATGGCTCGCAATGCGGTTCAGCTCCGTCAGGACCACCCGCACCGCCTGCGCGCGCGGCGGCGCCTCGATGTTCAGGAGCTTCTCCACCGCCAGGCAGTACCCCAGGCCGTTGGAAACCGCGGCCACATAGTCCATCCGGTCGACATACGGATTGAACTGCGCGAATGTGCGGTTTTCCGCAATCTTCTCCACGCCGCGGTGCAAATAGCCGATCACGCAGTCGGTCCCCAGCACCTTTTCGCCGTCCAGCTTCAGGATTACGCGCAGCACGCCGTGCGTAGACGGGTGCTGCGGGCCCATATTGAGCACCAGCTCTGTGGAATCTAAAAAGGTTGTGTCCGGCATAGAGGCTTATTGGCCGCTCTCGATTCCGAGGTTTTCCTGCACCCAGCGCTGGTCCTGTTGAATTATAGAGTAATCTTTGCGCAGCGGATGACCCTGCCATTCGTCCGGCATCAGGATGCGCCGCAAATCCGGATGCCCGGCGAATTGGATCCCAAACATATCGAATACTTCCCGTTCCAGCCAGTTGGCCGTGAGGTGAACGCCCACCGCGGAGTCCGGCTTATATCCCTCCGCTATGTACGTCTTGATCCGCACGCGTTCGTTCCGCGAAAAACTGTAGACGATGTACACAAGGTCGAACCGCGCCGCGCGCTTCGGCCAATCGACGGCCGTGATGTCGACCAGGTAGTCAAAATCGGCTTCCAGCTTTAGATATTCCAGGACCGCGATGGCGGACTCCGGCTTCACTACCAGGAAATTCTGTCCCAGGTAGGTAGAGGTTTCCGTAATGCGGTCGCCAAATCGCTCCTTGAGTTCGCTCGCCAGATCGCTATCCCAAGGGGTGGCAGCCATGGTAGCAGGCGGCTTGGGTGCCGGATGACCCGCCGCCGCAGGCGGCTTAGGAGGCGCCGCTTTCACGGCATCAGCGGCTGGTTTCGCCGGTGGCTTGACGCCTTCTCCGCCCTCTGGGGAAGGCGCTGCCGAGCCTTCAGGCTTCTGCTCGTCAGCCATTCACTCTCCTGTGAAGACCCCTACATTTATCACTCCCTGCAGAGAAGTGTCAAATTTGCAATCCGGCCCGGAATCCCGGCTGCGACCATCCGCACTTTGCCACCGCACGGAATGGCCTTTCAAGCACGCTCGAAACGGTCCGCGGATTGCAACGAGAAGCAGTGGATGGCGACTACTTCCGATCCCGCCGTGGACCGAAATTCGGCCCCGGAGCCACCGGAGAAGGGGCAGCTCCCGCTGACGGGTTCGCAATCGGAGCGGCTTGAAACCGTCGGGCGCTTGACTAGCGGAGTGGCTCACGATTTTGCCAATCTGCTTACCCTGATTTCGGGCTATAGCGAGTTGCTGCTTGACCGGATTGGCGATGGCCATGCTCTTCGACAGCACCTGGAAGAGATTTCCAATGCGGCCAGCCGCGGGGCGCGCCTCACGTCGCAGCTGCTCGGATTCAGCCGCGGCCAGACTACCGATCCGCAGCCGCTCGACCTCAACGCGCTGGTAACGGAGAGCCTCCGCCTGCTCGGACCGGTTATCGGCGAGCACATGAACATCGAAACCTCGCTCGCGGGAGGGAGCAGGATCTTCGCGGACCGCGGTCAGGTGGAACAGGTGCTGATGAACCTGATCCTTAACGCGCGCGACGCCATGCCGAAGGGCGGCTCCATCCGCGTCGAAACGTTTACCGGAGAGTGGGAGGAGGAGGAAGCGCAGCACCACAACGTTCAATCGGGACCGAAGGTGCTGCTCTCCGTCAGCGACACTGGCCACGGCATGGATGAACAGACACTTGCCCGCGCCTTCGATCCGTTCTTTACGACCAAGGAGAACGGCAAGGGAACCGGCCTTGGGCTTCACACCGTGGCCACCATCGTCCGGCAGTACGGGGGCGATGTGTGGGCGCGCAGCGTGCCGTATGAAGGGACAACTTTCACCATCTGCTTCCCGCGCGTGGCCCATATCAATGCGACGGCGGGTGCCGCGGGCAAGTTGCTGGCGGCCGGTTCCGGCGGAGAAACCGTGCTCGTCGTGGAAGACGAAGACGCCGTCCGCCGCCTCATCGCCCAGATCCTGCGGCTGCGCGGCTATCGCGTGCTCGAGGCGGCGAACGCCGAGGAAGCTCTCGGCATCTTCGCGCGCGAGACGGAGCTCGACCTGGTGCTGACAGACATGGTTATGCCCGGTAGGAGCGGCCGCGAACTGGGCGACATCGTCCACCAAATGCGGCCCGAAACGCGCGTGATCTTCATGTCGGGCTATGCCGACGAAGTGCTGCTTCGCACAGGTGCGCTGCGCCCCGGCATGTCTTTCCTGCAAAAGCCTTTGCGCGCCGCAGTCCTGGCCGCCAAAGTGAGAGAGGCGCTGGATTCCCCGGTTCTACCGTTCAACCGCCAATAAACGCCAATCGGTGTTCCCGGCTCGGTAATATTCCCCGCATGTGGTGTAATGAAAGCACTTCACACCCATGAGGGAGCCCGCCAAAACGCTGCGCCGCGCCTGGAAGCGAGTCCACCGCCGCACCCGCGAACTTCGCATGATTGCCAGGGGACTGGCGTCCACGAATCACCCGGTCCTGGCCCACGTCATTCCCATGCGCCGCTGCAATCTGGCATGCGCCTATTGCAACGAGTTCGACGACCACTCCAAGCCGGTGCCGATCGAAACGATGTACCAGCGGCTCGATCGCCTGGCCGATCTTGGAACGAACATCATCACCATCAGCGGCGGCGAGCCCCTGCTGCATCCAGATCTCGACCGGATCATCGCTCATGTCCGGCGGCGCGGCATGATCGCCGGCATGATCACCAACGGCTACCTGCTCACCGCCGAACGCATCCGGCGGCTGAACCGCGCCGGGCTGGAGCACCTGCAGATCTCGATCGACAACGTGATGCCCGACGAAGTGTCGAAGAAAAGCCTGAAGGTGCTCGACAAGAAGCTCCAGCTTCTGGCCGAGCATGCCGAGTTTCACGTGAACATCAACTCCGTGGTAGGCGGCGGTATTCACAACCCAACGGATGCTCTTGTCATCGGCAAGCGCGCCATCGAGCTCGGATTCACCTCGACGGTCGGGATCATCCACGATGGCGACGGCCAGTTGCAGCCTCTGGGCGACAAAGAGCGAGAAGTTTACATGGCCATGCGCGCCATGGAAAAATCCAGCTACGCGCAGATCAACTATTTCCAGGACAACATCGCGCACGGCCGGGAAAACGTATGGCGCTGCCGCGCCGGTTCGCGCTATCTCTATATCTGCGAGGACGGCCTGGTGCACTACTGTTCGCAGCAGCGCGGCTATCCCGCCAAGCCGCTGATGGAGTACACCGTTGCCGACGTCGGCCGCGAATACCGCACTGCCAAGGGCTGTGCCCCGCGATGCACGGTGGCCTGCGTTCACCAGATTTCCTACATCGATTTCTGGCGCGGCCAGCAGGACATCGCGCCCGCCCAGGTAGGACAGCCCGAAGGCCAGGGGCTGGTTCAGATTCAGTAGGGCAGACTGCCAGTCTGCGCCCTGATTGGCGATCGGGGCTGGTCTTACCAGATGTCGCCGTAAAGCCCCGTCGTTCAGGACGGGGATAGAAGGCGATGGCGAGCTTGCTCGCCCGTATCCCTAGTGGTATGCTCTAGTTTCGGTCTTGCGAAAACCAAGCTGGGCCGATGGTTCGCAGTAAAAGCAGCATCCGTCCCGAGGGACACCCGGAGACGTGAAACGCCTGTGGACGGAGAGTAAGACTGGCCTACCAGCATCCCCGGTCGAAGCAGGAAAGAATCCCCGGCTCTTAGGCTGGGGAGTGTCAACGTGAAACTTCATGCCCCTGGAGTGGAATCCGCAGTCGTGGCGTGCCCTGACTGCGCTGCAACAACCCGATTATCCCGACTCGGCCGCGCTGGAACGCGTGCTGTGCGAGTTGCGCCGCCTTCCGCCGCTGGTCACCAGTTGGGAGATTGTCGATTTGCGCGAACAGCTTGCCGAGGCAGCGGAGGGGAGCCGTTTCGTCCTGCAGGCGGGCGATTGCGCCGAGCGCTTCATCGACTGCACATCCACGCACATCGCCAATACGTTGAAGGTCCTGCTGCAGATGAGCCTGGTCCTGGTGGTCGGCGCGCAGCGGCCCGTCATCCGCATAGGGCGCTTCGCCGGCCAATACGCCAAGCCGCGCTCCACCGCGGATGAATCGCGCGGCGGTGTCACGCTTCCCAGCTATCGTGGCGACATCATCAACCGGGCTGAATTCACCGCCGCCGACCGCGCCCCCGATCCGCAGCTCCTGCTTCGCGGCTATGAGCGCGCAGCCCTCACGCTTAACTTCGTCCGCGCACTGGTGAAAGGTGGATTCGCCGACCTCCACCATCCCGAGTATTTCGACCTCGACTGGGTCGAGAACACGCCCATTTCCGACGAGTATCACCGCATGGTCGAGACCATCCGCGAGTCGCTCAGGTTTACGGAAAACGTGCTGGGCGTGCGCGCCGGCTCGACCGACCGCATCGATTTCTTCACCGCGCACGAGGCCCTGCACCTGCCGTACGAGGAAGCGCAGACACGCCGCGTGCCGCGCCGGCCGGGCCACTTTAACCTTTCCACGCACTTCCCCTGGGCCGGTCTGCGCACGAATCAACCCGATGGTGCGCACATCGAGTACTTGCGCGGCATCGAGAACCCGATCGGGATTAAGGTTGGTGGCTCAGCCACCCGAGAAGATGTCGGGGGCTGGCTGGACGCACTCGACCCGCAGCGCACTCCGGGCCGGCTGACGCTGATTCATCGCTTCGGCGCCCGGCGCATCGCCGACGGCTTGCCGAAGCTCGTCGAGGCCGTGCGCGCCGAAGGCGGCCACGTGCTGTGGATCTGCGATCCCATGCATGGCAACACTCACACCACGCCTGGAGGCGTGAAGACGCGGCGCTTCGAGGACATCTATTCGGAAGTAGAACAGGCCTTCGATATCCACCGCGCCATGGGCCGCCAACTGGGAGGCGTGCACATCGAAGTAACCGGCGAGAACGTCACTGAATGCACCGGAGGCGCCAACGGCCTGAGCGAAGCCGATCTGGTGCGCGCCTACGAATCGCAGGTGGACCCGCGGCTGAACTACGAGCAGTCGCTGGAGCTCGCGTTTCTGATTGCGAGAAAGATGAAGAGCGAAGCCGTCTGATTAGTTGGCGCGCCGACGCGGAGGAGCTGAGATGTCAGAGGTTTTCTCCGCGTCTCCGCCCTTCCGCCATGAAAACAAACCGGCGGATCAACTCCTCATTCTCAATAACAGATACGCCCCGCCCAGCGCGAACAGGACGTCCGGGGACCAGGCGGCCATGGTCGGCCACAACAGACCCGCATCACCGAGTTTCTCGAACAAAATGCCCAGTCCCTTGTACGAGATGCCGATCGCTAGGCTGATGCCGATGCCGGTCATGGCGCCGCGGCTGCCCACCAGGAATCCGAACGGCACCGCGATCATTGCCATAATCAGTGCGAACAGCGGAACTGCGAATTTCAGGTAGTACTGCACCTGCAGTTTGGCCGTGCGGAAGCCGCGCTCCTGCAGGCTCCTGATATACCGGTCGAGCTGCAGGAAATTCATCTGCTTTTCCTGTACTACTTCGGTGAGGAAATAGTCGGGCGCTTCGGTCAGGTCCGGGAACGTTGCCGTCTCGGAAGCGAAGCTCTTGAAATTCGAGCAGGACAGACTCTGGAATTCGCAGCTCCACCCGTTTTCGAAGAGCCACTTGTTGATGTACGGGTCCCATTGCGCCCGCTCCGCCACAATTTCGCGCTTAAGCTGGAAGGTCTTCGGATCGAGATCGAAAACGTTCACACCTGCCATAATGTCGGCACTTGGGTCGAAGTACACGTAGTAGTAGATGCGCCGCGAATCGTGGCCCATGATCCACTTGTGGTCGAGCCGTAAATAGGTCTGCTTGGGCCGGCCCTTGATCTCGTCGCGCAGCGCATCCTGCCGCACATTGGCGCTGGGCACGTAGGAATAGTCGAACGCGAACAGGGCCGCACTGAACAGCGTGCAGCCCAGCAGCACGGGAAGCGCCAGCCGGTACAGGCTCACGCCGCAAGCCTTGAATGCGTTGATCTCGTTTTGTTTGCTGAGTACGCCGAGCTGAATGAGCGCTGCCACCAGCACGCTGAAGGGCAGCATCTCGTAAATCATCTCGGGCGTCAGGAAGAACAGGTAGATGAACATCTCCGAGAGGGGGATCTTGTTGCGGATCATGTCCCCCATCAGCTCGAAGAAGTTGTACACCAGAATCATCGAAACCAGGCTGGCGAGCACCAGAATCAGGTAAAAGAGGAAATTGGTAAGAATGTAGGTATCGATGATCTGCGGCACCAGCGGCAGACGCACCCAGCGGAGCCTGCGCCTCGGTCTGGCTGATGGGTCGTCCGCCCGGCTGGTCAAGAACGTCGCGAAACGGCCCAAAAAGCGGCTGAACGAGGCGAGCAGGTCGCGATCGCCGGGACGCTCCATGCGATACAGCAGGATCAGCCCTGCCACCAAAAACGCGAAGTTGGGCAGCCACACAGCCACCGGCACCGGCAGCGTCTTCTGCTTGGCGACACCGATGAGCGCCACCGACGACAGGTTGTAGCAGAAAAAGCCCAGGAAGAAACCGATCACGTAGCCGGCCGACTTGCCGCCCTTGCGCGTGGCGATGCCCAAGGGAATGCCCACCAGGGCCAGCGTGATACAAGCCAACGGCAACGCGAAACGCTTGTGAAGCTCGATGCGCACTTCCGTATAGTCCGGGCCGTTTCGCGGGTATGCCATGAGTTGCCGCGTGTTCATGGCGTAGGAGCGCAGCGACTCCTGCTTGGGCGGCGAAGCATCTAAGCCCTGGACGCCGCTGGGCGCGGTGGTGTCATTGGCTACCATGTCCTTGCCCATCTCGTGGGTGGAGTAATCGTGCAGCGTCAGCTCGATGCGGTTATGCACCGGGTCGGAAACCGCGAGGGCCTCCCGCGCCACCGTGATCAGCGGCCCGACGGCCTTGTCGCGCATGCCGGTCTGCCGCTGCTCGGGCGGTGTGACATCGGCGATGAATACCGGCTTCCACTTCACCACCGGTCCTTGGCCCACATCACCGATCCACAGGATTTTGTTGGGGAAGTCTTCGTTGAAAACGCGCGGCTCGACCTGCGCGGAAAGCTGCGTTTCGGCCAGCTTCTGCACGATGCGCTGGGTCTCCCGCATGGACAGCGGCGCCAGCCGCAGGGAAGCGAACGCCGCCAGTCCCATGCCCAGGCCGGCAAACACGAGCACCGGAACAATCACCTTACGGCTGGACACGCCCGCGGCCCGCATGGCGGTGATTTCGCCGTCGCTCGCCATCCTCCCGAGGCCAATCAGAATTCCCACCAGGACGCCAAACGGAATGGTCAGCGGCAGCACGGGCGGCATGGCCCAGCCGAACAGCTCCAGGACCGTCCGCGGCGCCACGTTGTTGCTGTTCACCAACACCTCGAACAGCTTGCTCGCCGCCTCCTGCAGAAAGATGACGAAGGTGGCAAGCAGCGTACCGAGCAGGGCGCTGGTCAGAATCTCGCGGAAAACGTAGCGGCTGAGGATGCGAAACACGTGAGAGGATCCGGGCAAGCTGCGTCTCGTCACACCACAGTGTAATTCACGGCCGACGCCTAGTGCGCCAGAGCCGGCGCAGTCACGAGCGGCAGCTTCGGCTGCTCGTCGTCAACGGGCTGAAGTTCCAGGTCGTCGATGATGATGGAAGGCGCCACAACGCATGACTCGGCTGTGAACCCGCCGGCGCCGATCAGCGCAAACGGCGCCGCGCTGTTCATGAAATCGAACACAATGCCGTCGTCGCCAGCCACCAGAATGTCCTTGAGCGACCGGGCATTCGCCCCGTGGAAGCGCATGCCGCGAATCAGCTCCTCGTGACCGTCGGGAAATACTTTGTACACCAGGGTCGGCGCGCTCAGCGGATGAATGGTGCCTTGCGCCGACGACATGATCCTTCGCAGCTCTTCGGTGGGCGCAGCGGCGGGGAAATCGAACTTGCGCACTACGATGCCATAGGGCTTGCTCCGCTGTTGGATGAGCTCGATGAGCTTCTTCTTCATGTCGCCCGCCGGCACAGTCTCGGTGGAAGAGACAAAGAGATTGCTGATGCCTGCGCTGGAGGCGCCGAACGCGTTATCCATGCGCGCCCGCCCGTTGGAGCCGGAGAAGCCGCGAATCGGCTGCCGCGTCAGCAGATAGGATTTGAGTACGCCCTTCTCCACCACGCGGAGCGGTTTGGCCGGCACTCCTTCGCGGTCTACTTCGTAGCTGCCGAACAGCGGCCGGCCCCGCCATTCCTTCTGGCTGGGGTCGTCCACGACTGTGAAGCTTTCCGGCAGAATACGCGCGCCCATTCGGCCTTCCAGGTCGCTGGTCGGCCCGGACCCTCCGCGACCGCCCTCAGGCCGGCGGCTGGGCGCCAGGTTCGCTCCCAGAAGTTGCGCAAACAGCTGCGGGCTGGCGGCATCCTCGAATAAAACAGGGCCGCTGTAATCTTCTCCCTTGGGCGCAGCGGCGAGATCGGTAACATGCGCGGCCGTCTCGCGCACGTCCCGTTCGATCTCGGCTTGGGGCGGCATACGCGCCGGGTCCAGCGCCTGGTAGATCAAGGTGTCGCGCACGGACATGCCGTCGGATGCCTGCGCCATTGCCCGCACCCGCAACACTACGACGTCCTCGGGCACTTTCACTTCGGTGCCTTCGGAATTCGCCATATACCAGCCGCCGGCGCTCGCCTCCACCTCCACCCGGGAGTCCTTCACCGCCGGAAACTCGGCGAAAACCCCGGAAAGCGCGCGCGCGCGGTTCGTCCACGCGTCGCGGTCGATCGCCAGCGGGTGAAAATCGCGTGTGAGTTGGACCGGCTCGGCGTGCGCAAGGTCGTCCAGCGAACTGTTCTGCTCCACGTTCCGGAGAGCCGCCCGCTTGCGCGAGATCGTCTCCACTGCGCCCTTGTACGCCGAATCGGTCGCCAGCCAGAAATAGCGCCGCAGCACCTGGTAGTCGTTTTCCAGCGGGAACCGCCCCATGTCATAGCGGGACCCGAAGCCCATGCCCGCAAAGTTCGTGTTGTCGAACTTGTAGTCGCCCACCCGAACCTGAACCTCCGGCTCGCGCAGGTGGTCCCCCCGCACCGATAGCAATCCGCCCAGGCTGGCGGTTACGTCAAAAACTTCGGCATCGTCGAGCAGGTATTGGATGAAGTACGGCGCCTCCAGACTGGAAACCGTCAATTTGCGCGAGCGCTCGATCTCGTCGTGCATGGCGCGCAGCACCGGATCGGCGGTTTGCGGCTGCGGTTTCGGTTGCGCCAGCAGCGCGGCCACTGCGCAGGCGAATGCAACTACGCTCAAAGCGATCCGCTGCTTCATTGCGCACCCCCTTTGCCTTCCATTGAGGTTGGCTCGGGGAGCAGCGGAGGCCGGTTGTTGGACTTCGCCTTCTTCTCGATTTCGATTTCGGAAACCAGGATCGCCGGCGCCACCGCCGAAACCGGGACGCTGCCCGATTCGGCGCCGCAAAATCCATTGAAAACATCCTGCTTATCGCCGGTGGCCAAAATCTTGGAGAAACTCGCCAAGGGTGTGCCGACGATATCGGCGCCCCGCACCAACTCGTCCGGGCGGCCGTCGGCGTAGACGCGGTAGACAATCACCGGAATCACTTTGAAAGCCTGCAAACCGGCACGCTGTGTGGTGGTGAAACCGCTGGTGATATCGCGAAAGTACAGGCCGTACGGCTTGTTTTGCCTCTTGATCTCGTCCACCAGCATCTGCCGCAGCTTCACCTCCGGAACCGCATGCGACGATTGGACGAGCAGGTTCGATTGCCGCGATACCGGCTCCAGCCCGGGCTGCCGCCGCCCGTGACCATTCGAATGGTCGAAACCCTGGATCGGCGAGCGCGACATCAGGAACGTCTTCAGGACACCGTTCTCCACTACCGTCACCGGCCGCGCCTTGACACCCTCGTCGTCAAAATCGTACCAGCCATAAAGATCCTCGCCGTTGATGGTGCGGCGCGTCGGGTCGAACAGCACGGAGAGGAAGTCCGGCAGCACCTTTGTACCGATGCTCTTAGTGAAGGTCTGACCTTCATTCTCATCCTTCTGCCGATGGCCTTCCACGCGGTGGCCGAAAATCTCGTGAAAGAAGACGCCGGCGGCTCGCCCCGAAAGAATCGCCGGCCCCACGAAGGGCTCGGCTTCAGGAGCCTTCAACAGATTCGAAACATCGCTCGCCACCCGGTCGATCGCCGCCAGGACGGCCTTGTCGTCCGGCAGCCCGGCCATGTCCTCCGCTTCAAAACTATCGAACGAGCTGACATCCGTGCCATCCGCCGCACGCGACGATGCCGAAACGAAGATGCGGGCGTAGCCGCGGCCGTGCTGCAGCCGCGTACCCTCCGTATTGACGAATGTCCGCGCATCTGTCTGTGCCGTGATGACGACGTGGGACGTGAGGACGCTTGGATAATTGCCGAATCGCGCGGAGAGCTTCCGGGCCCGCTCCGTCCAAAGGGCCTCATCGAACTTCAGCTTGGGCAGGGCCTCCTGCGCCACAACAGGCTGCTCGGAGGAGAAATCAGCCGAGGCGTCCTGCTCCGCCGTTCGCACCTGGCTGTTCGTCTTGATCTGGATGAGGCGTTCCGCCGCCGTGCGATAGGCGCGGTCGGTTTCCAGCCAGAGGCGCCGGCTGATGGAGTTGGCGTTGTCCTCGAACGTTATGATGGCGCCGGCGGTGAACTGCGGAGCGCCGCCGCCTCGTCCTCCACGCACGTGATGATAATTGTCGAGTTGGGGTGTCCCGACCCTGACCGAAACGTCGAGGATGCGCGACCTCCCGCCACCTGCGGAATCAATCGCGCCCAGCGAAGCCGATACCGAGCGGTGCTCCTCATCGGTGACTTCGTAGCTGAGGAAGTACGGCGGCGGATCCCCTTTTTCCTTCAGAACACTGAAATTGCGATTCAGCTCTTTGGACATGATGTCCACCAGGGCCGAGGGCTGTGCCGCGGCCGCATATGCGAGGGCCAAAGGCGCGCCGATGCGAAGAGGGAATAGGCGGGTCAAGTTTTCAGGATATCACCCAATCGGCTTTGATCTCTGCGCCCTGCAATCTCCGGGCTCGCGGCGCCATCATCCGTTACCGGCGGCACGGACCGCTCGTTCAGATTGACAACGGCCAGACTGTAGCGCCCGTGTACCCCGGTTTTTTCGAATATGTGCCTCAAGTGTATTTCCACAGTGCCGACACCGAAGGCCCAGGTTGTGTGCGATCTCCTTGTTTGTCATGCCCGGCTGCACCAATTCCACCACGTCGCGTTGCGCCGAGGTCGGTTGCCGATGGGCCGGACGCCGCACACCAGCCCGTGCGAACCCATTGCAGGATCGTTATCGAGATTGGAGGACTTGCGCACTACACCTGTCGCACCGGCATGGAGGAAACGCCGAGCCTCCGACGACGAGAGAGCCACCCCCAAACCAGAACAGCCGCAGGCGACGGTAAGTGCGGCGAAGTGCGCAGCGTGGCCGGCACCGCTTGGGTACCCAGAGCCTTATCGATCCGGGAAGGCTCGG
>Ga0126381_100000669_pt1 | contig 38031 bp, 30 predicted proteins | sample PanSoiMetPlot_28_FD_96465 | JGI IMG/M metagenome (GOLD analysis project Ga0126381, IMG submission 96465) | Tropical forest soil microbial communities from Panama - MetaG Plot_28 | ecosystem: Environmental > Terrestrial > Soil > Tropical forest > Bulk soil | place: Panama | collected 2016-02-17 | reverse complement strand
GAGATGGTGCTGAAGGCCGGGGACATGGAGCGTGTGTTGCCGAAACTCGCCTGGCATCTCGAGGAGCCGCGCGTCGGGCAGAGCTACCCCAACTTCTATATCGCGCAGCTCGCCAGCAGGTTCGTAAAGGTCGCGTTGTGCGGGACCGGGAGCGATGAACTGTTCGGCGGATATCCATGGCGCTACTACCGCGCCGTTGTCAACGACGACTTCGATCACTATGTGTCGAAGTACTATCGGTTCTGGCAGCGGCTCCTGCCGAGCGAGGTCGTGCCAACGATCTTCGAGCCGGTGTGGTCCGCAGTCAGGCACGTGTCGATGCCTGACATCTTCCGGAACGTTTTCCGGTCCCACGCACGGGAGCTCACGCGACCCGAGGATTACATCAACCATTCGCTGTATTTCGAGGCGAAGACATTTCTGCACGGCCTTCTCGTTGTTGAAGACAAGCTGTCGATGGCTCATTCGCTCGAAACCCGGGTGCCATTCCTCGACAACGATCTCGTTGACTTCGCCATGCGAGTGCCGGTCGGTCTCAAGCTCGGTCTACTGGACGACATCGTGCGGCTAAACGAAAACGAACCGGGGCCGAAGACCGAGCAGTACTTTCAGCACACGAAGGACGGAAAGCTGCTGTTGCGGAAGATGATGGACCGCCACATCCCGACGACGATCACGCAGGCCGCCAAACAGGGTTTCTCGGCACCTGATGCGAGCTGGTTTAAAGGCGACAGCATCGACTATGTACGACGCACGCTGTACGAAGGCCGGCCGCGGATCTTCGAGTTCCTGAACCGCGAAGCGCTGTTGTCGCTCGTCGACGAACACCTCGAAGGGAGACGGAACCGCCGATTACTGATCTGGTCGTTGCTCAATCTGGAGCGCTGGTGCCTGCACTTTCTGTGATTCCCGTCCTGGCGCGCCGCGCTCCGACGATGCTCGGTCAGATGTTTAATCCAGCGGCCAACGCGCGCGCCATTCGCGAGGGCCTCGCGCTCTTGCGAACGCACACGCGTCTCATCGTCGAGATGGCGAAAGAGGATCTCGCCGGACGTTATCGCGGACAGATCCTGGGCAGCGCCTGGGTGCTGATTCACCCGCTCGCCATTACGCTGCTGTACCTGTTCATATTCGGCGTCGTCTTCGCGCAGCGCATCGGCGGGACGCGCGAACTGCCGCTTGACTACACCACGTACCTGCTCGCCGGGCTGATACCGTGGCTCACATTCCAAGGCGCCATGACGACGACGGTAAACGCGATTACGTCCAATGCGGCGCTTGTCAAGCAGTTCGTCTTTCCGATCGAAGCGCTACCAGCGCGCGACGTCGCCTCCTCGACCGTGATCTGGTTCGTCGGCATCATATCGACGCTGATCTATGTGGTCGCGACCCAGCACGTTGCCATGGCGACGTGGGTGCTGCTTCCGGTTCTCCTGCCACTAGAGCTGCTCGCGATGATAGGGACGGGCCTCCTATTCAGTGCCATTGCGGTGTTCGTCCGGGACCTCAAGGATTTCATCAACTTGTTCTGCCTGATCGCGATGTTCCTGATGCCGGTCTTCTACCTGCCGGGATGGGTGCCCCCGATATTCAAGCCGCTCATGTGGGTGAACCCGTTCACCTACATGACCTGGGTATATCAGGACACGATCTATTTCGGCCGCATCGACCATCCGGCTGCGTGGGTCGTCTTCTTCATCGGGTCGCCTTTCGTGTTTGCGTGGGGTGTCCGTCTGTTCCGCTCTACGAAGCCGCTGTTTTCGACCGTCCTGTGAGCGAGGATCTCGTGATCGGCGTCGAGGACATCTCGAAGGCGTACAACCTATACGCACGTCCAGCCGACATGTTGAAGGAACTCGTGCTCGGCGGTACGCATCATGACGTCTTCTGGGCGCTCCGCAACGTGTCGTTTCAGGTCGCTCACGGCGATCGGATCGGGATTGTGGGGCCGAACGGCGCCGGCAAGAGCACGCTGCTGCAGATCATCGCCGGGAACCTGCGGCCCACCTCGGGGCGCCTGCAGGTGAACGGTTCCATTTCGGCACTGTTGAGTCTTGTGCCCGCATGGAACGTGAATCACACAGGCCTCGAGAACGTCCGCTTCAACCTCCTGTTGCGCGGGTGCACTTCACGGCGCATCCCGCTGCTCACCGAGGAGATCGTTGATTTCGCCGAGCTCGGTTCGTTCATCAACCAGCCAGTGAAAACCTACAGCGCGGGAATGAGCGCGCGCCTGTCGTTCGCGATCGCGACCGCGATCAGCCCTGAGATTCTCATCGTCGACGAAGTACTCGGCGCGGGCGACGGCTATTTCGCCGGCAAGGCGGCGCGCCGCATGACCGAAATGTGTGATCGCGGCAAGGCGCTCCTATTCGTGAGCCATTCGACGGGCGCGGTGCAGCAGATGTGCAGTCGAGTCATCTGGCTTCAGAATGGCGTGATTCGGATGGACGGCGAGGCGCAGTACGTGCTCCGGCAGTACGAGCTCGACTACCGGCGCGCCGAGGACGAAACGACGCGGACCGGGCACCGACAGCGCGCCGAGATGGTCCCTTCGACGGCCACCAGCGACGAGTGGCTCGACGATCGACGGGTCCGCTTCCGGATTGTACGCGGCGATCGTCGGCGTTTTGCCGCAACCCACTACGTCCAAGAGATTCGCGTCCGCACGGGCGGCGGCGTCGAACGGTGCGTCCCGCTCGACGATCATGCCCGTGATCACGCGGCCTCGCCGGCGCTCGACCTGGATTCGAGCGAATGGGGTCGACTGCACGAGCGTGACGGCCACCTCGCCCGGACGTTGACGCGTGCGCATGGGCGGCGGCCGGGTGGCCATTTTTCTATCGCACTGGACGAGTCTGCTGACAGCGTTCCCTTCGAGGTGCAACTCTCAGCCACAACCGATGGGGCGGAGGAAACGCTCGCGTTGGACGTGCTCAACCCCGAAACGGCCACGTGGGATGCCGCCGAGTGTGTGCAATCGATTGACCATGACGGAATTACCTTCACGCGTTTCACAGGTTGGATCCGGTTTCCGTCCGGCGAGCATGCCGACGTCGTGCGCACGCGAATCGAGGAGCAGACACAGTCACCGGTCACGATCGCGGAGGTTGCCGTCCTGGCACATGGACACGAAGTCTCGAGCGTGTTGGAGCACGAGACGTTCGAGGTCGCGGTGCGCGTTCAGTTTCATCGGCTCGTGCCGATCGCCGATGTGGGTCTGAAGATCACGCGTTCAGACGGCGTCTATGTATTCTGGCAGTCATCCGGGTTGGTCGGATCCAATCTCGAGGCCGCCACCGGCGTGCGTACGTTTCGGTTCCAGTTCGCCTCCCACGTGTTCGGCGCCGGCCGATATTCGGCGTCCGTCATCGTCGCGAATGGCTGGAACCATCCCGACAACTACCCGTACAGCCAGGTCTACGCGCGGGCTCTGGACGTCGCACATTTCGAGGTTGTCCCGGAAGTCCACGGCCTCGACTTTGGCGTCGTGAATGTGCGGGTCCCGGTCGTCATTGACTGACCCGCGCGACCAACCACGATGCTCCCTCCGTTTATGATCCGTCAGATCGCGCAATCTCAGGATTTGCTTCTCGAGCACCTGCTCGACCGTCGGGCGGCCAGGCGTCTCGGCACGCATGCGCTGCACGCGAAGCTTGCCGCCGCCCTGCCGCCGCCGTCCGGCGCTCGCGTGCTGGAACTGGGGTGCGGACCGGGCAAGTATGTAGCGATGTTGTGCGCCCTCGGCTACACGGTGATCGGCATCGATCCGCATGCGTTTCCAACGTGGAAACTCCTTCGCGCGAAAACCGCAGCGACGCTGATCGATAAGATCCGTGGGGAGCAGCTGCCATTTCTGGACGCGACGTTCGATCACGTCGTGTGTCTTGGCACGTTGCTGTATGTAGACGATCCGCAGCGTGTGATCGGCGAAATTCGGCGCGTCGTGAAGCCGGGCGGCAAAGTCATCGTCCGCTCAATCAACCGCGGCAATCTCTATACGAGGCGCACAGGGAAGACCGTGGACCCCGCATCGAAGAATCTCTACTCCCTTGATGAACTCGCAGCACTGGTCGCTTCCTGCGGCCTCCGCGTGGAGGATCGATACGCCTACGGCTTCCTGCCGCCGGCGTTGACGGCATTCTGGTGGTATCTCGTCTGCGTCTGGTTACCGATAGGGGTGCAAGACGCGCTTTCGGCGCTGCTCCCGTCGGCAGCTCGCTGGAACAATACCGTTGTCGCGTCGGTCCCTAATGGGTAATTGCCCATCCCGGCGACCGGACGACAGGCATGACGACGATTCCCGCCGACACGTCGACCACCACGTTACCGAGGAATTCGCGCTGACACCGATCGATTTACTGTTCGAGATGAACAGCGCCATTGCCACGGCCATCGAGCAAATACCTCGGAGACGAGCGTCACGTCTGAAAGCATGATATTGGCGCGCCGGAGGATGCGTCCGTGACTTCGGGCCATGCGGTGATAGACGGCATCGGAGTCGCGCTGAAGCGACACGGACTCTTTGGCGTGGACGCTGCGTGCCTCAGCGCGTTCGATCGCCATGAGAACGACGACGGTGTGTCGTTGCTCGTGTATGACGGTACGACTGTCGCTGCGTCAACGCTCGAGCATGAGACGGAGCCTGCCGGGACATGTCTGTACGAGGCAGGGCGGTCATGGTGGTCGCGGCCGAAACGGCGTTATCGAACGATGCTCGGCGCCACGAGCTTCTCCGGACCCGGCTTGACGCCTGTGTGGGTCACCGATCGCGGTCGCGCAGTGATCGCGTGGTGGGAAAATCGACGGCACCGCTACTTACTGGTCGGCGTGGATCTCGTTGGCGAATTGGTTCGGTACACCCAAGGCGATCCGCGCAAGGTCGCGACAGTCAAAGACAAGACGATGTGGGGGTACGGCCACGAACGGCCGATGTACCTGTTCGAGGATCATGTTGTTGCTGCTTCAGAGCTCACACCGTGGGCCGACGAGCTTGGATGGGTCATCGCGCGCACTTACGCCGAAGCCGCGGAACTCCCCCTGATCGCGCCGCTTCCCGGAGGGGCGCGCGGCGCGGTGATTCTGACGGGAGACGACGACCAGGCAGAGCTCGCAAAATACGAGCGCCAGCAGCGCCTGCTTGACGGGTTTCCTATCACATACCTGTTGCTGCCGTTCACGCGCCACACAGCGGCAACTCTCGCGGCTTTGCCGGAGACAGTCGAGTTCGGCGTACATGTCGATGCGCTTGAACGTCCCGGCGAGTATGCGGCTATTTGCGCGGAGCAGGCTGCGCAAGTTCGCGCGCTGACGGGGAGTCCATGCCGGACGGTGCGGAACCACGGTCATCTGAACGACGGGTACTGGGGTCACGTCGCCGCATGGGAGCAGACGCGCTTGATGCTCGACTTCAACATTCGTGGCGTCGACGGTACGTGTCCAACGGGATCGTATCTGCCATTTCGGGTCCAACGGTCCGACGGATCCTGGAGCGATCATTGGAGCTTGTTCTCGACTTTCAGCGATGGCATGTATTTCCAACAGAAGTGGTCAGAGGCGAAGCAGATCGAATGTATCGAAGGTCTCGCCGACCAAATCGAACGATCGATGCCAGGCATAATCGTGGCTAACTTCCACCCGCAGAACGTCGATTCGATACCGCACGTCCATCAAGCCTTGATGACGGTGGCAAGGCGGCCCGGATGGATCGCGCTGGGTGCCGAATCGTTTGCGGACTGGCTCGAACGGCGCGATCGCATCAAGCTGCATCGGTCGGCGCGCGGCCTCGAGTTGACGAGCAACGATTGGGTTCGGGACATCGCCATCGTGTGGCCGTCGGCTCTCGATGCGCTTCAACGGCTGCCGGCGTGGTCAGGGACCTGTGTCGTGTCGGCGTCGGAACAATCGCGATGAACCACTCTTCAACCGACGCGCCTGCCGAAGGCGTGGCGCCGATGCAGAGCAACACGTGGCACAGCTGGGATCCGACGCCGTGGCGACATCCGTGGCTCACGTCCGCCAATCTCCGAGCTGCACGGTCGCACGACGAGCGCCTGTTTGCCTCGCTGATCGACAATCCGTCGCTCAGCGGCACGGGACGATATGGGTTTGTGGGCAATCTCGCCAACAACATGACCATCCGAGCGCTGCCGTTACGACGCCGCGCCCTGCAGATCACGTTGTTCCTCCATCCGTTCGACACATTTGTGATGAGCCAGCCCGGGTGGGAACTGTCCGACGCGATTCTTACTTCGGATGAACGCGACGCGAAGGCGCTCGCTGCCGGCGGCGTCTATCTGCCGGATGTGCCGGACACCGTTACGCTCGACATGCCGCAGGGCGGCAACGAATGGATCGGCGAGATCGCCCGCGGGACGTCCCGTCAAGACTGGCCGCCAAGCGGTGTGCCGTCGTACCTCCGGCAGTTCGATGCGGTGAACTGGCCCGACTTCCTGTCGTACATTCCAGCGCTCAATCAACTGCAGTCGTGCGCTGCGTTGTTTGCGGCGCAGACGCCATACCTCGCCTATCTCGCTCGCCGCCCGTATCTCGCTGCGCAGACCGGCGGCGATCTCTGGTTTGACGCGGCGCGCAATGACGGTCTGGGCACCCTGCAGCGCCGCGCGTACCAACATGCGGCCGCCATTCTCGCGACGAACCCCTGGGCGTACGCGAACGCCCGCCGGTACGGGTTCCGCCATGTCATCTACCTCCCGTTGCTGATCGATGTCGACGCGTATTCTCCCGGTCACACGGCGGAGCGCCGCGAATGGGAAGCTCGCGTCGGTGGCGACTTCTTCGCGCTCGTTACTGCGCGCCTCGATAGGCGGTGGAAGGGATCACAGATCGGCCTGGACGGGTTCGTGCAGTTCGCGGACCGGTACCCAGGGGCACGGCTCGCCGTGATCGGTTGGGGCGACGGGACGCCAGAGTACGCCGGAGAGCTTCAGCGCCGCGGTCTGCAGGGTCGGGTCGTGTTTCTGCCCGTATCCGGCAAGCGGAAGCTGATCGAGTATCTCCGTGCCGCCGACTGCGTGATCGATCAGTTCGTCACCGGCTACTACGGTGCGACGGCGCTCGAAGCCTTGTCGACGGGCACGCCGGTGGTCATGCGGCTCGAGCGCGATCAGTACGACGCGCTGTGTTGGACCGGCGCGCCGCCCGTGTTGGCAGCCGGTGAACCCAACGCGGTTGCGGCGGGGCTCGAGCGGTTGTATGCGTCCAGCGACGAGCGACAGAGGCTGGCGGTCGCGTCGCGGCGATGGATTCAGTTGAATCACAGCGTCGAAGTCTGGGGTTCCCGGTATGCGGCGATCCTCGCGGCGACAGCAGCACGTATGCGTCCGTCCTTTCGATCGTCGCCGCTCGCGCAACCGCTCACGTCCGACGAGCTCGAGTACCATCGGGCCGGCCTGCTGCAAGCCCCGGAATTTCCCCGGTACGAGATCTGACCGGTGCTCCCCAATTTCCTGATCATCGGTGCGGCGCGCTGCGGCACGACGACCGTATACCGCCAATTGCAGGTCCACCCGGATGTGTATCTGCCGGCAGATAAACGGCCGGAGCCCCATTTCTTTTTCAAGGACCAGGAATTCCGGCGGGGCTTGACGTACTACGAGGAGCGCTACTTTGCGAACTGGCGCGGCGAACACGCCGTCGGCGAGGCCTCTACATCGTATGTATTTGGGCCGCACGTGCCGGTGCGCGTTCGGGCTGCGCTGCCGTCGGCGAAGTTCATTTGCCTACTGCGTAACCCAGTCGATCGCGCATTCTCCAGTTACTGGCATACCCGGCGCGCGGGCCTCGAGACGTTGTGCTTCGAAGAGGCCATTGCGCAGGAGCAATCGCGAAAGCAGCAAATCGCCGGCACGGAGCTCGGCGAAATCGCGCCGTTCGCCTACGTTGAACGCGGTTTCTACTACCGACAGCTCGTCCACTGGCTTCAGCAATTCGATCGGCCAGCAATTAAGATCGTCGTGTTCGAAGATTTCCTCCAAACTCCGGACCAGGTGTTGAGCGAGATCGCGCGGTTCATCGGCATCGCGCCGGAGTGGCCCCGCCTCGCGCTGCAGGCGGAGAACAAGTCGGTCCCGGCCGACACCGATATGTCGTCCGAAATGCGGATGCGTCTCTGCGAGGTATTCCGCGACGATATTGAGGCCCTTGAAACGCTGCTTGGGCGTAGTCTCCGGGATTGGCTGAAGCCGCGCGGAGGCCAATGCTGAAGCTTGACTGCCCGCGTGACGGCAGCGCGCTACGCCTGGATGCCGGGGCCAAAGCGTATGTGTGCGCACTGGGCTGCCGATACGCAGCGCCGCGACCCGATGTCGTCGAGCTGCATGACTCGATTGCCAACGCGACGTCGGATCATTACACACTGCAGTGGGGCGCCGAGGTCGATTTCGCGTCGTTCTATCGCGATCAGCGCGCCGCGCGCCGAGCGATGACGAGCAGCCAAATGGGGTGGCCGCGCCTCATCGCCCGGGTTCGTGCGCGCGCCGCGGCTGCTCCGGTCCGACTGTTCGACGCGGCCTGCGGATACGGCGGTTTGTTCATGGACCTGTTCGAGGCTCCAGCGCCGGCCTTACTCCAGTATGTCGGTGCGGACATCCATAGCGCGCTGCCGGTGATCGATCGCCCCGTCAGCCTCCCACCCGATGCCGCGCTATTCGTGAGGTGGGATATTTCAGACCCGCTGCCGACGCGCGACCTCTTCGACGTGATCGTCTGTCGCGCGGCTATTCACCACACGTCCGATCCCGCACGGACGTTCCAGAGCCTTGCCAGCCGACTCGCACCCGGCGGGACGCTCGCGATCACCGCCTACGCGAAGAAGACGCCAATGCGGGAAGCAGTCGACGACGCGCTCCGCGATCGAATCGTCAGCATGTCCCCGGACGCAGCGCTCGCCATTGCCCGGCAGTTTACGATCCTCGGCCGCGACCTACAGGCGTCGGGCGGCACACTCCGCATCTCGGAGGATCTGCCGTTCATTGGCATCCGAGCCGGACAATACACCGTTCACGAGTTCCTGTACGCCGCTTTCATGAAGTGCTGGTTCAATCCCGCGTTTGGGGAACGGTATTCCGACATCGTGAACTTCGACTGGTACCACCCGCCGTATGCGTACCGGTTCGAACCAAACGAGCTCCGGGCGTGGTTCACGAATAACGGGCTGGAGGTGACCGGCACGGAATCGACGAGCGCGCAACACTACGTGGAAGGTCGCCGTGCCTCTCGATGACGTGACGCCGTTTTTGCGCGCTTTTCTGGAGCGCCACGGCCGGGCGCCACGCGTATTGCACATCGGCAACATCGCGAACAACGCCTATCTGGATGCCAAATTGCTGAACGAGGCAGGGTACGATTGCGACGTCATCTGCGCCGACTACTATCACATCATGGGCTGTCCCGAGTGGGAGGACGCCGATTTTGACGGTGACGTGGGCGATCAGTTTCGGCCCAAGTGGTACACCCTCGATTTGCACGGCTTCAAACGGCCGCGGTGGTTCGCCCAGGGCGTGCGGAGCACCTGCCTCGATTACTTGATCGCTAAGCGCTCGGAGCGGCATAGGGAGGCCGAGCGTCTATGGCGCGAGCTGTGCGCGCAGAACTACATCGCTGCCCCTGCTACCGTGCCCGGATCCGAGCGGCTCGGCAACACAAGACGGACGCTGCGATGGGAAGTATCGCGCCTGAGCGACCCGCGTGCTGCTTTCCGCAGCATTCGTTCCCGGTTGACCGCGTGGGCCGGCGGCGGTGCAGCGCGACGAGCGGTCGCCGCATTCGCGCTCGTAGTGGCGGCCATCGTCGTCCCGGTGGGGGCTGTCGCCGTGGCGTTGCGTACCGCATTGCGCTACGCCCGGCGATGGATGGCGCTGTCTCGGCATTTCGACTGGGCGACGGCGTGGTCCGAAATGGCGCCGTTTGCGCGCCGCCACGGTGCGGCCGGCAGACTATTCGTTGCTGCCTGCGCGCTGCTGGTTTTTCCGGCGTCATGGGCGCGCGCCGCCAAGTCCACTCCATTCGCCGATCGTGTGTTCAGTCTCATCTCCGAATTTCAGAGGCAGTTTCCGGCCCGAGCCGATCATCTGAGCGAGGCCGACCTTGCCAGTTTCGCCTTGCTGGACGATCGGTGGGCCGCGTTATTCACGCACTACGATGTTATCCAGGCGTATTCGACCGATGGCATTCTGCCGCTGTTGACCGGCAGCGCTTACATCTGCTTCGAGCACGGGACGCTTCGTGAAATCCCGCTGCGCGAGACGGCCGAGGGGCGGTGGACGGCGCTTGCGTACCGGATGGCAACGCATGTGTTTGTCACGAACTTCGACTGCCTAGGGAACGCCGAGTGGCTCGCGCCGGAGCGCCACACGTTGATCAATCATCCGTTCGATGAGGATCACGCGTTGGATGTCAGCGGCTTCGAGCCGTTGCGGCGCGCGCTTGGCGCGGAATTGGAGGCCGACGTCCTTTTCTTCTTCCCGACGCGTCACGACTGGGTGCGGGGGACCGGTTACGCCGACAAGGGCAACGACGTGTTCCTACGTGCTTTTTGCACTCTCCGCGATGCCGGGTTTCGCGTTGGTGCAGTCTGCTGCGAATGGGGCGCGAATGTGGCGCAGAGCAGAGCCTTCGTTGAGGAGGCTGGGTGCGCGACGCACGTAAAGTGGATCGCGCCGCTGCCGACAGTCAGTTTCGAGCGAATGGCGCACGCCGCACACTGCGTGGTGGACCAATTCATGCTCGGATCATTCGGCGGAGTGATGTTCAAAGCGATGGCGACGGGTGCGCCGGTGCTGACCTATCTGGAAGAGGCACAGCTGCTGAAGCAGTACCCCGAATGTCCGCCGGTCATCAACTGCCGAACCGCGCAGCAAATCGTCGATGCGATGACACCGTTGTTGCGGGATCCCGGTGTGCTTGCCGACATCGGACGCAAAGGCCGCGCCTGGATGAAGCAGTACCACTCGAAACGCGCAACCATCTCGCGTCAGACGAGCGCGTACGCGTCACTCCTCGGGGATGCACATCAGCCGATCGCCTGATCTCACTCGTCGAGAATTCCTATGGACCGACCTCCACCGTCGACACAAACCGCGAGAAGCTTCCGCGACAAGTGGGAGAACAACCCGGACCTCGCTTTTTCCGAGACATTGCGCGAAGGGTCCGACATCTTCAACTGGATTCTCGGTCGCAACGGGTTTACCTCACCCGATGCGTGGAGGCAGTGGTTATCGACGCGCGCGCGGATTCTCGACGCGGGGTGCGGCAACGGCCGCGTGACCGCGTTGCTGCAGAAGTACGCACCGGCGTCGGCTCACATCGTCGGAATCGATCTCGCTGCGGCTCACGTCGCCGAGCAGAACTTGTTGGGTATGCCGAACGTGACGTTTTTCGAGCAAGACTTGCTCGGCGATTTATCGGCACTCGGCGCGTTCGATCTGATCTATTGCCAGGAAGTGCTTCACCATACGACGGATCCGCGGCGCGCGTTCCTCAATCTCACGGGCCGGCTGGCGCCGGGAGGAGAAATCGCGATCTACGTGTATAAGGTGAAAGCGCCATTACGCGAGCACGCCGACGACTACGTCCGCGAGCGCATCGCCGAGCTTCCGTACGAGCAGGCGATCGCAACAATGCAGCAGGTCACGGCGTTCGGTAAAGCGCTCGCTGCGGCGCGGCACACTGTCACGATTCCGGCGGTAGACCTTCTGGGGATCGAGGCCGGCGAGTACGACGTCCAGCGGCTGATCTACCACTTTTTCCTGAAGTGTTTCTGGAATCCTGCTCTCGACTTTGCCGCGAACACCGCGATCAACTACGACTGGTATCATCCGCAGCTGTGCACGCGGCACACCGCCGCCGAAGTCGAAGAATGGTTCGGGGATGCCGGCCTGTCGATCGTCCACCGCATGGTCGATCACTACGGCATCACGATGCGTGGTATGAGACCGTAGATGCGCGTTGCGGTCATTGGCGCGCAAGGGTTCATCGGTCGTCACCTGTGCGACGCGCTCGCTATGCGCCGCATCGACGTCTTGCCGTTGTCGTCGCGTAACTCCGATCTGTTTGATCCCGCCACCGGGGTGCTTACCGATCGGCTGCCTGCCGACAGCGCGATTGACGCGCTCGTCTACTTGTCGCAATCGCCGCACTACCGGGATATGCCCCGCGATGCCGCACACTTGTGGGGCGTGAACGTCACGTCGGCCATCCGCGCGGTGAACTGGGCTCGGCGCGCAGGAGCCCGGCGCATATTGCACGCCTCCACGGGGACGGTATATGCACACTCGTTCCTCCCGCACCGGGAGCACGATCCGGTCCGGCGCGACGACTGGTATGCGCTCAGCAAGTGCCACGCCGAGGAGACGCTGCGGCTGTTCGCTGACGTAAACGTGACGTCGATGCGGCTATTCGGCGTCTTCGGTCCGCAGCAGCGAGGCAAGCTCGTGCCGAACCTGGCCGCAGCGATTCTCGCCGGGCGTGACATCCATCTTCAGGCGCATCCTGCGTCGTCGTCGGACCGAAACGGTTTCCTCATGTCGGTTACTTACATTGACGACGCAGTCGCGGTCATGCTGAAGCTGCTCGAGGACGGCGGTCCACACGTCCTCAACGTCGCCGGCCCCGAGGTCGTCAGCATCCGCGGCATAGCCACCGCGCTCGGTGAACGCCTCGGTATCGCCCCCGTGTTCGCAGTGGACGCGGAGCCGCGGCGATTCGATCTGATTGCCGACAACACGCTCGCGTCCGAGATGCTCGGCGGCCGTTTCACCGCCGTTGCGGGCGGCCTCGATGCCACCGTCGCTGAATTGCGCACTGCGGGCGCCTGACTGTGTCGAAAGGACCTACCGTGATTCCATTGACCACGCCGATGTTCGACGACGAAGAGATTGTGCTCGTCAAACAGTGCCTCGCCTCCCGGTGGGTGACCCAGGGGCCCCTCACTGCGCAATTCGAGCGCGAGTTCGCCGTCCGTCACCACGTTGCGCATGCGCTGGCGACGACTTCGTGCACAGCGGCGCTCCACCTGGCCATGCTGGCACTCGCGCTCGGCCCGGGCGACGAGGTGATCGTGCCGGCGTTCACCTGGGTCACTTCGGCACATGCGGCCGAGTACGTGGGTGCGACGGCCGTTTTCTGTGATATCGATCTCGCGACCTTCAACCTGGATCCGAGCGCGCTCGAAGCCGCGATTACGCCGCGGACGCGCGCCGTTGTTGCCGTCCACTTGTTTGGGAAGGCTGCTCCAATGGGCGAGGTTCTCGCGATCGCCCGGCGGCACGGGCTTGCCGTGATTGAGGATGCCGCGTGTGGCGTCGGAACCGAATATCGCGGCGCGCCCGTTGGGGCAATCGGTGATATCGGCTGTTTTTCGTTCCACCCGCGGAAGGTGATCACCACTGGCGAGGGCGGGATGGTGACAACAGATCGCAGCGACCTCGCAACGCGCGTGAAATCGCTGCGCAATCACGGAGCCACCGGATTGCCAGCGTGCGCCGATCCCGCGCGGCCGTCAACGATGAGCACGTTCGATCAGCTCGGATTCAACTTGCGCCTCTCCGACATCCAGTCGGCGATCGGCATCGCGCAGATGAAGAAGCTCGACGCGCTTCTCGCCGAGCGGCGGCGCGTTGCGCTCCGGTACTCGACACTGCTCGCGAGCCGCGACGACGTGGTGGTCCCCGCGGACGATCCTGGGCACACGTATCAGTCCTACGTCATCCGACTCGTCCGCGAGGAGCGGCAATATCGCGACGCGGTCATGGACGAGTTGCAGGCTGCAAGGATCCAGACGCGCCCGGGCACCCATGCCGTGCATCGCCTGGGATACTACGTGAACAAGTACGGGATCTCCCCCGATCAGTACCCTCGAGCGGCGCTGGCGGAGGACACGTCGATTACGCTGCCGATCTTCCCTGGGATAACCGATGCGCAGCAGGAGTGCGTGGTCGGCGGTCTCAAGACGGCATTAGAGAAAGCTGATGAGCTCGCGATTCCTCACGCTGGACTGGACAGAACGTGCTGAGCGGCCTCCTCGTAGGCGGCTTGTGCACGCAGCCAACAAGCGACAATGCCGAGGCGGTACAGAGTAGATGAGACAAAACCTGCGCGTCGCTGTTTTCGTCGGGCTGGCTGCGTTGGTGTCGCGCCGCGCGCCGGCCGCTCAGATCGTCGCCGACGGAATGACGTGGATGAACGGGTATCCCGCAACGTGGAACGCTGGCGCGCCTAAGGTAGTCTCCGACGGATTGCACATGTACGCAGTGATCTGCGGCCCGGGCGGCACGCAACAATTGTGCTCCGTGTTCAGGAAGCGCGGAACGGAGTCGTGGACGCCTGGTGCGGCAACGTTCCAGTCGTACCAGCCGCCGGTGATGGTGCTCGATCGCAAGGGACGGCTGAATCTGTTCTATAATTCGCCGCTGCTGCACCACGTTCGGTTCGATCACCCCTCCGTCGATCTTCTCAACTACTCCGAGATCCCGATCGCGTTTACCGGACAGGTAGCGTATTTGCACGCCAGCTACGATGCGGTGAACGACATGATCTTGCTCGCGTTCAACGAGACGTCGACATTCACGATGTACTTCGCGGTGAAGTTCACTGACGCGAACGTCTCGAGCACGCTGGCGCCGCTGCCGAATCCTGTAGATCCCACGAAAACGATGTATCTGTATGCCCGCACGCTATACGCGGGAGGTCGCTACCACGTCTTGGTTGGCGAGCATCTGCGGGGCGTCGTCAATGCTTCATATGTAGCGGCCGTCCTCCTCGACAGCGCAATGCCGTCAGGACCGTGGTCGCGGCGTGACTTGCACCGCGTCACCGGCATCAACCAGGGAGTCCCGTACGAGAACTGGGTACTGCCGACCGACCTTCAGGCGTCGCCGAGCGGACGAGTTCGCGTTCTGATGCACATTAACGAAAGCAACTCGGGGCACCCGGGCGTCGCCGAGGGCATTCACATCGCGCGCGAGGAGGACGGGTACGCGCCGCGCCACATCGCCGACGGTATCGACGACGCATTCAGCCTCCAGATCGATCCGACCAGCGGCATTTGTTTAGCCTTCGCGTTGCGGTTGTCCGCCCCGGCGTTTTCCGAGGCGGGTCACCTGGTAGCATTCAAGAGCGCAGACGATGGCCTCACGTGGGGTCCCGCACAGCGCATCGCGGATCCGGGCGCGATCAATCCCGTCGCCGTGGAACCGCGCAACGGGTCGATGGTCGGCGGTAAGGAGATTGCGTTCATCTACACGACTACTGCGGATCCGCCGTACGCGACGGTCCGATCCGAATCGGTTTCGCTCGGCACGGCCGGCACGGCGGGCCGTTACGACTACTCGTATGTGGACATCGACGGCACAACCGACTACATCCGCTTTTACCGCGACGCCTCGGCCGACCGGTCGTACTACTATTTCTACGACAACAAACCGGATGGCACGTTCGCGGTCGCCTACAGCTACACGGCTGGCAATTACTACCAGGTCTACACCAAGGACGCCAGCGGTCGCGTCGACTTCTACAACTCAGACGGCTACGTTGTTTCAAATTCGTCGCCGCAGATCTTCAGCTATTCCTATACCGATACACGCGACGGATCGACCGACTTCATATACATCTACCGTGACACGCCGCGGGCAATTCTCTATTGGTGGACGCGCGACTTCGATTTGACCGGCAACTGGACGTCCACCTTCGTCTACTACGAGGGAATCTATTGGCGGATCGAACTGCTGACGTCAACCGGTCACTTCGAACGCTACGACAGCACGGGCATGAACATTTCCGGACAATCGTAAGCGTGTGGACGGCGGGGGAACGACCAGATGATTTGTTGCCCTCGCGTGAAGGTCAGCGCGAGTCAAATTCCTCGTTGTCGTCACGACCGTCTCTATGTCATCATTCGCCGGCTCGACTTCAGACATTCCAATGTTGACGCAGGTGTCTCCTGCTTCCAACGTCGACGCTGCCGCGTCGTTCCTAGAAGAATTCCGTCTTCGCCACGGCCGAGCGCCGCGGATCCTGCATATCGGTAATATCGCGAACAACGCGTTCCTCAACGCGAAGCTGTTAAATCGCGCGGGCTTCGACTGCGATGTGATCTGCTACGACTACTACCATTCGATGGCGTGTCCAGAGTGGGAGGATGCGGATTTTGAGGGCACGCTTACCGACCACCTGCATCCCGACTGGACCGCTCTCGATCTGAAAGGTTACGAACGTCCACGGTGGTTCGTTCAGGGTCCACAACTACTGTGTCTCGATTATCTGATAGCGAAGCGCACCGGCGACACGCCGGTCGCCGAGAAATTGTGGAGGTTCCTCGGTCAGGCGAACGGCACGGTTGGGGCAGCGACTTTGCCTGAACAACCGGCGGCAGTCACCGCGAGCACATGGCAACGGGTCGCCGGGCGGACAATCGATCTTCTGCGAAAAGCGCGCTCGAGTCCCCAGGCGCACCTCCTCGTCTGGGAGAAGCTCGAGGTCTGGGCGTCGTGTCGCGGCTGGCTGGCGTACTTCCTCGTTGCGATTGCGTCGCCGCTGGTGCATGCCATCGTTTCCATTCTGCGCGCTTGGACGTGGATAAGCGAGGCAGCTCGGCCAAACGCGCTTGAGCGCATTTGGGTATCGCTACACCAGCGCGCGCGATCGTCCAACCACGCGATTGGCCACCTCTTTTATTCCAGTCTCGCGCCGTTTGCGATGCTCCCGGCGCTGAGTATCCGTAGCGTTGCGATACTGTTGGGGCGCGGCTCGACAAAAATCATTGGCGACGCGGATGCTATCAATGCCAGTAGTTCCGCCGATCCCTATCAATCGGTGGCAGCGTGGTCGATGCGGTTCAAAGAAGTGTTTCCCGATCGCCCCGATCAGTTGGCGGACGGCGACTGCATCGCGTACACATCGGTACTTCCCCGATGGCGGGCCCTCTTGCAGCAATACGACATTGTCCAGGCGTACGCGACGGACGTCGTCTATCCGTTGCTGTGCGCCAAGCGTCCGTACCTTGGCTTCGAGCACGGTACGTTGCGCGATTTTACGCTCGGCGACAGCGCGACGTGCCGTTTGACGGCATGGGGGTACCACGATGCGGATCACGTGTTCATCACGAACGGTGATTGCCTCGAGTACGCACGTCGTATCGGGGTGTCACGCTTCACTCCGATGGTGCACCCGCTCGACGACCGACGAATTCGCTCGATTGTCGGCGAGTACGATGAACTCCATCGCGTACACGGCGTCAAGTATCTGTTCCTTTGCCCACTGCGTCACGATTGGGCGGTGAAAGGGACCGACAGGTATATCCGGGCGCTCCCTAGGCTGGCCGATGAGTTACGCCGGGATTTCCGCGTCATCATGACGCGCTGGGGGATGCAGCTCGACGACAGCATCCGTCTTGCGAAGGAACTCGGAGTCGACGACTTGATCGTATGGGAGGAGCCGCTCAACCGCGGCCGAATGGTTCGCATGCAGAAGTCGTGCGACGTGGTCTTCGATCAGATCGCGCTGCCGCACTTCGGTGCGACGGCGCCGCAGGCGATTGCTGCCGGCGTGCCGGTGGTCATGTCGTATGATCCCGAATCAACGCGCTGGATTATTCCGGAATCGGCGCCGATCCTTTCGGCGTGGACGCCCGACGAGGTCGTCGACGCTGTCCATGCGGCGCTCGATCCACAATGGCGCGCGAATTACGTCGAGCGAGCTCAGGACTGGTTCGACACTTATCATAGCGGCGACCGTGCCGTTGCATTGAACGCGACCGCCTACCGCGCCGTAGCGTGCGCGGGCGGGCTGTTGTGAGGCAGAGCGGATGAGCGACGAACAGGTACTCAAGAGCCGATACGACACTTTCGCTCTGACCGGCGACTACCGGACGACGGCGAGCGACTACCGGCTCCGGGAGATCGAGATCGATACGGCGGCCGCGTACATGCGCGACCGGCTGACGGTGCTCGACGTCGGGTGCGGCCTCGGATACGCGGTGGCGCAGTACGCGACGCGCTTCGATCTGGTGGCGCACGGGATCGATTACTCGGAGAACATGATCGCCGGCGCACGGGCGCTGTTGCAAAAAAACCACCCGGAGCTCGAGCCGCGTGTCCGGTTCGATCACGCCTCGGTGCTCGATCTGCCATTTGCGGACAATCACTTTGACATTGTCACAAGCCATCGGTGCTTGATGGCGCTGCTCGACTGGCGGAAGCAACAGGACGCTCTTCGCGAGATCCACCGTGTCCTCGCGCCCGGTGGCGTTCTCGTCCTGATGGAGGGCACGTTCGAAGGGCTCGAGCGATTGAATCGCACGCGCACCACGGTTGGCCTCGACGAGATCGCCCCGGATGGCCGCGACCGGCTAATCACCTTGAAGTTCCACGAGGACGAGCTGCTCACATTCTGCCGTCCGTACTACGTACACGAACGCACGCAGCGATTCGGGATGTACTACTTCCTCACGCGGGTTGTTCAGCCGTTGCTTGTTGCGCCGGACAAGCCGAGTTACGACCATAAGCTGAACGCCGTCGCGCGCGACATCGCGCGGTTCTTTCCGGACCTTGACGGCATGGGTCACCTCGTCGCGTTCATCCTGACGAAACGGCGCTAGTCGCACCTCCACGATGATCTGCCTGACGTTCGATACTGACTGGATGAGTGAGCGGGCGCTTGCGCGGTTTCTCGATGAATTTTCGCTCCCTGGACGCGCGACCTTCTTCTGCCATCAGCCGTATCGGTGCCTCCAAGGCGCCGGCCACGAGATCTGTCCGCATCCGACCCTCTCCGATCTTGGCCGTTGGCGTGACGAGTTCGCGGCCCTGGTCCGCCGCGTCAACCCTGGCGCGCGCGGTACGCGCACGCACTCGTGCGTCTTCTCGCACGCGATCGCCGTCGGTCTGCACGAGATGCAGCTGGAATACGTGTCGCAGGCGTCCGCTCTGTACGAGGACGGAGTGCGCCCGTTCCGGCACCCATGGGGGATTTGGGAACTGCCGATCTACTACATGGACAATATGGATTTCTGGACGGCCCCGAACTGGCCCGAGCTCTGCCACGAACCCTTTTCGCCGCAGTGGATCGAGCGGGCCGTGCAAGGCTCGGCGCTGTATGTATTCGATTTCCATCCGGTCCATGTCGCGCTCAATACACGAACGCCCGACGACTATCGCCGGATGAAGGACCATGTCGTGTCCGGCGACGCGTCGCCGTTCGACCTGGCCGTCGCCGGTCGGGGAGCCCGAAGCTATTTCACCGAGTTGTGTGTCGCGATGGCGGCTGCTGGCATCGGCTCAGTGTCGTGCAGCGACGTCGTCGACGCCCTGATGACGCCGGCTGCCTAGACGCGCTGAGCTGAATGGATTCGCTCGAAGCCGAGAGTATCGAGATTCTCCGCGAGGCTGCCGCTTGCGCCGAACGGCCGGTGATGCTCTATTCGGTTGGCAAGGATTCGTCCGTCTTACTGCGGCTCGCGCAGAAGGCGTTTTATCCGGGCCCGCTGCCTTTTCCGCTCCTGCACATCGACACAACGTGGAAGTTCCAAGCCATGTATGCGCATCGGGCGCGTATCGCCGCGGAGCCCGGCGTCCACCTCCTGGTTCACCGCAACGAGCGTGCGCTCGCGGCCGGCGTGACGCCATTCACACACGGATCGACCTACTACACCGAAGTGATGAAGACCGAAGCATTAAAGCAGGCGCTTGATGCCCATCGCTTCGACGTGATCGTTGGTGGTGCTCGGCGCGATGAAGAGAAGTCGCGTGCCAAGGAACGGATCTGTTCGTTTCGCGGCGTCGGCCATGTGTGGGATCCGAGGCGGCAGCGTCCCGAACTCTGGAACATCTACAATACGCACGTCCGTCCAGGCGAGACGGTACGCGTGTTTCCGCTGTCGAACTGGACCGAGCTCGACGTTTGGGAGTACATCGGACGCGAGCAAATTCCAATCGTCCCTCTGTATTTCGCCGAACTGCGGCCCGTCGTCGACCGCGACGGCACGCTGATCATGGTCGATGACCATCGCCTTCCGCTGGCTTCGGGCGAGACACCACAGAATCGAATGGTGCGATTCAGGACTCTCGGATGCTACCCGCTGTCGGGCGCCGTCGAAAGCAATGCGCGCACCGTGGCGGAAATCATCGCGGAGGTCGCCGCAGCGGGAGTGTCGGAGCGCCAGGGCCGGCTGATCGACTCGGACCAACCGGCGTCGATGGAGAAGAAGAAGCGCGAGGGGTACTTCTGATACAGCCTCCGCTTCGGTTCGTCATTTGCGGCAGCGTTGACGACGGCAAGTCGACACTTATTGGGCGACTCCTTTTCGAGGCTAGCGGCGTCCTCGCCGACGAGTGGACAGCGCTTGAGGCCGATTCCCGCCGGTTCGGCACCCGTGGCGACGAAATCGACTTCGCGCTCCTGGTCGACGGGCTGCTTGCCGAACGCGAGCAGGGCATCACAATCGACGTAGCTTATCGGTACTTCACCACGTGTCGGCGGCGATTCATTGTCGCCGACGCGCCCGGCCACGAGCAGTACACCCGCAACATGGCGACGGCGGCGTCGACCTCCGACGTCGCGGTCGTGCTCGTTGACGCGCGAAAGGGCGTTGTCAGGCAGACGCGGCGACATGTTCGAGTTGCTGCGATCATGGGTATCCGGCAGCTGCTGCTTGCCGTCAATAAGATCGACCTCGTCGACTTCAAACAAGAGGTATTTGCAGAGATTGCCGCCGAGCTCGGTCGTTTCGCAGCGGAATGCGGAGTGGAGCGGGTTGAGGCGATTCCGGTGTGCGCGATCGACGGCGACAATCTCGTCCGGTCGAGCTCGCGCACGGAATGGTATCGTGGCCCGACGCTCGTTGAGGCACTCGAGACGATCCAACCGGCCCCGGCCGGTACCGCGCCGATGCGCATGCCTGTCCAGTACGTGATCCGCCACGCCGAGTCCGATAGAGCGTTATGCGGCCGGATTGTTTCGGGGCAGGTAAACGTGGGCGACCGCGTCGCGGTACTCCCCTCGGGCGCGGAAGCCTGTGTCAGCGCGATCGTTGCGCGGTGCGGTCAACCCATTCACGCTGTGGCGGGCGAGTCGACCACGCTCGTTCTCGATCGTGCCGTGGATGTTGGTCGCGGCGACGTCCTCGCGGCCATCGCGGACCCACCAAGTGTCGCCGATCAGTTCCAGGCCACGATGCTCTGGCTGGGCGAGCACGATTTGATCGCGGGCCGCCCGTATCTTCTGAAACAGCACGCAAGAGAGGTGACGGCTTCGGTTATTGAAATCCGGCACCGAGTCGACATCGACAGTGGAGCCGAGCTGGCGGCCAACGCGCTTTCGCTCAATGACATCGGTGTAGTGAAAATCGTGACCTCGCAACCGCTCGTGTGGGAGCCGTATCGCGCCAGCCGTACACTCGGTGGATTCGTTCTCATCGACAAACTGACATACGACACGGTCGCTGCGGGAATGCTCCAGTTCGCATTGCGCCGTGCGTCGAACATCAGGTGGCAGACACTTGAGATTGACGGTGCCGCACGCGCTCGACTCAAGCAGCAAAGCGCTCGCTGCATCTGGCTGACGGGCCTGTCGGCGTCAGGCAAATCCAGCATCGCGAATCTGCTCGAAAAGCGATTGCACGCCGCTGGGCGGCACACGTACATCCTTGACGGCGACAACATTCGGCACGGATTGAATCGCGACTTGGGCTTCACCGAGGCGGATCGCGCCGAGAACGTTCGGCGTGTGGCCGAGGTGGCACGGCTGATAGTGGACGCGGGCCTCATTGTCGTGGTTGCGTTCATCTCGCCGTTTCGCGCCGAGCGACGGCTCGCGCGCGCGTTGTTCGCCGAAGGGCAGTTTGTCGAGGTGTTCGTCGATACAACTCTCGAAGAGTGCGAACGACGCGATCCCAAGGGGCTGTACGCCAAGGCCCGCAGCGGCCTCCTGCCGAACTTCACAGGATTTGACAGTCCATACGAGCCTCCGGAAGCACCGGACGTTCACGTGGTGACGGCCGGACGAACGGTCGAAGAATGTGTCGAGCAGCTGTTTCAGCACCTCCAGCATTTGAGTTGACCTTCGGATGAAGATCGCTTTGCTCATGGTCGCCATCGGAGACCTGAGCGGGTCCGGCGGTGCGGAGCGGTACTTCGCCGATCTCCATCAGTTTCTCGCGTCTGACCCGGCCAACGACGTCAAGCTCGTCACTTCGCGGATGGCGCTTTCGCGATTACGGGCGGCAGGCCGGTCGACTCGAAGCAGCGGCATCCTTCCATTGCGACTCGGCCGGGGACCGGGGCAAGGGCGTGCCTCGTTGGTGTGGGTCACCCTCCGACTGCTCTGGGTCACGCTGTCACGGCGCTTCGACATCGTGCATGTCTGTCTTCCTACGCCGACCTACGTACCGATGGCCGCGGTTTTGACGCGGCTGCCGCGGTGGATGCGACCGCGCGTGACACTCGGTGTCATCGACTGCACAGTCGCGGCGAACTTCGATTCGCGACCGCCGCGCGATTTGTACGAGCGGCAGGTTTGCGAGGCGCACTCTTACTACTTCCGTTGGACCTCTCTCGACGGTGTGTATAGCTGGTATCAGTCTTTCGCAGACGTCGCACGACGTCGACACTTGTTACCCCGATCGACGGTCATTCGTGCGGCGCGTTTCTGCTTTACTGATCCGAATCACTTTCAGCCTGCGCCGGTGAAGGACAGAGTCGTCGTGTTCGCGGGAAGGCTGTCGGAGCAGAAGCGGCCGCTCGTCTTTGTCGACGCTGTGGCGTTCATCCAACGCTACTGTCCGGCCGCGATTGACGACTGGCGATTTGAGATGTACGGAACGGGGCCATTGCACGACGCGGTTCAGGAGCGGATCACCCTGCATGGCCTGGAAGCTGTGATCCGTGTGTCATACAGACCGGATCTCGCGCCGGTGTTCGGCCGCTCGCGCCTGTTCGTTTCGACCCAAGCAGACGAGAACTTTACTTCTCTGGCGATGCTCGAAGCGATGGCCGCCGGCAACGCCGTCGTTGCTGAAGATATCGGCCAGACGCGAGAATTCGTTCAGCCCGGCTACAACGGAATCGTCGTGCCTCACGGCACGGCCGAAACGTTCGGCGCCGGCATGATCGAGTACCTGAATCATCCGGAACGCCACGAGGCAATGGCTATCGCCAGCCGCCGTTTAGTTACGGACGTTCACACGATCGAGCACTTCGCGGCAGACATCACCAGCTTCTGGCGCGAGGTCGTCGGCGGTGGTGTCGGTTGAGCGTCGAGCCGCGGCCTCGCCATCCGCGTGTTCTGATGGTGACAGGTGCGTACTATCCGGAGATCAGCAGCAGCGGGCTCCAATGTCAGACTGTCGCGCGCATGGTGCGCAACTCGGCGTCGATCGAAGTGTTGACGACGGCGACCGATCCACGGCTGCCGATGCGGACGCTGGTCGACGGCGTCCGCGTGCGGCGCGTAGTCGTCGACGTGTCAAGCCGAGCGTCGAAGCTCCGCGCTATGGCCGTGATGGTGATCCGCCTTATGCGGAGCATGCCGCGCGTCGATCTCGTGCACCTCCACGGCTTCTCGACAAAGAACGTGGTCGTGAGCGCCGCCGCAAAACTCTTTCGTCGTCCCGTCGTCCTGAGTCTTCACACGGCCGGCCACGACGAGCCGGACGCCGTGCGGGCGCAGGGGCCGCTGGCGTGGTGGGCGTACTCGTCCGCGGATCTGTATTTGAGCGTAAGCCCCGCGCTCGTCGACGCATATCTCGCAGCCGGCCTGCCGGCGGATCGCATCCGGCTCGTGACGAACGGCATCGACCTGGACCGCTTCGCGCCGGCATCGCCGTCGGAACGATGCGAGCTGCGGCGGCGTCTGCGCCTTCCGACCGAGCGCCCGCTGACTCTCTTCGTCGGGTTCTTCTCGCGTGAGAAGCAGCCGCACGTGCTCCTCGACGCATGGTTGGAACTGCAGCGCCAGCCCGCACTCGAGTCGACGCTGGTTTTCGTCGGAGCTACGCGATCGAAGTACTTCGAAGTGGATGCCGACCTCGAGGCCGACATGCGCGTCGCCGCGCGGGTGCGCGGTGTGGAGGACCGGCTGGTGTTTGCCGGCCAGACGCTGAGCGTGCAGGACTACTTCCGAGCTTCCGATTGTTTCGTTCTGTCCTCGGGACGCGAAGGGCTGCCAGTTGCATTGTTGGAGGCGATGGCGTGCGGCCTGCCATGCGTCGCTTCCCGGCTGCCGGGATCGACCGATGTGGTCATCGACGACGGCGTGAACGGTCTGCTCGTACCGCCTGGCGACACCGCGTCGCTCGCCGGCGCGCTCGCTGCGGTGCTCGGAGACGACGAACAGGCCCGCCGGCTCGGCCGGGCCGCGCGCGCAACCGTTGAAGAGCGCTTTGCCAGCGGTCGCGTCGCCGACGCGTGGCTCGATGCGTACGCGACCGTGTTGGCGAGATCCGTGTGAACGCTGCGACCTCTACAAACCCGATGTCAGCCGCTCGCGACATCGTCTGCATCTCGTCGATCGACTGGGACTTCATCTGGCAGGGCCACCAGGAGATCATGTCGACACTCGCGGCGCAGGGGCATCGCGTGCTCTTCATTGAGAACACCGGCGTGCGGCCGCCGCGACTGCGCGACCTTCCGCGCCTGCGCCAGCGGATCCGGAACCGTCTGAAGGGGACCGGTGGGTTTCGCGAAGAGCGGCCGAACCTCTTCGTCCTCTCGCCGATCGTCCTGCCGCTCCCATATTCGCGGGTCGCGCGCTGGATCAACGGTCGGCTGCTGCTGCGGGCGCTGCGCCGCTGGATGCGCGTGACCGGCTTCTACCGGCCGATCGTCTGGACGTTCTTGCCAACGCCACTGGCGCTCGACCTGATCCACCACCTCGATCCGATGCTGACCGTGTACTACTGCATCGACGATCTGGCTTCCAGCTCGCCCGCGGCCCGGCGAATCGCCACGAGCGAGGAGCGGCTGTTCCGAGAGGCCGATCTGGTGTTCGTTACCTCCGAGCGGCTGCGTCAACGAGCCGCGCGGGTTAGCGAGCGCGTCCATCTTTTTCCCTTCGGCGTCAGCTTCGAACGCTTCGAGCAGGTGCGCGCCGCGGACGATACGCTGCCCGACGACATCAAGAATCTGAAGCGGCCGATCGTGGGATACATGGGCGGCCTGCATCAGTGGGTCGATCAGGATCTCGTCGCCGCCATCGCGTCACGCCTGCCGCGTATGAGCTTTGCGCTGGTCGGTCCCGCGCAGACCGACGTGACGGCGCTCGAGCGCTGTCCGAACATCACGCTGTTCGGCCAGCGGCCGCATGCCGACGTGCCGCGATACGTCAAAGCGTTCGACGTCGGGTTGGTGCCGTACCGGCTTACCGAGTACACGGCCAACGTGTATCCGACCAAGCTGAACGAGTACCTCGTGATGGGGTTGCCGGTCGTGGCGACCGACCTGCCTGAAATCCGGCGCTTCAACGACGAGCACGGACGGATCGTGGAGGTCGCCGGAGACGCCGACACGTTTGCGCGGGCCATCGACCGCGCGCTCGCCCCGGCGGGCGAGGCAGAGATTGCGCGGCGGATTGCGGTCGCTCACGAGAACAGCTGGGCGAAGCGGATCGCGTCGATGACCGCCCTGGTGGATCAGGCGATCGAGCGCCGCGCGGCCACCGGTCAACGCTGGGACGAGACGTTGCGTCGCGCATACCGGCGCTCGCGGGCGCGCGCCGCACAGATGGCGCTGGGACTGGTGGCCGCCTACCTGTTGGTCTTTCACACCAATCTTGCGTGGTGGGCGGCGAGCCCGCTGAAGCTGTCGGCGCCGCCGGAGCGATCAGACGCCATCGTAGTATTCGCCGGCGGCGTCGGCGAATCGGGCAAGCCTGGCGGCGGCGCCCAGGAACGGCTCAAGCAAGCCGTTGACATGTACAAGGCTGGCGAGGCGCCCAATCTGATTCTGTCGTCCGGCTTCGTGTACAGCTACCGCGAGGCCGAAGTGATGCGGGCGCTCGCGATCGATCAGGGCGTGCCCGCCGGGCACATCCTGCTCGAGGAGCACGCCACCAATACTTATGAGAACGTCACCTTCGTCAACGACATCCTCCACACGCACCACTGGACGTCGATTCTTCTCGTCAGCTCGCCATACCACATGCGCCGGGCGCTGCTTGTTTGGCAGAAAGTGGCGCCCGGCGTCCACGTGCTGCCGACACCACCGATGCAGAGTCAGTTCTACGATCACGCTCTCGGGGGCGCGTCGCTCGAGCAAGTGAGGGGAATCATCCAGGAGTACGTTGCGATTCTCGCGTATTGGCATCGCGGATGGCTGTGAGCGAGGTGCGAAGACGTCTCGGTCTGGCAATCGCAGCGGCGCTGGTGGCAGGGATGATCGCCGCGCTTGGCGTCGAGGTCTGGGTTCGTGCCACGTGGGACGAGAAGAAGGGGACACCCGGCTTCTTCCTCAGCGATCCGGTCCGCGGACAGCGCCTGGCGGCGAACTACACGGGCTGGTTCGCGGGCGTGCCGGTCCATATCAACAGTCTCGAACTACGCGACAACCGGGAATACTCGCTGGCGAAGAGTCCAACGACCTTCAGGATCTTGATGCTCGGCGACTCGGTGACGTTCGGCCACGGCTCCGTCGAAGCGCACACGTATCCGTATCTCCTCGAGCAGCGGCTGAAGGCGTGGCGTGCGGAGATCGATTGGCAGGTGTTGAACGCCGCGGTGCCTGGCTACAACACGCGTCAGGAGTTGGCGCAGTTGCGCGAGATCGGCCCGAAGCTTCAGCCCGACCTCGTCATCGTCGGGTTTTTTCCAAACGATCTCGTCGACAACGCCGAGGTTCCGGCACCGGGATTGATCAAACGCGGTGCATACCGTGCGTTGGCGTTCGCTCGTCGCCACCTGTACTCGTTTGAGCTGTACAAACGGATTGGCTTGACGATCGCCTGGAAGCTGACCGCGGCAAGAGACTACCGTTTGCGCGTCGAGAACCTTGCCGATGAGGAGGCGCTGCTCTCGAGCGTCTCGGATGCTTCGAAGCTTCCCGAGCAGCAGTTGACTCCGTACGATCTCCTTACTGACGAGCAGATCCGCGAGGCGAATTGCACGTGGGGCGGCAGGTCCGGCGCGACGAACCTCGACGAGGTCCGGCGCGCGCCGGAATTCCGCGAATGGGAGCAGGCCGTCCGCGGTTTCCAGCAGTTGAACGCCAGTCACGCTTACCGTATCGTCTTCTTCGTCAATGCCGTTCCGCCGCCGTGCTGGGGCTCGGACGTCTTCTTCGACGATGGCTCGTCAGACCTGAACGCGATGTACATGCAGGTGATGGGGGCAGGGACGCCGGCGGTGAGTTGCTACGGCGCGTTCCTTCGCCTGCGACCGTCGCAGATGCCGAATGCGCGCGCGCACGCGATCGGCAACTCGAACGCCGTCAAAGCTGACGTGCTGTTCGGATTCCTGCGAGATCACGTGTTGTGAGCGACACCCGACAGGGTCGCGCCTGGCTCGCGGTCCTGGCGCTGCTCGCAACGATTTCAGGGGTGTGCTTTTATCGGCTGGGCGGCGCTCCGATGTACTTCGGCGGCGACGAAGCGCGGTTCGCGGTTGCCGCGCATTCGATTGCGACGACGGGTGAAGACACGAACGGAGTCCGGTTGCCGCTGTTCTTTCATATGCCCGAACCCTCGGGGATGAGCACGCGCTGGTACCAGCCGGTGCTTGTATATCTGATGGCGGTCACGTTCAAGGTTGTGCCGCCGAGCGAAGGCGGAGCACGGCTGCCGATGGCTGTGCTCGCCCTGCTCGACCTGTTGCTTCTGTACATGGCCGCTCGGCACTTGCTCGCACGGGACGGTGATGCAATCGTCGCTGTCGCGATTTTCGCGCTATCACCGGCGCTGTTGATCTTCAGCCGCCAGGCTCTCGACTACGCGTGCCCGCTCCCGTTCGTCATCGGGTGGCTGTGGTGCCTCAATGCGTTCGGCGTTTCCGGAGGCCTGCTGAGCGCTGCAGCAGCGGGTGGCGTGCTGGGCGTCGGCATCTACAGCTATCTCGCATCGTGGATGATGATGCCGCTGTACTTGTTGATGACATGGATCGCGCTGCTTCGTGGACGCTGGCGTGCACTGCCGGCGACAGCTGCCGCCGGCCTTGGGTTCGCGGTCCCCCTTCTGCTGCTGATCCCGTGGTTGTGGCAGCATCCCGGGATGATCCGAGACACGATCAGCCGTTACGGCGTCTACGACGTCCACCGCTTCGGACCGCTCCAGGGTGCGAAAGACTTTCTCAACTACAACAACATTCAGGAACGGATCTCGATCTATTGGGACTATTTCAATCCGGCGTTCCTGTTCCTCTCAGGGGGCTCGAACCTGACCACCGGAACACGGAGGGCCGGCGTCTTCCTAATCGCGACAGCCGTTCTGCTCGTTGCCGGCTTCATTGAGTTGTGGCGGCGGCGGAGCGAGCCGATGACCCTCGTTATCGCCGCCGGCTTTCTCCTCGCGCCGCTGCCAGCGACGCTTGCCGGCGAGCGGTACGCGATTCAGCGGGCGCTGTACATCCTCCCGTTTGGTGCGCTGATCGCCGCGGTAGGAGCGTCGGCCTTGCGGCGGGATCGCCGCGCGCTCGTCCGAGTCGCCGCCGTCGTGCTGCTGGCGTCGATGCCCATCCAGTATGCGTTCTTCTGCCGCGACTACTTCGGCGATTACCGCGTACGGTCCGCCTACTGGTTCGATCCCGAAAACTTCCGAGGAATCGCCGATTACGTCCTCACGCGCGACCTCCACTCGACGTTGTCCGCGGTCTACATCAGTGCCGACGTGGACGACGCGAGGCCGCGATGGGACTTCTATCTGGCCAAGAATGGCCGATCAGAACTCGGGTCGCGCACGGTGTATTTCGACAGCCGTACCATCGATCTCGATCGCGTTGCGCCTGGGAGTCTGCTGGTTCTGTATCGGGTCGATCCGGCGGTTCCAACGCTGCTTGCCACAGGCAAGTGCGCGCTCGCGACGGTGATCACGGACCAGAGCGGTCGCGAGTTGGCGATTGTGCTGGAGCGGAATGCACAAGAGCCGGCGGCGTGACCGCAGGACGTTGCCGGCGAGTTCGCACTGCTCGCTCCAGCGCCGCGGCGACAAACATGAACAACAGTGGCTGAATCGTGACCGTGTACCGCATGTTCGTCAGCACGGGTGCGAGCGTCATCTGGATGTACGCGATCAATGCGAGCGGCAGAGCAATCGCGCGGTGATCTTTCCAGGCTGTTCCGATCCCGGCGATGAAAAGTCCCGCAATCAGGAGGGACGCGGCGGTGGCGGCCATGTAGATGCGTCTGCTGGCCGAGAACTGCTGAGCGGCGGATGGTCGGTCGCTGCCCCAGACGACGAACACCCGCACGGCGCGGTACACGCAAGCGAGCACGAATGCGGTCGGATCGCGGCGTATGTTGTCGAACGCGAGCGCGCTGTAGCGGCGCATCATCTGTGGCTCGCGCCTGTAGAACACGTCGTTCACGGCGACGTCGTGAAACTGCGCGCATCGCAGGGCGGGGGGAAGTTCCTCGCGTGTCGTCGCGTCCGCGAGAGCGCGCAGCGACACGCGCGAATACATCAGCGTCGGAGCGAGATCTCCCGTGAACGTCAGGTCCGTAACCGACTCATGCCAGCGGCGCGGGATCGTGAGCGATGACCCGTCTGCGAGCACGAGTCGTACAGCGCCGTCCGTTTGCTCGACGCTCGATACGACCGACGCATGCATGCTGGAGGGCACGCCGATCAGCGCGGCCGCGGCGTCCCGCTCATCCCTGATGCCGGCCCGGGCCATGGCGTCCGCGAACGGCAGCGGCTCGTGCCACGCTCCATGGCGGGCGAGCCGAACGACGTCGAAGATGTCTAGCAGATCGCCATGGACGTCCAGATCCCCGAGGTGATCGTCGCTCACGACGTACACAAATGGCGTTCGCCCACCTCCGAGCGGCGTCGCGATCTCGCGCGGAGTGAATCGCGGATTCCACGACGCGACAAAATAGTAGTACACGACGGCGTTTTCGTGCGGCGGGGGAATCTCGAACGTGTAGCGGCCGCGAGATTCGACACGCACCGGCGGGAGCCGGCGTTCGGTACGATCGTGGTCCGTCGCGTACACGAGCCAGACACGCTCCGGCCTTTCGAAGTCGCACCACTGCTGAGCCGTTACGACGATCGGCACATCGGAGAGACTGGTGTAATCGAATGCCGGCGATTCGAACACCTTCCGCGGGTTCGCCGATCGGTCGTTCAGGTATGGTCCGACCTGCAGCGTTCCGTACCACAGTTGCACGCCGCCGTGGACGCTTGTCGGCAGAATCGTCCGAGTCAATTGATAGTTCCGAACGACCCAGGGCATCAGCACAAGCGCAGACGATCCGAGCACGACGCCCGCGTGTGCGAGGCTGCGACGCGATCGGCCTCGCCACACTGCGTACGTCGCGAGCAGGATCGGCACGAGGATCAGGTTTGGCCTGAACTGCGATGCGATGCCGACCAGCGCGCCCGTGATCGCATACTGCAGCCACGGGCGACGGCTCACATTCCGTTCCGCACTGACGAACGCCCAGATCGCCAGCAGGTACAGGACGGTGCAGACGGCGTCGGACGACTGCGTCGAGGCGTAGACCGTGTTGAACGAAAAGAGACCGGCGAGCACCGCCGCAACCGTCGCGATGCGTGCGTCGAACCACTCGCGCGCGAGAACGAATGTCAGCAGCGGCACCAGGCTGTTGAGCGCCACCTGTGCGAGGAGCGGGACGACCGGATGGTCGCCGAACGCGCGGTAGAACATCGCGAGAAAATACGCGTACCCCCACGGCACTTCCATCGTTGGGAACGGCTGTCCGTGGGCGATCGCGAGCGCCAGCTGGTGGTAGTTGTCGAATCCTTCCCACCCCCACGGATGCGGCGCCCACACGAACATGAAGAACATGCCGAGCGCCAGCGTCACGGCGCAGGCCGCGTAGACGATCCGGGGCATCTGACAGCATCATATCGTGCGTGCGAATGAAGCTGTCGATCATCATCCCGGTTTACAACGAAGAACAAACGATCAGCGAACTCGTCGAGCGGGTGCGCGCGGTCGATCTTGGCGAGATCGAAAAGGAAATCATCATCGCCAACGACGGCTCGAGCGACGGCACGCGGCACGCGATCGATACGAGCCACTGGGCCGACGATGCACGGATTCGCGTGTACGACAACCCGATCAACATCGGGAAGGGCGGTGCGGTACGAATCGGGCTCAAGTACGCGACTGGTGACATCCTCCTGGTTCAGGACGCCGATCTTGAACTCGATCCGCAGGAATACCGCGGCCTGTTGCAGCCGATCCTCGACGGACGGACCGACGTCGTCTACGGCTCACGCTTCCTGGCGCCTTCGTCGCGGGTTCCCTTGCGCGCACGGCTCGGAAACCGGCTGCTCACGTGTTGTACGAACGTGCTATTCCGCGCGAGACTCACCGACATGGAAACGGCCTACAAGGTGTTTCGGCGCGAGGCGATCGCCGGCATACGCCTGCGCTGCGTCGGCTTCGACTTCGAGCCGGAGATCACGGCCAAGCTGCTGCGCGCCGGTCGCGGCATCCTTGAGGTGCCGGTCAGCTATAACCCGCGGCGAATCGAAGAAGGCAAGAAAATCCGCTGGACCGACGGCGTCGACGCTGTGTACGCGCTGTTGAAGGTGCGTCTTGCCCGGCCATAACCTTCTTGGTACGATCCGGACGCCTTCCGCATGGTCATAACTCTCGCCGTGCCGTTTCTGGCGGCGCTGATCCTCGGCCTAATCGCCGTCCCGCTCGGGCGTCTCATCGCTCGCCGTCTCGATCTCGTGGCTCGTCCGCGCGAGGACCGGTGGCACCGTCGACCCGTGGCGTTGTTCGGTGGCGCGGCGATCGCAGCTGTGCTGTACATCGGCTGCCTGCTGTTTGGCATCGGTCGGCAGGTGCCGGTTCTCGTGGTCACGTCAGCGTTGATGTTCGTCACCGGCCTGATTGACGACGTCGTCTCGCTGAAGCCGTCGACGAAACTGGTCGCACAGATCGCACTGGCGTCGGTGCTGCTGTTCTTTAACTATCGCCTCAACTGGGTCCATTCGATCACACTCGACGGCTTGCTGTCGCTGTTCTGGGTCGTTGGCCTGACGAATGCGTTCAACCTGATCGACAACATGGACGGCCTCTGTGCCGGCATCACGTTGATCGCCGGTGCGGCGCTGATGATCGATCTGTTGCCGGGCGCAGCAGGCACGACGGCCGTCGCTGAAGCGCAGTTCCTGTCGCTCCTGTTAGGCGCGACGAGCGCATTCCTCGTCTACAACATCCATCCGGCGTCGATTTTCCTGGGCGACAGCGGCAGCCTCCTGCTCGGGTTCAGCTTTGCCGCGGTCACGCTCAGCACAAGTCATCCGGCCCCCACGCGGTCGGACATCTTGTCGATCGTCGCCGGCCCTGTGCTCGTGCTGCTGATCCCGATTTTCGACACGACGCTGGTCACGCTGTCACGCTGGGTCTCGGGTCGTCGCGCCTCGCAAGGCGGCCGCGACCACTCGTCGCACCGGCTCGTGGCGATTGGGCTTTCCGAACGGCGCGCGGTGGCCGTGCTCTGGCTGCTCGCGGCGGTCGGCGGCGCGCTCGGTATCGGCGTCGGCAAATTCGGCCAGAAGTGGTCCGTGCTCGTGATCGCCGCCGCGTTCCTCATCGGGATGGTGCTGTTTGCCGCCTATCTCGCCGGCATTCGCGTCTACGACGACGCCGACGATCGCGTCCAGCAGGGAACGTTGACGCCGATCGTCGTGGAGTTCATGCACAAGCGCCGCGTCGCCGAAGTGTTGCTCGACTTCTGCCTCGTCGTTATGTGCTACTACGCAGCCTACCGGATGCGGTTCGAGGATCCGGAAGACTTCATGAAGAACTTCGAGATGTTCACGCGATCGCTGCCTGTGATCGTCGCGTCACAGATGGCGGCGTTCTTCGTTGTGGGCGTCTATCGCGGAGTGTGGCGACACTTCGGCATGAGCGACACGCTCACTGTGGCGCGCGGCGTGTTCTTCGGTGCGGCTTCTGCGTTGCTGGTGATTCTCGGCGCCTATCGGTTCTTCGCGTATTCGCGCACGGTTTTTGTTATTTACGCCGTCTTGCTGCTGATGGCGGTCACCTTGTCGCGGGCGTCGTTCCGCCTCGTGGGCGAGTTCATGCGGCGGCAGCGCCAGTCGGGGCGTCGTGTCGCCATTTACGGCGCCGGCGACGGCGCCGGATTGGCCGTACGCGAGCTGCTGGCCGGCGATGGGGACGTCCGGATCGTCGGCTTCATCGACGACGATCCGCGCAAGACGGGCAGCCGCGTTGTGGGCTACCCGGTGCTCGGTGGCTACTCGGCGCTCGCCGTGCTGCTGAAGGCGTCGTCGGTTGACGCGATCGTGATCAGCGCCCGCTCGCTCCCGCCCGAGCGGCTGAACAATCTCGAGGTTCTCTGCGCCGAGCACAACATCGGTCTCGCGCATTTGCGCGTTCGCCTCGAGCAGCTCGTCGACGTCCCGCCGGACGTGCGTGCGGCAGCAGTTCCTGACGTTCGTATTCGGCGCTTCCGTTCGTAAGCGCGCCTCGCCCGCGTGTTCCTCATCGACTTCGCAAAGCAATTTCTCCGCCTGTCGGCCCTCATGGTGCTCGCATTGGCCACCGTGGGTGTGCTGTGGTCCTGGCGCCGAGACGGCTTCCGCCGAGCGAGGATCTACCTCACGCTCCTGGTCGTGGTGTGCTGGGCCGCGGCGACGCCGGCCGGTGCGTCAGCCCTGCTGTGGCCGCTGCACGATACGGCGCCGAGAGTTCAGAGCCGTGACATGGCCGCGAGCGCCGACACGGTCGTCGTCCTCGGCGGTGGCGCGATGACGGCAAACGTCGGGGGACGCGTGGCGGGTTCGCTGAGTCCTGAGAGCCTGCTGCGCGTTCTCGAAGGCGCGCGCGTGTTCGCGGCCATCGGCGCGCACGTGCTGATCGTGTCAGGCGGGATTCCGTACGTCGACCGGCAGCAGCTGCCCGAGAGCGCCATTCTCCGCGATGCCGCTGTGCGTGCAGGCGTCCCACCGTCCGCGATCGTCGAGGAGTCAATGTCGAGGACGACGCGCGACCAAGCCCTTGCGGTCGCCGCGATTCTCGCGCGTCACCGCGGCGATCCATTCGTGTTGGTGACGGGCGTGCCGCACATGCGGCGCGCGCTTGCCGCGTTTCGCTCCGCGGGGCTACAGCCGATTCCGTCCGTCGCGCCGCTGTACTCCGAGCAGCGCGTGCCTCCGAGATGGCTGCAGCCGAACGAGGCGTCGCTCGGCCACTCGGACGAAGCGATCTACGAATACGCTGCCTGGACGTACTACTGGACGCGTGGCTGGACGGACGGACCGCGTCAGTGAGTCGATCCGTCGTCGGTGACGTGTCGGAATTCGGGACCGCCGGCCCCGACGAACCCGCCGCTCGGGCCCGTCGGCGAGGCGCTCACCCAGAAGGCGTACAGCCTTCCGCGCGACAGATGGAACCGGAATCGGACGATCGCACCCACGAGGTCGCGCAAATCCGGCGCGCTCGTCCATGTCACGCCCGCGCGCGTGCTGTCGCCGCGCACCGGGACGCAGGCTGCAGCCGAGAACGGCGCGATCACCTGTCCCTGTCGATCGAGCACCTCGACGCGCAGTTCGCCGTTCGGTGCATCTAGATTGACGAAGAGATGTCGTCCTGTGAATGTCAGCGGACGCGTGATTAAGGCGCCGTTGGGCGCCGAAGGTGCAAGGCGACGGATGCCGTCGGATTCCGACGCATGGTCCATTGATACAAAGCCATCGCGTCGTAATGTCGCAAGCCCGGTGCTGCAGACGCCCGGCAGGCTTGTTCCGGGAACGCCGCGTCGGCCGCTGACGTAGAAATGGAGCCGATCCCGGACGATCAGGCAGCAGCCGCCGGCAGACTGGACGTTGGCCCAATTCCACGCGCCGACTTGATCCGAGACCGGCAGGAATGCGCGACGGTCGGGCCTGTCCCAGTGAAACCCGTCGCGGCTGAACCCGATGCACACGTCGTTCGGCTTTTCACGCTCGTTGCGCTCGCCGCGATACATCGTGAACAGACCCAGCATCACGCTTTCGTACGCGACGCAATCGAGATTGTACAACTCCGCCGGCACGTCGTATTCGGGACGGCGCGGGTCGGCGCTGTCTGCGCCGACCCAGGGGACCGGCTCCTCCGGGCGCCACGCCACGTTCGCAAACAGATCGTCGGTTTCCCAATAGCGTCGCATCCGCTGCGTCATGCCGGCGAGATCCGAACGCAGACTATAGACCCAGACGCGGCGGAATGGGTTGTAGAAGAAAGTCGTCCGATCGCCGGTGATCCCGGTGCGGCCCATCGGCCGCCAGTGCACGCCGTCGCCCGACGCGAACAACTCCAGGTAGTGATCGTGCCAGTGCGACATCTTGTAGCGCCGCGTGTGATCGGTATCGGTGAGATCCATCCAAACGGTGGACGAGTCGCGTTGAAGCGCCTGCACGATGTTCGTGCCCTTGACGACATCGAGCGATGGCTTGGTCCAGGCGATACCGTCGACGGACGTCGCGTAGCAGGTATTCTGCGAGTAGCCGCCCATGTACCACATCTTGAATAGCTGGTCGGCGGGATCGAAGAAGACACCGTCACTGAACGGCATCGCCGCGGGACTCGAACGCGTGTGCGTTCGTTCCGCCGCTTCGTCGCGCTTTTCCCAGGGAGTCGTGGGCCACAGGACGGGGTTGTTCGCATAGTAATCGGGCTGATGGAACGTGCGTGTGAGCGACGTTTCCTCGATCAGGAAATCGTCGACGAACAGCTGGCGGCCAAGATCGATCGGCACGACGGCCGGTCGATCCACGAGGTACGGCGGCGCAACAGGATCCAACGGCAGCGCCGGGCGTCGTGGCGGCCAAGGTTGGGCGGGCCGGATGCCGTTGTAAAGCGTCGGCGGCGACGTCGCGTCGACTCGCCAAGGGATGGAGCCGGCTACGAGCGCCGTCGTCAACTGAAGAAATTGCCGACGATCGAGACCCGAGCGCACGCGAAGCCATTGTATCAATGCTTCGTCTGACCTTCATCGTCTGTGCGCTGGTTGCGGCGATGGCATGCGGACGTGCTGCGCCCGTCGTCGAACGACACGATCGTGTGGTTGTCCCCGGCAGAGAACCGGTGGAAGTTCTGGTTTTGGCGGCCCCGCAGCGCGGCGGCGATGCGGACCGCGACCTGCGCGCGGCGAGCGCCTCGATTCGCATGCTCTCGGTTTGGTTCGGCGCTCTGCAGCCACGCGCGATCACGCTCGCCGACCGCGTCGGCGGCGACGCGTCCGCGCAGGCGATCGTCGTGCCGCCAATTGCGCGTTGGTCCGCGCCGGGCGCCATGGTGCCAGAACTTGCTTTGGCGCGTGCCGTGTCGCGCCACTACTGGACCGCGCTCTTCGACTCGAGCTCCTTACCCGGGCCGTTCGTCGACGGGCTGATCGAGTACTCCGCCCGGCGGAGCGTCGAACCGTTGTTTCAAAGCCAGAATCAGCCGCCCGGTTACGCCATGGTGGATGTGCGGCTGTTCGGCGGTCTCGTCCCGCTCCGCACCCGTCTGCGCTTGACGCCCGAAACCGGCGACCGCGCGGTTGTCGCGATCGATACGCTCGAACGTTGGCTCAGCCGGCCGGTTCTCGATGGAGCGCTCGCCGACTTCATCGCATCCTCGCGCGGCCGCACGCCCGGACTTGGCGATCTCGAAGAAACGATTTCGAGCGCGAGTGGTCAGGACCTCTCGTGGTTGTTTGCGCAGGCGCTCGATGGCACCGCTGACTTCGACTATGCCGTCGCCGGCTTATCCACCGCGCGCGATGCGGATGGCCGATTCACCACGACCGTTGTCGTGGAACGCCGCGGAACCGGGATTTTTTCCGGCACCGCGCAGCCGCGTGTCGGTCCATTCGAGAGCGGCGCCGGCGTCGTGCTTCAGACGACATTCGCCGATGGCCGTGAGATCCGGGATACGTGGGACGGGCGCGACGCCAGCCGTCGATTTGTGTATCAAGGACCGTCGCCCGCAGTCTGGGCGGTTGTGGATCCAGACCGCGTGATCGCGCTCGATGCGGAACGGACGAACAACAGTCGCACGTTGCGACCGCGTTCGTCCACGGCGGCATCGCGATGGGCGGCGCGATGGTCGTTATGGCTGGAGAACCTGCTGATGACCTATACGTTCTTCATTTGAGCGGCCGCTGGCGACCCCGCACACGGCAAGTGCACACGTGATCGGAATCACGTGAACCGAGAAGCGGCCGGGATACGCCGACCCGCGCGCGACCAGCGCGCCGGCGATCGACGCGACGAAGAAGAGGACGGCCCGCATCGGCCGCTGGCGGAAGCGAGGCGCGCGCGTCAGCGCGAGGCCGGCGACGACGGCGCCGATCGCGACCGGCAGCGCATACAGGTCGAATCGCGGTGGATCGTTGACCGAGAGGACCATTGCGACGCTCTCGAGCATGCGTCGAATAGCGGCACTGGCGCGCGTGCCAGCCGGCCACGTGGTCAGCAGATCTCGTTGCGTTCCGTAGAAAACGCTGAACACGCCGGAGTAGTGCCATGTCCGCCACGCGAACAGCGCGACGCCGATGCCGACCGTTCCGGTGACGATGGCGACTTCGCGCCACCGCGCCGCCGGTCGTCGCGATGTGGGCGCGGCGAACAGGGCCGCGCCCAGCGCCATCGGCAAGTTATTCAGGCGCGTGTAGAACGCGAGCGTCGCGAACAGCCCGGCCGCAGCCGCCGCACGCCACCTTCCGCTCCGCGCTCGCATCGCACAGAGAGCCGCGCCGTACGCGAAGCCGGCCGACGAGATCTCGCCGAGACCGAAGCCGATCAGGTATTGTGCCGTGCCCCAGGTGAGGGTGGCGAGGGCGAGCACCGCGCTGACGATTCCCCAGCGAAAGCCGGCGAAGTCGTTGGCGATCCGCCAGG
>Ga0126381_100000668_pt1 | contig 38042 bp, 42 predicted proteins | sample PanSoiMetPlot_28_FD_96465 | JGI IMG/M metagenome (GOLD analysis project Ga0126381, IMG submission 96465) | Tropical forest soil microbial communities from Panama - MetaG Plot_28 | ecosystem: Environmental > Terrestrial > Soil > Tropical forest > Bulk soil | place: Panama | collected 2016-02-17 | reverse complement strand
TGCGACCTGAGTGCATAGCCGCCTCGCCGACGCCAAGCGTGTCGTCCACCGCTTCACTTCCGCAGCCCGGCGCTGCGCCGCGCCTGTCGATCGCGGTGCCGTTCCGGAACATGTCGGGCGACCCAGAGCAGGAATATTTCGTTGACGGCATGGTCGAGGAGATCATCACCGCCTTGTCGCGCATCCGCTCGCTGTTCGTGATCGCCCGCAATTCGAGCTTCACCTACAAGGGCCAAGCGGTCGATGTGAAGCGGGTTGGCCGTGAACTCGGCGTGCGTTACGTGCTCGAAGGCTCGGCGCGCAAGGGCGGCAACCGGGTGCGTATCACCGCGCAGCTGATCGACGCGGTTACGGGCACGCATCTTTGGGCAGACCGCTTCGATGGTTTGATCGAAGATGTCTTCGAGCTTCAGGACAAGGTGGCGTCGGCCGTCGCCGGTGTTATCGAGCCAGCATTGCAAGCCGCCGAAACCACCCGTTCGACTAGTCGTCCGACGAACGATCTCACCGCCTATGACCTCTATCTGCGCGCCTATTCGATGTTCTGGTCGTCGGCAAGGCAAATTTCCGACGCGCTCACTCTAATGGAGCAGGCGATCGCGCGCGATCCGCGCTACGGGCCAGCGCTCGCCTGGGCAGCAATCTGCTGCTTCCGACTCCTCCAGGACGGGCGAAGCGAGGATCGGAAGGCCGACCGTCTGAAGGGGGCCGCTTTCGCCAGGCGCGCTCTGGAAGTGGCCGGCGACGACCCTGGCATTCTAACGAATGCCGCCCTCACGTTGGCGTATTTCGGCGAGGACATCGGCGCGATGATCGCACTGGTCGATCGCGCCCTGGCGCTCAACCCGAATTTCGCCCGCGGTTGGCAAGGAAGCGGAACCCTTAGGCTGTGGGCAGGCCAGCCGGACACCGCGATCGAGCATGTCGAAGCCGCGATGCGCCTTAGTCCCCGCGTCCGCGTCGGCGCATCGCTCCTTGTGATAGGCTGCGCGCATTTCGTCAGCCGGCGCTTCGACGAAGCCGTGCCGAAACTGCTCCTCACGATTCAAGATGATCCTAGCCGTCCATCACCCTATCGCGTTCTCGCCGCCTGCTACGCCCATATGGGTCGGCTCGACGACGCACGAGAGATCGTCGCCCGGCTGAGGGCCATTACCTCTGTCGTGAGCGGGGACGCCAGCTGCTACCGAAATGCCGAGCACCGCGAGCTTTTCCTGTCCGGCTTTCGGCTGGCAGCAGGCGAGACGGAGTGAACACCCGCCGCCTTGCCGAGATCCGCCGCCGATGCGGCGGGGCTATTTGGGTGGATGGTTGGGCGCCGCCCACGCAACCCATCGCGGCCGCCACCTTCGGATTTTGAATGACGGTTGAGAGTCGAACCTTTTCGTTCGGGGGGAAGAATGGGAAGGTCCGGAATCAGCGCATCATCGTCATTCGATGCCCGGGGAGGAGGGCCTGCTCTCCACCAAATAGCTGACCTTGGCAGTCAAAACTCAAGACTTTTGCACAGACGGTCGGCCGCTCTCGACCGAGGCTGTGTGGAACGTGATTGCGCTCAAATACCAGATCAGGTGTTTTCACACAGCCTCGACCCAAAGCTGCCCTTAAGCTACGAAGGCGGCGCTGCGCTAATCACCGCTGAAACCTCTCGTGATAGAGTGCAGATGAAACGTCTTTGTGATAGGTGCGGATCAGTCATAGTCGAGGAGCGCGGAATAGGGCAGATCCGGTAGTTTCACCGGCGCCAATGAGGTTATCGAATGAGGCGACGCGATTTTAACGCTAGTCTTCTCATCGCTGGCGTTCCGATGCAACTGATGTTAGCACAGATACCAGAAAAACAGCGGACGCTTGCAATCATCGTCAATTTCGGAGCGCGCGAGGCCATCAGCGAGGCTGGACCAGGCCTTTGGCGTTCCTTCTTTGGGGAACTGCGTCGTCTAGGCCATGTCGAGGGACGTGATCTGATCGTTAAGCGCTACTCGGCCGAAGGCCACCCAAGCCGCTACGCTGATTTAGCCCGAGATGTTGTGAGCCTGAACCCAGATGTTATCTTCTTAAGGGCAACTTGCTCGCCCGTACGTACCGCACCTTGATCCCGACAACCCCGATCGTCGCGATCATGTCGGATCCCCTCGAAACGGGGCTGGTCCAAAGCCTGGCCAGACCGGGCGGGTATCTTACTGGCGTCAGTGAGGACGCTGGCATTGAGATTTGGGGCAAGCGTGTGCAACTACTGAAAGAAGCCGTTCCGTCGATGGCTAGGCTCGCATATGTCGGGGTGGAATTGACGCGAATGGGCGCGACGCGGCAGGCGGTGGAGAGCGCGGCCCGACGATTGGGACTAGCTGTGGTTGGCGTGTCGGTCGAGGAACCCAGCCCTGCGGAATATCGCTGCTTGTCAGCGGCACTCGTCGAGCAGACGCCGGATGCAATGGTCGTTATTACCTTCGGGTTTGATGCCGGGATCGTTGAACTCGCGGCAAAGCAACGGTTGCCGGTAATTTATTCCTCTCGAGCCTACGTCGATATGGGCGGGCTGATGGCCTATGGATCCGACCGCGCCGAGATTGCCCGACAGAGTGCCAATGACGTGCACCAGATCCTAAGTGGCATTAAGCCAGGCGAAATCCCAATCTCTCAGCCCACCAAATTCGAACTCGTGATAAACCTGAGAACCGCGAAAGCGCTCGGCCTCACCCTACCTCAATCGCTACTGGCCCGCGCTGATGAAGTTATCGAGTGAGGCGAGCTTCCCAACCGCCCTCGAATGGCGGTTTTCCACCCAAATCGGAAGCTTCTTGCCTTCGGAAAATCAGGCGCTTAACTTCGTCATAAATGAGTCTCGAAACGAAACCCGCAAAACGGCGGATTGGCTACGCCCGAGTCAGCACGCAGCAACAAGACCTTGCGCGGCAGACCAAAGCGCTGAAACGCCTCGGTTGCGCCGTGATCTATTCAGACACGGCATCCGGCAAAAGCATGGCCGGACGCCCGCAGCTTGCCCGCGCCCTCGATGACCTCGACACCGGCGAGGAGCTTGTGATTGCCGAATGGGATCGCGCCACGCGCTCGATGTGGGACGGTTTGCAGATCATCAAAGCGGTGATCGACGCCGGAGCCGCGATCAAGGTGCTCGACCGCAGCTATATCGACCTCACCACCCCTATGGGGCGGGGTTTCATGGCGATGATGTCTGCAATGGCCGAGGACGAACGCTTGCGGATCATCAAGCGCACCCACGAAGGCCGACAGATTGCCCGCGCCAAGGGCGTCAGGATGGGGCGTAAGCCGAAACTCACCCCGCACCAAATCAAGGAAGCGCGGCAGCGCCTCGCCAAAGGCGAGCCGACGCGCGACCTCGCCAAGAGCTACGGGGTAAGCGTCAGCACGATTTCCCGGCTCTCTCTGTCCAGCGGTGTGCCACATGGCTAGAGGAGAAGAGATTCCCGTCAATCCGCAAATGGTGGCTCGGGCGCGCAACCGCGCTGGTCTGAGTATCGAAGAGGCTGCCGAGAAATTCACCCACATCGCCGCATGGGAAGCGGGCACGTCATTTCCGACCTACCCGCAGCTTGAGAGACTTGCCGACGAATTCAAGTGGCCGGTTGCGGCGTTCTTTTTCCCTGAACCGCCGACCCTGCCGCCGATCAGAGAATCGTTCCGTACACTACCAGACACCGAGTTTGATCAAATCCCGCGTCAAGTGCGGTTTCTCTTGCGGAAGGCGAAGGCGCTACAGATCAACTTGGCTGAGCTAACCCAAGGGCGCAATCCGGCCCCCCGGCTCATCACCCGTGATCTTCGCTTTCCCGACACTGTTTCCATCACACTCATGGCCGCGCACGTGCGCGAGTACCTCGGCATTTCCCTTGCCGACCAATACCAATGGCCCGACGACGATACTGCCCTCAAGGCCTGGCGCAGCGCCCTTCAGGCGAGTGGCATTTTCGTGTTCAAGGACGCGTTTCGAGTTGACGCCTATTCCGGCTTCAGCCTGTACGACGACGAATTTCCAATCATCTACGCCAACAATAGCTCGACCAAGACCCGGCAGACGTTCACCCTGTTCCATGAACTGGCGCATCTCCTGTTCCATACGAGCGGGATCGACACGCTTGAAGACCGCTATATTCCCAACCTGCCAGAGCAACAGCGCCGCCTCGAAGTCCTCTGTAATAGATTTGCCGCCGAATTTTTAGTGCCGGAGGCGGCGTTCAACCGAGCAATGGCCTCGCGCGACCACTCCGAGCGGGCCGCCGAACAAATCGCCGAGCAATTTCACGTTAGCCGGGAAGTGATTTACCGAAAGTTCCTCGACCGGGGCTGGATCGATGAAGCCGAATACACGCGCGCCGTCCAAATCTGGGCAGGACAAAGGACGGGCGGCAGCGGCGGCAACTGGTATCGAACCCAGATTACTTATCTCGGTCGCGAATACATCGAGTTGGCCTTTCGGCAGTATTACCAAAACAGGATCGATGATGAGCAACTTGCCGCGTACCTCGACACTAAACCCCGAAACGTCGGCACGCTTGAAGAATATTTTTCGGGTAGCGAATGAGCTACGTTTTCGACAATTCACCCCTCTCGGTGTTGTTCAAGAATTTCTATCGCAACACATTTCGCACCCTGTGGGAGAACTTTGACTCTCTGGTCGCGGACGGTCGCATTGTCTCGACGCGTGAAGCGCTCCGCGAAATAGAGGACGGCGCACCGGAAAATTTGCTGGCATGGGCTAAAGATCACACCGAGCTATTTGCCATGCCCGCACCCGCAGAAGCGCGGTTTGTCGCGAGAATCTACGCTGTAACTCACTTTCAGCAGAACATCGAGCAGCAAAAGCTTCTCAAGGGCGGCAATAACGCCGACCCATTTGTGATTGCCAAGGCCGCTATTGAAGACCGCGCCGTTGTGACAATGGAGGAGTTTAAGCCCAATGCGGCCAAAATCCCAAACATCTGCCGACACTTCAATGTAAGGTGTCTATCTCTACAACAATTTATGGAGGAGGAAGGCTGGGAATTTTAAGCAAGCGCCCCGACGCGAGTTGCTGCGACCCGGCTTCGTTGTAATCGCCCAGAATTTAAGCAGAAATTTACCTACGATGTGTAGCATTTCGAAGTGACGTGGGTAATGACTCTGGCGAGGCCGAGTGCGGAAAATAATGCACAGAATAAAAATTTGGGCTGTCGGTGCTGTGGTGTTCACATTCGCGCTCATGATGTTTGTCGTTGTGCTGTATCTAAGTTTCATGCCCAACATGGCTGGCTATAACGACTATGTTGCTTACAACTCTGGGACGGGGATTACCCGGATAGAATGGCTTCTGGGTGTCCGACCAACCGAGAATGATTGCTGGCCTTTGCATGGCTGACGGCCCTACGCGCGGCGTGGGCATTGCTGATTTTCCAGAATACCTCTTACCCTTTCAAAAGGTTGAGTGCCGCCGTCCCTTGACTCTGCAATGGCGTGATTTTTCCATAAGACAGATTCTCCGACTTTTTCAGGGTGCCTCCGCCAGTTCTGCAGCGTTCCAGCATACGCGGCCTGGGGCATCGCTCCGCTATCCCTGCTTCGCTCCTGACGCCGAAACTGCGGTTGTGACACCCGTGGACCCAGTCGGTCTTAGCGATCGGCATCGGCAGTTCGTAAATAATATCAATATCGAGAAATTAGCACAACTAGAGTAGAAATACGCCCTGTTATTTGCTGTTATTTAGAGCGTATATTACTCCGCAGGCTACTGATCGCCGGGCATCGGCGGGGCTTGGGCGAGCCGCAGCCGATTGGCGCTTCTTGCCCTCGCGGGGGATCCGGGCCTGTTTCCTTCCTGCAAATGACAGGCGGAACAGGCGGAGTTGACCACCCTGGGATCGCGGTGCTTACCTGCATCCGAAACGCGAGAAGCTGATCGGGTGGGCAAGATGAAGGTTCGCAACGTCGCGCGGGAGCGGCTGGAAAAGGGCGAAATGTCGCTCGGTGTCGGCATCCGGACGGCGCGCACCGTCGACATTGCCAAGATGATGAAGACAGCGGGCTATGACTGGCTGTTCATCGATCTCGAACACGGCCCGATGTCGATCGAGTTTGCGGCCACGCTCGCCGTCGCGGCCCTCGACACCGGCATCTCGCCGATCGTCCGCGTGCCGTTCATGCAGCACACGATGGCGACCCGCGTCCTCGACAATGGCGCGCTCGGTGTCGTCATGCCGCATGTCGACACCCCCGAGCAGGCGCGCGAGATTGTCGACCACTTGAAATATCCGCCGCTCGGACATCGCTCGCTCGCCGGCGCGCAAGCGATCTTCGATTTCCAACGGATCCCAATCACCGAGATGATCGAGGCCGCCAATGCCGCGCTGCTCGTCATTGCGCTGATGGAGACGCCGGCGGCGATCGCCAATGCCGAGGCGATCGCCGCGGTTCCGGGTATCGACGCATTGCTAATCGGCACCAATGACCTCGCCGCCGAGATGGGCATACCCGGCGAGTACGGCCATGCGAAGATCGCCGGCGCCTACGAGACGGTGATCGCCGCTTGCGGCAAGCACAATAAATGGCCGGGCATGGGCGGCGTCGATGCCGAGGATCTGATGCAGAAATACATCGGCATGGGGATGCGCCTCGTGCTCACCGGCAGCGACGGCGGCTTCCTGATGGCCGGAGCATCGCAGCGTGCAGAGCTGGCCCGCGAGTGGGGTGCCAAGCATTAAGCAAAGGAGAGCGTTGGCATGGGCGGAGACAAGGCAAGGGCCGGCAAGGTCGCGGTCATCACCAGCTCGGGAAGAGTATCACCGCCTCACGACCCAGTCGCGGGTCTGCAGCGCCCGGGCGCAAGATACTTCAAACCCACTCCAACTACCTGATCCGCCCCTTCGTGGACGAGAGGACATGATGGTCAGGCGGCTATCGTTGAAGCTTACTACGGCTCTGGCTGTCACGCTCGTGGTTCTGTTTGCCGCTTTGACCGCCTGCGCTCAGACGCAGAGCAAGATCCCGCATATTGGCTATATCTGGTTAGGCGCCGAGGGCAGCGACAGAGCGACGACATTGCCCGGCTTCCAGCAGGGCTTGCGGGAGCTCGGCTACCAGCAAGGTCGTGACATCGTAATCGACTACAGTTACGCCGACGGCAGTGTCGAGAGGCTCCGGGAACTGGTCTCCCACACAGTCGCCAGCAAGGTCGACGTTATCGTGGCCCCCGGGGTGATAGTTGCCGACGCGGTAAAGAGTGCCACAAGGACCATTCCGGTAGTTGCGTTGGTCGGCGACCCGCTCGCGTCCGGCTTGGTTGCTAGTCTTGCCCGGCCGGGTGGGAATGTCACCGGCTTCTCGTCCATGTGGCCGGATTTGGGGGGGAAATTTATCGAGTTGGTCCATGAATTGGTACCGCACGCCGCACGAGTCGCGATGTTGTGGAACCCGTCGAATGGCGCGAGCCGGGACCTCATGCAAGCAATGCGCGAGCCCGCCGGAAGTCTCGGTCTCAGCCTCCTGTTGTATGAGACGCGCCGGCCGGCAGATTTCCCGATAGCGTTCGGCGCGATCACCGAGCAAAACCCCGATGCCCTGGTGATTGATACTGATGTGCTCCTCATCTCGCATAGGAAAAGCATTGTCGAATTCGCCGCGGAGCGTCGACTCCCATCGGTATACGGGTTGCGCGAGTTTGTCGTCGATGGCGGACTGATATCCTACGGCTCCAGCAGCTTCGACCTTTCTCGGCGCGTCGCGGGATATGTTGACAAGATCCTGAAGGGCGCCAAGCCCGCCGACCTGCCGGTCGAGCAGCCGACCAAATTCGAATTGGTACTTAATCTGAAAACTGCGAAGGCGCTCGGCCTGACAATCCCGCCCATGATCCTCGCCCGCGCCGACGAGGTGCTCGAATAAAGCGGCCTCCCCGATTGAGTTCTCGATGGGAGCTCAGCAGCGTTGACCGGCCGCGCGCCGAGATGCTTACCTGACCTGAGGAGACGATACGGCGAATCCCCATGATCATCGATTGCCACGGCCACTACACCACCGCCCCCCGTCAGCACGAGGGATGGCGCGGCGAGCAGATCGAGGCGCACAAGGCCGGCAAGCCGCCGCCGCCGCGCCCGAGAATTACCGACGACGAGATTCGGGAATCGATTGCCAATGGCCAGCTCAAGGTGCAGCGCGAGCGCGGGACCGATCTGACGATCTTTTCACCCCGCGCCGCCGGCATGGGCCATCACCTGGGTGACGCAACGACCAGTGAGGCCTGGGCCAGTGCCTGCAACGAGCTGATCTACCGTGTCTGCTCGCTGTTCCCGAAGAACTTTGTCGGTGTCGCGATGCTGCCGCAGAGTGCGCGCGTCTCACCGCGGAACTGCATCCCAGAGACCGACCGCTGCGTCAATGAATACGGGTTCGTTGGCGTCAATCTGAACCCCGATCCGTCCGGCGGCCATTGGCAGGACCCGCCGCTCGGCGACCGCTATTGGTACCCGGTCTACGAGAAGATGGTCGAGCACGACATCCCGGCGATGATCCATGTCAGCATGTCGTGCAACCCCACGCATCACACCACCGGTTCGCACTACCTCAACGGCGACACCGCCGGCTTCAACCAGCTGATGACCTCGACCGTCTTCAAGGATTTCCCGACCATCAAATTCATCATTCCGCATGGCGGTGGTGCTGTGCCGTATCACTGGGGGCGCTACCGCGGCTTGGCGCAGGACGCCAAGCTGGGAGTGCTGTCCGATCTTGTGCTGAACAACATATTTTTCGACACCTGCGTCTATCACCTGCCCGGCCAGGAATTGCTCGCGAAGGTCATCCCGGCCGACAACATCCTGTTTGCTTCGGAAATGATCGGCGCGGTTCGCGGCATCGATCCGGAGACCGGTCACCACTACGACGACACCAAGCGCTACATCGACCAGCTGCCGCTGTCGGCGGCGGACAAGGCGAAGATCTTAGAAGGCAATGCGCGCCGCGTCTACGGCCGCTTGTCTGCGATGATCGAGAAGCAGTCGGCGAGGTGACCATGCCGCAGGATAACAGTCCCGAGCCAGGTAGCCGCTGGGATGTTCTGAGCAAGACCGGCGCCGGTACGCCGATGGGCGAGCTATTGCGCCGCTATTGGTGGCCGATCGCGGGCGCCAGCGAGCTCGAACGCCCCGGCACGCTTCCTGTGCGGCTGATGGGCGAGGATCTCGTCCTCTACAAAGACCTCGGCGGCAAATACGGTCTGCTTGACCGCCATTGCCGCCACCGCCGCGCTGACCTCAGCTATGGCTATGTCGAGAAATGCGGGCTGCGCTGCAATTACCACGGCTGGCTCTATGACGCCGACGGCAGCTGCCTGGCGCAGCCTTACGAGGACGTGGCGCATCCTGAGGCACGGCTGCGCGACCAGATCCATATGAAGGCCTATCCGGTCGAGGAATTGGGCGGGCTCATATGGGCTTATCTCGGCCCCGAGCCGCGTCCGCTCGTGCCCAATTGGGAATTCTTCACGTGGAAAAACGGGTTCCGCCAGATCGTCAAGGCCGAGATCCCGTGCAACTGGTTCCAGTGCCAGGAAAACTCGATCGACCCCGTGCATTTCGAATGGACCCATTCGAACTGGAGCGTGCGTCTGGGGGGCGCCAACGGCCCCTACACGCCGCAGCACGTCAAGGTCGATTTCAACGAGTTCGACTACGGCTTCCAATACAAACGCATCCGCACCGATACCAGCGACAAGGACCGGCTGTGGACGGTCGGCCGCGTCTGCCTGTGGCCGAATGGATTGTTCACCGGTAACCATGTCGAGTTCCGCGTGCCGGTCGATGATGAGAATACGCTCAGCGTCATGTACCATTTCAGCCGCGTGCCGCGAGAGCGCGAGCCTTATGTGCAGAACAGCATCCCGACCTGGCAAGGGCCGATCGCCGATCCGGCGACCGGGCGCTGGATCACCAGCCATGTCATGAACCAGGATTTCGTGACCTGGGTCGGGCAGGGCCGCATCGCCGACCGGTCGCAGGAATATCTTGCCCCGAGCGACCGCGGCGTCGTGCTGATCCGCCGCCGCTTCTTGAACGACATCGAAGCGGTCAAGGACGGGCGGGACCCAAAGGCGGTGATCCGCGACCCCGCGGTCAACCGCGCAATCGCGCTGCCGGTTGCCGAGCGCGAGGCATTCATCGATGGTTTCACGCGCGCCGAGGTGATGGACAACCCGCTCGCCCGCCGCGGCTTGCAGGGCTACATCTTCCAGACCGGGCAGCCCGCGGAGGTCCGCGCCGCGTTTCTGGCGGCGATGGGCTTCAGCGAAGCGGAAGCGATTGCCGACCCGCGGCCCTTCGACCCGCTGGCCCCGGCACCCCGCTGATCTTGCTGCGACCCTGTCGCTGCTCTGCGATCCCTGCAGCGCCTGACAAGACGACATTTGCGATGATCGCTTGCATGGGGCGCGGGGGGTCTCATATCTCTTTGCATGACGCCACAAGATCTGATCGCTTTTCGCGCCCGCATGGGCTGGGGCCGCGCAGAGCTTGCGCGCCGGCTCGAGATCAGCGCCTCGCGGCTGGCCGATTACGAGCTCGGTCACACCCGCGGCAAGAGCCCGCAACCGGCGACGATCTCTAGACTCGTCGAGCTCGCCTGCGCCTGGCTCGGTGAGCATGAAGGCAAGAACCGGCCACTGACCCCGGCCGAGCGGGCGGCACTGTGGCGCGAATTTGTCGCAAATCTGCCAAAGGTCGACCACGTCATCGATGACAGCCGCGACGCACTGTACGACCCGCCGCGCGGGCTGTGAGCGTCCTTGTCGACACCGACGTGCTGCTGCGCCAGTTCGAGCCCGGGCATACCCATCATCATGCCGCCGTCGACAGCACCACAAACCTGATCCAAAGCGGTGAGCCCGTGTATGTGACCGCGCAGAACATCGCAGAGTTCTGGGCGTCGGCGACCCGAACGCCAGCACAAAACGGTCTCGGCCTTACCGTCGCGGTGGCGGTGTCGGCGGTCGATCACATCGAGCGGGTGTTCACGTTGTTGCCCGACCATCCCGCGATCTATGACCACTGGAAGCGCCTGGTGGCGACACACGGTGTGATCGGCAGCCAGGTCTATGACGCGCGCCTCGTCGCGGCAATGACGGTGCACGGGGTCCGCCGCATCCTCACCTTCAACACCGGGGATTTCACCCGCTATGGGATCGAGGTAATACACCCGTCGGCGGTGTCGTAACCGCGGCGGGTTTTTTGCCCTTTGCCGGCCGCGCGCGGCCGCTGGAGGACCATCGACGCGACATCGATCACCAACCGGACGGGAGGAAGGTTATGACAGACCTACGTGTCGTCACCACTGAGGGCACCGATAAAATTCTCGAAGAGCACACGGTGCAGAACTTCGCGGACAGTCTGCGGGGCCGGCTCGTGCGGCCCGGCGACGGCGATTATGACGAGGCCCGCAAAGTCTGGAATGGGATGATCGACCGACGTCCGGCATTGATCGCCCGCTGTGCGGGGGCCGCCGATGTGATTGCGGCGGTGGGGTTTGCCCGCGAGCACGAGTTGCTGGTGTCGGTCCGCGGCGGTGGTCACAACATCACCGGCAATGCGGTCTGCGAAGGCGGTCTGATGGTCGACCTGTCGCCGATGAGGAGTGTGCGGGTCGATCCGGCCGGGCGCACGGCGCGCGCCGAAGCGGGCCTGACTTGGGGCGAATATAATCGCGAGACGCAAGCCTTTGGTTTGGCCAGCACCGGCGGGGTCGTCTCCACGACCGGCATCGCCGGTCTGACCCTGGGCGGCGGGCTCGGCTGGCTGATGGGCAAGCATGGCCTCAGCTGTGACCACTTGCTGTCGGCCGACATCGTCACCGCCGACGGGCGGTTTTTGACCGCGAGCGCGGATCAGAACCCGGATCTCTTCTGGGGCTTGCGGGGCGGCGGCGGCAATTTCGGTGTCGTCACCTCGTTCGAGTATCGGCTTCATCCCGTTGGCCCGGTGCTGGCGGGGATGGTGCTCCACCCGATGGCCAAGGCTAAAGAGGTGCTGCGCTTCTATCGGGACTACGCGCGCACCTGCTCGGATGAGTTGACCGCGTTTGCGGCATTGATGACGTCGCCCGACGGCGACCCGGTCGTGGCTGTCGTCGTCGGCTATATCGGGGAGCTGGCGGACGGGGAAGCACAAGTGGCGCCGGTACGGAAGTTCGGGTCGCCCTTGGTGGATACGATCGCCCCTACTTCTTACATGCAGCTGAACACGATGTTCGACGCCGCGTTTCCTTATGGCGGAGTGCAGCGATACTGGAAATCGAGCTTCCTGAAGGAACTGGGGGACGACGCCCTGGAAATCCTCGTCGATCGAGCAGGAACGATGCGCTCTCCGATGTCCATGGTCGGGTTTTTCCATGTCCATGGCGCCGCCACCCGAATAGATCCTAACGAGACCGCCTTCGGCCTCCGCGACGACCAGTGGGATTACGACGTCATCTCGCAGTGGTCGGATCCTGCGGAATCTGCCGGTCATGTCGAGTGGACCCGCGAGTTCTGGACTGCAGTGGAGCCCTTCGCCACTGGACAAGTGTACGTCAACCACCTGGACGCGGAGGAAGGCGCACGCATCGGGGCTGCCTACAGCCGCAACTACGAGCGGCTCGTCGCTCTCAAGAACAAATACGATCCGGCGAACCTGTTCCGCCTCAACCAGAACATCAAGCCGACATCGTAGGCGAGTTGCCGCGGCGTTGCCGTTGGACCGGCCGCGCGGGAGCTGGTATCCCTGCACCGGCGATCAAACAGCTGTCCCCCCTGAATTGTCGGCGGTCCGGGTCTTTCAGCGTCTCGTCAAGTCCTACCTCGGCGCGGGCGCATCGGACCGGCTGAGCCGTTATGCCTACGACGGCGCCTATGGCTTGCCGCAATGGCAGGAGATATCGACCTTCAACTACGGCTATGCGCCGTGCGACGATGCCGTGGCGGAGGGCTGGCCGAACGAGCCCCATCAGATCCAGCTCTATGCCGAGGTGGTGAAGGCGGTTCAAGCTGCGGCACGCGCATCCGAGCCCGCACAGCTGCTCGAGGTATGCTGTGGCCGGGGCGGAGGTCTCGCCTACCTCCACGCCACGCTCTCGCCTCGGGCGACAATCGGGGTCGATCGATCGCTGACGGCGCTTCGGCACCGCCGGAACGGCAATGCCGCGATCGCCCATCTCCAAGGGCATGCCCTTCGGCTCCCGCTCCCCGAAGCAAGCATCGAAGTCGCGGTCAATGTCGAGGCGCTGGCCGATCTGCCAAAACTGCCATTCCTCGCGGAAATCTCCCGCGTTCTCGGCGCAAATGGTATCTTTGCCGTAACCGATACGATGCCGCATGGTCCAGAGGCTTGCCATCTCGGGCTGATCGATTTGGGCCGGAAATCCGGCCTCGAACTCGTATCCTTTCGTGACATCACGATGAACGTCTGCGAGGCTTGCCGCATCGACGACGAGCGCCGCAGCGAACTGGTCAAACGTTTGCCCCGCTACCTTCGGCCAATCGCCCGCGAATGGGTGTCTCTGCCCGGGACGACGCGGTTTGGGCAATTCGAGCGGAAGGAGCGGTGCTACTTCATCGCGGTGATGGTGAAGAACACCGCGCGCCTCCAATCATAGGACCGGGGTTTCACAGGAACGCGAGAGGTTGGCTTTGAGCGCGCGGTCATGGTCGCGATGGAGCGTTCCCATCATCCGATCCCACCAGCTGAAATGCGTCGCGTAATTGCAGCGGAAGAACTGATGATGCTGATCGTGATGCGTGACGCCGACCAGCGGCGACGGCGGCCAGCACCATCGACCACCATGCTCGTAGCCGGAGTGGCCGATGACGCCGGTGATCTGATCATAGATCTTGTGTGCGAAGAGCACCGCGGGTGCGACGGGTATCAGGAAATGGGCGAGCAGCCAATAGGATTGCAAGAACAGATTGTCGACCAGGCGATCGCTGTTGTTGGACCAGACCACCGGCGTGATTGTCATATGGTGCCATCGATGCACCCACCGATAAAGAAATCGGGTGTGAATCAGTCGGTGCAGCCAATAGAACCAGGTGTCGAACAGCACTAGCGAGGCGCCGACCGAAAACACCGTCCCGCCGATGCCGGGCAACGGCCGCAATCCCCAGCCAAGAGTGGTGTAGCTCCAGTCACCGGCACCGAGCATTGCAGCAATGACCGCCAGCGAAACAACGCTTTGCCTAAAGTCGCGCTTGATGTGTGACGTTGGCGTCTGCCGGGAGGATTGGATCTTGATGGCGCGGCGGTTCAGTCGCGTGACAACCACGCAAGTGATCAGGTAACAGGCGAGCAAAGCGGAGTAGAAAACAGCAATAGTCGCCAACAGAGAACCAAACTGTCGAAAGAACATATCCTGTCCACCCCCGCCGCTGTTCGCATATCCATCGATTGTGCGCGGCGCCGATGGTCAGTGGCAACGATAAAAGCACCGATGCCCATGAAAACACAGGCGAAAAGCGCTGTCGTTTCAAGGCCAAGGTCGTCATTCCGACGGCCCATGGGACTCACAGGGCGGAGCCCGCGCCCCGGTGTCCACGCTCCTGATCTGGACGGTGGTGGAGCCCTTCGCGATCGGCGAAGCGTACGTCAACGAGCCGGACGCGGAGGAAGCCACACGGATCAGGGTTGCCTACAGCGATAACTTCGGGCGGCTCGTCGCGCTGAAAAAGAAATACGATCCGACGAACCTGTTTCGGCTCAACCAGAACATCAAGCCGACAACCTAGTGTCAGATGCAGACTCAAGGTTCACCTCAATCCTCATGGCCGGACTTGCGGGTTAGCGCCTCGCCCTCGTCGGCGAACAGCAGCCGGGCAGCGCGGTTGACGTGGTCGCGGCAGCCGCGCGGCCGGCCAGCGGATTGCCCGACCGGCCCTTGGCGAACCGCCTGCGCCCGTCCCGCACTCCGTGTTTCACCTGTTTTATCTGGTCGAGATCAGGCATCGGCCTACTCCTTCAATCACAATTGCTCCCGCTCATGGGTGCCGATGCCCAGGAGAGTACAATACGAATGCGGCAATTACATGATTATCTATTTGCTAAACCCGCCGAGAGCAACGGCGGCAAGCGGGCCGCGGGATCCTATCAGCAGAAAACCGAACTGTCGAAAGAACATATCCTGCCCACCCCGCCGTAGTTCGCCCGGGGCGGCCCGCCAGCGCAACGCGCCGTTCGCTTGCACGAAGGCCATGCGGCGTCGTTCATGGTAGGAACCTATAGTGTACGTCGATTTTTCGACGTACACGAGGTTGACCTTCGTAATTCGAACCCTATCTTCACGGCATTCGGCATCCCAAAAGAGGGAACACGCGATCGATGCGTGCCCAGGTTCGAGGGTTTCCTGATATGGCGGCAGCGCAGACCGCCGCCCATCAGGTCGTCGCCAATGCCTCCGCAGCAGCCCTGCCCGTGGTCGGCATCGTCTCGAACGCCGAGATGGTGTCTTGCTTTGTTGAGGTGCCGGTCAACCTCGTCAGCACCAGCCCGAGGCCCGCGGGTCGGACCGTTTTGGAAATTGGCAGTTACCGGGAAATCGTGCTGTCGCTCTCGGACCTTCTGGGCGGTAACGACCGGATCGGGTTCCTACTTACCAGACGCCCCCTTTGGCTCGCCGGTGGGGAATATCAACGGGAAGACGCAGACCAGGTAAAGGTAATCGCGCTGGTGGAAGGCGTAATGCAAGCCGACGGCGCTCGATTAATCGGGCCGATTCGGTGCCGGCGATGCAATCACCCGGTACCGCCGGAGCGCGCCCGCATCCTTGGGTCATCGAGCTGTCTGTGTATTCGTTGCCAGCAAGCAGAGGAGAAAAGGTAATGTCCACTCACGCGACGGAAGATTCAAAGACTCACCCGCGCCCACAACATGAACGTCAAATCGGATTTGTGCGCGAAGTTCTTTGCGAGGATTTAGAAACTGCACAATCGCGAGCTGGTGCGGAAAGCGTTAACACCTCCGGTCACTCGATACCTGTTGTAGTTTTTCAGCAGGGCAAGCGCTATAATATGGCTGGTGCGTTATCCATGGGATTTGTCGCAAGTCGCCTCGAGGCCCGTTCGGCGACAATCCGCGGCAGTATTACCGACGTCAACAATGCCATAAATCGCCCCGAAATCCCGGAGCACTCTGATGCGATCGCTAGGTATCTCGCCGACAATATAAGGGGCGTCTATGTTCTCCCGCCGATCGCGCTTAACGTACAACAGCCAGTTCGGCTCTATTCCGTAGACTATGAAGCCCAGGTGCGGCCGGGTTATTTGGTGATTCCACCACTCGCAAAATTAGCCATTACGGACGGTCAGCATCGGCGAAGTGGGATCGTGAAGGCGCTGCAAACGTATTGCAGGGACAACCAGGACGCCCTGTTAAACGACGGCATAGCCGTCATGATCACCTGCGAGAGCGACATCAATCAAATACACCAAGATTTTGCAGACTGCTCGAAGACCAAAGCCTTAGCTCCCAGTCAGGTGGCCGTGTACGATCGACGAAACCCCGCCAATCGCTTGGTAGTCGATGTCGAGCAGAAATGTCCGCTTTTCACGGGCAAAGTCGATGCCACGTCGACCAAACTCGGTAAACGATCGACCGCGGTATTTACCGCAAATCAGGTACGGCAGTTCGTCAAGGCGATGCTGGTCGGTTCTTGGGGTATGGGTGATCTGGATTTCGAGAAGCGGGCACGCGAGCGGCTCGGGACCGACGAAAATTATCTTATGTATCTTGGCCGGATCGTAGAGTATTTGAATGTTGTCGCTGATGCGTGCCCCGTGCTGCACGAGTTGTCACAAATCTCCGGCGGCGTTAACATGAATAGAATACCAGTACGCCGCAATGAAGGGTGGATTGTCCTGACGGCAACAGGGTTGGTGGTGATCGGGCTAATCGGACATGAAATTATGATGTCAAAAAACGCCGAGGATTGGGAAGAATACGCACACCGCCTGGGCGCTCTGGACTGGAGTCGATCAAGTGAGAATTGGCAAGGGATTCTCGTTAACAATGGCAAAATAATCACGACTCAAAGTAGTGCAAAGGCCGCCGTCGTTAAGGTGCGCGATCTCATAGGGTGGTCGCCCGATTTGGGCATTCCGAGCTTAGGTCCGAGCCCTTTGGATGCTCTCGTGGAGGTGTCGGCCACCGCCTAGGTTAGCTATCCAGCTCGTGCCAACAGGTAGGTGACGGATGCGGCGACGGGAACGTGGCCGGATGCCCGACTTTACGCGACCCTCGGTGTAAATAGGATGTCTCTCACTCAAAACACTCTCGCCCTGCTCCTCGCCGAAGGCAATCGCACTCGGTCATCCTGGAATGACCGGTTCACCCACTGGGAGCGGCCCGCAAGCGATAGTGAGGAAGTCCAAATCGAGCGGGCGGCTAGCATGGTTCGTTTCGCTGTGGCGGAAAACGCCTGGCTAAGGAACGAAGGGGTCGAGGTGTCGGCGCAGGGCTCGTACTTCAATAACACCAATGTCCGGCTCGAATCCGACACGGATCTGCGGGCAGTGCATCCGCTCGTCAGGATCGTCTATGCCAACGATGTCATTGTAGAATACGCCGAGAAGGCTCATGGGATACCGCAAAGCGGACGGTATTTCAGCGACGTCGCCGCCGACATGCGGCGCGAGATTACGGCCTCCCTGACAAAGAAATTCGGCGCGACGAATGTTGATGCGTTGGGCAACAAAGCCATCCGTCTAAAAAAGCTGCCGGGGAGCCGCGCCGATGTCGATATCGTCCCGGCGTTCAAGTACATGTGGATGTGGTGGGATCATCCTGCTCGGCAGTACCAACAGGCGAACGGCATGACCATTCTGGGCAAGGACGGCACTTGGATTCACAATTTCCCTCAGCAGCATTATGCGAACGGAGTCAATAAGCGAGCGCGGACGGCGTATCGCTTCAAACGCCATGTGCGCATCTTTAAGAGGCTTCGGGACGAGCTGGTCCGGGAGCGGAAATTAGCCTTCGGCCGCGTGCCGTCATTCTTGGTCGAGTGTCTGACCTATGCCGTTGAAGATCAGTATTTTCTCGTTGAGACGGATGATCGATATGACCGCGCCAACCGGATCCTCCAGCGGATGCGGGAGTTGCTCGACAGCCCGTTGTGGACGCGCATTGCAACGGAAATTAACGGCATTAAGTTCTTGTTCAACATCGCACAACCGTGGACGGTCGATGATGCGAAGGGATTTGTAGCGCTTGCCCTGGCGCAGCTTCGGATTTAGCGATGTGGGGGCTGCTTTCCCGGAAAACGCAGCTTCTTATAGTCGGGGGTCTAGCTATTGGCCTCGCCTGGGCGGTAGAGGGTGCGGCGACGCTTGTGACAGGCAATACACCGTCGGAGTTGAAACTTATCTCTCTTGTGGTTACGATCATTTCCACTGGAATAGTGGCGATCGCTGGTGCCATCTGGCGGCGGGTTTGGGAGCGGTTTCCGATTATTGGACGGAAACTGTTTCCTGACCTCACCGGGACTTGGACAGGGGAACTCGTGTCTACTTGGAAGAACCCGGCAACGGGCCCGGGGGTAGCGCCTATCCGGTTGACGATCTGGATTCGCCAGGGGCTTTTTTCGACCTCGATCAAACTGCGCACTGGAGAATCAACATCCTATTCGACGCGGTGCCTGCTTGAGGCCGATCACGAAGCTGGGCGGTTTCGATTTTGGTATTCGTACGACAATAACCCCCGCGCTCAGTATCGACACCGAAGCGCTCGCCACGAAGGCGTGGCGTGGCTGGAAGTCGACATTGACACCGACCCCGAACGGCTCGTCGGCTATTATTACACTGATCGGAAAACGAGCGGCGATATCGACGTGCGCCGGGTTCGAACTACGGTTGAAGGCGAGCTTGCAGCCGCTGTCGCGTAAATGCGAGGCACTATGCCCGTCGTCACTGTGGTGCACATCGCCCTCGACAACACAAACGATCCGGGCCGGGTGGCGAGGCGTCACGACTACCACTTGGCAGGCTCCGCCCTTCCCAGCAGTCGAAATTTATTATGACCCCTCAGTCGTGGGTAGTCATAGACGCATTGATTAAGGCCGGCCGGCGATAGCGCAGCGTGAGGATTAACTGGCCGCGGCTTCCGTAGGCGACGGGTGGGAGGCCTTGGTTGTAACCTCTTCCTTCCATGCGGTTCCTATATGTGATAATGTAGAGCGTTTTGAGGTATTCACATACTTCTAAACCGGTTCATAGTTTTCGTTGCTGCGTTTGCTGTAGAAGCTGAGGTCCCCGCCTGCCGGGAGAGGGTCAGGGTGAGGGGAAGCCGAAGTCAGTTCAGCCGCAGCTCGGTGATGTGGCGCGGGTCCTGTCGTAGTTCGCCGCGTTCGACACCCTTGACGATCTCGACAAGCCGCTCGTTGGCGCGCGCCTGCAGGCCGACCTGTTCGCCTTCGCGGACGACAAAGCCGTTGAGGAACTCGATTTCGGTGCGGCGGCCTTTGGCCATGTCCTGACCCATCGACGGCCGCTGATCGGGAGAACCGCGACCAGCCCGAGAAAGCCGGCGCTCGTCGAAGACCTTGAGCGCTTCCGGATCGCCCTCGCCGGCGCGCGCGATCGTCTCCGGCGGCAGGTGGTCGATTTCCTCCAATTTGTAGCCGCGCGCCTCGCCGATGCGGATCGCCTCGCTGCCGAGCCGCGCCTGGAAATGGCGGATCGCCTCGTTTTGCGCTATCTGTGCGCCCGAGAGCCCGGTGCAGGCCGAGACCCCATTCGCCATTGTATTGGCGACGAGCTTCGACCAGCGCTCGCCCCACAGATTGTCCGTAACCTTGGCGCTGTCGGCGTAGGAGGCGAGCCGGCACACCTCATGCGCGCGGTCGGTGATCGTGCCGTGCACCTCGCCGGTGCGGTAGACGGTGTGCGCGGCACCGCCTTTGACGCCGCCGCGGTGAACATGGCCCGGCTCGACGAGGCCGACGCTGATGTTGCTGGCGATGCAACCTATCGTCTTGCCCCAGCCGACGACACCGGCGATCGTCTCCTCGTTCATGCAATTCTGCAACGAGACGACATAGCCGCCGGGCGCCAGATACTGGCGGATCAACAGTGCCGCCCAATGCGTGTCGTAGGATTTGGTGCAGACGAAGGCGATGTCGACCGGCGCTTCTTTGGCCAAATGCTGCGCCTCTGTCAAATGCAATGCCCGTACCCTGACCGTAAACGGCTCTTCGCCCTCGTGATGTGTGATGCGCAAGCCGTTCTTCTTCATTTCGTCGACATGGTCCGGCCACATGTCGATGAAAGTCACGTCCTCGCCGGCGCGCACCATGTGCGCCCCGGTATAGCCGCCGACCGCTCCGACCCCGACGATCGCGATTTTCTTACCCATCTCTCATCTCCACTTTTTAGCTCGCGGCAACGCGTCTGCGTCTATCATAGCATCATGGAAAATCACCGCGACGAGCGCCTTCTGTTTTTATTCCGGCACGGCGAGACCGATTGGAACCACGAAGGCCGGCTGCAGGGACATACCGACACGCCGCTCAATGTCACTGGCCTCGCACAGGCGCGGGCATTGGCCGAGAGCTTGCGCCCGCACCGGCTGGAGGCGGTGGTATCGAGCGATCTGGCCCGCGCCCGGACGACCGCGCAGATCGTCGTCAAGGCCCTGCGGGTGCCGCTCTTCATTGAACCCGGGTTGCGTGAAACCGATGTCGGCGCGGCCGAGGGCCTCCTCTGGGCGGAGGCCAAGACGCGCTTCGGCGAAGGCTTGACCGAGCGCTGGTATTCGGACGGCGACGTCGCGTTCCCGGGGGGCGAGACCGGCATAGCCACTCGTATGCGAGGACTCGCAGGGCTGCGGCGCTTCACGGCTGCGCACCCCTACGGCCGCATCGGCGTTGCGACGCACGGCGCAATGGTGCGCCAGCTGATGAAGCACGCTTTGCCGCCGGGCAGCCCGCCTGCGCCGGTCCGTAATACGACGCTCTACGTTCTGCGATACGAGCTGGCCAATGACCGGCTCGTCGTCGTCGAAAGGGAGGAGGTCGAACTCGATTGAGAGCGGCGCGGACTAGTAGGGCCGGTCGCCTTTGATCTGCGAGCGGTGCATCAGCCGCCGACTGTTCGGGTCGAACTCTTCGCGGCGGTGCAGGACGCAGCGATTGTCCCACAGGACAAGGTCACCGACGCGCCATTGCTGATACCAGGTCAGCTCCGGCCGGGTGGCGTGCGCCCACAGCGCATCGAGCAGCCGCTCGCTGTCGTCGAGCTCGAGGCCTTGGATGTAGGCATTGCGCCGACGTCCCAGAAAGAGCGCCTTGCGGCCGGTGACCGGGTGGGTGCGGATGATCGGGTGGTCGGCGCCCGGCGCCTGTCGCGGATCGGTCACCTCGCTGAACCCGCGCCGCAACTCGCCGGCGCTGTTGTAGGTCGAATCGTGCCGGCAGAGCCGCCCTTCGATCTGCTGCCGCAACTCGTCGGGCAAGGTCTCGTAGGCGACATACATATTGGCAAAGCCGGTATCGCCCCCCGCGGGCGGCACCTCGAGCGCATAGAGCGCACTCGCGCAAGGCGGCTGCGGGTTGTAGGACATGTCGGTGTGCCAGATCGACTCGTAGGCGCCGAGCGCGCCGATTGCCTTGCCGTTTTCGACGATATTGGAGATGATCGAGATATAACGGCGGCCCTCCTGGCCGATTCCACATAACGATCTTCGCCCGACACCTTGACGCGCGATGCGGCAATAACCGGCGCCCAGTCGAGTTCGCCGAAATGCGCGCTAAACCGCATCAACTGGTCGTCGTCGAGCCGCTGCCCGCGAAACCGCAAGACGAGGTGATCGGCCCAGGCTCGCTTGATCGCATCGACGGTTCCCGGCGACAGCTGCTCGGACAAGTCCACACCGTCTATGTCAGCGCCCAGCGCCGCCCCTGACGACCGCACCTCGATTTTCTGCCGCTCCAGTAGCGTCGCCATGGTGACTCCCTCCAGTGTCATGTGCACCAGCCTATCGGCTGCTGCCCCTCACTCGAATTGCATGCTGATGGTCTCGGCAACGAGGGCGGGGCGGGAGGCGCCCTCGACCTCGACGGTGTTCTCCGAGGTGATGCGCACGCCGCCGCCGTCGACGGGTTCGACGGACTTGATCTTCTGGTGAAGCCGAATACGCGAGCCGGCGGGCACCTGCCCGGTGAAGCGCACCCGGTTGGAGCCGTAGTTGAGCCCTCGCGAGCGATGCTTCACGCGGTAAAGAGTCTGGCCGAGCCGCGGCACGAGCGATAATGTCAGATAACCGTGCGCGATCGTCCTGCCGCCCGGCATCTCGCGCTTGGCGCGCTCGACATCGACATGGATCCATTGATGGTCGCCAGTTGCGTCGGCGAATTTGTCGATCAGCGCCTGGTCGACGGTGAACCAGTCGCTGACGCCGATCTCCTTGCCGACATATTGGGCGAGATCCGCGGGCCGCTCGACTTCGATCATTCTCCTTCCTTTCTTATGTTGCCGCGGATCATGTACCCGATTCATGGCCGCTTCGGAAAGGCGCTCGCCGGGTGACCGTTCGAGCTGAGATCACGATGATTGCTCAGAGGAACCGCAGCCCGCTTCGCGCGGTTTGTCTTGGGATATTCATGGTTAGCGAAGGACTGGGCGATGGCCACGAAGGCGAAGACCAAGGCAAATCGCACTGCGGAACGCAAATCGAGCCGCACGCAGGTGGCAGGCCGGGACAAGGAGCGACAGCAGGCATCTCGCAATGCGTTCGATGTTTTGGAAGAAGATCACCGGCAAGTGGAAGAATGGTTCGACGAGTATGACGAGCTGAGCGATGATGAGGAAGATCGCAAGGCAGAGCTCTCAGAGAAGATCTGCCTCGCCTTGAAGGTCCACACCCAGATCGAAGAGGAGATCTTTTATCTGCAGGCGCGGAAGGCCACCGGGAATAACGATCTGATCGACGAAGCGGTTGTCGAGCACGCGACCGTGAAAAACCTGATCGGCGAAATCGAGACGATGGAGGTCGGAGAGGAACTCTACGATGCCAAGATCCGGGTCCTTGGTGAGATGGTCAAACAGCACATCAAAGAAGAGGAAGGGGAGTTGTTTCCCGAGCTCCAATCGACCAAGATGGATCTTGATGTTGTCGGCAAGGAACTCGTTGAGCGCAAGGAAGAGTTGATGGAAGAAATGCACGCGTAGCCGAAAGCATCAGGAGCTTAAGCCCCGCCCTGGGCGGGGCTTTTTGCTTCGGCTAGCTGTAGGCAATCTAAAGGAGGTCGCGCAGCATCGCGACGAGCGGTGCGTCGGCCGGCGGCATCGGATAGTCGCCGAGCCGCGCCGGGCGCACCCAGGTGAGGTGCTGTCCTTCTCGCGGCATCGGGATTCCCGACCATTTCCTGCAGACGTAGAGCGGCATGAGCAGGTGAAAATCGGGGTAGGAGTGGGACGCGAAGGTGAACGGCGCGAGGCAGCTCGCCGTCACGTCGATGCCGAGTTCCTCGGCGAGCTCGCGGATCAAGGCCGCCTCCGGCGTCTCGCCCGGATTGACCTTGCCGCCAGGGAATTCCCAGAGTTCAGCCATCGCCTTGCCGGCCGGACGTTGCGCGAGCAGCACCCGCCCATCGGCGTCGACGAGCGCTACCGCCGAGACAAGCACGATCCGGGGCACGGGATCAGCTGCGATAGCTGGCATTGATGTCGATATAGCCGTGGGTCAGGTCGCAGGTCCACACCGTGGCCTTGCCGCGGCCAATGCCGAGATCGACGCCGATCGTGATCTCGCGGCCCTTCATATGTTCGGCGACCGGGGCCTCGTCGTAGTTTGGCACCGGGCCGCCTTCTGAAGCGATCCGAACCCCGCCGATCGAGATCGACAGGCGGTCGCGGTCGGCCTTTTCCCCGGCCTTGCCGACCGCCATGACGATACGCCCCCAATTGGGGTCGCCGGCCGAGAGCGCCGTCTTGACCAGAGGTGAGTTGCTGATCGCCAGCCCGATGCGCCGCGCCGCCCGCGCCGTCGCGGCGCCTGTTACGTCGATTGTGACGAATTTCTGCGCGCCCTCGCCGTCGCGCACGATCTGCTGAGCAAGATCGGTCATGACTGCGTCGAGCGCCCGGCGGAAATCCCTCAGCCGCCGATCGACCGGGCTCGCCACCGGCCGGTGCAGCGCCTGCTGGGTGGCGCACAGCAGAACCGTGTCGCTGGTGGATGTGTCGCCGTCTACGGTGATGCAGTTGAAGGACCGTTCTACAGCCCCTGCAAGAAGCGGCTGCAATACCGCGGGAGGCAACGCCGCATCGGTAAACACATAGGCGAGCATCGTCGCCATGTCGGGGCCGATCATCCCCGAGCCCTTCGCAAAGCCGTTGAGACGGACCGCGACACCGTCGATCGTGGCGGTTATAGTCGCGCCTTTCGGAAAAGTGTCCGTCGTCAGAATCGCGCGCGCCGCCGCTTCCCAGCCATCAGCCGAAAGCCGTGGCGCGACCTGCGGCAGCGCCGCGATGATTTTTTCCGCCGGCGGCGGTTCGCCGATCACCCCGGTCGACGAAACGAACACCTCTTTTGGATCGCAGCCTAAGAGCCGCGCCGTCGCGGTGGCGGTGGCCTGTACGACCTCCCTGCCGGCACGGCCGGTGAAGACGTTCGAATTGCCCGAATTGACGACGATTGCGCGCGCCTTGCCGCTCGGCAGGCAGTCGCGGCACCACACCACCGGCGCCCCGGCCGTCAGCGAGCGCGTGAAGACACCTGCGATCGCAGAATCCGGCGCCAGCTCGGCCACCATCAAATCGTCTCGCCCGGTGTAGCGGATCCCGCAGGCAAAGGCCGCCAGTCGCACGCCGGCGAGCGGAGCCAGCTCAGGAAAACGCTCGGGCGCAAGGGGGGAGACAGCGGTCATTTACGCGGCGTCCATTTCCTTCGACGGATCCGCCGTCACCCCCGCGAAAGCGGGGGTCCAGGATTCGCACGCCGAACGCGGCCGCTCTGGATTCCCGCTTTCGCGGGGATGACGGACATGATGCTACTTCCCGCTGGATGGGAGCGGCTTGCCGTCGAGCCCGTAAGTCTCCACCTTGGCTGCGCCGCGCAGCTCCTTCAGCTTTGCGTCGATGACGTCGTGCGCGACCAGCTGGCTGACTTCCTTGCGCGCTTCCTCAAAGCTTGGCGGCGTACCGACCCGATGGTCTTCGACCTTGATGACATGCCAGCCGAACTGGGTCTTGACAGGCGCGTTGGTGTACTGACCCGGGGTCAAAGCGAAGGCGGCGTCGGCGAACTCCTTTACCATGTCGTCACGGCCAAAATAGCCGAGATCGCCTCCGGAACTGCTCCCGGGGTCTGTCGAATGCTTTTTGGCGAGCTCGCCAAAATCGGCACCCTTGTCGAGTTCGGCTATTACGGAATTCGCCTCGGCCTCGCTCTTGACCAGAATGTGTCGGGCGTGCACCTCCTCGCGTGCCGGCTTTTCTTTGACATATGTCTGATAGCGCGCCTTGAGCTGGTCTTCGGTCTCGGCGCTCTTGATTGCCCTATTGAGGTAAGCCTCCTGGATCAGGCGGTCCTCGTAGAGCTTCAGCCGGTGCTGCACCTCGGGATCCTGGTCGAGGTGCTCCTTGCGGCCGGCTTCGGTGATCAGCATGCCGTCGACGAGCCGGTCGAGCAGCATCGGATAGATCTGGGCGAGCGGCAGTTTTTGGACCTGCGGCGGCAGGTTCTGCTGCGCCGCCTCGACGTCGGAAAGGTGCAGCTCGGTTCCGTCGACGCGGGCAACCACTGTAGTACCAGGGGGCATCGGGCTCGGAGTCGAAGTGCTCGGGCTTGGCTGAGCCGGCGGACGGTCAGCGGCGAGCAAGACGCCACCACCTATGACAGCCGCGGCGATAAGCCCGGCGGCACAGATCCAGGCAAGCGGAGTTATCGAGAGACGAGGATGCATCGCAATACCTATAATGGGGTGACCCATGATGGGACAGCCGCTGCATTCCGGCGGCCGAGCGGATTGATGAATGCTTATCGATAGCAGGCAAACAAGGCAACGAAAGGGCACAGTCGCGGATGGCCCGCAGGAACGGGCCAACGCCCCTGAATTGACAGGCCGGCGAAGCCCGCCTATCTCTCAATTGGTCGCCGTGCGAACCTATCCGGCCTTTTTCCCCTGTTTTTCGAGGGTTCCATGCTTGGTGCCTTAGCCCGGCGCCTGTTCGGCTCCGCGAATGATCGCTACGTCAAGAGCCTGGGGCCGATCGTCTCGGCGGTCAATGAATTGGAGCCGCAGCTCGAAGCGATGTCCGATGAGGAGCTGCGGGCGCGCACCCAGCAATTCAAGCAGCAGCTCGCGGACGGCGTCGAACTCGACGATATCCTGATCGATGCTTTCGCGACGGTGCGCGAGGCCTCCAAGCGCACCCTCGGCCAGCGCCATTTCGATGTGCAGCTGATGGGCGGCGTCGTGCTGCATCGCGGCATGATCGCCGAGATGAAGACCGGCGAAGGCAAGACCCTGGTCGCGACCCTACCCGTCTATCTCAATGCGCTGACCGGCAACGGCGTGCACGTCGTCACGGTGAACGACTATTTGGCGCGCCGCGACGCCGAGTGGATGGGCCAGATCTATCGCTTTCTGGGTCTTACGGTCGGCTGCATCGTCCACGAGCTCGACGACATGCAGCGCAAGGAGGCTTATCTCTGCGACGTCACTTACGGCACCAACAACGAGCTGGGCTTCGACTATCTGCGCGACAATATGAAGTTCCGGCTCGAGGACATGGTCCATCGGCCGTTCCATTATGCGATCGTCGACGAAGTCGATTCGATCCTGATCGACGAAGCGCGCACGCCACTTATCATCTCCGGCCCGACCGAGGACAATTCCGAGCTCTACATCCGGGTCGACAAGCTCATCCCGGCACTCGACGGCGGCGATTACGAGAAGGACGAAAAGCAGCGGACCGTCGCCCTGACCGAATCGGGCGTCGAGAAGATCGAGGGAATGCTCCGCCAATATGGCCTGATGCCGACGGGCTCGCTCTATGACATCCACAATGTCGGGCTCGTCCACCATGTCAACCAGGCGTTGCGCGCGCATAAGCTGTTCGCCCGCGACACCGACTACATCAGCAAGGACGACAAGATCATCATCATCGACGAGTTCACCGGCCGTATGATGGAAGGCCGGCGCTACTCCGAGGGGCTGCACCAGGCGCTCGAAGCGAAGGAGGGGGTCACCGTCCAGAACGAGAACCAGACCTTAGCCTCGATAACCTTCCAGAACTATTTCCGGCTCTATCCCAAGCTCGCCGGCATGACCGGCACGGCGATGACCGAGTCGCAGGAATTCAGCGACATCTACAGGCTCGAGGTCATCGAGATCCCGACCAACGAGCCGTGTATCCGCGACGACACCGACGACGAGGTCTATCGCACGACGCGCGAAAAATACGATGCGATTGTCGAGCATGTGCTGGAGTGCCAGAAACGCAAGCAGCCGATGCTGATCGGCACCGTCAGCATCGAGAAATCCGAGGCTTTGTCTTCTCTCTTCAAGAAGAAGAAGATCCCGCACAACGTGCTGAATGCTCGTTATCACGAACAGGAAGCGCACATCATCGCTCAGGCCGGCCGGCCCGGCACCGTCACGATCGCCACCAACATGGCCGGCCGCGGCACCGACATCCAGCTCGGCGGCAACCTCGAAATGCGGCTAAGGACCGATCTGGCGCTGATCGGCGAAGCTGCGCAGCGCGAGGCGCAGGCTGGCGCCATCCGCAACGAGATTCAGACGGCGCATGAGGAGGTGGTCGGGGCGGGCGGACTGTTCGTTGTCGGCAGCGAGCGCCACGAGAGCCGGCGCATCGACAACCAATTGCGCGGCCGCTCCGGCCGGCAGGGCGACCCCGGCGCCTCGAAATTCTTCGTCTCGCTCGAAGACGATCTGATGCGCATCTTTGGCTCCGAGCGGATGGATTCGATGCTGCAGCGCCTAGGGCTCAAAGAAGGCGAGGCGATCATCCACCCCTGGGTCAACAAGGCGCTTGCCAAGGCGCAGCAAAAGGTCGAGGCGCGCAATTACGACATCAGAAAGCAGCTCTTAAAATACGACGACGTGATGAACGACCAGCGCAAGGTCGTCTACGAGCAGCGCAAGGAGATCATGAGCGCGCGCGACGTCGCCGCGACCGTCGCCGACATGCGCAACGAGACGATCGACGAAATGGTCGCGCTGGCGATCCCGGAGAACTCGCTGGCCGAGCAGTGGGACATCGCCGCGCTGCACGCGGAATGCCTGCGGCTCCTCGCCCTCGACCTGCCGCTCGCCGAATGGGCCAAGGAGGAAGGCATCACGAGCGAGGAGATCCGTGAGCGCATCACCGCGGCGGCCGACAGGAAGATGGCCGAGAAATCGGCCAATTACGGCCCGGAACTCATGCGCATGGCCGAGAAGAGCCTGCTCTTACAGCTGTTGGATCAGACCTGGAAGGACCACCTCCTGTCGCTCGACCATCTGCGTCAGGGGATCAATCTGCGCGCCTATGCCCAGCGCGATCCGCTCAATGAATACAAGCGCGAGGCCTTCGAACTGTTCGAGGCGATGCTGGCCAATCTGCGCCAGCACGTCACTTCGGTGCTTTCGCATGTCGAACTGAGGGTGCAACCCGAACCAGCCTACGCAATGGCCGGCGGCGAGCCCGAGGAGGCAATGGCCGAGGAGCGCGCCACCGGCACGACCGGCCGGCCGCTCCCTCCGCCCCGCAGCCAGCGCCGCGCCGCCTCCGGCAACGGCGCCGACCGCGGCGGCCCGCGCCCGGCTGGGCCCCGCGCGCCCTGGGCCGGCACCCCGCGCAACGCCCCCTGCCCCTGCGGCTCCGGCAAGAAATTCAAACACTGCCACGGCCGCGTGTAGGACTTGCAGCCATCCCACGATTGCTGTTTACCTCGGCCGGTATCAAGTACCCCGGCGTACTTGGCACTTAAACACGTATCGATCCAATAGACCCTCACAGGAAAGCCTTGGAGTTAACCAAGAAAGAAAGGGCAACCGCTGTGAAATTGGCGGGATCCATGGCCCAGGTCATGGCGGTCGCCATCCTGATATTCGGGACTGCGGGATGCACGCAGGGCAGAGACAAATCGCCGATCCGGACAGGACGAGTCAAATCCACAAGGGTTCATCAACTAAAGGCGACATTCGATCCCTCTTCGGCAGCCCGAATTTTACCGGATATGCCGAAAACGGGGATGAGACGTGGGGTTACTACTACATAGGGCCGATAAGGGGTCTCACAGCCGAAGCACTGGCATCAACCCCTCCAAGTCTCTAACGGTGACTTTCGACAAGAATGGCGTCGTCAAAGCTTACAGCATCAGCGGATCATTGGGCCGCGGCGGAGGCAACATGATGCTGATGCAGCTCACTACTGCGGTTGTCAGGCTCGCCGTACTAACCGGCGGCATTCGGTGGGAGAGTGGCTAAAAGCTATTCAGCAAGCGCGCGCAGGACTGCTTCGGGCTCACGGTCGATTACGCGGAGGAAGGCACGTGCGGCTGCGTCTGGGCGGCGCCGGCCCTGTTCCCAATTTTGCAGCGCATCGAGCTTGAAACCGAAACGGGTTGCGAACTCGCCCTGTGACAGGCCCAGCCGCGTGCGGATCGCAAGCACATTCACTTCTCCGGGCACATGGGCCACGAAACCTTCGCGCTCGCCTCTTCTGTAAGCCAAGGCCTGACGCGCGCCTCTGAGAATGCTTTGTCCCGCCTTCGACATCTCAATCCACTCCCTTCCGATATTCGGCAGCCAAGTTCGCGAGTACTTCTCGTAACTCGTTGCGCTCGGCTTTCGTCAAATTCGCTCGTTCACCTTTGGTAAACACTGTCAACAGAAAGACCGGCAAGTTCGGACCAGCGTAATAACTGATGACCCTTGCGCCGCCACGCTTCCCCTTGCCCTTAGCGCCCCAGCGCAACTTGCGAGCGCCACCCGTTCCCGGCATCAAATCCCCTGCGGAGGGGATCGCCGCAAGATAGTCGATCAACCCCGCCCGTTCGGTCTCCGACAGCGCTCTTCTTGCGGCGGCAACGAACTCGGGTGTCTCGACCACCGTGTGCAAGCGTTGAAGCACATAGAAAGTATACGCCACTGGCAGATAACTGCAAGCTGCGCGGCCGCTCCCGCGGTCAGGGCGATCCCGGGAGCCTCGAAATTCTTCGTGTCGCTCGAAGACGATCTGATGGGCATCTTCGGCTCCGAGCGCATGGATTCGATGCTGCAGAACCTTGGCTTAAAAGAGGGCGAGGCGATCCGTCCCTGGATCGACAACGCGCTCGCCAGGGCACAGCATAAGGTGGAGGCGCTCAACTACGACATCAGAAAACAGCTGCTCAAGTACGATGACGTGATGAACGAACCGCGCACGATTGCCTGCGAGCAATGCAGCGAGACCACCAGCGCGCCTACCCCCTCGCTGCACCCTGCTAATGATGATGAGCCGCCGCAAAGGGCTGGATATCGACCACCTCGCCCATGGCAATATAGCCGGCATGGTTGGGATGGAGGTAATCCCACGGCAGCTGGGTGAACGTGCTGTTGGCCAAATACTCGGTGAGCATGTTCCCAGTAGCAGGATCGAGCGTAGCCGCGTCGAAATCTTCCACGCCGTCATAGAGTCCGGAGCTGCGAATGAACGCGTTGAGGACCATGCGGCTGGCGTCATGCCCCGGACCGTTGTCGCCTACGTCAACCCCGCAGATACCCAGCGCGGAGGTCAATGTCCCGGCATAGACCTTGATGCCGTTGGCGCGCAAGCGGCCGACGACGTTCTGGTATCCGGCAATGATAGCATCTGTCGCCGTACCGGCTCCGATGTCGTTGATGCCTTCGAGCCAAATCACATGCGTCAATCCCGATAGCCCCAGCACGTCGCGATCGAGCCGGTCGACCGCAGCGGGGCCGGCTGCCGAATTCGCAACAACCGGGTTTACGACCCTATTACCGGCAATGGCCTCGTTGACGATGCTGATTTTGTTGCCGTAGGCGTTGTGCAAGCGCCGGGAAAGCGTGTTCATCCATCGATCATTGACGTTGAGGGTCGAGTGTGTGCCATCGGTGATCGAGTCACCGAATGCGCAAACGACAACCGTGTCCGGCGGGGCAGTGACGTACACTGCATCCAGGAAGAACCAGGAAGTGGTGGTGTATTCAAACGCAAAGACGTCAAGATCTCTCGTGTGGTCGCCGCTTCCAGGCGCGGTGACGTACGAAGTAACAAAGGCGCTGCTGTGATAGGTCATCGGGCCGCTGTTGCCTTCGACTGCGTAGCTGACCGCCAAGTTGCGCCCTTGGACAGCCGGATCGTCGGCACCTTCCACCCAGGACAGCCTGATGCCGTCGCTGAAAATTTCTTGGCCGGGCGGGATCGTCACCGACTTCTTGCCGCCAAACGTCACCGGCGTAAGGGTAGCGTCGACGAGGTTGCCTGAATATTCCTGGAGCGCCACGGTGACGGCGCTGAAAGTGACTGGCAGCGTTCCGAAAACGTTTGAAAAGCGGAACCGCATCTTCTTGCCCCAGAGGTCGGGTTTGACAATGGAACGGAACGTTTGGTCAGTCGCCCCCGGCAGTGTTTGCGTCAGGAAACGGGAAGCCGAGATCGGGTTGGATGTTGGCCGGAGCGAAGGTGGTGGGCGGACCGGGTGGAGCGGGTGCAACGGGCGGAATGTACTGAAAGAATGCCGCCGGAGCGGTGGCCCAGGCAGCGACCCAGTGCTGGCCCGGATGCTGGTCGTCCGCTAGGGCGATCGAACGACTCGCGAATGCGGCGACTGTCAGCGCTATCGCGAAAAAAGTAGTGCTCGACCACCGAGCATCGCACTTGGGCATGACTTCCCCCCTCTTGCATGTTCCTTATGCAGAATATTAATGTTAACCAAGTCGCTGCTGTCAATTCGCTTCAAAAGCGCAGAACGCGCGCCTGCCGCAACCCAGATGCGCACGGACGGAACGTCTAGCATGGAACCGCGCAAGAATTCAGAAAGTATTTGATCGGCGGTCGGCTCATCGGGCCGCGCCCGGCGCCGATTTCAATTCGGTCCGGTGTCGTACTCGTGTCCAGTGAGATGCGCTGACAATCCGCACGTCCTGTCCCTAGAGATCCGCTGGTTGGAACGAGCCAAGGGTGGGTAGGGATCACGGGGTCGCCCCGTGGGATCCTGCGACTGAGTCAAATCCTGGAATGGCCGTATTCGTGCCTGTTCTCGCGCCATAGCCGGAATTCGCGCGTTTTTGCGCCTCCGATGTGGTATCGAAGACCGATGCGACCAACAACAGGGGAGAGGAGATAATGGGGCGCAGGATAACGAGTTCATTACTGGTCGCCGGAGCGGTTCTTGCTTTTCTTGGTGCAGGGCCGGCCGCGGCTCAGAAGCAGACCTTGCACATGGCCTACTGGGCCGGGCCGAGCCATCAGATGGTCCAGACCCTGGCGGCGTGGATCAAGACGATCGAGGAGGCCTCGGGCGGCAATCTCGTCGTCGAGATCGACAAGGCGGCGCTGGGGAAAATGGAAGGTCAGTACGACCTGATCAGGAACGGCGTGCGCGACCTGGGCTGGGCCGTTCCCGGCTATACCGTCGGGCGCTTTGACCTGCTGCAGGGAGCAGAGCTGCCGCTGGTGTGTCCGAGCCCTGCCGTGTGCAGCCCGGTCGTCTGGAAGTGGTATGCGAAGCACGGCCTTGCCGCCAAGGAATTCACCGACACCACGCTGCTCGTTACCTTCATGGGCGGCCCCTACGGGATTCATACAGTCAAGCCTGCCAAAACGCTCGATGAGATCAGGGCGCTCAAGATCCGCGCTGCCGGCCCGAGCCTCCCGATGGCCAAGGCGCTCGGCTTGAATGCCGTCCCGCTACCCGCGACCGAGACCTATGAGGCGGTGCAACGTGGCACGGTCGACGGCTCGGTGTTTCCGTGGGAGGCGATGACCAGCTTTCGGTTGAACGAACTGCTCAAAGGCCATCTCGAGGTCCCGGGCGGGCTCGGCGCGCCATCTTTCGTCATCGTCGCCAACACCAAGGCGTTCGACAATCTGACCCCGGAAAACAAGGCCGCGTTGATGAAGGCAAGTGGCGAAGCCGGCTCGGCGCTGATCGGCAAGGCATGGCAAGCTGCCGACGAATACGGCCGCAGCGACGCCAAACAAAGGGGGCAGGCGATCGAGACCCTTCCGGCGGCGGAGTTCGAGCGCTGGAAGTCCTTGCTGCAGGTCGTGACCGATGATTGGGTCAAGAAGGTCGGGCAGAAGGGCTATGACGGGCGCAAGCTGCTCGATGACCTGGAGGCGATGATCAAGGGGGCGTCGAGCTGACGTCGCGATGACCGCGCCCATATTTGATTTGCTTGTCCGGGCGAACGGGCGGGTTGCGATGTGGCTCGCCCGGGTTGCCGCCTGTGCGTTGGCGGTAATCGCGGCGGTGACGTTTGGCGACGTAGTTGGACGCTACTTTTTTCATGCGCCGTTCGCTTTCACCGTCGAGTTGACGCAAATGGCCATGGCCGTGGTCGTCTATTTCGGCGTCGGGCTGGTGACTCATGAAGACGCGCATATCAGCGCCGACGTCGTCACCCTCCGGTTGCCGCCGCGGCTGCGCGCGCTGTTTGCGCTGGTGACGAACCTGGTGGCGCTTGCCTTTCTCGCGGTCGTGGTGTGGCGTCTATGGTTGCAGGCTGAATTCCTCTTCGCCAAGGGCGACACGACGATGGTCTGGACGCTGCCGCTGTGGCCGATCGCTTTCGCTGTCGCCGCCGGCAGCGTGCTGTTTCTGACAGGCGTCTTCCTGCACCTGGTCGGCGCCTGGGCGGCGTTCTCCAACCCACAGCGGGCGCCGGCTCCACCGGCCGCGCCGCAGCCTTATCGCGAATAAGCGGGTCGGGCCCAAAGAGCATGGATCCGACGCTGCTGGCGGTTTCGATCCTGGTGTTGCTGTTCGCGCTGCTCGCGGCGGGCATGCCGATCGGCTTTGCGATGGGTCTGTCGGCGTTTCTCGGCACCTTGCTGCTGATCGACGCGCAAGCGGCGCTCGCGCTGCTCGGGCAAACAGCCTACGAGACGGCGCTGACCTACAATCTGTCCGTCGTGCCGATGTTCGTGCTGATGGGCTATATCGCCGGCGAAGCCCGCCTCAGCGAGTCGCTCTATCGCGCCTGCAACGCCTGGCTGGGGCATCGCCGCGGCGGGCTTGCGCTGGCGACGATCGGCGGCTGCGGCGCCTTTGCCGCGATCTGCGGGTCGAGCCTGGCGACCGCGGCGACGATGGCCCAGATCGCGCTGCCGGAGATGCGCCGCTACGGCTACGACGATCGCCTGGCTACCGGTTCGGTCGCGGCGGGCGGGACGATTGGCATCCTGATCCCGCCCAGCATTATCATGGTGATCTACGGCCTTTTGACTGAGACTAGCATCTCGCAGCTGTTTCTCGCCGGCTTCCTCCCGGGCACCCTGACGGTGGCCGGCTTCATGCTGACGATCGCGGTGATGACCCGGGTGGATCCGCGCCTCGGCCCGCCTGGCGGACGCTCCTCGACGCGTGAGAAACTCTTGGCGCTGCGGAATGTATGGGGCGCCGCGGCACTGTTTCTGCTGGTCATCGGCGGGCTCTACATGGGCATCTTTTCGCCGACCGAGGCCGCCAGCATCGGCGCTGTCGGCGCACTGGCGCTCGGCATCCTCAACCGCAGCTTCACGCCGCGGATGCTCGGCCGCTCGCTGTTGGATGCGGTGAAGACGACTGCGATGGTCTTCACGATCCTGATCGGCGCGATCCTGTTCAACAATTTCCTGATCCTCGCCTCGGTGCCGAGCCTGGTCAGCGGCTGGATCACCGCGCTGCCGCTCGGCAAGACAGCGATCCTGTTTGTCATTCTCGGCATGTATTTCGTCCTCGGATGCCTGCTCGACTCGCTGGCGATGATCCTGCTTACGATCCCGATCGTTTTTCCGATCATCAATGCGCTCGGCTACGACCCGGTCTGGTTCGGGATTATCATTGTGATGGTGGTCGAGCTCGGCCTGATCACGCCGCCGATCGGGATGAACGTCTTCGTTATCAAGGGGATCGCCCGCGACGTGCCGCTCGCGACGATATTCCGCGGCGCCATGCCGTTTGTCATCGCGCAGATCGTCCTGATCCTCGTCCTCGTCGCCTTTCCCGGCATCGCCCTGTGGCTGCCCTCGACGATGGCGCGCTAAGGGATCGCGGTCATCAGCTATCGACAAGCAAGGAGCGCGTTGCTATAGAGCGCACCTCGCGGCGGGTGCATAGCTCAGTTGGTAGAGCAGCTGACTCTTAATCAGCGGGTCCGAGGTTCGAGTCCTCGTGCACCCACCAACCTTTTCAAAAGCCTACGCTCGATATTTCGAACCGGAACGGCTCCGGCAAGTTCCTGCGGACCCGAAGCGGACCTGGGAGTTGCCAACTCGCGGTCTCTGTTGAAGCCGGGTGCGAGCTCCTCAGCGCGGCCGCGGTCGCCGGCCGAACCAGACCGCCAGCTGCGCCCGCATGATGCCGAGCGAGATAATTTTAGCCGGGGGACCATTTCTGGCTATACGACGTACCAATTCACATCCGGCTGTAATTTATCGTTTGGACTTGAATTCGGGCTTTCTCTTTGGAACTTGGCGCGCGCCGCTCGGATTGCCATGACGCGCGCCAGAAGACGCGGCATTGCCGCGTCCTGCAGCGAGGCCGGATCGCGAATGCCGTTCGCTGCAATCAATTTCGTTTCTTCTGCCGTGCAGGCCCCCATCGCCGCCTCGGCTACAGTGCGAGCCGTTTCTGGTTGATCGGCGAACCTATCGGCGGCCCTCTCAGTACAGTCATCCCAAGCCGCCATCGCCTCGACCACAGGTCGCGGGATTCCCGCGCGGACAAGAGCATCATTTACGGCGTCGTTCAGCTGGGTCGTAGGACGCGGGGACTCGGAAGCTACCGACTGCAGCTCTGAAAGGCGTGTCGCGAGGTGGTCCGTGCGTGCGCGAGACGCCCGCTTAAAGCATTCCATCATGCTCGGCATGACCGGCAGTGAAGGCACGGGGCCGTTGATGGGAACTCCGCAAGCCCCGGTATAGGACTTGACCCACCGCGACTGATCTTCACCAAGAGCCTTGTAGGCCGTAGGACTGAGTTTCTCGCGCCTTCGGACATCATGCGACCTGCCCAGGCCTGCGGAGAGCAAACCGCCAAGTGGCTGCGGAGCCCGGCTTCTCGGATGATGAGCGGCTGATCGGAAACGCCGGCGGCGCCGAGGACCTGCGCGAGCGCGTGGCTGGCGCCGTGCCGCGACCTGGCGGAGAACATCTGGGCCGGCGATGGTAGCCGACGCCTCCCACGCCGAGCCGCCGCTTGCAGTCCGGGAGCCAGGAACAAGGCTCAAATCTGCCTCGAACATCGCGGCTACCGCGAGTGAGTGTAGGGCAGCGCCGGCCGCGGAGCCCGCGTGGCGCGGTTCGGATCGGGCTTAGCTCTGCCGGCCGATCGCGGCTTCTTCGGCTCGGCCGCCGGAGGCAAACCGGCGCGGCCAGAAAGATGGTAATCGGGCTTTTTCATTCGGCACCCTCACGCTGGAGAAATGCTACCGGAGGCTGGAACGTGGTGCGCAGCGGGCGATGCAGCACCGGCCTCCCCGGCGCACGATGCGCCGGACAGCGGCGCACCTTCGGCACCTGTGTAATCGGCGCCCGGATCTCGATCGGCTGGCCGCACTCGGCGCAACTGGTGCGCCAAACGCCGAAATCGACAATGTGGCCGTCGCGACACCGGTGGGGCTCGACCCGGTCAAGCCGGTAAAGCCGGCCGGCATGCTCGAGGATTGCGCCGGGCACGCGGGAACTTTCCGGGAACACTTTCACGCGAGTCTCCCAAAAGGATGGTCGCCGGTATCGGATAGGCAGTACTCTGGCCGTGAGCTCGGCGCGTTCCTGGGGGGAAAAGCGCTCCGCCGCACCCCGTCGAGGTGCGAGGTAGCCGGAAGCGATGGGTGCCGGCCTTGAACTTGAATTGTTTGAATTGGACGATTCCGGTTTTTTTCGATGAATTTTCGATTCGCCGAGGCGCGCGGCCTGGCCAATGCGGTCTCGATACCCTCGGCAATGCCGAGCCCGAACGTGACCTCATCGTCGGGGGCGAGCTTGATCGCGGCGTCGGTGGCGCGTCCCAGCATCGCCTTCCCCGCCTCGCGGTCGCGATCGCTGCCATCGGGCAACAGTGCAGTGCGATGACTGCCGCAGACATCGTTGTTATTGATGTGCCGCAGCGTCGACAACGGGATCAGCGGTGCCAAGGGGCGCGACAAGCGGCCGGGCTTTGATCGGCTGCTAAAGGGTGTTGTGCGCCGGGAAATTGATGTCGTTGCTGTCTGGTCGGTCGATCGGCTTGGGCGATCTCTCCAGCACCTCGTCAGCTTTCTTGAAGAACTGGAGGGCTCCGGCTGCGATCAGTACCTGCATCAGCAAGCCCTCGACACAACGACGTCGGCGGGACGCGCCATGTTCCAAATGCTCGGTGTGTTTTCCGAATTTGAGCGGTCGATCATCCGCAGCCGGGTCAAGGCAGGTATGGCACGAGCGCGGCTTCACGGCACCAACAGCGGGAAGCCGATCGGCCAGCAACCGCTGCCGTGGCACAAGGTCGAGCAGATCCGCGCCGAGTTGCAGAAGGGCACCGGCATCCTCAAAACAGCGCGCCTGTGTGGGACCGGTGTATCTACCGTGCAGCGGATCAAACGGTAAATAAATGCGTAATGAATCTCTGCAGTCGACCCCAAACAGCCGCGCACCCCTTGTCGAGTCCGATGCCGGATCTTGCCCCCGTTCGTGCCGCCAATCCCTAGTTTCCGCAGAATACCGGATCAGTTCACCGCGAACGCCGCCCGCGTGGCCGCCGCGACCTAACTAACAGGACGCTGAAAAATTCAGTGTTAGCGAGCAGAATGTCGGGTCGTCAAAAGTTACTCTCGCTTGAGTTGCCGAAGGTTGCTCGTCAAGCAAATCTTTGCGTCGATTTCGC
>Ga0126381_100000667_pt1 | contig 38043 bp, 39 predicted proteins | sample PanSoiMetPlot_28_FD_96465 | JGI IMG/M metagenome (GOLD analysis project Ga0126381, IMG submission 96465) | Tropical forest soil microbial communities from Panama - MetaG Plot_28 | ecosystem: Environmental > Terrestrial > Soil > Tropical forest > Bulk soil | place: Panama | collected 2016-02-17 | reverse complement strand
GATTCAGAGACAGAGACAGAGGATGTATCGATCGGCGGGCAGGACGTCTCCTCTGTGCTAGCCGGATGCTCCGGGACAAGAAATCCTGACGCCAGCAGGGCGGGGAAATCGATCGGCTCGGACGCGCACAATTCGTGCGCCAGCCATTCGGGGTCGTCAGGGATACGGTTGTCCAGCCGCGCCGCAAGCGCGAACAGGCCAATGAGATGGGCCTTTACGACATCGGGCAGACGGAAGAAAGCACGGTCTCGCCACAACGCTCCATAGAGGCGGATCCAGGGTGGATTACGATCTTTGTAGTGCTGAAAGCGTTCGAAATTGCGGATGCGGAAAAAGTTAGCCATCTACCTCATCACCCACAGCAGCCCCAACGTCCGCCCCTTCCCATGAGAGCAACGCTCCCGGGCAAACCATCCCGCGAACCCGCCCAGAGCCCGTTTGTGTTGAAAAATTCGGCGACAATGCGGAGAGCGCGTAGTTAACCAAACGGGAGAGAGCCGGCTCGGCAGCAACCTTCCACGCATCTCCGCAATTCAGTGATTTACGATGATTCCCGCAGGCGGCTTTGCCCAGCCTCGGGCAAATAGGAGCTTCGTCTCCGGCAATTCTGCAGCCGGCCGCGCAAGCTCCCACTTCTGCCACAATAGTGCCACAAAGCCGAACTCGCCAACCGGCCCAAGACCCGGTCCGCGTAGGCCAAAAAACCGCATTTCCGTCAATGTTTAAGGCAAAACCAGACCTTGGAGCGGGCGACGGGGGTTGAACCCGTGACGTCCAGCTTGGGAAGCTGGCATTCTACCGCTGAATTACGCCCGCTCTGGGTTTGGAGTCTAGGGAGACCGCTCTTTAGTGTCAAATCTTGGGATTTCTAGGGCCTTGGATTGTTGACCTTGGCATCGATTTTTGGCTTGCGTGTTTTTATGGCGGACCTGTCTGGACGCAAAGGGCCGATCGCGCTGCTTAGCGATTTTGGCTATCGGGACCATTATGCCGGGGTGATGCGTGGCGTTATTGCCTCTATCGCGCCTGGAATCCCGATCATCGATATCACCCACGGTATTGGGCCCCAGAATGTGGCGGCGGGAGCACTTGCATTGCGCGAAAGCTGGCGGTTCTTTCCCGCTACTACCGTCTTTGTCGCCGTTGTGGATCCAGGGGTGGGTACGCGACGGCGGGCGATCGCGGTGGAGACCCACCATGGAGCGCGTCTGGTGGGACCGGACAACGGTCTACTTTGGATGGCCGTCGAGCAGGCCGGATTGAAACGCGCCGTGGAATTGCGAACGAAACGGTATTTCCTTGCACATCAAAGTTCAACCTTTCACGGCCGTGACGTATTTGCCCCGGCCGCCGCCCACCTATGCAATGGAGTCAGCCTGACGCGGCTGGGACCTCTAATTAATGACATCGAGCGAATTGACCTACCCGAGCCAGCGGTGCATCACGACGAGCTGGTTGGCTCGGTGATCTACGCGGACACCTATGGCAACCTGGTGACCAATCTGACGCGCAACGCGATCGAGAATTTGCAAGCTTGCTTTCCAACCAGAACGCTTTTGGTTAGGATCAGAAACAGCGTCCCTTTCGTTGTCTCCCAAACCTACGGGGACGTGCCGAAGAATGCCCCACTTGCACTGTTCGGAAGTTTTGAAATGCTGGAAATAGCGGTTCGCGAGGGCGATGCGGCCCGAACTTTCGACGCAGGGCCAGGTGCAGAAATTAGAGTGTGCGCGCAGCCATGACCGAAGAAACCTCTCCAGTCCTAACTGAAATCCCCCGATATATTCCGCCGCCACCGAGCTATCAGCCGGAGGTGACGCTTGCTCCCCCGCGCAGACCCACCGCCAACATCGTGTTGTTTGCGCTGACATTGCTGACCACGACCATGGCGGGCGCGTACATGGCGGGCGTTGACCATCCGCTGCTGAGGCCCGCGGGTCTGCTCCAGGGATTGACGTTCTCGGTGCCGCTGATGGCGATTTTGTTGCTGCACGAACTGGGCCATTACATCACGGCGCGCCGAAATAATGTCAGCGTAACCCTGCCCTATTTTATTCCCGCGCCACTGCCTTCGGTCTTCATCATCGGGACCTTTGGCGCCTTCATCAGGATGAAGTCCGCACCGCGCTCGCGCCGGATCATGTTCGACGTCGGCGCAGCCGGACCGTGGGCCGGGATGCTGCTGGCAGTGCCGGCGGTTATAATCGGCCTGCACTACTCCGAGGTCTTGCCGCTTGAGCACGGCGCGGGTGGATTAGAATTGGGAAATTCACTGCTCTTTCTTGGACTCGCGCGCGCGATCCTGGGCGTCAACCCTAACGCCGTAACGATCAACCTGCATCCGATCGCTTTCGCTGGGTGGATCGGGCTTTTCGTCACGACCCTAAATTTGCTTCCAGTGGGACAGCTTGATGGCGGTCACGTCATCTATGCACTGTTCGGCCGGAGCCATCGAACGATTTCGCGGCTATTCGTGGTCTGCTGCGTGCTGATGGTGGTTTTTCCGTGGATTTTGGGCTGGTCCTACTGGACGGGATGGCTCTTGTGGGCGGTACTCCTGGTCTTTCTCGGCTTGGGCCATCCGGCCGCCATGGACACCGAAACACCCCTGGATTCACGCCGCCGCGTGGCCGCTTGGCTCACGATCATCCTGTTCGTGATCACGTTCAGCCCGGTTCCAATTTCTCTCGCCCCGCCGCCCGAAGCGCCCACGGGCAGCCAGGTCTACGACGTGGTTCATCATCCGCCAGTGGTGCAGCATCCGCACTGGGTGTCCCTGTGATACCTGGCTCCGCCGCAGGCGATACCTGGTGGTAAGCGGATGAAGCGGCCGACCTGGGACCAGTACTTCATGACCATCACCCGGCAGGTGGCGGAACGTTCGACGTGCCCGCGCGCAAGTGTGGGAGCGGTGATTGTTCGCGACCGGAACATCCTTGCTACCGGGTACAACGGCGCACCGGCCGGAGTGCCGCACTGCACCGAGGTGGGATGCCTGATTTACGAGTCGCGGGCTCCGGGTGGAGAGTTGGAAACGAACTGTTATCGTTCAATTCACGCCGAGATCAACGCAATCACCCAGGCGGCAAAAAACGGCGCCGCGATCGCCGGTGCCGACATCTACGTGACCCATTCACCCTGCATCCAATGCATGAAGGTGCTGGTGAACACCGGTGTGCGAACCGTCTTTTACGAAAAGCCCTACAAGATCGAGACGCTCAATTGGCTGCTGGAAACGGCCAAGGTCAACCTCATTCAAGTAGTCGCGCCCGGCGATGAAGCACTGGCATGAGATCGTCGCGACGCTGCCTGACGAAGTAGCGGCTGGCATTGGCTCAAACATTCAAACGATTGCCGCCTGGACCGAGGCGACTTGCCGCAATCGCCACACTGATCGTGCTGGCCACCTCCGGATGCAATCGGCCGCTCCCCGAGCAAAACACCGTGGCCGCTCAGCTTTATGTCCGCCGCTGCGGTGAGTGCCATCGCACCTACCCTCCGGGATCGCTCTCTGCGGCAATGTGGCAAATACAGGTGCAGATGATGGAGGCTAAGATGCAGCAGTATCGGGTGCCCCCCCTGACCGATCAAGAACGCGATACTATTTTGAGTTATCTCACAAGGAACGCCGCTCGTGACTAGGACCAACCTGGCTGAATTCGATCTCAAGCCGGGTCCACCCGAGAGCGCGAAGGTTGACCTTTTGGCGATCGGGGTAAATCAGGGGGCGCTTGATTGCGACGCCATCAAGAAACTTGACCAGGCGCTCAAAGGCGAGGCAGGCAGGGAAATCGCCCTGCGCGGCTTCGATGGACGGGCCGGCGCGGAAATGGTCTTGCCGGCCTACGGCGCGATCGCCGCGCGCAATGTTCTGCTCTTCGGGCTGGGCAGCGACCCGCAGACACAAGCGCTGCGGCTGCTGGGCGAAGCTGCGGTTCATAATGCGCACCTTGTGCGCGCGCGCAGTGTCGCGATAGACGCGCGGGGACTGGATGTTCGGTATATCAGTGCTATAGCCGAAGGGGCCGAACTCGGCGCGTATCGCTTCAAAGAGTACAAAGGTTCCGCGAGCACGACGGAAACCCTTTTGCGGATGTCGCTGGTGAGCCATGGCGGCGCGGCGCAGCGCGCGGTTGAAGACGGACGACGGATGGCCGCAGCGACCAACTTCGCCCGCGACCTGATCAACACGCCGGCTGACGACGCGACGCCCCAATTCCTCGCCGAACGGGCATGCGCGATGGCCGAAGAAAACGGTCTGGAATGCGAAGTAAGTGACCGCGCGGGAATCGAACGCCTCAAGATGGGAGCGCTGCTCGGTGTAGCGAAAGCCAGCCCCCGCGAGCCGCGCTTTATCGAACTCCGCTATCGTCCGCAGCAGTCTTCATCCGGGCATGTCGCGTTGGTCGGGAAGGGAATCACTTTCGATTCGGGCGGCCTCAGCCTCAAGGGGCCGGCAGCGATGGAAGAACAGAAGCGCGACATGACTGGCGCCGCGTTGATGCTCGGTGTGATGAGTCAGATCGCTTACTTCCGGCCGCCGATCGAGGTCCGCGCCTATCTGCCCTGTACGGAAAACATGATTGGCTCCAACGCAATCAAGCCCGGCGATGTGCTGAGGACCCGGTCGGGCCAGACGGTCGAAGTGCTAAACACCGACGCGGAGGGCCGCCTGGTGTTGTCCGACGCGATCGCCTACGCATGCGAATCTTCGCCGCGCTGCGTAATCGACGCGGGCACCCTGACCGCCGCGGTGCGCGCAGCGCTGGGAACGCGCGTCGCAGCGATACTGGGCAATGACCCGGCCCTGGTGCGCCGAATCCGCGACGCCGGCACGGCGGCAGGAGAATCGTTTTGGGAATTGCCGCTGGTTACGGATTACGCCGAAGAATTGAAGAGCAATGTCGCCGACCTGCGCAACGTTGGCACCAGCGGGAACGCGGGTACGATCATTTGCGCGCTGTTTTTGCACGAATTCGTGAAATGCCCGTCGTGGGCACACCTGGACCTTTCGGGCGTCGCATTCACCAACAAGGCAATTCCGCTATCGCCTCCGGGCGCCGTCGGATTTGGAGTTCGAACCCTGTTACGCTACGTGTCCGAGACCGTTTAAGTTGCGAAGGCGGACTCGCGCATTGTGAAGCTTCAGACGGGGGTTAAATATGGATCCCTTCGGCAAGGATGAGGTTTACGTTGGGCGCGACATGGGCGGCAAGCTATGGACTCTCGATTCAGACGCGATCGAGAATTTTATCGCCGGCACCGGCGACAATCATCCGTGGTACACTGGCCGCTCGCCGCGAGGCGACGCCATCGCGCCGGCCCTGATCCTGCATTCGGAGGTCTATCGGACCAAGGCGTGGTACCTGCCTTACATTTACGGCAACCTGCACGCGCGTCATGAATGGGAGTCCTACGGTCCGCTGATCGTGGGGGAAACGGTCCGGACCAGATGCACCGTGGTCGACCGCTATCTCAAGCGCGACCGCGAATATGTCGTGAACGAGGCGCTGACCTTCAATTCCGCCGGGGCGCTCGTGTCGCGTGCCCGGGCGCATCAGAGCTTTCTGATCAAGCCCAGCACCGGCGCGACTGTTATCGATAAAAATCGTGAACGGGCGGCGGGCCGCGTCTTCGAAGTCGGACAAAAGAGCGGAGAGCCAATTGAAGGCCCCGAGCGCGTTATCTCGGAAGCCATGTGTATGGTCTTTTCCGGACCCGCGCTCAACTATCACAACGATCGCGAAAAGGCCCACGAACTCGGTTTCCCCGATATCGTCGTGCAGGGCATGTTGCCGGTTTGCCTCATCGCGGAGATGCTTACGCACCGATTTGGTCTGGGGTTTTTTTGTGGCGGTAGGATGGCGGTGAACCTGGTCAACGTGGTTTGGGCGCAGGATACCCTGCGGGCCCGCGCAGTGATTTCCCATCGCCACGCCGAAGGTGACAAGACCAGGGCCGATTGTGAGGTCTGGTGCGAGAAGGCCGACGGGGTAAAGGTCGTGGTCGGCACGGCAAGCGCGCTGGAAATGTGAGGCCTCTTCAGACTTCAGCCCGATGGCGCGCGGGCGAGTGCGCCAGGGTCAAATTGTGCGCGGCGTTGATCAGGCTCACATGCGAAAGGGCTTGAGGAAAGTTGCCCAGTTGGCGCTGCGCGGCGGGATCGTATTCTTCGGACAGGAGACCAACGTCGTTGCAGGTCGAGAGCAGGCGTTGGAAAATTGCGCGGGCCTCTTCGTAGTGCCCGGACAACGCAAGATTATCCGCGAGCCAGAACGTGCAGGGAAGGAAGGCGCCTTCTCCTGCCGGTAAACCATCCACGCCGGGACGCGTGGAATAGCGCCGAACCAGCCCGTCGGACATCAAATCGCGTTGAATCGCCGCAACGGTTCCAACCACTCGCGGATCGGTGGCCGGCAGAAACCCGACTAGAGGAATCATTAAAAGCGAAGCGTCCAACTCGTTGGCGCCGTAATACTGGACGAATGCGTTGCGGCCGGCATTGAACCCCTGGCGGCAGACGTCATCGTGGATTTTGGCGCGCAACGCACGCCATCGGTCCAACGGCCCTTCGGGCTCAAACCGCTCCACCATCCGCACCGCGCGATCGAGCGCCACCCATGCCATCACCTTGGAATGAGTAAAGTGCCGCCGCGGTCCTCTTACTTCCCAGATGCCGTTGTCCGGCTGGTCCCACCCCGATTCCAAAAACTGCATCAGCGCCTGCTGGACCATCCAGGCCTCTTCGTCATGCTGAAACCCGAATTTGCGGGCGGCATAGAGCGTGTCCATCACCTCGCCGTAAACGTCGAGCTGCAACTGCTCATGGGCGGCGTTGCCCAAGCGCACGGGGCGGCTTTGTTCGTAGCCTTCGAGCCAGGGAACCTCGAGCTCCCACAGGCGGCGCTCACCTGAAATGCCGTACATGATTTGCAATTCCTGGGGCTCGCCGGCGACCGCCCGCAAGAGCCATTCACGCCACGCCCGCGCCTCGTCTTTGTAGCCGCAAGTAAGCAGCGCATAGAGGGTGAAGGTAGCATCGCGCAGCCAGCAAAAGCGGTAATCCCAGTTGCGCGGGCCGCCCGGCATTTCCGGCAGCGAGGTCGTGGCCGCGGCGACAATTCCGCCGGTCGGCGCATAGGTAAGCGCTTTCAGCGTTATCAGCGAACGTCTTACCGCCGTATCCCATTCGCCCCCGGAGGCATAGCGCTGCGACCACTCCCGCCACCATGATTCCGTCGCGGAAAGCATCCGCGGGGCAAGTTTGGCGCGCGGCGGCGGCTCATTGGATGGATACCAGGTCATCACAAAAGGCAGCGACTGCCCTTCCTTGACGGTGAATTCGGCCATCGTTTTGAAATCGCGGCTGTAAAAGGGCACTGGAATTCGCAACGCAACCGCGTCGGGGCCGGCGATTGCGCTCAGCCCGTGATGGCGCCGCCTTACCCATGGTACGACGTGGCCGTAGTCAAACCTGAACAAGACCTCCATGTGCATCGCAACCGAGCCACGGGTGCCTTTCACAATCCTGACGACATCGAGTTGATTGCGGCGCTCGGCAATGGGCATGAAATCGATCAATGTCGCGGCGCCACTGTCGGTGACGAACTCGGTCTCCAGGATCAGGGTGTTGTCGCGGTAACGGCGGCTTACTCGATACGTCTCGCCCTGTGGCGCAATCAGCCAGCGTCCGTTATGGACGGTGCCCAGCAGCGCGGCGAAACACGCAGCCGAATCGAAGCGTGGAGCGCACAACCAATCGATGGATCCATTTTTTGCCGCCAGGGCGGCCGTACGCATGTTTCCAATAACGGCGTAGTCTTCGATGCGCGTGGACATGGGTCAGCGGCGTACCGGTTTCCGATGGTCAGATTATAGCATGGCCCGTCAGCGCCGCATCGTTCCGGACTGCGTCCGGCCCGCCGGCGGGATATGTAAAAACAACCGAATGGAGCCGTCCGGATCAACGCTGCGGAGCGACCGCCCGCTCCATCCGGACCAAAGTTACGTCGCGCGACTTGAATTTCCAGTCATTGCCGACTTTCACATACTCGTCGTTGTAGAAGCCCGTGCCGAGCCATTTCATATCATTTTTGGAGTCGCGCAATTCGACGTAACAGGTGCCGGTCGCGTGAGCGGCGTCCTTGAGCTGCAGCACGTGATTATGGATGTAGGGCCGCGGTCCCAATTCGTCGACCACGCGGGCGAATGTCTTGCGCAGCTTGTCACGCCCGGCAGTGGTCTGCGGACCCTTCGAGGATTGCATGATCATGCAGCCGTCTTCGGTAAACAGGCTGATGATTCCGTCGAGGTCGCCGGTCCATACACAATGGCAATAGCGCTTGGGCAGATCCCTGATCGCCTCGCGGTCCAGCAGTTCCTGCACCTGTTGTTCGGTAGTCTTCATGAATGCCTGGTCTCCTTTACAAAAATCGCCACGCCGCCGCGTGGGTCAACTTCGCGAAAAATTGTTATCACGCGTGGCGCGAGGCCGCAAAGCATCTCCCCGCGGCGCTTTTACCGGCAATGCAAGTGGGCTAATAGACGCCTGAGACCGGGTGCTTTATTGACGAAAGAACGCCGGCACTTAGACCGGCGCTACCGGAGGAAGGCGAACATGGCGAATGAAATCCGTTTGGATAACCGGGTAGCGATCATCACCGGCGCGGGCGCCGGATTGGGCCGCTCGCATGCGCTGGCGATGGCCGCGCGCGGAGCGAAGGTCGTAGTTAACGACCTGGGTGGACGGATGGACGGCACCGGTGCAGCCAGGTCGGCGGCGGACGGTGTGGTCGATGAGATCCGGGCGGCAGGCGGCGAGGCGGTTGCGAATTACGATTCGGTGGCGACGCCGGAGGGCGGCCGTGCAATCGTGCAGGCGGCGGTGGACGCGTTCGGCACCGTAGATATCGTCGTGAACAACGCCGGCATCATCCTTTATAAAAGGTTCATGGATCACACGCCCGAAGACTTCGCCTCCAACCTGGCCGTTCACCTCAGCGGATCGTTCTATGTCTCGCAGGCCGCGTTTCCGATCATGAAGGAAAAGCGCTACGGGCGGCTGGTCTTCACATCCTCTTCAGGAGGATTGCGCGGCGGCGCAGACGTGGTGGCATACGGCGCGGCAAAGGCCGGTGTGATGGGACTGGCTTTCGTGATGGCGCTTACCGGCGCTCCTTACAACATTTTCTCAAACGTGATTCTGCCCAACGCATACACGCGCATGACCGAGGGCGTTGTCGCTGAGCGCAACATGGAGAAGCTGAGCCCTGGGTTCATCTCACCGATCGTGGTCTACCTCTCATCCGAGCGATGCACCCTGAATCATGAGATGTTCGCCTGTGGCGCCGGGACAGTAGCGCGAACAATCATCGCGCTGGCACAAGGATGGCGCGCCGAGTCGAAGGCTGAACTCACGCCCGAAGCGATCCACGACCACTTGGCGGAGATCATGGACATGACCAACTATGCCAACCCGCAAAACAGTGAAGAGGAGACGCGGCTCGTTGCCGGGAGACGGCGGAAATAGATCCCTTACAAGCGAAGCATCGGGGAGCGGCGCCGGCAGCGCCGCTCCCCGGGTGCAAACTTTCATCTCGCGGCACAGATTTGTGCGGGAGTTTCCGAGGCGGCAACGGTCCTGGCCGGCTGCGCCGGCACTGTTTCGGCACGAGTGCTTTGGCTGCCTTGCTCAGCGACCTGGTACGACGGCGCGATTGAGGTATGCACGCTAACAGACGTACAAATGCCGAACACCTCGCAGCAGCCGGATAGAAGGAAAGTTCCGGCGAGCACAAAAATCAATCTTGTGATCATAAATTACTCCTGAGGGGAGGCGTTGCGGGGATGAGTTGATCATACCACCCAGCGTCAAAACCTGGCCGAAAATTTGTCATTTGGCCGAGCTGGGGCGCATGGCGGATTTCCTCAGGATCGGTAATTTTTGTTGGAAACTTGCGCGCGCAGAATCGTGTAAGGTCCTGCAACTTGGATTCAGCCCGGAAAACCTCAGTTAGCTGCTGAAGCGTTATCAGTCACCCTTCCCCTCTACCACGACTGAATGTGGAAGAGCGGAGGAAGCCCTGATTTTGAGTTCAGGATGATGACCTTCGGCTCCTGGAGTACGTAGGGGCAGCTTGCTTGCCCACCATTGATAAGTGACCGCTTCGATAGTGCGGGCAGGGACGCCCACCCCACTGAAGTACTTTTGGCTTTAAGCTGTGGTGAGCGCTTCGACGTCGGGGATTTGCTTTGGCACCGCCGCGGACATCACCTCGTATCCGTCCGCGGTGACCAACACGTCATCCTCGATTCGAATGCCGATACCGCGCATCTCCGCCGGCGCTTGCTCGTCGTCAGGCGCAATATAGATTCCGGGCTCGCACGTCAGCACCATGTTCGGCTCGAGCAGACGCGGCTTGCCCTCCTTGCGGTAATGCCCGACATCATGCACGTCCATCCCCAACCAATGGCTGGTGCGATGCATATAGAAGCGGCGGTACAATCCTTTGGCGATGATCTCCTCGGCGCTGGCCTGAAGCATTTTGAGCGAGCGCATCCCGTCGACCAGGACACTCAGGGCCGCGTCGTGCACGTCGTCGATGCTGATCCCGGGCTTTACAATCTCAATTCCCTTGATCTGCGCATCGAGCACCAGTTGATACAGGTCGCGCTGCACGGGACTGAAGCGCGCGCCGATTGGAAAGGTCCGGGTGATGTCGGAGGCGTAAAAGTCATACTCGGACCCGGCATCGATGAGCAGCAGTTCGCCATTGCGCATCTCGCGGTCGTTGTTGATGTAATGCAGGATAGTGGCGTTGGGGCCGCTGGCCACGATAGACGGATAGGAGGGACCGGCCGCGCCCTCGGAACGAAACGCGTAGTCGATGGCCGCCTCCAGTGTAAATTCGCGCTTGCCGCCGCGCGCCTCGCGCATCGCCCGCTGATGGGCCAGGTTGGAGATCGCGATCGCCCGGCGCATCAGCTCCAACTCATCGGGCTGCTTGAACAGCCGCATCTCATGGAGGATCTCGCGCGGATCGAGCAGCGAATTGGCGCCGGCCCCACTGCGCGGGCGCATGGCCTGGCATTGCCGCAGCCATCCCACCATCCGCTGGTTCATCGGTTCGTTGTTGCCCAGCGGGTAGTAGATGTTTTCCACGCGAGCGAGGATTTCGGGCAGCACCTGGTCGAGTTCGTCGATCTTGTAGGAGCGGTCGGCGCCGAAGTCCGCCACCGCGCCTTCGACCCCGGCGCGTTTGCCGGTCCAGGTCTCCCGCTCGCGATCGCGCGGGCGTACAAACAGGAGATATTCGCCGTCTTTGTTGCCTGGGGCTAATACTGCCACTGCCTCCGGTTCGGCGAAGCCGGTCAGGTAATAGAAGTCGTTATCCTGACGATAGACGTACTCAACGTCGTTGGAGCGCACCGAAATGGGCGCGCTGGGAATGACCGCCACGCCGCCCGCGAGCGCGGCCATGAAGCGGGTCCGGCGGCCGGCGAATATTTCGTGTTGGCTGTTCACATTACAATTCTAAGGCTAGCGCGGGCGATGCGAAAGCGCCGGCTAGTTGAGAGCGCCCGCTTCGCGCAATTTCGCCAGCTCTTCGGCTGTATATCCCAGGACTCGCGTCATGACGTCGTCGGTATCCTGGCCCAGAACAGGCGCCGCCCGCTGGACCCCATTCGGGGTTCGATCCATCCGCCACGGTGGTCCGGTGTGCTTGCGTACGCCAACCTCAGGATGCTCCAGTTCGACGAAGAAACCGCGATGGTTGAGATGCGGATCCTCGAACAGGTCCTTGTTGGTCGATACTATCGCCGCCGGGACGCCGGCGTCCTGCAGGATTTCTTCAACTTCGCGGGCGTAGCGAGTGGAGGTCCAATCCGTGATGATGGCTTCCAGTTCATCCTCGTTTTGTTTGCGCGCCGCGAAGGTCGCGTAGCGCGGGTCGCTCCCCATTCCAGGACGGCCGATTGCGGCGGCCAACCGGCGGAATTGATCGTCGCTCGCCACCGCTATCGAGACCCACATGTCAATTGACCGTCCTGCGACCTTTTCTGCCATATCCTTGGTTCGGAACACGCCGTGGGGGGCATTCCAGTGGTCGCGATTGCCCATTCGCTCCGGCTCCTGCTCGCCCATCATCTGGTACTCGAGAACGCCTTCGGCCACCATCGCGACTGACGTTTCCCATTGGCTCAGGTCGATATACTGCCCCTCTCCGGTGCGCGCGCGATGATAGAGCGCGGCGAGAACCGCGAACGCACCATGAACACCTCCGTTCGGATCGCCATAGCTGAACCCGACGTGGAGCGGCGGCCCACCCTTATACCCGGTCAGCGCGGACAGCCCCGAGAGCGGCACCTGCGCCGGACCATATGCCACGTACTCGCGCAGGGGCCCGGTCTCGCCGAAGCCGGACATTGTGATCATTATGATGTCGGGCTTGCTCTTGCGCAGTTCCTCGTAACCTAGCCCGAGCCGGTCCATCACACCGGCCGCGAAGTTGTTGGTCACGACGTCGCTGGCCAGCGCCAGGCGCTTGGCCACGGCGCGGCCTTCGGCGGAGCGCAGGTTAATCGAAATGGATTTCTTGTTCTGATTGTACTGGTTGAAGTAGCCGGATCGGTTGGGCCCGGCCTTGCCGTCGGCCATCGGCGTCATGTGCCTGGTAACGCACAGGCGGGTGCGGGTTTCGACCCGAATCACCTCGGCGCCCATGTATCCGAGCTGGAGGGTGCAGTATGGGCCAGCCCACACCCAGGTGAAGTCCGCGACACGGATACCGGCCAGGGGAGGTGCAGCCATCTAAATCACCCCTTTCTGTTTTAGTTGGGTCAGTTCGGCGTCTGACAGTTTGAGCCGCTCGACGTAAACCTCTCGGTTGTGCTGGCCTAAAGTGGGCGCCGGCCGGCGAATTTCCCACGGCGTGCGGCTCATCTGGAACAAGGGGCCGGGATATTTGAGCGCTCCCGCCTGGGGGTGCGCTATCTCGACAAAAAATCCGCGCGCCTTCAGATGATCGGAGCTGAGCAGGTCACCCATCGTGGATACGGGCGCGAATGGAATCCGCTTCGCCTGCGCCTTGTGGTAAAGATCCTGAACTGTTTGTTCGTTGAGCCATTCCTGCACGAATAGACGGCCCGCGTCCCAGTTCGCCGTGCGCCGCCCGCGGTTCTTGAACAGCTCTTCGTCGGTCCAAGCCGGATGCCCCATCAGCTCGACGAAGGCTTTCCATTGATGGTCCTCGATGCAACATAGGAAGATGATTCCGTCCTTGCATTCAAGCGCCTCCAGGGGCTGGACGGGTTTAGCTCCCAGGCGCGACGCAACCCGCTGGCCGTAGGGCCAGTAGACGTAGGTCAGCTCAAGCTGAGAGGCGCAGACTTCGTACACTGAAACGTCGAGGTGCTGCCCTTCGCCGTCACGCAACTGTGCCATCATCGCACCGACCGTTGCCACGGCGCCGTGGATTCCGCCCTGGTATCCGGCCTGCTGGCCGAAGGCCTTGAGCGGGGGAATTTCACGCGTGTCGGGTCCGGCGCCGTTGAGATAGGTCAGCCCGCCCTGCGACCAGATTGTTAACTCTTCCGCCAGGCGATCGCGATATGGGCCGGTCAAACCATAGGGCGTGATCGAGGTCATCACCAGGCGGGGATTGTGTTTACGAAAGCGCTCGAAGCTGAGGCCCACCCGATCCATGTCGGGCGGCGAAACGTTATGCACCAGCACGTCGGCGTCCGCGACCAGCCGCTCCAACAGCTCCATCCCCTCTGGCTTGAAGATGTCCAGAGTCACCCCGAGCTTGTTGGTGTTGAGATACAAAAACAAACCGCTTTTTTCGGGATGAGGTTCGTTTTTGGGATATGGTCCGCGCCTGCGCGCACGGTCGCCCACGCCCGGCCGCTCAACCTTGACCACGTCGGCGCCGAGGTCGGCGAGCAGCTTGGACGCGTAGGGCGCCGATGCCAGCTCGCCAACTTCAACTACTTTCAGGTTCGCAAAAGGGCCGCTCATCTTCTCGACTGCACTCCCATCTATTCGGGAAAGACTTTGCGAAACGGCCTGACCTCGACCCTTTCGAACACGCCCCGGATGACATAGGGATCGCTATTGGCGAATTCCCGCGCGCGGGCTTCGTCTTCCGCGTCGATCACGATGAGGCTGCCGCTGCCGTCGGTAAAAGGACCGGCCAGCATCACCTTGCCCTGTTCGACCAATGGGCGGAGGTTGTCCAGATGGGCCTGGCGCACCTGCGGCCGCAGCCGCGCGCCGTCGGGACCATCGTGGCCGATTATGACAAACAACATATTGGATGCTTGTAAAACTTATGCCGGCTTGAGTCCATAGCCGGGGCGGTGATTCAACGGCGGGCGATTGCGCCGTAGCCGGTGTAATAGATCAGGAAGTAGGCGGCGCCCAGGAGGCCCATCCCGATCAGCATCACGATGTCGAGCGGGCGCATCTCGTAATGGACATAGCTGGTCGGACGCGCGCTGTAGCCGAAGCCGCGCGCCTCCAGGGCCATCGCCATATTGTTGGCCTTGCGCAGCGCACCCATGAAAACGGGAACCGTCACCGGCACGTAGCGCCTGACCCTCGTCATCAGACTGCCGCTGTCAAAGTCGTAGCCGCGAAGGGATTGCGCCTGCACAACAGTTAGCGCCGAGTCGATAAAGAGCGGCACCAGGCGGAAGGACAGGGTTATCGCAAAGCCCACGCGGTATGGAACTCCCATCTCGGAAAGGCCGAAGGCGAATTCTTCGACCTTGGTAGTGGACAGAAACAGCACCGAGGTGGCCAGCAACTCCGCCAGCTTGATGCCGCGGCCGAAGCCGTACTCCAGCGACGCGCGGCTTACGTACAGCGGTCCCACGCGGAACAGCGGCTTGCCTTGCCGATAGAAGATAATCCAGGTCAACGTGGTGGCGAAAATCACCAGGATAAAGAGCCAGCGCAGACTGTAGAAGTTGGGCCAGGCCCGGGTGAGCTGCGCGCCGGCCAGAAGGAGCACTCCGACCGGCAACAGCGAGATGGGGCTATCGACCCAATAGACGGACCAGAAGATTGCGAAGATGGATAGGATTTTCACCGTCGGATGGAGCCGATGGATGAAGGTGCGGCGGTCCAGGTACAAATAGATCGGCATCAGCGGATTCCCCGGATGGCGCCAGCCAGTTCGTCGGCGGTCAGCGCCACCAGTCCGAAGCGGCGCGACAACGCGGTAACCTCAGGCACCTTGAAGGCGGCGCTGCCGAGCAGGTCTTCGCGGGCAAACAAATCGCGCACCGCGCCGTCGAACAGCTTGCGGCCCTTGCGCATCAACACCGCACGTCGCGCGTACTCGGCCACCAACCACGGCGTGTGAGTGATAATCACGATCGCGGTGCCGGCGCGGTTAAGCTCGCTTATGAGTCCCATCATGCGCCGCTGCTGCGGATAATCCAGTCCGGTGGTCGGTTCGTCCAGGATCAGCAGTTTCGGCTCCAGCACCAGGATACTGGCGACAGCCAGGCGCTGGCGCTCGCCGCGTCCCAGCAGGAACGGATCCTTGTCGCGCATCCCGTCCAGACCCACGGCCTTGAGTACTCGTTCGCAGCGCCGCTCGATTTCGGCGGCGGGCAGGCCGAAGTTGCGCGGTCCGAATGCCACCTCTTCTCCAACCGTGGCGGCGAAGATCTGATGGTCGGGATTTTGGAACACGTAACCAACCAGCGCCGCGGCCTCTGCCGGACGCAGTCCCGTGCGGGCGCGGCCAGCGAGTCTCACGTCTCCAGCAGTGGGTTTGATCAGGCCGACAACGTGCTTGGCCAAAGTGGTTTTGCCCGATCCGTTCTGTCCGATGATCGCGACGAACTCTCCCGGATTGATCGTCAGGCTGATTTGGTCCAGCGCCTTAACCGCGCCGCCGTAAACGTGGGTCAGATTGCCGACCTCGACCAGGGGCGCTGAAACGCCAGTCGATGCCGATCCGGCATCTGGTCCGTCCGGCTGCGGCAGATCGAACTTCGGCTCGAAATTCTCAGGCAAATGCAGCGAGGAGCGTATGATTGCTTCGGCTTCGTCAACACTGCGAGCATGCGAATGGATACCCAACGCGGCAAGGACGAGGTTGAGGCCCGGCGGACGGATGCCGCACTCGTTTAACAGCTGCGTATCCGCCAGCACCTGTGCGGGCGGCCCCTCGGCAACAATCTGCGCGTTGCGCATAACAACGATCCGGTCGCATTCGCGCATTTCCTCGGTCTCGTGCTCGACAATCACCAGGCTCAGCCCGCGATCGCGCAGCTTGCGGATTAGATCGAAAACCTCGGCTCTGCCCTCTGGATCGAGATCGGTGGTGGGCTCGTCCAGAACAATCACTGAGGGCTGTGCGGCCAGCACCGAGGCGACCGCGAGCCGCTGTTTTTCCCCGCCGGAGAGCGAGGTTGGATCGCGATCTTCGAAACCGGCAAGCCCCACGGCGGCCAGCGCCGGCCCCAGCCGCGCCCGAATATCCATGGGTGCCAGCCCAACCTGCTCCATCGCAAACGCGACTTCATGGGCCACGTTGGTGGAGAACAGTTGCGCCTCGAAATCCTGGAAGACCATTCCAACCGTGGGCGCCATTTCGCAGACCCGCGTTCCGTCCACGCCGCGGCCGTGTATTCTCACCACACCCTGGAAGCGGCCGTGCTCGAACTCGGGGATGATCGCGTTGAGGCACCTGGCCAGGCTCGACTTGCCAGTCCCAGCCGCACCCATCACGCCGATCATTTCGCCGGCGCACTGATTGAAATGAACGTTCAGCAGGGCGGGACGCTGTGCGGATCGATAGGTAAAGGAGACGTCCTCCAGCGTCACTGCCGAGCTGGCCGATTGCGGCGCGGCCCCGCCCGGCTCAAACCCTGCCTGGCTTTCCGGGGCGCTCTTCACATCAGCCCCAACCCCAATGTTGCCAGCGCGACCAGCGGCGTGACCACGATACCGATTGCCCGATCATAGGGCGGCTGGGTCATCGCGGCAGGTAACGCATGCGGGGCCCAGTAGCCGGTGGAGATCAGGTTGCCGGTCACCCAGGCGCCGAACACTCCCACGACGAGCATCACAAGGCCGACCGGCGCGGTCCACGGCGACGACCCTTGATTCTCGGGCATCACGTCTTCATAGAGCAGATGACCCGCCTTTACGCGCGGATAGATCGCGCCGAGCAGGAACGGCGAAAGCAGCATCGCGGCCAGCATGTCGTTGAACACAATAGCGTTGCCCATCATCAGGAACGGCTTGAGCGCCAGCAGGTTCTCTCCCCATCCGACAATATCGGCGCAAAACGTGCTCGCCAGCAGGCAGGCGATCACGTACTTCACCGCGATCGCCGGTGAACGAATCACCGGGTCCTGACCCTTGGCCAGCACCTGCCAGACTTTGTACGGCACGTATCCATAGACAATGTTGGCGAAGAAGCCGAAGAAGTCCGCCGGCCCGACGCCGCCGAAGAAGTCGCCTATCATATTACCGATGGCGGCACCCCACGCCGCCGCCGGTCCGAACATGAAAGAGCAGACCACCGGAATCGCGTTGGCCGGCCGCAATTCGGTCACTCCGGGAATCAACGGCACTACCTTGAACGGAACCAGCACGGCCGCATACAGCGCCGCCGCTATCGCGCTAAGCACCACCATCCTGGTGTTGCTCCACATCGAGCGCAGTTCGTTCATCGAAGCGCAATCTCCGCGGCCGGCGCGCAATCTCGACACGCACAAATACCGCCCGAATGCATTAATCGCATCGACTTGTCAGTATGCCAAGGGCAAATTTTCGATCCAATTGCCTTTTTTGCACTCACGCCCACCCGCGGTGCGGCTGTCGCCGGATCGCTGATTTTGGCACACTGGGGTCCGGACACATGATCGACACCCACATCCATTTGGATTCGGCGCGTTATACCGATCGGGCGGCCGTCTGCAAGGGTTCCGCTCGGCGAGGGGTCGAAGCAATAGTCGTTCCGGGCATCAACCAGAACTCCAATCTGGCGGTACTCAAGCTGGTCTCTGATTTTCCGGGACTGGTTTACGGAGCTGCCGGACTTCATCCCGAACTGCCATCGATCGATCGCAGCGACATCGAGACAATGGCCGACACCTTGCGCCGCCATCGAGCGTCGATCTGCGCGGTTGGCGAGGTCGGTATCCCGTACTACGGTCCGAGCGCTGCAAATGCACAGCGCCAAGCGCTGGCGCGGGAACTGCTGGAACGCGCCGCGTCGCTGGCATGCGAACTCGATCTCGCGATCATTCTCCATGCTCCCCACGAAACCGCTGCCGTAGCGCTGCAGATCGTGCGCGGCGCCGGAGTGCGCCGGGCCGTTTTTCATTGGCACAAGTCCGACCGAGCCACCACGCGCGCAATCCTTGACGCGGGCTTTTTCGTTTCCCTGACGCCCGAGGTAGTCTGGCGCGAGCGCGACCGCGAACTTGCCCGCTTTGCGCCCCTGGAACAAATGGTCGTGGAAACCGACGGCCCGCATCCGTACGAGCGGGTGTTTCCGAGCCTTCAAACCGAGCCCTGGATGGTTTCGGAAGCGGTCGCGGCTATCGCCGCGATTAAGCGGCTCGGCCGCGAAGCGGTTGCGATCGCGACCAGCGCCAATGCCAGAAAACTGTTCGCACTGGAAAGACCGATCTGCAAAAAGGAGAGGCATGATGGCGAATCAAATTCGTCTGGATAATCGAGTTGCAATCGTCACCGGCGCGGGCCGCGGACTGGGCCGATCGCATGCGATGCTTCTCGCGCAGCGGGGCGCCAAGGTGGTGGTCAACGACGTTGGCGCGGAACTGGACGGCAGCGGCGCCGATCCCTCGGTGGCGAACCGCGTGGTCGAGGAGATCAAGGCGGCGGGCGGCGCGGCAGTCGCGAACTGCGACTCGATCGCGTCGCCGCAGGGCGCCAGGAACATCGTGCAGACCGCGCTGGACGCGTTCGGCACGGTCGACATCGTCGTAAACAACGCCGGCGCCATCCGCAAGAAGCCGTTCCTGGAGCACAGCGCGGAGGACTTCGCGGCTTTGGTCGCAGTGCATCAGGCAGGCTCGTTTTTCGTCTCGCAGGCCGCGTTCGAAGTAATGATGAAAAAGCGCTACGGACGCTTCATCTTCACCACTTCTGTAGGCGGGCTGCGCGCCAATCAAAACGTTGCTGCCTACGGTTCGGCCAAAGCGGGGATCGTCGGACTGGCCTTCGTGGTGGCCTTGGCCGGCGCGCCCCATGGGATTGCCGCCAACGTGATCTCGCCGTACGGCTACACGCGGATGGCCAATGCGCCGCTGACCCCGTCGGATCCGAGCCGCGGCCATGTAACCAAACCTGAGTATGTCTCGCCGGCGGTGCTTTACCTCGCGTCGGAGGAATGCAAGCTGAACCATGAGATATTGACGGTGGGAGGGGGCGCGGTGGCCCGCACGATAATCGCGTTGAGTCCGGGATGGCGCGCCACAGCGCCAGAGGATCTGACCGCTGAGGCAATCCGCGATCACCTCGATCAGATCATGGACGTGTCGCGGTTCTCCAATCCGCTCACTAGCGACGACGAAGGCGCCCTGTTCCTGGGCCCGGCGATGGCGGCTGCGGACAGGGACATCAGCCGCAATTGAGTCAACAACCATTCGACGCTTGTCCCGGATGTCCACCAACGGGATCCTACAAGATGTGCTCCTACAAGATGTTTTGTCTGCAAAACTTTTTGGCAGTCTTCAGGCTCGCTCTCCTGGTAGCCGCGGCGGCGGCTACCGCGTGCAGTGCCGACAAGGCGCCCGATCCGACGCTCAACGAACTGCTGCAAAAACCCGAGTTTCAGCAATGCCTGGCCGATTCGGGCATCCCGCTCCGCCAGGTTAGCGAATGCGTCGCAGACAACCCCGACGAGGAGTCGGCCCGTGCCTGCATCCAGGCACACCTGGACAAAAAATCCGTCTCCAAGTCGGACGCCCTTTATCGCTGCTATCATCCGCGCCCGCAGGGTTAGCGCAAGGAGCAAACCGCGGCGACAAAAGGCATTCTTTGGCTAAAATCCGGTACAATCCGCTCTTGCCTTATGCCAAGGCGCTGCGGAAAGATTTAGACGTATCTTATGGCTTTGGAATCGGCGCGCGGTCACAGGAGGCATTTCGATGCCGATCTATGAATACGAGTGCGGCAAGTGCCGCAAACGAAGCAGTATCCTCACCCTCAGAGTGAGCGAAAAGGTCGATGAGGTCTGCAGGCACTGTGGGGCGCGCAAGCTGCGCCGCCTGATGTCGCGTTTTGCGATGCCGCGCAGCGAAGAATCCCGGCTCGACGCGTTGGGAGACCCCTCCAATTTCGGCGACATCGACGAAAACGATCCCAAGAGCGTGGCCCGCCTGATGCGAAAAATGGGCAAGGAGATGGGAGACGAATTCGGTGGTCCCGAATTCGATCAGGCGGTCGAGGAACTCGAACGCGGCGGCGACCTGGGGGGCGAAGACGATTTAGGGGGTGGCGGCGGGAGCGATGATGGGGATTTGTAGATCAGCCCGAGTGCGATCGATCTTATTTTCCGGTAATGCCTCTTTCGTGCTGGCGATTCTACTTCCAGCAGCGCTCAGCCCCAATCCTCCAACCCTCTCCCTGGTCAGGGAGAGGGCGCCCTTGGGGTTGTGATTGCCTAAAGTGAATGGGAGCGCCGGCGTTCGGTGCCGGCGATCTTCGTTAAAACACCGCCAGCGGATTCACCGGGGACGCGGTGCCGCGCTTCAGCAGCAGCGGCGCCATTACGAACTGAAACGCGTAGCGGCGCAGCTTCGCACATTGTTTTGACAGCGCCTCGAGGTCGGCGTTGTCAATCAGGTGGATTCCCATCACGACCAGTGTCCCAATGTGGATCGGCAGCGCGACATCATCGTAGCCGCTGGGAATCACGTCACTGGTACCGTCGCAGCCCAGAATGGCAATCCGGCGCTCGTGGATCCACGGCAGGCAGGTGGCATCCAGCCCGGCCATGTCGAGCAACCCTCGATTCGGCGGCTCCCAGCCGCCCTTGGAGGCCCGGCGCTTGGGGCGGCCGGTTCGGACCATCAGCACATCGCCTTCTTCAACCCGCACGCCGTGGTCTTTTTCGGCGGCCTCCAGATCTTCGGGAAAGATATGATGGCCCGGCTCGAACCATTCCACACCCTTTGCCTTCGCGATATCCAGCAGCACGCCACGGCTCACCACTCCTCCACTGGCGACTTCGATCGAGCATTTTCGGGCGCCGTGAGAGCCGACTTCGCCGGCATCAAAGCCGTTGTACATCTTGCCCTGCCAAAAGATATGGCAGAGCGCGTCGAGGTGAGTGGTGGCGAAGCCGTGGGGCGAGATCGCGAAATAGTCGGCCACCCCGGCCATCGATTGGCGCGGCGAGTCGGTCCCCGCCTGCATCATCAGGTGAGTCACCGGTTGCGGATTGTCGTTAGCAGTGATTGTCGCCAGCGGCAGCGACATCGAGACCGTCTCGCCGGTTTTGACCAGAGCCGCGGCTGCGGCGCGTTTGGCGTCGGTGATAAAATTCAGCGCGCCGCGCTCGTCATCCTTGCCCCATCTTCCCCAGTTGCTGAGCTTTTCGAACAGGCCGATTACTTCCGCGGATGTTAGACGCTGTGCCACTTGGATTTCCTTTCGCCAGATTGGGTTAAGCAGCGTTGTGCGGCGGCTTGTATCCGTCAGCCGATGCGCTGCGAGCGAAGCACTTTGCCGGGCAGTGCGCCGCTATGCTGCCCGTGCTCGTAGAGCATCTCGCCGTTGACTATTGTGTATTCGATACCGTTGGCTGGAACTATGAAGCGCTCGCCGCTGCCGGGCAGATCCCGAACCAGCTTCTGCCGCCCCGCGGGTCCGATCGTGTCGAAATCGAAAATCGTCACATCGGCGGCCATCGCAGGCGCCAGCCGGCCGCGGCCGACGATTCCGAACAGATCGGCGGGTTCCGAAGTGATGCGCTTTACCGCATGCTCCAGCGTGAGCGTTTTCTTGTCGCGCACCCAATGACCCAGCAGGTAGGTCGGATAGCCTGCCTCGCAATGGGAGTTGACGTGGGCGCCTCCGTCGGAGAGGCCGATAATCGTACGCGGGTCCCCGATCAGTTCGTGAATCCGATCCTCTTCCAGCGGTATCATCGTAAAGCGGGTTGCGAGGTCATCCTCCAGCGCGATATCCAGGAAGGTGTCGACGGGATCCTTGCCGCGCCGGCGCGCGACCTGGTCAACGGTCATCCCCTCCAGCGGCTTGAGCTCCTGCCGCCCCGCTTCGTCGACCGCGATCCGTGTCATGTCAACCTTGAATCGTTTAAAGCTCTTGAGCTCCTCGCGGAACGCGCCGCGAAACTCCTGGCTCGCGTAGATATTCTTCTGCTGTTCAGGGGTCTTGTTGAAGGCGGCGCGCCACGACTCCATGGAGGCGAAAATCCCCGGAGCGCGCAGGTCGATACTGACAATGATCGGTACGGCGCTGACCTGCGGAACGCCCCCGCGCTTGATCAGCGGTTCGGCCTTCCTGAGCGTTTCGAAGTGGCCGTCCTTGCCTCGAATCGAAACCAGGAGCCAGGTAACCGGCCGCTGCGCCGCGGTCAGCAGATCATCGAGCAGTTGGTATTCGTCGTCGGTGAGGATTCCGAGGGTCTTGGTGAGTGCTATTTCGATCGCGCCGCGGCCTAGTTCCTTCAACACTCCCGCATAGGCCATCAGCTCGTCGTGGCTCGCCAGGCGGCAGGCCAGGGGACGGGCCTGATAACCGATATGGTTGGAAAATGTGGTTGTGGAGAAGCCGAACGCGCCGGCCGCAATCGCGTCATGCAGCAGGCTTCTGATCCGCGCCAGTTCATCGGGCCTCGCCGCGCGATCCATGGATTCCTCACCCATCACGAAATGGCGGAAGGGCGTCAGCGGCGCCAGAAACCCCAGGTTAACGCCGCATTTGCGCCGGGCGGCGGCGTCCATAAAGTCACCGAAGCCGACCCAGTCCCAGCTGATTCCCTTGGACAGGGCGTCGAAGGGAATCCCCTCCACGTTGACCAGGTCCCAGGCCGCGATCTCGCGAACCTCCGGCTTGCAGGGCGCGATCCCGACGCCGCAGTTGCCCATGATCACCGTGGTCACGCCGTGCCACGAAGTGGAAGTAACCAGCGGATCCCAGCAGATTTGGGCGTCGTAATGAGTATGCGGGTCAACGAATCCCGGCGCCACGATCAAGTCGCGAGCATCAATCACGCGCCGTGCGCCGCCGCCGATGTTTCCGATCTCCGCAATCTTGCCCTGGGCTATCGCCACATCGGCGCGGAAAGCCGGCGCGCCGGTTCCATCAACCACGGTACCGTTTCTGATCAGCAGGTCATAACTCATGGCTTTCCTCCCGGCCGCGCGCAGCCCGGATCGATCCGTTGATGCGCTGAATTTCTAATACAATTCGGCGCAATTCTCAAAGACGATTACGCGCAGAGGATTCGATACGGCGCTGCCGATCACTCAACGGGAGCAGTGGCGACTTTTTGCCCGGCCTCTTTCCAGCCGGTGATTCCGTCGCCCATCACGCTGACGTTTTTGTAACCGCTTTTGACCGCCCGACGAGCGGCCGCATGCGAGGCCATTCAATATGTGTTGTGGCAGTAAAAAACCAGCGGGGTGTTCTTATCCGGCGGCAGTTCCGTGGCAACGTCATAATGACCCGCGGATGGGAGAAGATGAGCGCCGGGGATGATGCCCTCGTCTTCGCGCACGTCGGGCGGATTCGCGTCGTACACCATGACCTTGGATGCGGGCTTCGCCATCATCGCGGCCAGATCCGAGACATGGATGATCTTGAAGCCCTGATCCCCCTCGACCTTGGACAGCAAGTCGGTGATGCTCAGAGATTGCGCGGGCGCGCTCAACCCAAAGGATGCTGCAAGAATCGCCGCTGCGATTAATCCAACTTTACGCATAGTCCGCCTCCGCGGCTGTCTGCATAACCATCAACGGTAGGCGTTCCCGATATGCAAGCCAACCCGGCCTGGGGGCCGGGGGCATGGGGTTGCCGCGTTCAAACTCGGATGCAGACCTTGCCGAAATGCTTGCCGCTGGCCAGATGGTCCAGCGCGCCGGCAGCCTCTTCGAACTGGAACACCCGATCGATTACCGGACGCATCCGATTGACGCTGATGGCGCGATTCATATCCTCGAACATCTCGCGCGAGCCGACGCGGATACCCACCACGTGAGCGGCCCGGAACAGGATTCCGAGCGGATTGATCTCGCCGCCCACGCCGGTGAGCAGTCCTATCACCGTGATGAATCCGCCGGCTGCAATCGCCTGCAGTGCGGGAGCCAGCGTCCCGGCACCGCCGACGTCAAGAATATGGTTGGCGCCCTCCCCGCTGGTCAGCTCCATCACGCGCTGGTCCCATTGCGGCGTGGTTTTGTAGTTGATCACTTCGTCGGCGCCCAGCTCGCGCAGGCGCGCCATCTTGCCTTCGCTGCCGGTCGTGGCGATCACGCGCGCGCCGCACAGGCGCGCAAACTGAAGCCCAAAAATCGAAACGCCGCCCGTTCCCTGAACCACCACCGTATCGCCAGCCGCGACGCGCCCGGTCGGGACCAATGCGTTCCACGCGGTCACTCCGGCGCACGGCAGCGTGGCCGCTTCTTCGAAGGACAGATGCTCGGGCATATGCACGACTGCGCTTTCGTGGAGCAAAGCATATTCGCGCAGCATTCCATCGGTCGTGCCCCCGCCCAGCGACGAATCCGCCATCCCGGACCTCGCCCTGCCGGAAATCCATGCCGGGTTGAAGATGGCGGCGACGCGGTCGCCAACCCGCACCCGGCTAACGCCTGCGCCCACTTCGGCCACTTCGCCAGCACCGTCGGAAAGCGGGATCAGGCCGGGTTTGGTAGCGCCGCCCATTCGGCCCCTGACGGTCAGCAAGTCACGGTAGTTGAGCGACGTGGCTCGAACGCGAATCAGGACCTCGCCGGGTCCGGGGACCGGCTTGGGCCTATCGACCAGGGCCAAGCGGCCGGTGCCGCCTTCATTTTTGATTTCGTATGCATTCATATTTCGGATCTCCCTTGAGTTGCCCGCGAACCTGGCGCGATGCCACTCCGATCGGCGACAGCTTAGCTAACACCTTCGCCGGTTCAATGGGTGAACCGGGTTTGCCTGGCAGCAAAGGCGAACCTTTGCCTTAAAATCGGGGTTAAGGGGTCGTTACAATAAGCGGGCAGCCGCCCAATGGTGTTGCATCGCAGGCTGGCATAGGATTGATTGTGACCAGTAGATAACTGATTGTCGGAGGTTCGCGAAAGACGCAACCTGCGGCCGGTTGTAGCCGCATTCACACTCGAAAGCAGTTGAGTATGGTTGAAAAGACTATTGTTTTAACGGGTATCTCGGCCAACTCGATCGAAGATGCGGTGCAACTTGCGATCACTCGCGCCAGTGTGACGATCACCGGGATCCATTCCGCTCGCGTGACCAACGTTGAGGCGGAGATTGCAGACAAGCGGGTCGCCAGGTGGAAGGTGACGGTAAAGTGCACCTTCAGGGTCACCGAGTCATTGCACGAATGACATGGCTTGCGAGGCCGGTGATGCGATTCCCCGACGATCGGGACGGAAAACTGTTTTATACCCCGCTTTGTGCATCGAGAACGGGACTGTTGGCATCCGTGTCTGGAATGCGGCGGGCATAAACCACTGCGGCGCGAAGCTTCTCTCCAAGGGAGGACAGCGCGGGTGACGTGGCGGATGCGGGTCAGGCGGCACGTGGCCGATCCAGCGTCCTGACGAGGCCCCAAAAGATGAGTGCGAAAATCGTAGAAGTACATCCCGGAATTTACGAGATTTTCCTCCCGCTTCCGGCGCGCCCGACCATAATCAACGTCTGGCTGGTAGATTGCCATGGTAAGTGGGCCTTGATCGACACGGGGATGAACCTTCCCGACAGCATCCAGACGCTGGAAGAGGCGCTGGCAACGCTGAATATCCGCATCGAAGACATCGACGTCCTGTTCGGAACCCATCATCATCCCGACCATTTCGGCGCCTCCGCGGCAATCAAGCGGCGTAGCGGCGCGCAGGTGTATCTGCATCAGCTGGAGCAGGAAAAGGTGGCGCGCGTCTTGAGCATGGCCACGATGACGCAGCGTCCGCCGGAGGCGATGCTGTTCTTCCAACGCAACGGAGTTCCACCCGCCAACTACGAAGGGATGAGGCCGGCCTTTTATAGCAACGGCGCCTACGTTCCGACCGAAATTCCCGACCGGTACATCGAGGACGGCGACGTAATCCAGGTCGGGGATCGGCGCTTTGAAGTGATTTGGACGCCCGGCCATTCACCGGGCCACGCGGTTTATTATCTGCGCGACGTCAAAGTGATGGTGGTCGGCGACCATTTGCTGCCCCGCATCACCCCCCACGTCGGCATCTATCCCGACAGCACGCCAGATCCGCTGGGCGACTTCATCAATTCACAGATGAAGGTGCAAAACTTCGACGTCGAGCTGGTGCTGCCGGCTCACGGTGGAACGTTCCACGACCACCGCCATCGCGCCAACCAGATAATCGAGCACCATCGCTACCGCGAGGAAGAAATGCTGGACCTCCTCAAGCACAAGTCGATGAACGCGTGGGAGGTAGCGCGCCAGGTGTTTGGTGACCAGGAACGGCCGTTTGCGCAATGGATGGCGGCTACGTTCGAAACGCTGGCCCATCTAGAACACGCCTACCTCGAAGGCCGCGCGCGTAAGTTCGAGCGCGGCGATAAGATCGTCTTCCAGACCGCCTGAAGGCCTGTTTGCGGGCCAGGTGTCAGCTTCCCAAAACTCGCACCGCACCAAAAAGAAGGGGCAGGCTGAATGAGCCTGCCCCGTTAACGGCACGCCCTAGGCGCGCCGGCTAATCCGTCTGCCTGTTGTCAGGCCTGATGCGCGACACGGTTACGTCGGCGCACGGTGGGCGCGCTGATACGACGCGGACGAACCACCGGCGAGCGCCGCGCGAGCGGGCGCCGAATCACACCGGCCTGCTGCTCGGCACGCCACCTGAGCAACTCCTTGCGCAGAAACTCTGGCTCAATGCCCAGCGCCTCGCAGACCATGTTGAATGAAAAGGGTCCTTCGCCGCCGCTGCCGCACAGCCATTCCTCGGCCTCCTGGAACAGGCGTCTCCGCCTGCCACTGGAGGCTCCGGCATTGTTCTGGAAGCAGCGCAACGCGTCCTCCAAAATTGCCATCATCAGCCGCTTGATCGGCGTGAATTCGTCGTTTTCCTGGCGCCTTCCATCGTAAAACTGGGCAGGCGTCATGATTTCGGGAACGAAGAGCGAACCTAATACACCATTTTCCTGAGTCATATTACCGGGCCGCCGCTTTCAGCGAATTGGGCGGTAGAGAAGCAAGATCTGTTCCTGTATAAATAGCACAGATCGTGGAGTATTTAATACTGCCTTACCGATGGCTTTGGCGCCTTGCGAATCCTTCTTGACGGCTCCCAGGCGCCATGCCGTCAATCCGTTCGCCCGTAATGGCAGAGCGACACCAAATATATCCGAGTCCGACAAGTGTATCCGGCGTCAGGGTGCGCCTTGCCAGCGCGGGGCCAGTTTGGAAGCATCCGTTCGCAGTCTGCGAATCAAAAATGTCCCGCACTATTTTGCGAAGCGAATTCTGGCCAAGTGTAACGGGAAGGGGCAACCAGCGATGGGAACAAACGAATCAAGGGCTTAGAAGGGAGGCCTCCGGGGCCGAGGGTTGCGAAGGGGGGGGACGCATCCTCAGTCTGGCCGTCAGCCTCCCATCTAAGCCCTGATAAATAGGGAACGATAGCCTTATATATTCAGGAGCAAATCCTAGTCAATTGTTAATACCGTCCGGGTCAGCTACTGTCAACCGTTTGTTCAACCTTTGGCTAAAAATCGTTGAGCTTCGGGCGAACTGCGTATCATTGCCTGGTACCGGACTCGCCACCTCCCTGCCCCATCGGCCCAGCATTGCGTTCTGCAAGCTTAAAGGTGAGGACGTCCAAAAGGCAAGTGGCGCGCTGATCCAGAGCCTCAAGCAGAGTCTGTTTTTCCAGCGGGCTCAAGTCGAGATGAAAACAAAGGAAATTGACCAATTGCGCTCCGCGCAAGCCACGCTCTTCAACCACGGTGCGCCAGGCGGCCTTCGCCGGTTCGCCTATGTACGACAACAAAAGCTCGCGTAGATGGGTCATAGTCTGATCGTTCATCGCCAAACTCTCAGGCGGTACACCGCACCACTCGACTTCCGCCTGACGGTAAGGACGATCACGCAGCTCTCTGGTTACTTTGAATTCGCTCAATCCTTGTAAAATAAGATTATAGCGTCCATTGGGCATCTGAACCAATTTGTCAATTTTGCCCGCACAGCCGACGGTGTAGATGTCGGGATTGGCGTAATAATCGCGCTCCCAGTCGTCCTTTAGCAACGTCATGCCGACGATCCTCTCGCCTTCCGCAACGTCCGCGATCATCTGCCGATAACGCGGCTCGAAGATGTGGAGGGGAACATCTGTGTGCGGAAAGAGGACCAGGTTGGGCAGCGGGAAGAGCGGAATTATCCGATTCATGACTCTCTTAACCCGTTTGAAAAACCATCCCACCGCGGCGGGCGCAATCGCGTATGGCTGCCTTTACCTCACACGCACCCAAACAGCCCGCCGTCGTTCGCAGGCATCCTAGCAGCTTTGGTCCAGTCTTCAAGCGCGCGATCGAGTTATTCCTTGCCCCGATGGGAGCCCGCCTTTGCAAGACTGCGGCAAGTCCCGTCAAGATATGCGGCGATGCTGCAGGCTGGGCAGTTCGCGACGCACCCGTTCCAGTTCATCGAAGTCCAGGGACGCCACGATCACCTCTTCGCTATCGCCCGAGCCGCGCGCCAGCACCCGCCCCCAGGGATCGGCGATCATCGAGTTGCCGTAGTCGGGGAACCCATGGACATTGGGACCGAACTGGTTAGGCGCAATCACAAAGACCTGGTTTTCGATCGCACGCGCCCGCACCAGCATCTCCCAATGCGCCTCGCCGGTGTGATGAGTAAAAGCGCTGGGGATGGTAACCACCGTGGCGCCGCGGTCGGCGAGTTTCCGATACAGTTCGGGAAAGCGCAAATCGTAGCAAACGCTCAGGCCGAAGATTGCCGCCGACGTGGGCACGCAGACGACCTCGGTGCCGCTGACCTTGGCATCGGATTCGCGCGTCTGGACTCGGCCGGTGATCTCGACGTCGAACAGATGAATCTTCCGATAGACCGCCATCACGAACGCGTCGGGACCGATAAGCACCGAGGTGTTGTAGGCCTTGGTCTGGCCGGGAATGCGCTCCGTAATCGAGCCGGCCACCAGGAAAATGCGTAACTCACGCGCCAGCCGCGCCATCGCACTGATCGTGATGCCGTCGAGGTCTTCTGCGGCCGCTTGCTGCTCGTTTCGGCGTCCACGCCAGTTGAACACCTCGGGCAGCACCACGACGGTGGCGCGGCGGGCGGCGGCTTCGCGGATGAGGCGTTCGGCCAGTGCCAGGTTGCGTTCCTTGTCCGGACCGGAACTCATTTGCACCGCGGCGGCTACGAGGTTCATCGGAACCAACCTTGGCTAATAGCGCGGGACCGTGGGATCGACACCAATCGACCAGGCGTCGATTCCACCTGTAAGGTTAAAAACCCGTTCAAACCCGACGCTCGACAGGTAGCCCGCCACATGGGCGCTGCGCACCCCGTGATGGCAAACCACCACGACCTCTTGTTCGGGGTCCAATTCCGCAAGTCTGGAAGGTATTTCCCCCATCGGAATATGCGTGGCGCGCGGAAAAGGCGCCAGTGCGACTTCTTCCACTTCCCGCACGTCAAGAATAAGCGGACTGTCGCCCTGCTCCATTCGCGCTTTCAGATCGCGGGGCAGGATTTCACCCAATTCAGCCATCGCGTTAAATTATTTGCCGACGAATGCCAGGATCGAATCGTGCGCCGCGATATAGGCGTCCGTCCAAGGAAATATTGCCTGTGCCGTTCGATAACCCGCAAGACATAGCTCTAATGGAAGCTGCGCTGGCCGAGGCGCGCACCGCGCAGGCCGAGGGCGAGGTTCCGGTTGGCGCGGTGGTGGTGCTGCAAGGCCGTATCATCGCTCGCGCCCACAACCGCCCGATTGCCCTCAGCGATCCGACCGCACACGCCGAGTTGCTGGCGCTGCGCATGGCCGGCTCCGCCTTGAACACGTATCGCCTGACCGGCGCGACCATCTACGTGACCCTGGAACCATGCACGATGTGCATCGGTGCAATGGTCAATGCGCACATCGCACGGCTCAAGTTCGGCGCCCGCGACCCCAAGGCGGGCGCGGCCGGCTCGATCTATGACATCGGACGGGACGGCCGCCTTAACCATCGGATGGAAATCTACCCCGGGCTGCTGGAGGCACAATGCGCCGAGCTGATAAGCCATTTTTTTTCTGCTCGGCGCGGCCGATCCTGATTGCGCCGCGCTTCGTTGCGCGCTACACAATCAACTCCGGATAGACAATGCCCAGCGAAAAAGCGAAAGAAAACAAGGCGCTGGTTGCGACCTGCGCGGCCTGTGAAAAGAGTTTTTCAACCGAAGTGATGGTCAGCCTGAGTGGGCGCGACAACGGTCGTCCCCGCTCATATTCGGTGTGCGTCGCATGCGCGGATAAGGGATGGCGCCCGCCCGGCTTCGCCGGTGTTTACCGTTCGCGGCCTACCTAGGCGGCGCCGCAATGTGACCCGGGCTGAAACTCGAACAAGGTATGGATCGGCAGGTTCACAGAGAGGGCCGATGAGCGCTTTAGATTCGGTTTCCACCCGTCGTCCGATCAAGTTTTTGCGCCGCTTGTTGAGGCCGGCCCCGTTGGGTCCCATGCGCCGGATGAAGCCGCTCAGCGATTGTTGGGGCTATGACCGGGGCAATCCGGCCGATCGCTACTACATCGAACACTTCCTGGAGAGCCACAGAACCGACATTCGGGGGCATGCGCTTGAAGTCAAGGACTCCACTTATATCGATCGGTACGGCACGGGAATCGAGCGGGTGGACATCCTCGATCGCGACTCTGGCAATCCGCACGCAACCATACTTGCCGACCTCAGCGCTGCCGACCCGATTGCATCGGATAGCTTTGATTGTTTTGTTCTGACCCAGACTCTCCAGTTGATTTATGACGTGCGCGCTGCCGTTGTCCACGCGCATCGGATCCTCAGACCCGGCGGCGTCTTGCTTGTCACGGTGCCGTGCATCTCGAAAATCGCTTGGGAGCCAGGCGCGTCAGACTGCTGGCGCTTCACCGCTGCGTCCTGCTCACTGCTGTTCGGCGGATGCTTCGGCGCCGAGAACGTGTCGGTTCGACCATATGGCAACATGCTTACCGCGATAGCGTTCCTTCTCGGCATGGCACAAGAAGAGTTGTCCCCCAAGGAGCTTGACGTGCATGACGAATCTTTTCCGGTGATCGTCGGCGTCAGAGCTATCAAGCGCTAAGGCGGCGCTCCGATTCGATCAAAGCGGAAAATTGAGATATTGCCATCGCTGGTTTTCGCGATGTTCTTGGCCGAGCATCTGAAGCCGCCGGTTGCAAAAACGTCCCTCAGTTCCGTCTCGGTGTATGTGCTGACCCAGCCGTAGGAGGCACGCCGCCAGATTTCCAGAAGACGTTGAAGAGAACCAGGCGCCGATCCGGCACATTCGTATGAAGCGAGACAGACCGGCACCTGGTGAGCAAGCCACGAGATCACGCCCGCGACATCGGAAAGATATTCGAGCACTCCGCCGAATACGGCTATGTCGAAGTTGTACGCTGAAAGGTCCGGAAGGGGGCGCACCTCGAGGTCCAGAACGATAGTTCCCGGGCCGCGGTCGACCAAATCGGCGGCAACATACGAGCAGCCTCGGTCGAGATTCGACTCCAGTTCACGGCGCCCGGCTCCGAATTCGATTACGCGAGCTTGCGGGGGGATCAATTGCGCCATCGCCTTGGCCCGCTCGGCCCACAGAGGGTCGAAATTCTCAAGGTCGCTCCATCGCTTCACGTCAGACCTGCGCAGAAGCTTTCGCGCCAGCGAGGCGGACGATGCAATTGCCATCGGATTGGTATTGAGCTGCGGTTAACCGCGGAGAGTGAAGGGGAGAGCGTTCTCAACAGCGGCAGAAGGAGATCGCCGTGAATTGGTCATGACGATGGATGATTAGCGGCGGGCGCCGGGACTCCTTCGAGAATCGGAGTCGTCGGTGATCCTGCCCGCCATCGACGATTGGCGATTTCGTATATACGCTGAAATGCGGTTCTGCCCAGTTCAATCTGGCGCGATGCTTTTTCCAGAAGATCCGGTCTAAACTCGTCGGCGCTCTCCCAGCACCGCCCGATCGCTTCTTGCAAATGAGCGGGAAACTCCGCATCGCCAAGATCTATCACCTTACAGCCCGAACCGAACTGATGAGCCAAGCCCGCAAACTTCACTCGATAGTATTCGGAACTCGCCAGGCCGATGACCGGAACTCCCATTGAGAGAGTGAAAACCCCGGCGTGGTAACTTCCGGTAACAACCACGCGGCAGCGGCGTATTCGCTCGATGACATCGAGCGGCGCATCAATCTCCTCGGCGCCGGCGCGGTCTTCCGGCTTCCGCAAAAGCCGGCCAATGGTTTCAGCGTCGGCTTCCCCGGAAATGTGCGACACCGGCACCGGAACCAGGGGCGCGCCCAGGTCTCGCGACGCTTGTTGCAGGATGGGACCGATGCGATCCACATGATGCGCCTGCAACTGCGCGTACTCGGCGAAACGCAGGTTGATGCCCAAGCCGCCGCCCAGCCGCTCCTGGCGAGACGCGTAGGCAACTTCGATCGCGTCGTCTCCGGTGACCATAAAGCGACTTGCCGGGAACCCCAGCGCTTGCAGCAAAGCAGGGCTATGCAGCCCTTCCCGCAGCGAGATGAAGTCAATTTTCGCGAGAACCGCTGCGGCCCTCGCGCGGATTGCGGGGTCGTTGATCGGTCCAAAGCCCTGACCGACCATGACCACGGCCGCGCCGCTCACAAGCGCCAATTCAAGCGACTGAAGGAGGTCGAAACAGTAGTCCGCAAACGCGTCGGTTATGCCCCCCATGCCCGTCACAACCACCAGGTCGGCATTTGATGCCGCTTCAAAAAACCGGTTGAAGTCGTCCATGGCGTCGCGATGGCGTCGGAGCCTGGCCCGCAGCACATGGCTGGCTCCCGCCGCAAAGCGGCGCTTGAGGCGGCGCTCGAAGACGACGTAAGGGTTCTTGAACCACTGCGGCAGGCGCCGATATAGCGACTGGGGCATCAAGCAGCCGTCCGCCACCCACGCGTCTCGCCCGGCCGCCGGCAATGGCAACGCCGAAGGGCAGTAGCGGAGCACCCGATCGGGCGCGTTAGTAAGCACTTCTATCGTGGCATTCGGCCACAGGCTTCGCAGACGCGCGACCGCCACCCGCATCATGGCCGCGTCACCTGCGTTAAGGAGGCTGTACTCGCTGGGTTCGATCAGGATACGAATGTTGCCATCAAGAACCTTGCGCGGGCGATTCTTGCGCGCAGTCGAGCCATTCGACGGCAGGTCGAGCGGCGCGGACGAAACCGGTTTACTCATTTTCAAACCGCGGCTTCACTTCTCCAGGTCAAGCGCAGGCTTGGTAAACCGCTTTCCAAGTACCAGCCGATGAAGGCCCGCGAGTACCCCGCGAGGATGATAGCGGAGAAGGGCCACCAGCATGGCCCCCGCGCCCGCCCGCCGTTGTCGCAGTCGGGAAATGAGTTCGCCGCGAAGTTCAGGCCCATAGCAAGTATCTTTCCAGAATCGGAGCCCTTCCCGGTAAGCCTCGACGTAGTCCGCCCTGCCGTTTATGAATTTGCGTTGAGCATGAAGAACGGTCAGAGCCGATTTCAACATCAAATCGGGCCGGTGGGACATGTTGCTGTTGTGCTGGCGATATTCCGCCACCACCGTGTCGTGATAGCAGACAGGGTAGGTGCGGGTTATCCGAAGATACAGATCGTAGTCCTCGCATGCTTTCAAAGACGGGTCGAAAGCCGATACCGAGTCGAAAATGCGGCGCCGGTAGATGACCGTGGAACCCATCGTTATCGATTGCCCACGCAGAAACACGGAATAGGAATCACTGCGGTTGTGCGGCCAGCCGGTTGCCGGAAGCGGCGAGCCATTCTCATCGACAACGCAGTAGTCGCCCGCGGCGAATGCGCATTGCGGATGCTGCGCGAGACAGTTGACGCCCGCTTCGGCTGCAAGGGGCAAAAGCCGATCATCCGCATCGAGGAAAATCACATACTCGCCGCGGGTTGCGCCCAAGCCCGCGTTTCGTGCCGCGGCCAATCCCGCGTTGTTCTGGCGCACGCAGTGTACGCCGGGAAAGGAGAGAGCCACGCCGGAGGTTTCATCGTCCGAACCGTCATCGACGACAACTATTTCAGTGTTACGGTAGGTCTGGTGAAGGACGCTTTGGACGGCTTCGCCCAAAAAGCGGGCCTGGTTCCAGCACGGAATGACAACCGAGACGAGCGCCGTCTCGAATCGAGAAAACGCTCCCTCACTCACCCCGCGCCCTCCAGAGCATGCTGTCGGCGAATCTGCTCGATACGCCTCTGAGACCGGCCGTACTGATTGCACAACCCAAGGATACCACCCGATACTTCAGCCAGGGTAAGGCCGGGGACCCATCGCCGGCCGCGCCGTCCCACCACGACCGCAGGCAGCAGGTCGAGCAACATCAATCCGAACCAATAGCGGATCTCACGCCGGCATTGCGGGCGCTGCGAAGGGTCGGTGCGATGGCACTTAGCCATGAAGGTCATGAAAGTCAGTCCCCAGGTCCACAACTGACGGCGCAGCTCGCGATATTCACGCCGATGCCGATGGAAAACCAACAGGCGTGGATCCGACACGAGCGGATGGCCGGCCCGCAGCAATCGATAGCCAATATCCAAATCGCCGCCGCCTGGAAGGGGTCTTCCGGTGTCCAGGGCCTCGTCAAACCCGCCAATTTCGAGCACGGCCTGCCGCTTGACCACCATGTTGCAGCCAAAACCGTAGTAGTAGCGATCCCGGACTTTGTCCTCGGGGTTCAGGCGGGTCTTGGCGAAGTTGTGGCTGAATCCGCCCCGCTCCTCGAACAGCACCTGCGCATCGGACACCAACTCCTGCGGCAGAATGGGGCCGGTGAAAAATGCGGCATCGCGATTCCCCGCCCAAGCTGCGTGGAGTCCATCCAGCCAGCCGTCATCGACTATGACGTCGTCATCGATATAGGCCAGCATCTCGGCGGCCGATTCGCGCAGCGCGCGATTGCGCGCGAAATTCAGACCCGGCTTGGGTTCGCGCGCATACCGCACGCCGGGCAGCGTGGAAACCAGCCGTTGGGTGCCGCCATCGGACGGAGCATTGTCAACCACCAGGATTTCGAACTGCTCTAAACCGGGCGGCGTTGAGGCCCGCACACGAAGCAGCGCGTTGAGGGAGCGCCCCAGGTCAGCCCTGCGATCCCGGGTGCAAACCGCAACAGTGAGGGAAGGCAGCAGCGCCGAGCCGACGGTCGCGGCGCAATCGCCGTTGGCGTCGAGCAATCGCCGGTCCACATTCTCGGCGATCATCCGGGCAAGTGTCTCGGTTGTGAACTGCGTATTCGGGTTCCCGGCTTTCATAAAGAAACCGACCGGTGTTCGATTGCGCCGCACAACGCACGCCACACCCGTATGACCATCGGGAATCGTTAGACCGGGAGCCGGTTCGGTCAACTCGATCGTGGTAATGAAATATGACATTCAGACGGGGCGGTACCGGAGCCTGCGCAATGATTAGCGGGAACCGGCTGAAATGGATGGGGGCGCACTGTTTTGGAGATCTTGCCCAGAGGACCAAACCAGATCGGCCTGGAGGTTTTTAGAAGTGGCTGGTCGTTCCCGCGGCTCTCACCCATCGGACGCCGCGCGAGAATGCAAACAGGCTCAACGGCAGCCCCACCAGGTCGAACAGGCCGAGCGTGCCGATTTGCGGGAGTAACTGCGCGATGGAAACGCCGCCCAGCAGGGCAGCCCGCATCCCGATTAGAACGTGGGTGATCGGCAACAGTTGCGCTGCATAGCGCAGCAATCGCGGCAGTACTTCAATTGGATAGTAGGCTCCGCCCAGGAGTCCGGAAAGACCAGTGAACAGCCACAGCAGCGGATCCCCCTTCTTGAAGATCAGCGTAAAGCTTGCGGAAAGGATCCCGATACTGCCAAAGGCGCCCACGGACAACAGAAAGAGCACGAGCATAGCGGGAACATTCGCGTGCACCAACGACAGACCGATTATCGCTCCAAGCAATAGGTAGAGCGTAATATCCAACGCGGCGCGCACTGCCGGGTACAGCGAGGAATAGAGAATGAACGCAACCGGGGAGGTGGGAGTGACCAGAACCATTTTGAGCGTGCCGAGCGGCTGATTTCCGCGGATCGTCTGCGCGAAGCAAATCAGGTAGGTGGTCATGTAGCCGTTCACCGCTATCCCGATCAAAATGAAGGGAAATGGCCCATATTTCCGGAACGCCGCTTCCCCCAGTACCCGAGCCAGAAAGTAGAAACATCCAACGCCAACCAGGATGTCCGCCATTTGAAAAGCGAAGGAAAATTTGTAGCTCAAATCGTTCGTCAGATCGCGTTTGAAGAACGCCAACGCTTTCCATGTCAGCGTCATGCCGGCGCTCCGACTGCTCGTTGAAAGGCGGCTGACAAATCCATTCCTCCGTAGGTTTTCTGGATTTCCGCGGGCGTTCCGATATTCACGATCCGGCCATGATTCAGAATCGCAATCCGGCCGCACACCTGTTCGGCTTCCTGCAGACTGTGAGTGACCAGCACCAGGGTCTTGCCGAGCTGCCCGACAACCAGGTCTCGCAGGAACCTGCGAATCTCTCCCTGCAGCAGAGGGTCGAGGCTTCGGGTCGGCTCGTCCATCAGCAGAACTTCGGGATCGGTGACGAGCGCCCGGGCGATGGCCAGCCTTTGTTTCATGCCTTCCGAATAACTTTGGAAAGTAGCCCCGATCGCCTCGTCCATTTCGATTAGCTCAAGGACCTTTTGGATTTTGTCGCGCGCCTGCAACGGCGACAAATTATTGAGCATCGCGAAGAACTCTAGATTTTGAATCCCGCTCAGCCGCGGGTAAAAATTCTCCGCATTGGAGGGGCAATAGCCAACCACCCGTCTGACCTGTGCAGCTTGCCGCACCACATCGTAACCGCAGACCGTAACGCGTCCGCTGGTAGGGAGCAAAAGGGTCGAAATGATTTCCAATGACGTGGTCTTGCCCGCGCCATTGGGACCTAGCAAAGCCAGGGCTTCACCCCTGCCGACTTCGAGGCTGATTCCCCTTAAGACCTCCGTCTGGCCCCTGGCGTGGTTCGCCAGCATTCTCCAAAACGCATTTCCAAGGAAGAAGGTCTTGGTCAAATCCCGGATTACAACGGCCGCCTCGCTCATCGAACCAGTTAACGGATCATGCTGCCCGTTTGCGCAACCAACGCGCCGCGGCGACTGCGCGCGAGCGCAGGCGCAGGCGCCGGCGCAGATGATGCATCGCGGGTTCCCCCAGCCTCACGAGCCAGGCGAACTCGAGCATGCTGATATCCGGCGTGACCACCGTACGCCGCATCAGATACGGGTCGGTCGCGGCGGTGTTCAAACCCTCGTCGCAACTCATTGCCAAAGCGAAGCTGCGCGCCACGCAGTCACGAACCCGCTGATCGTGGGCGCCATGCGGATAGGCAAAGGAAAGCGGAATGCCTCCCAGGATCCTGCCGAGATCGCGCGCGCTGCCTTCGACTTCTTCCGCAAGCCGCTCCGCGGTGAGAGTGGTAAGATACGGATGAGAGCGGCTGTGCGCTCCAAATTCGATTTTGCGACGCGCCCAATACCGGATTTGTTCGGCGTTCATCAGATCAAGCGGGTGAGGGTACTGCTCATGGTCCCAGGCGTTGCTCCCGCCGACGTGACT